>Ga0181524_10000071_pt1 | contig 114792 bp, 116 predicted proteins | sample PEATcosm2014_Bin_34_FD_119761 | JGI IMG/M metagenome (GOLD analysis project Ga0181524, IMG submission 119761) | Peatland microbial communities from MTU Mesocosm Facility, Houghton, MI, USA - PEATcosm2014_Bin05_60_metaG | ecosystem: Environmental > Terrestrial > Soil > Wetlands > Peat | place... | reverse complement strand
CGCGACATTCTATAGTCAGCTGCTGACATTCTGACTTCTGCTGGTTCCAAGCTTCCACAATGCGATCGAAAAATTCGCCCGCATCAACATTATGCAACACTGCGATTTTGGCAAGGTTATCCAAAACCCTTCCATCTTTGTATGAATGCATGCCCTTAAGAGGCCTGCCTCTCCCCCTCCAAACACGTTTCGCCATCTAACTTGTTTCCACTCTGTTGTTTTTGATGCGCAAATCCATCGTTAAAATAATAGATATGGAACGCGCATCTATGTATTCTCAACATCACTTATATATCTTAAGTGTCAAGAACACGCTTCCACGACATATAGACGAAAAATATCGGTAGCTTGGGGTCATTAAAGCCAAACTTAAAGGACTATGCGTTGGCTTTCTATTTTATGGGTTTTTCAGCTAAGCAGTATTTGCATTTGCTCGGCATCAGTCTCGCTGAAGGGCATTGTTTGCAGTAGAAGAATGGAAGGTACGGCTTCCGAGGTTCCAAGGCTATCATCTCGGTGCCATACAAGCATATCATGGGATCACTGTACAGGTGGAATGGATCATCTGCAAACCGAAGTAAGCCGCTGAAACGTGCGGTGATTGGGCATTCTGGCCACGAGTATCTCTGCGGGTTCTTCAAGACCTCATTGTCATTTATGGGTTGGAAGTCGATTTTGACGCCGTTGACTTGGCCGCCCAGTCCGATTGGGGGCTTTCCGATTATGTGTTCTCCTTGCGTTAGGAAGCTGACGAACTCCTCGTTCATGCATTCATACTCGAATTTTCTAGGATTTTCGAGGAGCAGGTTGAAATATCTTCTGGTGAACAAGTCGTTTACCATCTCTGACGTAAACCCGTCGAGGTGCATTATATAGGCCGCTCCGGCCGCTGTTATCTCCCACGTTGGTATTTCTGAGGGGTTGTCCAGCTCTCTGTTTCTCTTAGCTCTTTTTATTGTGCTTTCGTAGGCTTCTGTCAGGCTCTCGAGAATGGCCATTTCGATGTCGCTCTTGCAGAGGTTGTAACTGGTTTGGGATACGTGGTGGAAGTCTCCGGCAGCCCAGAATGGAATCAAACTGATGTTTGCGTAGTGTACGCCTGCTTCAGCGGCCTTGACGGTTGCGTTGAAAATTCGGTCCTTAAACATCGCCATGCATTTTTCGTAGTCAAAGGATTCTTGTTTCGCTTCTTTCATTAGCTGAACTTGCGTTGCGATGGGGTTTAACCACATCTCTTTCATTATTTGTTTTTCCGCCTCAACTGCTTTGTGGACGTCGTTGGTTTCTGTTAATACGCGGAGGAACTTTGAACCGAACATTACACTGTAACTAGTGTTGCGAGCAGCCGACACCGCGTTGATGAAAGCCCATTTATACTCGGTTTTCATCGGAAGTTCGTCAATGATCTTTCTAAGGAGGTTTGAGAACGATCCTGGAGTGGCCACGTAGTCTGCGACCCAAACGGGCCCATAGCGGCCGTAAAATCGGGCCAGGACTTCCTGGGTGATTAGGTCGGTCGAACTGTCAATGGCCCTTGCGATCTTTTGGGAGGCTCGCTTGAAATCTCTGTCGAACTCGTACAGGATTTCAAAAACCGTCGTCGTCTGATAATGTTCCAGCCAAGGCTCATCTTCAGGACGTACGTAATCCGTTAGCGTGCTGAGAACATCGTACGCGGCCTTCGCTGAAACCGAATAGAGGTCAAAAACGTCCTTAGACTGATTCCCGCTGGGGACAAGTCGCTCTTTTGCGCGGAGCATCGGCTGCCAATCTTTTACGTTAAATCGTCCACCTCGCTTCTTTTTGACTGTGTCCACCCATGCTTTCTGGACACTTATGATTTCGTCAGCTATTTTTTCAGCCAATTTCCTTCTCATAGACGACTCTGGTTTCAAGTAAAATAGTCCTCCCTCTGTGCACGCGTCTTTAAGACTTGTTTGAATTTCATGTGTAACCCTTCATAAATATTGTTATAACTCCATTTATGTACTGTTTCAGGCACGCTTGGAAGTTTTGTTAGATTTCGGAAAAAGTGTTAATAGTGAAAAGTTGGTTCTGGATGAGATTGAGGGATGTTGATGCTTCAAGGAGAATTAAGTGATTCCGTGGCCTTGGTTACTGGAGCGGGTTCGGGAATAGGACGTGCAATCGTTGTTCTGTTCGCGCGTGAAGGGGCGAAAGTGGTTGTTGCTGATGTGAGCGAGGCTGATGGAAAGAACACGGTTGACCCTCTCAAGAAAGAGGGTGGAGACGCGTTTTTTGTGCTAGGAGACGTATCGAAGCCTGCGAGCGTCAAAATGATGGTCGAGAAAACTGTTGAAAGATATGGGAGGCTCAACGTTCTCGTTAACAATGCAGGAGTTGAATCCACAGGCTCTGTCGTGGATGTGACGGAGGAAAACTGGGACAGGGTCATCGATATCAACTTGAAAGGCACTTTTCTTTGTTCAAAATACTGCACGCCAAGAATCATTGAAGGTGGGGGCGGTGCGATTATTAACATTGCTTCTGTGCTGGGTCTGATAGGTTCTAAAGGTGAAGCTGCTTATTGTGCCTCAAAGGGTGGGATAATATCACTTACGAGAGCTATGGCCTTGGATTTCGCTTCAGACAACATTCGTGTGAACTGTATCTGTCCAGGCTCCGTCCTCACTCCAACGTTCAAACGAGTGATGATGACTTCAGGAGACTATGACGCCGCATTTGCCCGAAACTTGGAAAAAATACCGCTCAGACGCGTCGCCGCTCCCGAAGAAATCGCGCAAGCAGCATTGTTCTTGGCATCGAAGAGATCTTCATACATTACCGGAACGGCCTTGGTAATGGATGGCGGTTGGTCAACGTCTTAGACAAGAGGGTGGACCCAACTAGAAAATGGTTTTTTCAGTTGCTTTGTCAAAAATGTGAATGCGCTCGCTGTTAAGCTTCACGAAGACTTTTTCTCCTTCTTCGAATCTGAGGAGGGGATCAACTTTTGCTGTGATTAGGGATGACCCGATTTCTAGGCTTACGTATCCAGTGTCTCCGAAATGTTGGAAAAGATAGACTTTAGCCTCAGCAGCGTCTTTGGACGGTATTTTGCTCACGTAAACGTGTTCTGGTCGGATGCCCATTACCGCTTCTTGGGCTGTAAACTGTTGTTCTTTCATTGCGTTTCGGCTGCTTTCAGTGATTTCCATTTGAAAAGCACCAGTGTCTACGTATGATTCGCCGTTCTTTTTTTGAAGTTTGCAATCGACGAAATTCATGACTGGTATGCCCACGAAAGTGGCCACAAACTTGTTGGCTGGATGATCATAAATCTCCAGCGGCTTGTCGATTTGATATAGCAAGCCATCCTTCATGACAGCTATTCTATCTGCGAGCACCATGGCTTCAGCTTGATCGTGAGTGACGTAAATCGTAGTTGTTTTCAGTCTTTCGTGCAGTTTCTTCAATTCGCCTCTCATCCTGATTCTCAGGATTGCATCGATGTTCGAAAGGGGCTCATCTAAAAGGTAAATGGAAGGCTTCCTGATTGCTGCTCTGGCCAAGGCAACACGTTGTCTCTGCCCACCGCTAAGCTGGCCTGGTTTTCGGTTCATAAGCTCGCTGATCTGCAACAACTCTGCCGTTTCCTCTGCTCTTTTCTTAATTTCTTGCGCCGGAACATTTGAGACTTGAAGACAGAGTGTGATGTTGTTCAAGACTGACATGTGAGGGTATAAAGCGTAGTCTTGGAAAACCATGGCGACTTTTCTTTCCTTGGGTTCAAGAGTTGTCACCGGCTTGTCGTCGAAGAAAAGGTCGCCACTCGTGGGCTTCTCAAGTCCTGCTATCATCCGGAGGGTTGTTGTTTTGCCGCAACCAGACGGTCCGAGCAGGACCAAGAATTCTTCATCTTCAATTTCAAGGTTCAGCTTATCGACAGCTTTCACTTTTCCAAATTCTTTGGTGACGTTCTTCAGGGTGATCTTTACCAAATGCTTTCACACGTTGTATTCATCTGACCAAGAAAACATGCCATTTCTTAAGGCTTGCTGAAACGCCGCCATTGTGACTTGAACTCTCCTTGGCGAAGAGTTTGATATTTTCCTGCTGCTCTTGACGAATTGCTTTCAGTTTCAACTAGGTTCATTCTCAGGAAACTACGAACAGGATCCTGAGGCTTACTGGTAACCTTTGTTCTTTCGTTCACCATGGGTTTTGCATGATCCTCTTTATCATGTCCAAGTGCACTTTTCCCGCCTTGTGAACTATTCCTGTTCGCGTGTCGCTCAGTGAGACTTCTCCAACTATGAACCCTAATCCTTCTTTTGCCAGTTTGTGCAGATCGAGTGTAGGGTCGATGTATTTCTGTTCCTTGACTGCCATTTGGTAGAATGATGTGCCGTAGGTTTTCGGATAACTCTCTATAACTGATTCCTTCACCATCCTGTCAAGATCCTCCCCCTCGTTGGATCTAACCCAGCAGTGAACAGTGCCCCCGTATCTTATCATGTCATCAGGCCAGCTGCCAGGTTGAGTTAACGCGGGAGGCGAAACCGGAGAAACAGGTGTTGTTCCCATAACATTTTCGATTCGTGTATAAGGAATCTTGTAGTATTCGGTTAGCCTCCAGAATATGTCTTCAACTCCGCGTGATGAGGTTTGAACCGTCCCAGTTATGCTGTCTGTAGGAATCAGTACCAAGTACAGCTTCTCAGGGCCTATCTTGCATTTGTCCGCGATAATTTTTGCGAATTTTTCATCCGGAAGACCGTCTGTCCGTGAGCGTGTCTGCACCAAGAGAACAGCCACGTCAGGATGAGGGTCTTTGTAGGCCCACTTTTCGAATATTTTGGCAGGTTCTTGAGCCAGGGCTTTGGCTGGACCCGATATCCACGCTGTGAATTCTTTGCTGCCGACGTGGGGAGGGTGAATCACTCCGACCCACACGTACATCGAGACTGCTATGAAAGGCGGGATGTCCGTGTAATGAAACAGGACGGGAAGCGTTGTGTCCTCATAGGTTACGGCGTTGACGTGTGCTTCTCCGCATCCTCCGAAAGCTATTTTTGTGGTAAGTTCTCCAGCTCTATAACCGCCAGAAACTTTTGCGCCACAATCGATAATTGTTGTGCCGTTCTTGAGTTCTTCCACGCCAATGTTCAGGCGGTCACTCTCCCTTATCATTTCTTTGACAATTTCGAGACAGCGTTGGTTGATGCTTATTTTCTCCCAGCGCCTCAGCATTTTTTCCATAAAACTCATTTTCCAAATCTCCATGATACCGAAGACGACAATCACGTAGACTTGTTTTAAAAACTTATCCCCCGTTCCACAGCCCTAAAGTTGGCGAATGCTACACATCTACAGGTTAGCTTGACTAATGCGCAAAGAATAAAAGATGTGCCAAAGGAACATCTTCTGCGAAGATGCCGGAAGCAAAAAGACATGACCAGCCTACTAATAAAGAACGCAATCATCGTGACGATGGACAAACAAAATACTATTCTCAAAGATGGCGCCGTGGCGATAGAAGACGACAAAATTGTTGCGGTGGGCAAGAGCAGAGAAGTCACAAAGCAGTATTCTCCAGAAGTCGTAATAGATGCCAAAGGAAAAGCCGCCATGCCTGGCTTCGTAAACACTCACACCCACCTATACCAGAACCTGCTCAAGGGAATGAGAGACGACCTTCCGCTGGTAAACTGGGTGTACGACGTGACAATGCCCGTAATCAAAGAGGAATTCCAGAGCTCATTGAAGGGAAATTTTGAAATCGGTTATTACGCAGCAATGCTCGGATGTATCGAAGCGTTGCGGTCTGGAACCACCTGCATCGTTGACATGAACTTGCGTAACCCCAAAGTGCCAGAAGCATTTAAACAGACCGGCATTCGCGGAGTATACGCGATGAGCTTAGCGGACCAGTGGGTTCCCCCGGAAATCTTGCTTCCCAAAGATCAGATGATGCAGATGTTCAATCAAATTGCCAGCAGGTGGCATGGGGCCGAGAATGGCAGAATACTGTGCATGTACGGTCCATCGACGCCCTTTATCTGTTCAAAAGAATTGTTGCAGGACATAAGGGGGCTAGCAGACAAGAACGGAATGCACATTCAAATACATGTTTCAGAGACGAAATATGAACGTGATCTGATCACGAAAGAAACTGGTAAACGGCCCGTGGAATATCTTTACGGCCTAGACTTTTTAGGAAACGATGTTTGTGCAGTCCACTGCGTTTGGGTCTCCAATAGAGAGATTAATTTATTGAAGAAAACCAGCACCAATGTCTCACACAATCCTGAGAGCAACATGAAACTAGCATCAGGAATCGCTCCAATTCCGGAAATGCTGGAAAAAGGCATCACAGTTTCATTAGGCACTGATGGGTGCGCGAGCAACGACAATTTGGACATGTTCGAAGCTATGAGAGCAGCGGCTTTTCTGCATAAGGTCACAAGTCTGGACGCTTCAGTCATGTCTTCCTATGACGTGTTAAAGATGGCCACTATCGAAGGCGCTAGGGCAATTGGGCTTGAAGATCAGATAGGATCGTTGGAGGTGGGCAAGAAGGCAGATGTGGTCTTGGTGAATTTGGAGAAGACTCATCTGAGGCCGCTGAACAACGTAGTCGGCACCTTGGTCTACTGCGCCAACGGAGGAGATGTTGAAACAGTCATCGTAGACGGCAGAATTGTGGTGCAAGCAGACACTGTCCGAACAGTGAACGAGAAGAACGTCATCGAGAAAGCAGAAGAAAAAGTTAAAGAACGTTTTGAGCTTGGAAATTGAATTCACCTTTTTTTGATTTTGCAGGTGCATTTAGAGTGACATACGCATAGCAAAGGATATATCGTGATGCATGCCTTACCCCCTCCTCTAGGAGGAAGATAAAAGGAGAATATTGAAAATGCAAAGAAAATATATCTATGCGATCGTTGCCATCGTCATCATAGTGATTGCGGCAGTTTCCGCTTGGTATGTCTACGAAAATCATAGCACGACCAGTAAAGTAACACTCACTTTCTGGCTTCCATTTGCTGGAGAGTCCGGAGAAGACGAATTCTGGGGCAATGCGACCCAAGCATTTTACCAGAATTCGTCTGTCACTGTTCAGGTGTCAGAGTACTCTGGCGACAATTACTTCACAAAGTTGGCTACCGCACTTGGAAGCGGCGCTCCGCCTGACTTTTTCGTGACTTACGGTGGAGCAGATGGAACGACGTTCGTTACTGACAACTCGGTGGCTGACTTGTCGGCATTGTACAATACAACCTGGGCTCACGCCCAAATCCCCGCTGCCGCAACGGCCACGGAGACCGTAAACGGAGCTCAGTGGGCAATTCCGTATGAACTAGATAGCGATTGGATGTACATCAACACAGCTCTGTTCAACCAGTATAACATAACTATACCCTCTATGAGCACAGGCTGGACATGGGATCAGTTCCAAGCCGCCTGCGACACGTTCAAAGAAAACGGCATAGTTCCAGTTGCGATGAGTGGTTTGAACACGTGGGCCTTGACCTTCCCAGAAGAATACATATTCGAACGTCTCAACGGGCCGACCGCATTTGCAGACGCCCTTGCCCGCACGACTAACTTCACTACCCCCTATAATGCAACCGACACCGCGATACAACAATGGGTTAACGCTAACGATTTCCAAAATGGCTGGACAACAGCAGACTATGCTGCAGATGCATTACCACTGTTTCAAAACGGACAAGCTGCAATGTGGATTCAAGGAACATGGGGTGTTGGAATGACCTACGACACTGCAAACTTCACTCTAGGTGCTGTACCATGGCCGTACTACACGAGTAACCCTTCAGCGAACGGATACATATTCGGAGAGTACACAAGCTTCGCAGTTGCAAACGCAACCAAACACCTTTCGCAAGCTGAGAACTTCTTGACCTTCATATCGCAACCATATTGGTTATCTGAGTACGTGAACTTGACAGAGAACCCTGTAGCTCAGGTCCAGACAACTTATCCTGCGGCCTATCCGCCAACACTGCAAGCAATCGAGACTGCGATATCTAATGCGGAAGCGAATGGAAAACCGTTGCTCACTAGACCAGGAACCCTAGCTCCCGACGCGTTAGCTGACGCGTGCGACACCCAAAATCTGCTAGTGTTCACAGGCCAAACGACGCCTTGGATCGCTGCAACAACAATTGAGGCAACAGCAGTTGACGTAATCGGACCAGTTACCTAGAAATGCGTAAGGCATAGATCAAAATGGTGAAAGCGGAAACAAAAAAAACATTAATCCTTTACGCATTGTTGGCGCCAACACTGGTTCTCTATCTCCTTTTTTTTGTTTATCCCGTAATCAACGGGTTAACCATGGGACTCTACACGTACGATATACGGGTCCCCTTGCACTATTTCATATTCTTCACCCCACACACGACCTATGTGGGTCTCAAAAACTACATTACGATAGCGTTAGATCCCCTGTTTCAGCGCGCACTGGAAAACACCCTGATAATAATGGGTGCATGTTCTCTAGCACAGTTTCTGATTGGATTCGGTCTCGCATGGCTCGCAAGAAAATACGGAAGAGTCGGGGATATCTTCCTGTCCGTGGCTCTTATTCCCATTGTTCTATCATTCGTTGCAGTGGGGCTAATGTGGAAATGGATCTATAATCCATCGTTCGGCCTGCTAGATTCTATGATAAATTACCTCCGCATAAACGGTGCACTCAAGTTCGCGGGGTTACCTACTATACCGAGTTCATTGACCTCAAATCCGAATACGGCTGTCCTCTCCGTTCTCCTAGCAGCAAACTGGCAGGGCATAGGGTTGTACGCCATCATCTACTCTGCAGGCCTTCGAACAATTCCTCCATCAATCTACGATTCAATGAAGGTGGATGGACTCTCTGACCTGCAAAAGATCACACGGGTAATATGGCCAATGATGAAGGATACGATAGCCTTGGCACTCGTTCTCGTACTGGCTTCTTCCTTCAAGATATTTGATTTGGTTTTTACGTTGACTGGCATGGGGCCCAATTCAAGTGATGTTATCTCAGTTTATCTCTATCGCTTTCTCAAATACAGCGAAGGTGGAAGCGCTGCCGCCGTGGCCTTTTTCATGCTAATAATAGGCATTGTGCTCATTATCGCTCAATTCACACTCTTTCGCACGAGGAGGAGTGAGAAATGAGTTCAGAGTACAGTCCATGGAACTGGCTCAGAAGCAGACTCACCCGAACAGTCGGTTTCGCAATCTTGATACTCTGGTCGATTGCTGCAATATACCCTTTTATATGGACCATTCTCACTTCTCTAAAGACAAACCCACAGTTATATTCAAACATTTGGGGCTTACCAAGCGGTCCCCAATGGCAAAACTACATCTATGCGTGGACCTCGGGCGGCAGCGGTGGCTCAACCAGTGTAGGAAATGCATTCATGAATAGCGTAATAGTTACAACTCTAACCATCGTGATATTGTTTGTCGTTTCTCCAATGGCTGCATATGCACTGAGCCAGGCAGAGTACCGGGGCAAGGGCACCACGTTGTATCTTCTGATTGCTGGAATGTATATAGCACCTCAGGTATCACTCGTGCCTTTGCTAATCCTGCTCCGAGGCCTGAGCCTGACAAACTCGTTATTAGGTTTGGTGCTCGTCTATGTTTCTTCGGGTCTGCCTTACTCAGTCTTCATATCAAGACTCGGCTTCATGTCCATACCTTCGTCTTTGGAAGATGCTGCAAAAGTGGACGGATTATCGACATTACAAACATACTGGAGAGTTGCCCTTCCGCTGGCCCTGCCAACAGTTCTAATAGCAATGATCCTGGAGGCTATTTTCGTCTGGAACGATTTCCTTTACCCGCTTGTGCTCATCAATACACCCAATTTGAACACTCTGCAGCTAACGCTCTATAACAATTTCTGGAACGGTTTCAACCTTCAATATGGGGCGATGTCAGCGGGAATCATTATTTCTACTATACCACTGTTCGTACTCTATCTGCTCTTCTCTGAAAGGATCAAGAAAGGAGTTGCCGCAGGGATCGGCGTCAAGACATAGGCCCTTTACCTGCTGGACCTAGGGAATTGAGACGGAGGCGAGACTTCTGAACTTAGGTGTTCTCAAGTTCTATTTCCCAAATACTTTCTTGAATACTCTCAGAAAATTCTCGCCCAGAATCTTCTTTGTTTCTGCGTCTGAGTAACCTCTTTCAATCAGGCCTTTTGTAATGTTTGGGAATTTGGTTACACTTTCAATTTCTCGGGGATAGACATAGATTCTTCCATCTATCTTCATGAGGCTCATTCTCGTTGGTGGGTATTCTGCCCATCCTTCCGCAAGGTCCAATCCTATTCCAACGTGGTTAGCCCCAACGAGTTTAACCACGTAGTCAACGCAGTCCAACAGGTTGTCAAGAGTAGTTTCGTCGGGATTTTTGCTGATGAGTCGCGGGAATGCAGTCACTCCAATGACGCCGCCTTTTTCAGCCATCGCCTTGATTTCTTCATCCGTTTTGTTTTGATGCGCATCCACGAGTGCCCGAGGGTTCGAGTGGGAAGCTATTACGGGGTCTTCCGAAGTTTCTACTGCCTCTAAAACGCTCTGTTTTCCGACGTGCGCCAGATCTACGACCATTCCTAAGCGGTTCATCTCTTCGATAAGTGAGATTCCGAAAAGGCTGAGTCCAGAATCTATCCGTTCTCCGCCACCGTCAGCCGCTGCGTTCCTAAAATGGTAACTCAATTGGATTATTCGCACTCCCAAGTAGTGGTAGAGCTTCAACAGTCTCAGGTCATTCTCAAGCGGCTGAATATTCTGAAAGCCTAAGAGAATAGCAGTTTTTCCCTCCCGCTTCGCCCTAAGTATGTCTTCAGCTGTAGTTCCCAGAACAACGGTCTTGTTCTCACCAGCGATCATGTCCTGCATATCGAGAATCCTCTTGATAGTCTCCGACATGTTGTGCATCATAGCAATGGTGTAGTTTGTGGCTGTGACACCGCCTTTTTGAAGTTTCCTGAAATATTCGTCTGACATGACTGACGCGTTCAGAGAATCAACTATGACGGCTTCCTTATGCAGGTCCAAAGCTCTCTTCGCCTCTTCAGAGGTAAGTTTTTTCATCGTGGTCGCCTTCAACATATCAAATACTCTGGTTAGAGGCTAGACAGAATGAGGTTTAGCTTATACGATTTGCTGAGGAGTGAGACAGGCTTGACGTTTGAAGTTCCATTCTTCCTTTGAGTATTTTTCGCTGTACAGCTTCTCGGCAAGTGCCCTCTCTTCTATCGTGGTCTCGCCTTCCGCTAGCTCAATCGCGAAGGCCTCTTCAAAGCCTTTTATGAGTGAATCCTTAACCTCTGTTATGGTCAGCTCTCTATCGAGCTCGATCGAAAGGTTCGAAACGGCTTTCTTTACGCTACGCACACAGGGTTCGCCGGCTGAATTTTCGTTTGAACTCAAGACCTCCGCAAGCATTTCCAAGTCCGAGCTGACCAAGATGGAACAATGATGAAAAACGAACTCCCCTTTCAGAGCTCCAGCTCCTCCAGAAATCTTCCGCCCGTTCACTTGGATGCTGCTTGGAGGCTCAAACCTCACCGGTGCACCGAGCAGTTTTAGGCCTTCGATCACCCCTTGTGAGAGCTCAGCAAAGGTACCTTCGAGATCAGTCTTGATCAATGGATGATCTCTGCGCACAGAGATTGAACAGTTCAGGTTTCCAAGGTCGTGATAAACGGCTCCTCCTCCCGTGAACCTTCTTCCAACCACAGTGTGGTGCTTATTGCACCAGTCGAGGTTGACTTCTCTCTTTGCGGATTGAAAGTTGCCTATAATGACGGCATTCGAGTTTCTCCAGAAACGTATAGTATTAGGAGATGTGCCCTTTCCCACATTGTATGGTATAGCTTCTTCCAGGGCCAAGTTCATGTACGGGTTTGAGTATTCTAGGTCGAGCAGTCGCCAAGTCTCTGCGTTCTTCATTGGAGTCAGCAGCTTTTGAACTGTTTCAGCCATTCAACGTCGATGGCGCTTCTAGAATTCGTTTCATCGTCTGCAAGAACCGGGCTGCTTCTGCTCCATTTATGATTCTGTGATCGTACACGAGGCTCAAGTTGAGTCTCGATCTCGCCACAATATTTCCTTCGACAATCGCTGGCCTATCTTCGATAGCCCCCACTCCCAGAATGGCCGCTTGAGGCGGGTTTATTATCGGAATAAAAATGTGCACTCCCAGCATGCCCAGGTTCGTGACGGTGAAGGTTCCTCCGGCCACTTCTTCCATAGAAAGAGTTCGATTTCTCGCTTTTTCGCCCAACTTCGACAGGAGTGCTGCGATTTCAGAGAGCGATTTTCGGTCTGCGTCACGAATTACGGGGACTATCAATCCTTCTTCAATGTCGACAGCGACTCCCACGTTGATGTTCTTGAGAATCTTGATTTCTTGCTCTTCCAACGTTGAATTCACCATCTTGTGTTCTCTCAGAGTCGACGCTGCTGCTTTAACGATAATACCCGTGTAAGTCAGAGAAACTCCTGTTTCCTCTTTGACTTTAGCCGTGAGTTCTTTGCGGAATTTTGAGGCTTCAGTCATGTCAACTTCTGTTATCACCGTGGTGTGGACAGCCGAACTGTAGCTTTGAAACAGTCTTTCCGCTATTGTCTTTCTCATGCCGACCAGCGGAATGACTTCAGCCACCTCAACTCCCTCTTTTGATAGAGGAGCTGTTGCTTGGCCGACAGTTTCTGTCTTTCCAAGAGCTCTCAGAACGTCTTCTTTAACTATTCTGCCATCAGGGCCTGTTCCCGTGATTTTTGTTAAGTCAACTTTGTGCTCCTCAGCAATCTTTCTCGCCAACGGCGAAATCCTCACTTTCTCCGGAGAAACCTCAGCCTCGCTTGGTTTCAAGATTTTCTCTGTTTCGGGCGCCGCGGCGGAGATTTCTGCCTCGGCTTCGTTGTTCTCAATAGACGAAACGTCTTCGCCAGGCTCGCCGATTATTCCCAACAGTCCAGATACTGGAACGATCGCACCCTTTTTGGCTGTAATCTTCAGAAGGACGCCGGATGCTGGAGCTTCCAATTCGGTGGATATTTTCTCGGTTTCCACTTCAACAAGAGGTTCACCCTTCTCGACCCGTTCTCCTTCCTTCTTTAGCCAGTTAACCACAGTTCCATCTTTCATAGTAAGACCGAGCTTAGTCATAATCACCTTAGTTGCCAATTTCTTCCTCCTCCAATTTTCGATGATCAACCTTTCATTTATTAAACGATTTCTTGAACTGCCTTGACAATGTCGTTCTCGTTTGGTATCACATATTTTTCCAAGGCTGGACTGAATGGAGCTGGAACGCTCATCCCACAGACTCTCTTGACGGGGGCATCCAGATAGTCCATGGCCTCTTCGGCCACCATCGCTGCGAATTCGGCGCCTACGCCGCATCTCTTCCAAGCTTCGTGAACCACGATGAACCTGCCCGTCTTCTTGACCGAATTTATAAGGGCGTCCTTGTCAAAAGGATCCAAAGTTCTAGGGTCGATAACTTCTGCGCTGATTCCTTTTGTTTCAAGTTTCTGAGATGCCGCTAAGGCCTTGCTTACCATTAGTCCAGTGGCCAGAATCGTGACGTCCTCGCCTTCTCTTTTTATTTCCGCTTTTCCGAATGGGACGCAGTATTCTGTTTCAGGCACTTGGCCCTTGCTGCTGTAGAGGAGCTTGTGTTCAAAAAAGACAACAGGATTGTCACTCCTGATTGCCGTTTTGAGCAGTCCTTTCGCATCGTACGGGTTCGAGGGCATGACGACTTGGAGCCCAGGGATGTGCATAAAAAATGCCTCAGGACTCTGCGAGTGTTGCGGGCCGGCGCTTATTCCCGCACCGAAAGCTGTTCTGATGACTATCGGCGTTTTCACCTGTCCGCCGGACATGTAACGCATTTTTGCCACTTGGTTGAGTATCTGATCCATACAAACACCGAGAAAGTCGGAAAACATTATCTCTGCCACGGGTCTCATTCCAGCGGAAGCTGCACCCAGTGAGAGGCCGATTATGGCTGTTTCAGAGATTGGAGTGTCTCTAACCCGATTTTCTCCAAATTCTTCCAGAAGTCCTTTCGTGACTCCGAAGTCGCCGCCGTGCACTGCTATGTCTTCGCCAAGGACAAACACCGTTTCGTCCCGCAACATTTCTTCGCGTATGGCTTCGCGAAGCGCATCAACGTATGTTATTTCTCGCATGTTCATTCCACCCCTGCCTATGCGAAGAGGTCCTTTGTCACCTCTTCAGCTTCGGGGTACGGGCTTTCCCGCGCGTATTCTACCGCCTCATCCACGGCTGACCTAGCCTCTTGATCGATTTTCTGGAGGTCCGCATCGGTCAGGATGTCCTGTTTGACGAGCTTTTCACCGAAGTTTAGCGGATCCTTTGTCAGCCACTCTTCTCTCTCGCTCTTCGTTCTGTAACGCTGCGGGTCGCCTTCGAATGACCCGTAGAACCTGTAAGTCTTACATTCAATCAACGTTGGGCCTAGTCCATTCCTTGCTCTTTCTGTAGCTTCATGAGCTGCTTCGTAAACTGCAATTACGTCCATTCCGTCAGCGATTACGCCTGGAATGCCATAGGAAGCGGCTCGGTCAGCTATGTTGGTTATCGGCGTGGATCTTGTTGTTCGTGTGGAAATTGCGTACAAGTTGTTTTCGCAGACAAATATCACGGGTAGTTTCCACGCTGCCGCGATGTTGATTCCTTCGTGAAAAGCTCCTGTGTTTGACGCGCCGTCGCCGAAGAAAGACACTGACACGTTTTTGGTTCCTTTCGATTTGGCTGCAAAGGCAGCGCCAGCCGCGATGGGTATGTTCGCACCCACTATTGCATTTGCGCCCAGTATCCCTGAGCTGTAATCTGCGATGTGCATTGAGCCTCCTTTGCCCTTGCAGTAGCCTGTCTTCTTTCCGAAGAGTTCAGCCATCATTCTTTTCATATCTGCACCCTTCGCGATGCAGTGTCCGTGGCCCCTGTGTGTGCTCGTTATGTAATCGTTCTTCGTCAAGTTTGCGCAGACGCCAACGGCTACTGCTTCTTGTCCTATGTAGAGGTGAACGAAGCCTGGAATCAGTCCCTTGGAGAATAAATCGCTGACTCTCTCTTCGAAACGTCTTATCTTCAGCATTTCCTTGTACAATTCAATCATTTTCCCGTTGCTGAGAGACAATCATACATCTCCTCGGTTAACTTTCGAAGTAGTGAATTCTCCACCCTAACATAACTGTTGTGCAGAAACCTGAAGATTCTGTTAAATACTCGACGTTTCAGGGCACGATGCGTGTGCCAGTCTCTCCTCGCAGGGCGCGTTCAAGATTTTCTGGGTTGGTTATGAGGGCTTCTTTTCCACCGTGTTCCAGATAGCTTATTATCGCTTCGATTTTTGGGCCCATGCTGCCTGAGGGGAAATGCCCCTGTTCAAGGTATTTCTTCGCTTCCGCCAGTGCCATTCTGTCCAGTGATTTCTGATTTGGCTTTCCGAAGTTGAGAGCCACTTTTTCCACGGCTGTGGATATCAGAAAGAGGTCGGCCTTGATGCCTGTGGCGAGGAGTGCCGAAGCGTAGTCTTTGTCGATTACTGCTTCTGCCCCTTTGAGCCTGCCATCGTGCTCAATAACTGGGATGCCTCCGCCTCCGACGGCGATGACTATTATCCCTTTGTTGACGAGGGATTTGATGACGTCCTGCTCGATAATCTTGACAGGTATCGGAGAGGGTACCACACGGCGCCATCCGCGGCCTGCGTCTTCCATCACGTTCCACCCTCTTTCTTTCCTGTACTTTTCTGCTTTTTCTTTGTCATAGAAGGGGCCGATGGGTTTGCTGGGGTTCTGGAAGGCGGGATCGTTCTTCCCGACTAATGTCTGAGTCACGACTGACGCAACGCTCTTTTTGATTCCTCTTTGTTTGAATTCGTTGTACAGGCACTGTTGTATCATGTACCCTATGGCTCCCTGAGTGTCAGCTCCGCAGGAATCAAGCGGAACCGTGTGGAGAACGTTGCTTGCCAGTTCTGAACGCAAGAGAATGAAGCCCACTTGAGGGCCGTTTCCATGAGTTATGACAACTTTCCATCCTTGTTCTATCATGCTAGCTATGTGCGTGCACGTTTCACGAGTTGCGTCAAATTGATCAGGCACAGTCTGACGGTTCTTATCCTTAATTAGAGAATTTCCACCGACGGCCACGACTGCCACGTTTCCCATAAGTTCCACCTACACCGAAGAATAGATTGTAGAAATCTGCATTGTCCTATAAATATGAGCGCGTCTGTTTCAGGTACCGATGGTTCAGTCGCGGGCCTTCAAACGAATTTGCCTGTAAAATGACAATGATTGTGGCGGTTCCGACGGGTTCAGCGCGCGCGAACCTCCGACACGACAATGATCCAACTCCGTGTTGGAACATCAGCCTCATCAATGGATAACCAGACAATCACCCCAATCTCACTCGTGCGCGCTATGCTTGGGCATCGAAGCGAAATATCTTATATGTGAGTTTTGCTGTTAACTTGTTTCGATGTCTAAGGTTGATCTTAATTCGACGCTCACACTTTTTGACGTGACGAGTCTGGTTGTTGGAGCCATCATAGGTGCTGACATTTACGTGGCTTCAGCGTTTGGAGCCCGAAACCTTGGGCCTTTCTCATTGGTGGTCTGGGTCTTGGGTGGAATCATAGCGATCTTGATCGCCCCGTGTTTCGCTCAGTGTGCTGCCCGCGCGCTGTGAAACTACTAAAGAAGTGTTGAACCCAATGGCTATTATGCTAGCATACAAAAAAGGTGAAAGAGACTTTTCGTTGTCCAACTACTTTTCGGGTGAAGAAGGTGAGATCCTCCTATCCAGCAATTCAATTTATAAGGAAAGACTCCCGTTTAATTTGTTGCAGATGGAATATGAACAATTAGCAGACCCAAGTCGAGTCTTTTGCACATCGCTACAATCGGAGTCTTAACAACCATGATGGCAGAAGATTACTCTGAGAAATCTATAAGCATGGAAAAGATGAAGAAGTCGATCGATCGATATATTCCTCCGATAAAGTGGACGACTTCTCGTTTATTTGCAACGGTCCCGCCATATGTAGGGTGAGGTCTGAAGCATGAGTCAGGAGACCACGGACCCGACTGAGGCACCGACCGGCGGCTTTCAACTGCCCAGATCGGTCATAAAGTGGGCAGCCGCGGGCTTGGTTCTAACCTCCGCCGTTGTTATCATTATCTCGTTATATTCGGGCGTGAAGTTCTCGGATTTTGAACGTATCGGTTACTTGACATTCGGCCTAGCAGCTGCTGCATCTCTGGCCAAGCTCCTCGTCCAGATCGTGCGGTTCAGAGTGATAACGGTAGGGTTGGCTGATGACCCAAAAATGGATTTGAGTGGCTTGGCGCTTACCAGAGTAAGCAGCGAGTTCATCTCGATATCGACACCCACACCGAGTGCGGGCGTCTTTATACGCTCTGCCTGGCTGTCGAGCAAGGGGGTGACCGGCGGCAAGGCGCTCTGGATCGGCTATTTTGAGGTACTCATCGAAGTATATGTTGGTGCTGGTCTCGGAATTGCCGCGGGCGTATACGCCTTCTTGAAGGGCGCGGTTGTCCTGGGGTCAACAATTGCTGTGATTGCGCTGGTCTTGATTATGGGGTACACGATCATTTTCATAATTCCAGCTAGGAGAGCCATCAAGGTTCCTCATTTTGTTTTCACGATTGCGAAGTATCTGGTAGGTGGCCCAAAAGCTACAGCTCTCTATCTTCACGCTGTCGTCGGATCTCTGAATTTTTCAGTTTCCGCGCGCGCAATTCTAACGAGAGGTAAACTACCCTTAGCGCTAAAGGCCGTTGTTCTGACCATCGCTGAGGATTTGTTGGACGGTGCGGCTCTCTGGCTTGTGCTAAACGCCGCAGGCTTGAAGATCGACCTGCTCTCCTCAACCATTGCAGTCTACGGCGTGGACACCATCGCTCAACTCCCAGTATCCATAGGCGGCGCAGGACTCACGGAGCTCACCATGCGAGGCTACCTGATTGCAATCTATGGATTCTCCTCGTGGGCATCCATTGTAATATGGAGAGTCGCCGTTTATCAAGTCCTACTAGCGACAACTGGTATCGTGTTTCTGTACTTCGTGCTCAGGAAAACGAAGCATGCGGAGAAGCCACGTGAAGTGGAGCACCAGAAGGATGCCAAGGCATTCTTGCAAGATGGGGGATAGAAAGGGATATCCCGGAGCAGAGCATTTCAGAGCAAGAACAACGAGCAAGAATCACGCATTGAGGCCGTAGTACTTCTACCTCGCGGGAATCATCTAGAACGCGTGGTTTCCAGCGAGACTGATCATTGCGAGGGCGTTCTCGAAGGTTATCACGAAGCCAATCATCCGGGTGCAGGCAATCGGGGCCACGTCTCAAATGCCCACAGAGTACTTCAGAATGTAGCAAGGAGTCAAGCGTAGAGTGTAGTCTACGCATCAACATTGCAGCATGTGCGCAATCCAATATCCTAACGCTGCCAAAATGCTGAAATAGTTGTGTTGCTTGTACTTTTCGTGGCCTACTCTGCTATTGGTGCTGTACTGAACCTATAGAGGCTAGAGTTGAATGGAAATCAATAGAACGAATTTGATTCGTGTTTCTGCGGCTAGTCTTTCTAAGACCATCGCCCGTTCATCCACCAAGAACAAGTGCAAGGCTGGTCGTTGAATTCATTGTCAGCAACTTCAGGGACGGATGACTTTGCAACCACGTTTGCAAATGCGGTGCACGGTGGACTGGATAAGGTTCTAGGTCAGAGCGGGGCGACGGCAGTCTTAACTCACATGAAGATGACTAGTAATCTTCCCGACCCGGCTGAATTCCATAAGAAGTTGCTCACACTTTTCGGCAAAGAAGCAACACTTTCGCTGGAAAGAGCGATAGTTAGGGATCTTGTGACGAGGCTCAAGTGGGCGCTAGACCTTTTGAGTATAGAAGGACCCTTCGATTTCAACACCGCCATGCTCAAGATAAAGAAGGGTATGAAAGCATGACGACTAGAAAAAGCCCAGGATTGAAACCTCTTGTTCAGGTGGATAGCCAAGGGGGTACTGCTGGTTCTGGAGCAGATGATCTGGCGGAGACACGGATAGCTGCTGTACTTGGTCTGAAACAATTCACGCAGCGACCCGTCAGAACCTTACTCGTCAAAGGTCTCGCAGGTACTGGCAAGACAACAATCGCCCTTGAAATTCTCAAGGCAGCGGGCAAAGGGAAAGGCGCGTACATATCCTCAAGAGTTCCAAAAGAACTCCTTGAAATGCAGATACCAGCCATGCAGAAGACCTTACAGAATCAAGAGTTCTACGACATTAGGCTCGAGGACGCGACAACAGCACTGGATTTTGTCATCCAACTGACGGGGCCCAAGAAAGTCAAAACCATTGTGTTTGATAGTTGGGATGGCCTCGCGAAGGAATTGGACCAGAAGGAAAGGTTACGAGCCGAGAAGACTATGATGGCCCTTGCAAATAATTCCGGCGCCCAACTTGTCTTTGTTAGCGAGGAACCCGGCGCCACGACCATAGACTATCTCGTCGATGGTATTCTCGAGTTGGTGAGGGTTGAAGAACAAGACCGTGCGGTACGAGAATTCATCATACACAAACTGCGTGGGACAAAGATACCCCAACACAAGTATCTCTTTACACTTCTAGAAGGAAAATTCACTTTCTTCGGACCCTACGCCATTCCCGATTATACGAAGGTGAACAAGTTTGTTCGAAGGCCTGACATCGATGGATCCTATTCTTTCGGGAGTGGGGCTCTGGATAGACTGTTTGGAGGCATAATTCCTGGGAGCACCATGGCTATCGAATATGATGAGAATGTTCCCTACTCTGCGCTCAGAACAATCGAGCTGCCTCCAATCATCAACTTTCTGTCGATGGGAAGGAGTGCGATCCTTCTCCCATTACCAGGCGCAAATGACGAGCGAACGAACTCGATTCTGACCAAAACGCTGGGCGAAAGTGTTGTAAGCGACCGACTCCGCATTCTCAACGTAGTCAGAACCAGCGACCTTGAGACCACGCAAATGCAGAAAAATGTCACGCCCAATGAAATCCATGAAATGGTAACTAGAGAGACTACAACACTGCGGGAGAAATCGAAGGACCAGTCCGTGTTACTCGTAAAGTCCGTGAGTGCTCTAGAGAACTTGTTCGCTTCGGATTTGGATTCACTACTCGAAGTGACCTCCCAAGAGATAATCACTCTCGCACAGTCGCATGATGCGCACATTCTCTTCTTGGCAAAGGATTCGCCTATCCGGTCGCGTATCCTCTCGATGAGTTCCAGTTACGCAAAATTGTTCGTTAGAGATGGCACCGTTCTGATGTTTGGCGTGAAGCCTCACACTGGGATTTACGTATTACAACACCTTGAGGATCCCACTTCTCCATCACTAACCCAAATGGTGTGATCCGTTTTCACATCCATCTATCATGTTGTTTAGGTTCCAAGCCTGATTTCGTGCATAGACGGTCTGTCGCTCGCCACCACTCAAGCTAAGATGCAGAACTTGTGAATCTCTTATTGCTTTTCTGATTTATTCTTTAGTGCTCAATTTTTACTCCCACTAAAAATTCTGAGTATTCTGGTCACCAAGTCGTTTAATATGATTTTTGCCTGCTTTGCAGTTAAAACGATTCTTATGTCTATTCTGTAATGAGACTTGCCAGTCCTTACGGTTCTTGTACGGTAATCATCGATTGATCCTTCGGTTTTCAATCCCCTCAATGATCTCTCAAGAAAGTATGAGACAAAAACAGGAACGAACCGTTCAAAGATAGGGAACACTCTAATGAAAATTGGCAATAAACGTATAAGAATAGGAAGAAACCTCACAAGAATTGGGAAGAATAGTTCAAGGTTTGGTTTCATAACGTCATCAATTTCGTGTTTCGGGGCTACTTCTTTCTGGTTATGTGCAGCTTTATTGCAACATCAACTGTAACGCCTTTTTCATGGCTTTCCACGTTAAGATGCCAATCTTTTGATTCAACATTCACGTTCTTTGCAATACTAGCCACGTTTTTCCTGAAGTCGCCAGCTGCTTTCCTAATCTGGTCTATTTTGCCTATTGCATCATCAACTACTTCCTCTTCCAATTTTTTATCTACCATATCCTTTCACTCCTACTTCTTCATCCTTTCACTTTGCGACTGCTCAGTATTTTGAGCGGTTCGTATTTAAATTTGTACTTGTATGAGGGTGCAGCAACATCTGCCAACAGCTGATTCAGAAGAGTATTTCCTGATTGAAGATGAAGAGAGAGAGCGCTAAAAGCTGGATATACGTAGTATTGACGAAACCGTTAATCGTCCTGTATCTTCCCTGATCGGTGACATCCTGCCAACAGCAAATGCTTTGTTGTATGTGTGGGTAAAGTTCTATCCAACCAACTTGTGTGGACTGATAGGATGTGATTCTGAGTGCCAGAAAAGTCGGAGAGCGGCTAGAAGAGCAACCAGAACAAGACTGAATAGCAATCTTCCCGTTATTTCACGTTCCTCAAAGATAGAGAGTCTCGGTCTTCCGCCACTTAGTTCTACGACCGTGTTATTGACAGATGAGTCTGCGACCCAACAGCCGGAGTTCACGACGTTCTCAGCTTCGTTTATGAACGGGTGATGCGTGTGGCCGAAGACCAGTATTTCTCCGTTCATGACCGTTAAGCATGCATGGTGCTCGACATCTCCTAGGATTTTGGATAATCGTGTTTCAACTGACTGTGTTACTCCTCCGAAGATGTCTGCAAAGCCCTCTATCTTATCGTACATAACATGGCACACGGCTTCCATAAGTACAGTCTTCTAGCGCGCGCGAAATCATATAAGCAAAAAGGCTTCTACTATAATGGTTTAATTGAATTTCGGGAGAGGCTCACTTGGCGATTATTGCAGTTTCGGACTTGCATCTGGGATGCGATCCCTCCGACAAGGCTGCGTTTATCCGCTTCCTCGGAAAACTTCAATCCGACCCCAGCGTTACAGATCTGGTCCTTCTCGGCGACATCGTGGACATGTGGAGGCGAGATTCCTCAGGCGTTTTCCTCGAGAACCATGAGATTTTCGACCTGATCATCGACCTGCAGAAAAAAATGCGCGTCTATTACATCGCAGGAAACCATGATTTCCATGTCCTCAAGCTACAAGGCCATGGATACCCAATCAACTTCATTAGGGATCTCACGCTTCAGCAAGACGGTCTGAATTGCAGGTTTGTTCACGGCTGGGAGTTCGACGAGATGCAGAGGGAGCACTTCATGGAATCGCTCTGCCACTCAATGTCTGACCATAAGGGCGACCGCGACAATAACATCTGGGCTGCTCTCAATCGATACGAAAATGACCTGACTCGCTTTTTCTCCGCGATCGATCGGGGTAGAAAACGCCGAACCGCCGAGATGCTGCAGCTCGATCCACAGGAGAGGCTCAAAGAAAACCTGAAGGGTGTGGAAAGGAAGGCCCGTTCCACGGTTCAGCCGGGGGAAATTCTTGTCTTCGGGCATACTCACAGACCCTTCCTGAACAAGGCCGAGAACCTCGCAAATATCGGCTCATGGGTTACAACCGCGCCTATCCATAATACCTTTGTGCGGCTGGAAGGTGGCAAACCCAAGCTATTCGTGTTCGAAGGAGCCGAGATTACGGAAAGAGCCGACATCTAGCCGCGCGCGTTACAAACGTCAGAGTGTTGCTGTAGGCTCACAGTCACACACGCTTAAGTCTGCAGATGACCATTTGTAACCCGAATAATGAGTGTAAAAAGGAGGGATAAATGAGGATGAAAGGTAAGGAGTTTTTGAATAAAGATGTTTATGCTGAGGACGAGAAAATAGGCAAAGTCAAAGAAATCGAAATAAACCTGGAAAATTGGAAAGTGACTCATCTTGAAGTCGAGTTGACTAGGGATGCAGCTGAATCTGTGCTTGGCGCAAAGAAAGGTGGAATGCGAAACATGTTAGCCACTTCAGCCCTAGAGAGCGGCATTGCAAGCTGGAACGACAGAGGACTAAACTTAAGGATTCCAAAAGCGGAACTTCACGCGTACCTAAAGCCAGTGTAGTCGAAACTTAGCTGGTTAGTTAGCGCGCGCGGCGGGTTTGCATGCTTGAATTTGCAGTTTTTTTCTCTCTCTTAGTTTCTTGTACGCGCCTAGGTTGTGTTGTTCACGTAGACCAAGCTGTTTCATCATTCCTGCCTGGGTCGTAGTACAGTCTTTCCTCGATGGCTTCGCCGTTTTTACATTGGGCGGCCATGCAGAATACAAGTCTAATTTTTTTGTTGGTGGACGGAATTGTTTGGCGCGGCCGCTTCAAAAGTCTTTTATCCTACTTGGACCGCAAAATAAGCGGATTGAAGTTTGTTGGCTTGCAGCATGCTGGATGAGTAGAGAATGTCAAACGATGAAAGCACGGACCTCCTACTCGGTTTGGGCTTAAGCCTTAATCAAGCAAAGGTTTATTTGGCAATACTTAAGCTGGAGAGAACTACAGTTGCGCAAATCGGAAAGTTTTCAAAAGTGCGCAGGGAAGATGTATACAGAATTTTGCCGAACCTTGAAACGATGGGATTAGTGGAAAGAATAATGGGCAAACCGACTGAGATTCGAGCAACACCCATTTCAGATGCTTTAACTTTCTTAGTGACGGAAGAAAAAACGAAAACTGATGAAAGATTGTCAGGCATGAGGATTAAGGTCCAGAGGTTAGCCTCAAAAGATTGGAAGCAACCCCTGCCTGAAAAAGAAAGCATCTACGTCCTGATACCGGAAAGAAAAGCGATTCTGGCCAAGACTTCAGAACTAATCAAAAACTCTAGAGAAGAAACTTTTTTAATTGCAGACAAAGTGAGAATTCTACCCGTTTTGTCGCGGTTTTTAGAGGATTTCAAGACGGCAATAAAGAAAGGCGCACAGGTTCGAGTGATTTTTGAAGGGGATAGCCCAGATAATTTACTGAAAGAAAAAGTGCAAAAGCTCATTGGTGGAGCTTCTTTTCAAGTCAAGTTTCATCGTAAACCCTTGAATCACTTCATAATGTCTGATGAAAAAGAAGCGATGATTACCGCTTCCAAACAAAGCGGTTTAGGAGAAGCCCCCTCTCTGTGGACAAACAACAGCAACCTCATTGGCATACTGAAAACAAGTTTTGAATCGGAATGGCAAAAGTCCAAAGATTAAGTTGACATCAAGCGCACGGCTAAAGATGTGCGGGCGCGGCTTGAGAAATTGGTGAGAAATTGATAAAGCCATTATAGCGTGTTGTTGCTGTGGCACCCCAGACACACAGGTTTATTCACTCCACTGTATATATTATATCGTGAGACATCGTATGGAGGTTCCTTGTTGCCTTTCTCTGATCAAATCAGCAATAATGTTCGCAAGAGAGCCATATTCGTCACATTGTGCATTGTAATGGTCGTCATTCTCGGCTTGCGCGCAGGGTTATTTGATGCTAGTAGAACTGTTCACGCTAACGTGGTGGGCTTTGGAGCTGAGGTTTACTGGGATCAAGGCTGCACAAACAGAACTCTTTCGATTAATTGGGGGTCTATTGAGCCAGGTTCAAACAAGGCTTTTACTGTTTACATTGGAAATGAAGGCGATTCAGCGGCTAGTTTGTCTTTGACAACGTCAAACTGGGCTCCATCCGCAGCCTTGAGCTACATGACTCTAAACTGGAACTACTCCGGTCAAATCCTCAGCGTCAGTCAAGTGATTCCTCTGGAACTAGTCCTAGCTGTCTCACCAAATGTAACAGGAATAACTAATTTCAGCTTCGACATAGCCATAGCTACAACCACAACAAACTAGATGTGGCAATCCGATTTCCAACGTTTATCGCGCGATGAGCAGAGAAGATGATGTAAAAATGTTGTAGACATCGGATAATGACGGGGACTCTATTTCTGCTAATCAATCGATTTTGGCAAGCGGCTTTGTTCGGATCGTTTGGAGTTTGGCGAAGCCCGTGCTAAGCGCGTGCGCTTCTGGTTGTATCACGTGCGCGTGTTGTGAGTGTAAGAGTGAGAGAGTAAGTGTTTAGCGGCCGCTTGACCTCTGCTCAGGAGACTGGATATCACTGTGTATGACTTGGGAACTTGGCACTTAGCGATTCATCGTATCCACATACTGAACAAACAAAGTATGTTGGATAATTCACTGGGTCTGGTTGAAATATTTTACTTTTACCAGCATTACACCGTGGACAAGGACCATCTATAACTCTAGTCATTTTTTCACCTCTATTAGTTTATATCTCCCTTGTTTCTAGCGCCCGCGGAGAATATTATATCAACAGTTGAATTGGAAAGCGCGGCGCGTTCGCTCACTTTCTCTTTTGTTTCTTTCCCCCGCTAGCTCTTCTCGTTTGATGACCTTTCGCCTTGTCGCCACGAGCACTCTCGACGGCTTTCTTGCGTGGATTCTGTTCACTACTTAAGTTTTCTCACATCACTCTTCAACTGTCAATAGCATCTTTTCCAAAATAAACCTGTTGCGCACTCTCTTCACATTGCACAATGTGGGCTTGACTATTTAGAGTAACTGCATGGGCAAGGCAAAAAGAAAGAAGACTGAGCACATCGACACTAACGACGCTGAATAGCGCGCGCTTCTTGTCGTCTTTCATCTTTGTGGGGGGGTGAACTTTTATCCCAAACGCTATGTAGACGAAATTCTGAACACAATTATGGGAGTAGGATGAAGAACCCTGATTTGTGTAGCACGCGCGATTTGTGTGAACACAGAAGAGGGCGACACGACATCATCATGTCCATTCTAGCAGCTGCTCAGAAAGGAGCAATATTATCCAAGATTATCGAGAAGGCGAACCTGAACACAACACAAGCCGAGGCTTACCTCACCGAACTTGAATCACGGAATTTTCTGTCAAAGCATAGAATGCCAGGGAAAAAGTCAATTGTCTGGAAAACGACAAGCAAAGGACTTACTGTTATTGAGGCATGTCAAAAATGCGCGCGCTTGGCTGACAAACCCACTTAGATGCACCCGCGCGCGCTTTTATTTATTACCCACACACAAAGGCTGCAAATTAGAAATAGTTTGGTATTTATCGAGATTTTTTCGCTACTCCCTACACAAAAAATACCGTGAGAGGGAAACTGGAATTTAAAATTAACCCGCCGGCTGGCTTTTGCAGGATATCTGCTCGGAAAAAGTAAGCGCGCGAACTTAGAGCTCTGTACGCTGAGAAGGAGAAGCTGGTCAGCATAAGCGTGAGTGAAACGCAAGCATTGAAGGCATGCGCAAAAAGTTCAGCGACAGCATAGCAAACCTCGTGCTGGAGAATAAGGCACTGAAGGATAGGCTAGGGAAAGTAGAAGAAGGCCTGAAGTGGGCAATTGACGAGATAGAAAACTTAGAAACTGGCGGCAAAGGCTACGACAAAGGAGAAAGTTAAGTTTTCTTCCGTAGCGCGCGCTATGCTTTTTTGAGTAGCGCTGCGAGGAGTCCAAGTATTCCTCCGAGTGCAACAAGAAGTCCGCCAAGTCCACCGCCAACGATTCCAACGATTATGAGTACGATGGCCCAAACGAGAGTACTTGCGCTTTTTGCACCGATGAGTGCTACCACTCCGCAAATGATCGTAACGATACCGCCATAAGTATATCCCCAATAAAGTATCATCGGCCCAAAGGATGATTGGATAAGTCCCAGTAGCCCGAAGATCACCATCAGTATTCCGCCAATAAGTGCTAATATGTAAGCTATGCGCGAAACAGAAATTTCAGACATATTCTGATTCACCCCCTATGCGTGCGCGTACGACGAGCGCGTCCAACTCGCGCTCAGGCTTTCTGAAAGGATTCTACTAAAAATCGTTAGACCGTGTTTCGCTTTCAATTTCTTTTCGCCAAGTCTCTCTCGGTAGTGGATCGGTATCTCAACAATTCCGAACCCTTTGTTCTCAACCCGATGATTCAACTCAACTTCTATGTCAAAGCCTTGGGATTTTGGTTTCCAGTGTTCTAGAATCTCCCATCTTATCATCCTCAAACCAGTTAGCGGATCGTGTAGACTGACTCCGTTTAACATGTTATGGGCAAAGGCCAAAAGTCGATTTCCAACATGGAAAACGTTTTTCATAGCCTCAGCATTGAGAGTTGAGCTAAACCGGTTTCCACATACCATACCTACTTGTGGATTTCTCTCCAGAATTCGAAGCATTTGCGGCGCGTATTTAGCGGGGTAAGTGTAGTCGGCGTCTGTGAGGATAACGTAGTCGACGTCGATATCAACGTGCCGGATCGCCTCAGCTACGGCGTTGCCTTTGCCAGAGCCTCCTTGTACGATGATCTCGGCGTCCATGCTTTTTGCAACCTCAACGGTCCTGTCCTGACTTTTGCCGTCTACTACCAAGATCCATGGTTTCTCCACGTGTTTTTTAAAATCAGCTATAGTTAGTCCTATTCCTTCCTCTTCGTTGAGGGCCGCAACGATTACCAGCAAGGGGTTTTGAGAGCCTAACTTCAACAATTTGAACACATCCAAACGAGAATTGCTTGAGCGCGCGCCATTGTCTCTGCGCGGGCTCTCTCTTAGAGCTATCACTGGTTCTTAAACCTCTGTGGCTGTAGACCCACACATACAGAAACGCGCTTGGAATCAAGCAAGACTGCATTAACATAAGGTTTCATGCCCTACTTTGCGGATATTCTGTTAACTCGCGCGCGTTACACTTTGTCTAACCCCTCTTTCCGCGTCCATGAGTATGCTACTTTGCAGATGGTGATTGATCGCGCGCGCCCGGTTGCCACGGATGGACAGTCATATCTGAAACAAACGATGCATTTTTGACTTATTGATGTTTTATGCGGGTCCTAGCTTTTCCTCGAGTTTCGTCCTTATCAGCGAGAAAATGACTTTAACATCGCACACTAGGCAGTTGCTTTGATAATAACATCTCTTCTTGTTTCGCCATCCATTCCACACCCGCTGGGGGATGTTTCAGCGCAGAGCCCTTGAATACAGTAGCTCGCGTCATCATTCGCCACCTATGTCAAGCGGGCGCTATGTGCGTCGGTTCTTGTCCCATCGTAAGTGAGAGGACAGCCATCTTGGCATAGAAACTGTCTTCAGCCTGTTCATATACCACTGAGTTCGGCCCTTCCATAACTTCGTCTGCTGCCTCTTCGCCTCTGTAGACTGGAAGCACGTGTGTAATGATCGCTCGCTTGCTCATGAGCTCATCGACATGTTTCTGCTCAAGCTTCCAATTCTTGTATTTGTCGTGTATTCTGATCTCGTTTTCTGCTCCAAACGCGGTCAGGCCTATCTTGCCGAGTTCAGAGGTGATCCAGCTTCGTGGAAAGACCGTATCTGCATCTTTCAGTGCTTCTGTAAAATGATGTTTTTCTTCCAGGCTTCCGCCGCTTGTTTTAGCATTTTCTCTTGCTGTTTGGATGATTTTGGGGTCGATTTCAAACCCGGGCGGGTAGGCTAGAGTGACGTCCATTCCGAACCTCGTTGCAGCGAGTAGCTCTTCCTGTATGCTGCACCTTCCTCTGAGCCTGCTCGAGTAAGCCCATGTGATTGTGTACTTTTTTCCTTTCAGATTTCCAAGTTTTTTCCTAAGGGTCATGATGTCTCCGATGGCCTGAGTCGGATGGTACGTGCAGCAGGCCATGTTTATAACTGGAACCTTTGCGGTTCTCGCGAACTGTTCCACGATTCTTCTTCCATTGCCGTAAACATAGTCGATGGATTCATCCAACACTCTTACTCCTATGCCGTCGCCGAAGATGCTGTACATGCGAGCCGCATCTTCCAGAGTTTCTCCTTTTTCCATTCTCGTGGTGACAACGTCGATGTATGCGGCGTGGCCGCCGAGCAGTTCCATTCCGGCCTCAAAGGCTGCTCTCGTCCTAGTTGATGGTGCCCAAAAAAGCATGAAAAAACTTTTTCTTTCCAGGGTCTTGGCCGGAAGCCTGCCTTCTCTTCTGATTCTCTTCAGTTTCTGGGCAAGCTTCATCGTGTCCAGTAATTCATCGATGCTCCAGTCCTGGGTTGTTATCAAGTCCCTTCCAAACAGGCTCGACACAAATATCACCCACCAAATGGATGAGATTTTGAAAGCATACTCCTAGTCTTGCGAGATCCTTCAAGTCACGAACACGTTTGATACTTCATTGAGTGCAGAGTATTTTAGTCTTGTTTTGAGACGATTCAGGCCCATTTCCTGTTTATAGACTGGAACTCTCTGAGATCGGGATTTATCGTTGGAGCTTTCTCAGACTGGGTTATCACTGCTTCTGGGTCCTTCAGTCCGCTTCCCGTTATCAGCACGACTACCGTTTCGTCTCTTTTCACGTTTCCTAGACTGACGAGTTTTACGAGGCCGGCGAGTGCTGCGACGCCTGTGGGTTCTGCGAATATTCCTTCTGTTGAAGCTAGGAGGCGTTGTGCATAAAGTATTTCTTTGTCAGAGACCGCCTCAGCCGTTCCGTTTGTCTCTCTCAGCGCAACCAAAGCAGCATCTCCGTCCCATGGGAACACGTCGGAAAGGCCGCCTGCGATGGTGTTGGGGCGGTCCCACGGTTCTATATCAAACGGGCTCTTGTTCTGCTTGAAGGCCCTGACCAGCGGCGCGCAACCTTCCGGTTGCACCGCTGCCAGTTTTGATGCGGACTCTGTAAAGTCAATGTTTCGGAAGTCGTTGAAGCCCTTCCAGATTCCAGCCAGAAGACACCCTGAGCCCGTGGGCACCATCACCCAGTCTGGCGTGTTCCAGTCGAGTTGCTCGATGATTTCATACGTCATCGTTTTCGGGCCTTCAACTTGGTACGGGTTGAACGGGCCGAAGCTGGGGCACGGGTACCAACCGTATTTCTCGACGACTATCTGCAGCATCTGCACGGTTGGATCTTTTCCTTTTTCGGCGGCCCTTAACCGAGTGACTCTTGTTCCGTACAGGCGGATCTGGGCAAGCTTGACTTCGGGCGCCGATTCTAGGACGAAGGCGTAGCATTTTAATCCAGCCTTTGCGGAGTGAGCGGCAAGGGCTGCAGCAGCGTTACCGCTCGACGCCGTAACAGTCGTGTCAACGCCAAGCTCGACGGCTTTCGAAACTCCAACAGTCATCGAACGATCCTTGAACGAGCCGGTTGGGCTTCTGGTTTCATCTTTAAGATAGAGGTTTCGCAGGCCCAGTTCTCTGGCGAGTTTCGTTGCCTTAATAAGGGGTGTTCCTCCAGCGTCGAGGCTGACGATACTCTTCTTGTTCTTGACCGGAAGGAAGTCATAGTATTTCCAAACGTTCGAGGCTCTTCTGCTCAGAGTTCGTTTGCTCACTCTTTTTGCGATGGCTGAATAGTCGTAGTAGATGTCGAGGCGGCCTCTGTCCTTGTTGAGGCACATGCAGACTTTTTCGTCAGCCGAGTATTCTCGTCCACAGCGGGCACATTTCATCTTTGTGACGAAGGCCAAACCAAAACACCCTCACTCATCGGTTGACTTATTGAAGGCCGACTTTTTCGTTGAACTGCCTGATTAGTTCATCTATCTTTGGCACCAGCTTCTGGTTTTCGGTCCAGTACGACTCGTAATCGTACCATTGACTGTTCAGCTCAGGAAGACTGAACATCTGCTGCTCTATCCACGTGAAGTACTTCAGGTGATGTATCCGTTTCCGATCATAATGGTTGAGCTCCATCATCGAATCAGTCTTCACCGCCATCAGGTGTCTGTGGAAATCTCTCACGGCATCCTTCTCCCTGTATTCGCCTTCTCGTTCCTGCGCCTCCCGCAACCGAGAGCGATACAGTTCCATCGAGTCCGTGAACACCGTCAGCACGACATCCTCGTGCGTAAGCTCATAGTACTTCGCGAACTTTATCGACATCAGCACATTCGCTATGCCGGAAATACCCAGCAGGTCAAGCCTTGAAACCAGTTCCTCGGGAACGCCCGCCTCGTCTGTAAGATACTTGCGTCCCGCCGGTTCGTTGAAAAGCCTCATCAGGCTGAGCGGATCGTTATCGTCAATGCCAATGGCGACATCCGTGTTCCTGACGTTGTGAATCCAGGGAACGTGTTTGTCGCCTATGCCTTCGATTCTGTGCGCACCGTACCCGTTTAGCAGCAAAGTGGGGCACTGAAGTGCTTCTCCGGCGGCGATCTTCGAAGTTGGATAAACTTGCTTCAGGTAGTCGCCGCACGCAATCGTGCCTGCTGACCCGGTTGTGAGGCACACGCCTCGAAATCGGCCTTTTCCAAGCTCTTTCTTTATGACCTCTTCCATAGCGTGTCCCGTCACGTCATAGTGAAACAGATAGTTGCCGAACTCGCTGAACTGGTTGAACACGAAGATGTCTTTTCGCGTCCGCTTGAGCTCCCACACCTTGTCGTAAATCTCCTTCACGTTGCTCTCGCTTCCAGGTGTGGCGATTATCTCGCCCGCCACGGTCTTCAACCATTCAAACCGTTCCTTGGACATTTGCTCCGGAAGAATCGCGATGCTCTCGCATCCTAGAAGCGTCGCGTCGTAGGCACCTCCCCTGCAAAAGTTTCCGGTGCTGGGCCAAACCGCCTTGTGCCTCGTGGGATCAAACTGCCCCGTCACGAGAGTCGGAACGAGACAACCGAAAGTCGCGCCCACCTTATGCGACCCCGTCGGAAACCACTTCCCGACCAGAGCGATTATCCGTGCCTCGACGCCGGTGAGCTCCGGCGGCAACTCCACGTAATTTGCAGTGGATTGAAACAGCCCGCCCTTGAGCACGGGCTCGTTCTTCCAAGTGATTCTGAACAGGTTTTGAGGCGCAACGTCCCAGAGCCCTATGTTCTTGAGCTGCCGCTTGATTGCACTCGGCGCGCTCTCGGGGTTCTTCAGCTGAGCAAAAGTGGGGACTATTATGTTCCTGTCCCTGCACTTCTGAACCGTTCGCTCCAGCTGTTCCTCGTTAACCTTGAGATCTATCAATCAATTCGCCCTTCGTCCATTTTGAAGAGATAAAACTTATAAATCCACCTACTGTTTTTGCTAGACCCAAGGTGTAGCAAATGAAGCAGTACATCGGAGTTTTCAAGGGAAGAGACTGGCTTGAGACACAGTCATGGAGCCAAGAAGATCTCAAACTGCTCATATCCGCTTCTAAAGATTTGAAACAGAAGTACAAAGCAAGAAAATCGACCGCCGACATTCTTCGCGATCGCACGTTATTCATGATTTTCTTCAATCGATCGCTGCGGACCAGAAACAGCTTCGAAGCCGGCATGACCCAACTGGGCGGGCACGCACACTTCCTTTCGCCTCAGGACATCTACGTCCCCGCCCTGCCCGAGGATGAAGAGGCTTACAAGACGGAACGTATCGCCGACGTTGCCCGGGTGCTAGACGAGATGGGAGACGCCATCGCCATAAGAATCTACGGCGACGCTGCTAAATGGATGTACGGGCGCGGACACCGCACCGTTGAAGAGTTTGCCAAATGGGCAAAGATTCCCGTCATCAACATGGAAGACGATGTCTATCATCCCTGCCAAGAAATGGCAGACATACAGGCCGTCGACGAACACGTCGGCAAGTTCCAGGGCAAAAAATTCGTCATGTCCTGGGCCTACAGTGAAGGCTTGAAACCGCTCGCCGTACCCCAGAGCTGCATTCTCATAGCTTCAAAAATGGGCATGGACGTAGTGTTCGCCAGGCCTAAAGGCTTTGAGCTCGAGGACAAAATCATCAACTGGGCAAAAGAAAACGCAGACCGCTACGGAGGCAGCTTCAGGGAGACCGACGACATGGAAGAGGCTTTTGAAGGCGCACACGTCGTGTACCCTAAAAGCTGGACCGCGAGGGCCGCACTGCCCGGACCGTGGGGAGGACCCGCTCAACCCGACAAACAATTAGCGCTGGAATACGCGCGGAAGAACAAATCGTGGATATGCGACAAGGCCAAGATGGACTTAACGGACAGGGCCATTTACATGCACTGCCTACCCGCCGACCGCGGAATGGAAGTCACAGACGAAGTCATCGATGGACCCCAAAGCGTGGCCTTCGACGAAGCTGGAAACCGCTTGCACGCCCAGAAAGCAATCATGGCCGCTATAATGTAAGAAACGCCGCGAGCCGTTACTCTTCTCATATTTCACTTTTTCTTCAACGGTTTGTTCACTTCAGCGAAGCGCTGGGCCATCGCGTCAAACAGGATCGCCGCGCCGAACCTCTGAACGTCCGTTGCTGGCAGGTTCGTTTCCTTTTCGGTTTGTCTCATGGCCGCCTTGATCTCTGCGTCCGGCTTCAGGCCGTCGTAATTGTAGATGTAGCTGATCGCGATTCCCACGACCTTGGTTTGGGGAAACACTGTTTCAATCAAACGTATTTCCTCGTTGGGATTGGGCACTTTCATCGTTGGAAAGCCGTCCCGTGTTCCTCTGAACGGATCGTGGACCATTATGACGGCGTCGGGTTGGGCGCCGTACAGTATTGCCAGGGTTTCTACTCCGTAGGCTGGGTGGGAGAGTGAGGCTTGTCCTTCAACGATGATAAAGTCCTTGCCCATCTTTGCCACTTCAGCGGTCATTTTGGCCACTGTTCCAGGTATGAAGTCGCCGGGAATGGCGTCTATGGCTGCGCCGGTGTCGCCTCTCACCAGCATCATCGTTTGGCCTGTCGCTACGGCGCCGACTTTGAATCCTCTTTTTTCAGCCTCTTTCGCGAGTTCCATCATGACTATGTTCTTGCCGGTTGCCGCATCAGTGGATAAAATTGCGACGACGGGCACTTTGATTTTTAAGACTTGCTTGAGTACTTCGAGGTTTTTGGGAGGCTTTCTCAGATCAATCAGTTTTACTCCGTGCTTCTCTGCAAGGTCGCGGAATTCCGGTTGGTCGCCGAAGAAGTAGTGCAAGCCGCTCACGACGTCTAACCCGTTCTTGATGGCTTCTGTGATGATGCTTCTCCACTCTTCTGGGAGACTTCCCCCGGGCGGTGCGATTCCGATGATTATGGCGCCCGGCTTGTACTTCAACGCCTCTTTGAGATTTCCGACGACGGGTATGTTCCGCTTGCCCGTTCCGACGACTTCTCCAGCGTCTTTTCCAGCTTTTTTCTCGTCAATCACCGCGACAATCTTGTATTTACCCCCGTAGATTACGAGGTCGTTCGCAGTCTTTCCTTCAAGGGTTCCCAAAGCCTTGCTCGCAAGAATTATGGCTGTCTTCCGATTTTGAGACACGTGAATCACATCTCTTTTTCAGTGCTTCACCGCCTCGCTAAAATATAACTTTATCCATTGACAATTCAAGTTTGCGAATTGGACGGTTGCGGGAAATGACTGTGGATCTGGTTTTGAAGGGTGGAAAAATAGCAACTTCGACCGGTGTCGTGGAGGCTGACGTGGCGGTGGATGAGGGGAAGATTGTTGATGTCTCGAAGGCCACTAATCTGCCCGAGGCTGACAAGGTGCTGAACGTCAGCGGGCTTTTCATACTGCCGGGAATAGTTGACGCTCACGTTCACGTGTGCGATCCAGGGTTTATCCGTGAAAGTTTTCGAACGGGCACGGCGGCTGCGGCTGCGGGCGGGGTGACAACCATAATCGACATGGCTTCGTCTGGTCAGCTTCGCACTTCCTCGGTCGTGATGTTGAACAGGAAAAGGGAGGCGGCTGAAAGGGAAGCTTATGTGGACTTCGGTCTGTACGGGGGTGAAATCGCAGATGAGAAGGACCTGGTGGAGATTGGAGAGTTGGTGAGGGCCGGTGTGGTGGGTTTCGGCGAGATAATGATGTGCGGTGACATGCCTGTCAAGAATGACGAGGTTCTGCTGGAGGCTCTGAGGCTGATTTCAACTGCGAAGTCGGTGGCGGCCGTGCACGCCGAAGACAACTCATTGCTGACGGCTATGAAACAGAGGATGATGTCTAGAGGAAGAAAGGACGCTGCGGCGTTTGCCGACGCGCGTCCCAACGAGGCGGAGGAGCAGGCTGTGGCCAAGGCCTTGATACTGTCTAGAAGAGTGAATGGGAGGCTTCACGTGTGCCACTTGTCAACGAGGGAAGGCTTGGAGTCGATTCGAGCTGCAAGGGCCCGGGGGATGCGTGTAACGACTGAAGTTTGTCCCCATCACCTGTTCTTGACTAGGGATTCGTTCAGCGAGTTGGGTCCGCTCGTCATTACCACTCCGCCCTTACGGACAAAACACGACGCGTACGCGCTTTGGAACGGTCTGAACGACGGAACCATAGACCTGATCGTGTCTGATCACTGTGCTTTTAAGAAGAAGGAGAAGGACGTTGGTTTGCAAGACGTCTGGAAAACTCCGCCAGGAGTGCCGGGGCTCGAAACGCTTGCTCTGCTGATGCTGGGAAAGGGGGTCAGCGAGGGCAAGGTGTCACTCGAGAAATTCGTCAGGGCTTCTTCCGAAAACCCGGCAAAAAACCTTGGGCTCTATCCGAAGAAAGGGGCCCTGCAGAAGGGCGCCGACGCAGACATGTTGATCATTGATCTCCACAAACAGCACAAGATCACGGCAGAAGACATGAAATGCGTGGCCGACTACACGCCCTTCGAAGGGTGGATTGTGAACGCAAAACACGTCATGACAATGGTTCGGGGACGAATCGTCGCCGAAGAAGGCCAGGTAATGGGAAAAATGGGATACGGCAAATTCGTGAAGCCTTCCTAAGAATAAAAAAGAGACCCATCACGGCACGCATGCTTGTTCCATGATTCTGAGGGTGGATGTTTTGCGGCGGCTTTCGCTGGGTAGCGCACGCGAAAACGAAATTCATAAAGGAGGGGAAGAATTTGCCTAACCTAGAGCGCGCGGTAAAGTTTTGTCTTTTTCTCTCTAAGTTCTTGTCGACTTCTTCTCATCCAGATAGGACCAATCTTTGTTCTTTGATGAGAAGTCTTTTCTTTCCTTCTCTGTGGTTAGCCTCACTGCCATTTCACAGCAGTCATCTCCGTCTGGAAGTGCCTTGGTATGGATTAACTTGTATCTAGGGTTGTAAGCCATGTATTTTGCGGGGTCAACATAACAGTACAGGCGACCCAGTTTCTGTTCTCCGTATTCCTTCCAAAGTTTATCCAGCACACAACCGTATACTCTTGTTCTCTTCTCACCATTGACTTCGCACGTTTCACCTCGTTCATGGTGGCCAAGTTTTGGAACTCGAAGATAGTTGCCCTTGCCAAAATTCTCAGGCGATGTTTCAAGTTTTTGATCAACTATTTCCTTTCTTGTTCTTTCGCCTATACGGACTCCATAGTCTTTGATGGCTTTCATAATCAGTCTTTTTCCTTTTTCTTCGCCGAGCTCCTGAATCAATGTCTTAGCGTAGGAAAGATGTAAGAGAGCTAACCTTCGAGTGCTAATCTCAACCTCTTTTTTCGCTTCCTCTAATGGAATTGTCTCTTCCTTCATTGCCGTCATAGCGTCTCCCTCTGTACAAATCAATTTTCTTTTTTTGTTCTTGAATTATTAAGCATTATGTCAAAATTAATCGTTTTGCGGGCGCTACCGCGCGCGCTAAATAACGGCGCTTCCCTTTTCTATCGCAGTGGGTGCTTTTGCCCTGTCACGGTGCACCTTGTTTTGTTTTTTTCTTGATTCCTGAGTCTTCGAATCTTTTTTCCAATTGTTTGGCGATGTTTTCAGGAATCTTTTTTTCGAACGGAAGCTCCTCGGCTTTCGATAGACGTTCTAGAACCGTCTGGCTTAACTTACCTGCGGGTGTGAAGGCTTCTGGCCCGCACCAACGCAGGTCTTCGAGGTTCGTGTGCATCATGAGGGCTGCTCCTCCTGCACGCGAGAGCATGATGGAAGGAACATCGTAGAAGGCCAGGGGCATGTGATCGGAACCTCCCAGTCCCATTTCGCTGGCGGCTTGAAGGGGTATTCCAAGTTCCTTTGCTGTGAAAATTAGGAATGACTTCAACTCTTCTGAGCCTAGAACGACGGCGTTTAGCGTTCCGAGCAGTATCCCGTGAACGTCGAAGTTGAGGCAGAGCTTGAGGTTCTTGGTGTTGTCGGGGTTTTCGGCGTAGTGGAAGGAACCGCGCAGTCCAAGTTCTTCGGAGCCGAACGCTGCAAATCTGATTGTGCGAGTCGGTTTTTCGCCAGCAAAGATTCTGGCCAATTCGAGGACAATGGCTGTTCCCGCGGCGTTGTCATGCGCGCCCAAAACACTTCTCACAGTGTCATAATGCCCACACACGAGTATGTCCTCATCCTCAAGAAGTCCGGGCACTTCACCTAGAACGTTTTGGCTCTTAACAGTCACTCTCTGGACTTCCGTGGTTATTTTCAGCCTTTTCGGGCCTTTTAACACGTTCAGCACGTCATCGTGCGCCATCGAAACAGCCGGCACGTTATCCTTTGCGACGTATTCGGCACTGATGGAGCGGAAAATAGTGGGGGCCAGGGGGGGTGCGAGAAGGATAGATCAAGGCCAGAGGCTTAGCCTCAAGAACCTTGAAGAAGTCTTTCTGATGAAGGACCATGCCCAAAACAGCTATCTTGCTCTCAATTCTCTTCAGCGCTTCCCGCGACGTTGACTCCAGCATAACCAATTCGCCTTCAACGCCTTCCGGCGCAGTTGACAGAGAATTGCCCACAGCCGCACATCCCAGTTGGATGCCGTCAGGAAGCGAAACTTCTTCTTTCAGGATTCGGCTCGTCTGAACTTCAAACTCTTCCATTCTAACGTTGGCAAGCCCCAGTTCCTCAAACCACGTCTTTATCTGCCGCGCTGCCCTCAGCTCCGCGTCCGTCCCAGATTCTCGGTTTCCAACACCTAAGACAAGATTTTCCATAAAGCGATACGCCGAACTTGCCTCGAAAGACTTCATTTCGCATGCCCACCCTTTTTCTAACTAGTCTACGCATACTCTAATAAAGACTAGCACTGACTATTCGGGCTGAATTTGAAAATGACAACGAGGCGCGCGACAGTAATAACTTCATAGCAGCCTCTGTTTTATTCTCAAGCGCGTGTTCGTGTAGTCAATATGAAAACGAGTACAGTTAATTTTAAATAGGTAAGTCGCAGTAGCGGAATTGTAAGTCATCTGGTGTAACACTGGTGCTGGTTGTCTCAAACATCGAGTTACCGACAAACTTGCACGCAATGAAACCGACTGCGTTCCTGAGTTCGTCAATGAAAGATTTTACTCTCAACCTCAACAACGATTATCGCTATTTGAAAACGGGCTACTACGTGTCCATGCACGCGGAGGTTCTGGGAAACCGCGTGATTCCTTCGAGTGAAAGCATAATTGCCGCCAGCAGAACGCCTATTTTGCTGCTTAAAGCTTCAAAAGCCGGGATTCCCACCGTGCCCTATCTGGTCACCGGATCCGTGCAGAATATAATTTCAGAGCTCGGGTTTCCGCTCGTCGTTTTCGCCGTCAACCCGTTCTGCTATGACGGTTACAGGATCGCACGTAACAGGAGCGCGTTGTACAGGGCTGTGAGAGGTCTGAGCATGAATTACAAGTTCGCGGTCTGCGCTCAGCCGCTTAGGGGCGAGATGGTGTCGTTCAAGTCTGTTTTCGGCAGGTGCGGATTGGAGGGGGAAGTGGCGCGCGTTTCGATGAGAGTTTACCGAGTCTTTCAGCTTCCGATTTGCAAGTTACACGTCCAGAAGGTTGGAAGGGAGGCGTACCTGTGCGGGCTCCAGCCTTTGAGGATTGAGGAGGTTTTGCCCGCGGATTTAGAAACTGTTGGAGAAGAGGTTTCTCGCATGTCGAGAATGGGTGAACACCTAGTTGGCTAGGATAGCCTGTTTCGTGGAGAAGTACAATTTTTCGGATCAGAGAGAAGCAACTGCCCTCCAGAACTTCCGGCGCACGGCGCAGAGTATGGGTCACGAGTTCGATTTCCTTTTCAGGGAAGGCATACCTGAGATTCCGAGGTATGACGCCGTGTTCATAAGGGCTACGACGGATCCGCTGTTCACGTCCTACGTTGTTTCAAAGACGGCGTGGGAGCTGGGCAAGAGAGTGATCGATGATCCGGAGTCGATTCAGATTTGCGGCAACAAGATTCACCTGTATGATCTCTTCGAAAGGCATGATGTGCCCCACATTCCGACGATGTTCCTTAACAAGGAGGATTTGCATCACAAGCGGCTCGTGGAGGTGTTTGAAACCCTCGGAAAACCCATCGTCGTCAAGGCTCCGTACACGAGCTTTTCAAAATACGTGGAGAAGGTCGCCTGCGAGACGAGTTTTCGTGACGTGGCCAAGAGGTACTTCAGAAAGTCTGACATGCTGGCAGTGCAGACGTTTATGCCGACGGCTTTTGATTGGAGGGTCGGCGTGCTGAACCGTAGGACGCTGTACGTGTGCAAGTACATGATTCCCAAGGGCAGATGGAAACACGGGGCCAAGCGCAGGGGCAAACCCACCTTCGTCTGGGGGAGAACCGTCGCTCTCAAGACGGAAAACGCGCCCTCTAAGCTGAAGGAAGTGGCGCTGAAAGCGTGCGACGTCATCGGGCACGGGCTGTACGGGGTTGACATAAAAGAATTCAACGGTAGCTACGTCGTGGTTGAAGTGAACGATAACCCCAGCATCTACGCGGGCTACGAAGACAGCCGGAACACTGATCTCTACGGAAAAATCATAGAGTACCTGGTCGATTAGACTTTTCCCTGACTGGGGCGCCGATGTGGCCTGGGCGTCGGTTCTGTTCTTTTTTTGGGGTGAGGCGGTTAAGTGTTTGCGAATCTTTTGCGGGTGCTGCGGATGTAGAAGCCGATTCCTAATGCTAGGACGATGAGAAGAAGGATGGGGAACACGGTGTTAACGTATTTTGGTGCGAGTTCGAGAGTGGCTCCGAACACGAAGGGGACGAGTAGTAGAGAAATCAGAATAATAGCAAGGACCTTCGGAAACTTGGGCAAAGTACTCTTTTCTGCCTATGCAGGGTTCTTCTATTTTACCCTTTCCAGCGTGCGCATTCGACGCACCAGCTTCGCCGTTGCCTTGCTCAATTCTGTATCGTCCCAAAACAGAGCCTGATGACGTTGCGGCCATCGCAGAGAAGGGCTGTCAAATGGGCGAGGCAATCGGTGAGCGATTCGCGAAGAAGCCTTCGACTGACGCGGTCGGTCCCCCCCTCCCTTTTTTTTCTTTATATCAGATGTAATGTTGCCGTGTAATGGACACACATGTGTTTCCATGTTGCGCGTGCGCGTTCCGAAAACGGTTTTGAACACTTCGGGCGTGTGTTGCCTGGGCTGGCTAGTCCGTTCTTGATCAATTCGGAACAGGTACGCGGGCTTGGCGGAAATTGGAGTGGGCCGGACCGGACTTGAACCGGCGACCTTTGGCTCGTAAAGCCAATGTCCTAACCAAGCTAGACGACCGGCCCCCTGAAAAGATGTCCAAGCCAGCCATATTTTGACAGTTACCCTATTTGACTGTTTTCTATTCGTTGGCTAGAGAAGCCAGTAGCACCTTACCCCCGTTACCAAATTTAGTAACGCTGTTACCGATTCCAGTAAAGCGGCCGAAGCCATTGATGCGTGATACTCTTCCAAGAATCATCTCTTTGTGGCATTATTGCTCAAAATGACAGGAAGTGTCTGGTTTTCGAAATTCTAGCTTCCTCTAGCTTGGGCGCTCTCGATCATGAATTCTAGTTTTTATTTGAACTTCCCTTAGGGCATTTAGCTCTCTTGAAAAAGGTTGATTCAGCTTTGGCGAGCATTATTCATTCACATGCTTTGAAATTATCGCTGCTGCGCGCGCCTATATTTTCACAGTGTCGTCCAAATCAGTACTGAATTTTACCTGCCGCGCGAATCAAGATTTCTGTGCGCTTTGTTTAGGATAGCTCATTCTTGCGGGGAAAATAGAGAAGAAGGAGAGGTTCTAGTAATAGTAGGTTATTGTTACTGTTTGTGTTGCTTCTCCGCTTAGGTTCTGGTTTCCAACGCCGACGGTTATGTTTGAGGAGGGTAGAATGGGAAAGCTTGCCGTCCCGTTTGTGCCGACGTTTGTCTGATTGCTATAGTTAACTCCGTATGCTGAGTATTGCGTCTGAGCCCACGCTCCGGCTGATGCGGATGTGACGTCGATCGTGACGTATCCTGCGTAGCTTGCTGAGAACGTCCAATTATTCCAGGCGATGCCCACTCCCCCTGCTGGTTCACTCACGGTGTCGTTGTTGACCCATATTGCAGAGTCAGCAAGGTTGAGAAGTCCATTCAGAGTCGTGATATTTTCACTTTGGATCGTGATATTTTCATCCAATTCGGCTATTTCGGTCGAGGAATATAAGATAATATCGTTAATGGTCGAATTTAATTCGGAGATTACGGTGTTCACGTCCACACTGCTGTTAGTTTCCCCCGTCCAATTGAGTGCTATAAAAGATTTCAGACTGGTTAGTTGACCGTTTACAGTGTTCAGTTGATTGTTTTTGTCGTTAATTGCTATAGTGTAATAGGCTATTATTCCGCCTAGCGCGGCTACTAATAGAACACAGATTATTACTAGTCCCAAAGTGGAACGTGTCATTCTTGTTTTCTTTTTGCTCATCCTTATATCACTGGCTTAGCTTCTGTTGCCGTGCGGATTAAAGATTTCTATCTTTAGACTCTTAATGGATCGAAACAATTAGTCTTTTGAGAAACAGTGAGATGGTATTCTGGTGTTCGAGGAAATCGGAATTATTTTTGCAGTTGTGGCAGTGGTTTCCTCGATAGTTGCTAGCTGCTAGGTTTTTTGTTGAATGAGACGGAAACTCCTTTATGTCATTTATGAAATCAGTTACTTGATGGTGCCGACATTTGCGAAAATGGTTTTCAGATTTAATACTTACGTTGAGGGAATCTCTGAAGCCTGAAAAGGACGAGCTGGTTCCTCCTCTGAAGCTTCGACACATAATAGGTCTGGACAATTTCAAGGTGGACCGAGCAGAGATGCTTGCAAAGCACCTTGATTTAATGAATGGCGATTCGATTCTGGATGTTGGTTGTGGTTGTGGAAGCTTGGCGTACTCCTTGATTCGGTACCACAATTTTCAAGGGAAATATGAAGGGTTTGACATAGTCAAAGATTTCATTGATTGGCTGCAGGGACACTATACTACAAAATATCCAAACTTTCGTTTTACGTTTGCACCTCTTTCCAACAACAATTATGTTCGTAAAGGTGAAAACGCTGGAGACTACACTTTTCCTTATCCAAGCGGAACGTTTGATGCGGTTTTTCTGGGCTCTGTTTTCACACACATGCTACCAGCAGACCTGGAACACTATTTGTCAGAAATAGTCCGTGTTATGAAAAGTCACGGTACGAGCTTCATCAGCTACTTTCTTGAATCAGGCCGAAGGAAAAATTTCATTCGTGTTGGTCAATACAGCACGACAAATCCAAAATGTCCAGAGGAAGCAATAGCCTATGATGAAAACTACATCCTAGGGCTCTATGAGAACGTTGGTCTGAAAGCGGCACAACCTGTCATTTATGGCGAGCAGGATTGGATTATCGCAGAAAAAGTGTAACGATGAATTTGAATGTTAGATGTAGATAACGGAGACTTTCGTGATCTGATTCTTCCACGGCTGAATATATTTAGATTTCTCACTTTTCCAGATGTTTGTTGATATTTGCTCTTGTCGCTCCCTTTGTCAAAAGAGAGCCAATTCTTAGTTGCTGAATGATCAGGACTTTGGCTCAAAAGCGCAGGTGTCTTTGCGTTTAAAGTGCGCGTGATGTTTGAGTCTGTTCCAGCGTGCGCTGACTGAACTCGGTTCTATCGAAAAGCATTGATAGCTGACTGATATCTGGCCCTAACCGATTGACAATAAATATAAAGTGGTCATCTTATAGTTTGAACCGCAAAAATCGGACGGGAATCCCAGATCAACCCCGATTTTTAAATTTCAAGGTGAGATGATGAAAAGGATCCTGGTTACAGGTGCAGGCGGACCTGCAGGAATAAACTTCGTAAAATCGATTCAGCTGGCACCCGAGAAAATCTTCATAGTTGGAACCGAAGCCAACGAGTACTTTCTTCACCTTGCAACCACTGAAAAGAAATACCATGTTCCTAAGGCCGCAGAAAGCGGATACATTGACTCTTTGAATGAAATCATAAAGAAAGAGCGAGTTGAATTTCTTCACGCTCAGCCGGATGCCGAAGTTGAAGTCATCTCTGAGTGTCGCGAAAAATTGGAGACCAACGTGTTCCTTCCCTCAAAGAAGGCAGTTCAGGCGTGTCAAGACAAGCTGAAAGCTGCAAGACTCTGGGCCAACAGAGGTGTTCCAGTTGCGAAGCTCAAGGAGTTAAGCAAAGAATCAGACGTTGACGCGGCCTTTGAGGAATTCGGAAGCCCAATTTGGATACGAGCCACGCACGGAGCGGGAGGAGTGGGAAGCACCCCAGCGGACAACAGAGAAACGGCAATTTCATGGATAAACTATTGGAAGGCTCGCAAAGTGACTTGGAAATTCATCGCCCAGGAGCATCTGCCCGGAAGGAACATGGCCTTTCATAGTCTGTGGAAGAACGGCGAGCTTGTCATGTCGATGGCTCGAGAACGGCTTGAATACATCTACCCTCACCTTGCTCCATCTGGGATAACAGGCACCCCTGCAGTTCAAAAAACAGTTCACGATGCCACCGTGAACAAGCTTGGCACAGATGCCGTTCTGTCCATAGATCAAAAATTCAACGGAATCGCATGTGTGGATTTGAAAGAGAACAAAGAAGGCGTGCCCTGCGTCACAGAAATCAACGCTGGAAGAATGTTCACAACCTCATTCTTCTTTTCGTATGCAAGCAAATTACTGCGTAAAGACTACTGGGGGAACATTCCGTATCTTTACGTCAAGCTTGCCTTCAAAGAAGAAGTCCCCAACATTCCAAAATACAACATCCTGCCCCAGAGCGTCTACTGGATCCGACACATTGATGCACCGGCAAGGCTAGTGAAAGGCCAGAGAGTTATCGGAGAAATGTACAAGTGATTAAAGCGGTCGTTTTTGATCTCGACGGAACACTGATAAACCTACCAATCGATTACGAAGGACTCTTTCGGAGATTCAGCCGAATCCTCAAAACAAACGACGTGCGCCCTTTGACCAAGACTGTTGCAGGACTGGACGAAAAAACGAGAAAAAAAATCTTTGAAGTCTGGGACGAGGAAGAGCTTGCTTTGACAGGTAAAATCACAACCAAGGATGAAGGAGTGGCTCTCTACAAGAAATATGCTGCTATGCCCAAAGCGCTTGTAACTATGCAGGGAAAAGCCTTGGTGCAAACGGTTCTTAAACCGTTAGGTCTGGTTTTCAAACTAACGATTACAAGGGAGGACAGCCTTGACAGGGTCGAACAACTCAAGATGGTCATTCGGAAGGTGAAGGTGAATCCCGAAAACCTGTTGTTCGTCGGGAACACTGATGGAGACCTTCTAGCAGCTGAAGAGGTCGAGTGTCAATTCTTGAGGGTCGGACAATGAGAGTCTGGTACGATGCGTGTACTGGAAAACACGTGAGGTACGGAGTATCCATTGCAAAACGCCTCAAAGACGTGGGGCACGAGGTTGTATTGACTACTCGGGAGCATCCAGACACCTTGCCCATGCTGAGGTATCTGAATGAGGAGTTCATCACGGTTGGAAGGTACAACCCTGAGTCCTTGTTGACGAGATTCAAGGAGGGTGTAAAACGTCAGCTCCTCTTCTGTCAACTCTTCCAAAAAAGCGCGTGCACACCAGACATCGCCATCTCACACTGTTCTGTGGACCAGTGTAGGGTGGCATTTGGCCTCGGAATTCCAATTATCGTAACCATCGATACTCCTTACGCTGATGCAGTCAACAGGCTGACCCTGCCAATCGCAGATTACATAGTGGCCTCAAAAGCTATTCCCAAAGAAGTTTTGGATAACAACAACGTCAAGGCAAAAATAATGCAGTTTGACGGAGCTGACGAAGTTGCATGGATCAAAGGTTTCAAGTCTCGTGAAAAGTATGATTTCGGAAAGCCGCTCATCGTGGTTAGACAGGTCGAAGAAAAGGCGGCGTACACAAGCGCGAAAGTGAATATGCTTGCTTTAGCAAAGAGGCTCACTCGTCTTGGCACTGTTGTTTTCTTGTCCAGGTACAATCGTGAAAGAATCAAAGACTTGATAGTTCCGAAAGGATTCGTTGACTCAGCAAGCCTAGTGGCAGAAGCAGACTTGTTTGTAGGCGTTGGCGGAACCATAACGAGAGAAGCAGCGTTGCAGGGAACACCTGCCATCATTATCAAGCTGTACCCAGAGCAGCATGTAAACGATTTCCTGGCCGAAAAAGGCTTCCCGATATTCAAGACGGACGTGTCAGAAGCGCCGAAGCTTGTCCAGAGGCTCTTGGGTGAAAAAAGAAATGTCCAGAAACTGTTAGACAAACTTGAAAACCCTGTTGATATGATTGAAAAGATAGTGGAGGACCATGTCCATGAAAATTAAAGGAAGCACTGTACTCATCACCGGAGGAGCTGGTTTCATTGGCTCCCATCTCGCGAATGAGTATTTGGAGAACGAAGCGGGAAAAGTCATAGTGTTTGATGATTTCTCGACAGGATCTATGAAAAACATCGAACATCTGAAACGTAGGAAGCTCATGGTTGTGAAAGGTTCGATATTGAACGCGAAGCTGCTGGATCAAACTGTCAAGAAAGAAGGAGTAGAAATCATAGATCATGAAGCTGCGGAACTCGAAGTTTACACAGGGATAAGAAATTCCCTCAGAGATGCGAGGATAAACATCTTTGGCACGCTGAACGTCTTGAACACGGCTCTGAAGAACAAAGTCGGTAAGGTTCTCTTTGCTTCCTCTGGAGCGGTGTACGGAGAGGCCGAATACTTGCCAGTCGATGAGGGCCATCCATTAACGCCACATTGGCCCTACGGAGTGAGCAAACTGAGCGGAGAACGTTACTGCGTACAGTACTACAGACTATACGGTTTGGACACGACATCATTCAGGTACAGCATAGTATACGGTCCAAGAGAATGGTACGGCAGAGTCTTGACCATGTTCATGAAGCGAATTTTCTTTGGAAACAAGTCACCAATCATCTTCGGAAATGGAGAACAGGTTCGCGACTTCGTCTACGTGAAAGACCTTGTAAAAGCTCACGTCAAAGCGATTGAAAACTCGCAAGCGTCAGGCGAAGTGTTCAACCTATCCAGTGGAAAAGGGATATCTATAAAAGAATTGGCTGAAACCCTAGTCAGACTCTCAGGAAAAAAACTCAAAATGGTTTTCGATAACCCACCCGAAGGAAAAGCCTCCAGGTTCCAGCCAGAACGAGTACGGCTGAAAGGCGAATTAAGAAGATTCGTTCTTAGCAATAACAAAGCAAAAGAAATGTTAGACTGGAGACTGTCAACAAATTTTGAGAATGGCGTTTCAAAAGAACTGGAGTGGCTGAAACAAAATCAGGAAAGATGGAAAGTCAAGCCAAGAGTATAGTTCCTAGACGTGAGGAATGCTAGAGCGCTTTGCAATTTTCAGCTGTTGTCCACAAAGTGTATATTTTTAACTAATTTGATGTGTCTTCTTAGCGCGCGCGCTCAGCTTCAACGTTTAATGCTGATCTGAGGAATTTTAGCGCGCGCACAACATGTGGCCTTGGAAGAAAAGGCCATTAATTCAGCCGTTCAATCGGGCGCGCCTGCGGCTTCTCTACTCGTTTTCGCTCTCGCTCTATTGATCCATCCGTACAGCCTAAGAAGCGGGTATTTTATGATCTTGGGCAGATTGTCTATTACATTTCTGTGAAAGTTGAGTCTAGCCGCAATCTTGCCCCTATTCGTCAAGGGTATGTAGTAACGTGTCAACTCAAATCTAGAAAATCCGTTGCTTTCCTTGAATTTGTCCAGAGAGGGATGATTGCCCATTCGGCCGTACATGATCCAACCGGCCCCTCTTTTTGTGCAGACCTCAACTACTTTTGCGATTAACGCGTTGTTTACAGCCTTGTCCCAATACTTCTGAAGTGAGAGTATTTGAGATATTATTTCCACGTTTTCGCCGTCGACGAGTTGTATGAATCCCACTAGTTCGTCGTGCAAGTAGGCTCCGATGTAGGTGAAGTTGTCGGCGGAACTCAAGATTTTCGAAACCTGGTCGAGGGTAGCTCCGAAGTGTGGAAAACTCCTTTCTTGTCTAATCGGTGTTTCATTGTATATTTTCCAAACACCTTCAGCAAACTTTTTGTCGGGCTCATTGATTCTCGTGAATATCTCGCTTTTTTCTGCCTTTCTAATCATGTTCCGAGTCTTCTTGCCGATTCTCTCCTGCCATTCAGCGTAGCTGGTTACGTGGAGGAGCCCTACGTTATCTTTCTCCCTGAACCACTCTCTGGGTTCATCGCGGCCTGATTGGCACCAGCGTCTTTCGATGAAAGTGAAGATGTCAACTCCTTTAGCCTTCATGGTCTCGAGGAAATTCTCTGATGGATTAGCGTCTTTCTCATACTCTTTTGTATCATGGCCAATCTTGAAGAAGAGTCTCTTCTGAACGGCCAAATTGTCAAAACGATTTTCGACTTCGAGAAGTTTTCTTAATGTATCGAAATATGGGCCTCGGTAGTTTATCCTTCCACGTTGGAAAAGCCATATTGGATGAATGTGAAGCAAGTCGCCATCGTCTATGTGTTTCCTAGCAATCATGATGGCCTGCTCAGTTGTGCAAACATGACATAGTGTGTCGAGGTGCAACGTGGGAAACTGATAGAATGATTGCAGCGGGAAGCCGGCGGGAATTGTAGGTGCTTTGAACTTCCACCGCCCCCATATGATTCTACCTATCAGACGAGCGGTTCCATGAATTGTATAATACTTTATCTTTCTACCAGTTGCTTTTTCCAGAAGTGCCAGATCCTTGTATGGGTCGTTTACGATGTGGAGTGCAACCTCATGTTTCTCTTTCGGTAAGAGAGCCAAAAGGGCTTGGTCAGGAATGGTCTTCGGAGTGAAGAACCAATAGGCCATCACATCCTTCATGGATTCATTAATCATTTTAGCGATAATCTTAGAGTTTTCTAGGTAGTCTCCTCCAACTTTAACACCAAACATTGTGTAGAGGGAACTTCGAATTCTCGAAGGGTAAGGATAGTCCACATCAATTCTTAACTTTATCAATTCTGTTCCGCTACGCCATTCCTGTTTGAAGAGATCATTTTTGTATATAAACTATCTTTTTGATGGATTAAGCATGACCGTAAGGCAAGAAGAGTTAATAATGTTTTAGAGATATCGCAACTAAAGTAGGCACAAAGATTGAGTATGCTTCCTCGACCCGCTCACGGGAAACAACCTACTCCTCTCGTGACTGTGGTTATTCCAACCCACAACTATGGTCAGTACATATCACAGACCATTGAAAGCATCTTGAAACAAACTTATCGAGAAATTGAAGTCATCGTGGTGGACGACGGTTCGACTGACAATACCAGAGAGATCGTGGCCAAATACCCTTCAGTGTCTTACGTCTATCAGGAACACAAAGGGAACCTGACACCTGCACGAGCGATGAACCTTGGAATCAAACTCTCCCATGGCAAGTATATTTGTTGCATAGGAGCTGACGATGAAATTCTTCCAAAATACATAGAAAAATGTTTGTTCGAAATTCGAAAGGATGATCGAGTAGGTTTTGTTTGGACCGGAAAACAGGAGTTCGGAGAATCCTGCCAAGTCTATTTGCCAAGGAAATTATGGTTTCAGTCAAGCATTCTGGGAGGAGCTGGAGGTGCTTTGGGTACTATGCTTATGAGGAGAGAGGTATGTGTCGAAACTCCTTATGATGAAAGTCTTCATGGAAGGGAAGACTGGGATAAAGCGATTCGAATGATTGGGAAGGGATGGAAATGGAGAACGATTAAAGAACCACTCTATTGCGCTCGTGTGCACAAGGAAAACTTGACTCTGCTAGTCCATGAAGAAGCATACGTTCATGAGTTGGAAAAAAAGTATCCGCTCATGAGACTCTATTCAACGGCTCATGGCTTCTTTAAAGCGACAGTCCTACTGCTGAAAAGCCCAAACCTCTTCCTTTTGAAGCTTTGGAATAAGAGACTATGCAAATACTTTAAATTAAGACCACTCTCACAGTTATGACTGATTATCCGACAAAAAGATTAGACTTGAGCTGTTCATTAGAAATCCGAAATGAAGTTGACGACGGCCATTTACCTCAGTGGAGAAGAATTGATTGTTGATTGACTTGGTGATGTGGACGAAAAATGGAGCATCCACTTTACCCATGGTTCTAAAACGAATAGGCCAAGTAATACCGGACGATTCCGTTGCCAAAAGAATAATCGTGGACGATCAAAGCATTGACGATACGAGGGAGATAGCCCGTTCTTTCGGATGGGAAGTAGTTTTCAATGAAGGAAGAGGAATAAGCAGCGGTTCCAACACTGCCCTGAAACACGTTTCTTCTGAATATTTCATAAGTTTCGAACAAGATCTATTACTCGACCCAGCTTGGTGGGAAAACATCCCTGAGAAAATGACTGATCCCAGTGTGGCCGTCGTGTCGGGTATACGATTTGCAGATAGGCCGCAAGGGGTCAGAAAAATGCAGCAATACGTTGCCAAGAAATACAAGGGAGAAAAAGAATTGGCACCATGGCTCAAGAGTCGGCAAATGTCCGCGTTCACTTTGGGAAAGACTCTGGACAACACCATGTATAGGACACAGATCATAAGGAAAATAGGCGGTTTTCCCAAAACGCGATTGAACGCAGGAGTGGACACGCTCTTGGCTTACGCTATCGATACTGCAGGATATCAGTGGATGGTGGACTATAATGTTCAGTCAACGCATTTGAGAACCAACCTTATGCAAGAGCTCAACCATCAACAGTGGTATGCCTCTATGCTTTACGAGATATGGAGTCAGATAGAAAGTAAGTCGAATCAACCTCCACCAGTAACAAGATCCGATGTCATTTACAGATTCGTCATCGGCCCATTTACAGGCCTGTTTATGGCCGTCAAAATGAAAGAACCTTCCATCGCCTACATTCATCCCTTGATTAGGCTTTATTATCTGAGAGGCTTTCTAAAAGCATCTAAACCTTCGGGTTAAGGGTCGTCGAATGTTGCGCGGGCTATGTGCGTTTTCATGTATGTGTGATTGTGTTTTTTCATTTTTGTGTTTTTCTGTATAGAAAGTGAGAGAGAGGGAGTGCGTTAGTTAGAAATGAGAGAGAAAAGGGTTCATTCTACTTCAAAACCCAAAAACTTATGTGCTGGTTGCACATATGATTTAACGTAGCTTTGCAGGAATGCTTGCGAAGCCGCTTGACTGTAGGATTGGAGGAGGAGTTAAAAGTTGAACTTCAAGGTGAAAGCAAAGACCATGAGGTTTTGGCTCATCATTTTGGCTAGCATTGCAGTTTTTTCGGTCGTAGCATATGCTGCGGTTCAAGACTATGTTCTGAATGTTCCGTCAACCTGGGTGGTTGTTCAGGCAGATCCAGGGCTGCAATTAATCGCCCTTGACAATACAACGGTCGTAACATCCATAACGTTTGGAAATGTTGTGCAAGGTGGTACAGGAACTTGGAGCGGATATCTTAACAACACTGGGAACGTTGACCTTCACACGTTTTCAATAGGGTCTCCGGACATAGGCTCTGCCGGGGCAGTGACATGGAATATGCCTGCTTCAGGAGACCTTAGCGTTGGTCAAATGTGTCCGGTCACAATAACGTTGTCAATCAACCAAACTGCTGACCTTGGTTCTCACACAGGCACAATACAAATCGCAGGAAGCCCCACGATTAGCGGCCCGACAAACATAGTGATAACTGCGAGCGATCCTAGCGACTCATATAGTAGGTATTGGGGATTGATGTTTGACGGTTCGATGCCACCAATAGTTTCCTTTGAGGGTTATGTGGGTGCTGACGTTAACGAAGTTCATTTCAGCGGTGACACTATGGTTGCTCAGTGGACGCTATCTGCTGGAGCGCACTTCCTAATCTTTGGTATTACACAGGTTAGCGGTCCAAGTTACGGCACATATTCAGGCACCATAACGATCAACGGCAAGACGTTCAATTTCAGCGGTCTAGACGCAGACCACCCTTTGACAATAGACTTTACTGTGTAGCTCCGCGCTTTCACAGTGCCAATTCCCTTTTTTTCATTCCTCAGATATTGCGCGCGAATCCCACTAAAATACGCGCGCTGTTGGGGTATTTTTAACGCGCAGGGAAAAAAGGCTTTAGGTTGTCTTTCTGTCTTCAAGAGAGAATGTATTCGCAAGAGTGATAGTTTGAGTTTGGGTCATTCGCTCAACGGGATTTTTCTTCGACCTTTGCTTTGAACGTGGTCAGATGCTTTTCTTGGGAAAGTTCTGTCTTCAATTTCTCAACTACCCTGCCGCTTCGTTCGATATCATCTCGAACTTCTTTGTCTTCCACTTCCCTCTTCCGTTTGTTGTTGGATTCAATGATCAAACGAAGATGCTCCGAATCATAGGCATCGAGCAACAACTCAGTGTTCGGAATCAAACAGTGTCCGCCTATGACTCCGGGGAACCAAACTGGCCTGTCAAGTCTAACCCTGTGGATTTCTCCGATAGAACTCACTACGTCCTGCATTTTTGCATCAAAATGCCTGCATATGCGATGTGCCTCCTGAAAGAAAACAATCATCCAAGCAGTGTAGATTGTCTCAAGAAGCTTCGTCAGTTCAGTCTCCAAAGGCCCGCTCAAAATGTTGGTCTTGATTCCTGCCTTTTTCAAGTGTTCAGAAGCAGCTTCGGCAGATTTTGCATCAACTCCTCCCACAATCTTGGTCCATCTTTTCATTTCCCAAATCATGTACTCCAAATCCCTATGAGTTCCATAAACCGGGGCGTGCGCCAAGAGACCTCTGAAATCGTTACGAATCTTGAAAGTAGTTTCAGGTGGAACGGTGCTGTCAACTATCACCAGTTTGGGACTGAATTTCTTGGCGTATGCAACTGTAGTCTTCACGAACTCAGTCTGGGAAGAGCAAGGTATGCAAACATGCATTACATCCACTTTTCGCGGCAAATCTTCAGAAGACTGTTTCAACTCCCGCATTTTGGCCGTGTCGATATCAAAACCATGAACTTCGAAACGCCTGCTCCTTCTAAGAATCTCAAAAATCGGCCTGCCGACTTCACCAAGGCCCAAGACCAAGACTTTCTCCTTAGCCATGCGCTCAACCTTCAAGAAGAAAAACAAGAGCACAACAAGAATATATAAACTCACGTACCAAGCGGCTAAAAATGGAATCCTAAGGTCTTGGTCATAAGGACGCATTCGTTGATCTGTGGTATTGCAGCATGAGGATCTGCTTCATTACATTGTCAGCGTGCTGTTGAAACACGTGAAAAATCAGGTTTGGCTAATTTGTGGCATCATTAGAGTCGGTGTATAAAGACTATTATAATCGAATCATGCAGGATAGAGCCATGAAAGCCTTAGTGCTAAGCGGAGGCAAAGGAACTAGGCTGAGACCGTTGACCTTTACACTTGCCAAGCAACTCATTCCTGTCGCCAACAAACCCATACTCGGCTTTGTGTTGGACCAAGTCAGAGAAACAGGAATACACAGTGTTGGTCTGATAATAGCTCCAGAAACTGCGAACTCGGTAAAGGATTATGTCAGAGATGGAAAGGAATGGGGATTTGACATAACCTACATACCTCAAGAACCATTGGGTCTGGCGCACGCAGTGAAGACAGCCCAGCCATTCCTAGGCAAAGACGATTTCGTAATGTGTTTGGGCGACAACCTTCAAGGCGAGGGCATAACACCGCTTGTCAAAAGGTTCAGAGACGAGAACCTCGACGCGCTGATACTGCTCAAGGAAGTTGACGATCCTACCAAGTTCGGCGTCGCCGTGCTGGACAAGAAAGGCAACGTTACTAGACTCGTAGAAAAGCCAAAAGAACCTCCGAGCAACCTCGCGATTGTAGGGACATACCTTTTCTCCAACAAGGTTCACAAAGCCCTGACAAAAACCAAACCATCATGGAGAGGAGAACTTGAAATCACTGATACAATGCAGGAGATGATAAACATGGGTTTCAACGTGAAAGCCCAAATCTTGAAAACATGGTGGCTCGACACTGGAAAAAAAGACGACATTCTTACGGCTAACGCCAGAATTCTGGATGAATACCTGCAAACCGAGATCAAAGGAAGCGTAACAGCCAACAGCACAATTGAAGGCAGAGTGAAAATAGAAGCAAAGGCGAAAGTCGTTAACAGCACCATCCGAGGACCATGCATCATCGGCAAAAATGCGACCGTGGAAAACTCGTTTGTAGGACCCTACACGAGCATCGGAGACAGCACCCAAGTCATAAACAGCCATCTGGAATACTGCGTGCTCCTCGAAAAAGTAATTGTCAAAGATGTGGAACGCCTCGAAGAAAGCCTCATCGGCAAATACGCCAAAATAACCAAAAACGCAAAGAAAAACACCGTGAGACTTCACATCGGAGACTACTCAGAAGTGGAAGTCTAGCCCCACGCAACGGTGAGAATAACAACCATTATAAAATAACAAGGTGAAATAAGAAGCAACCGGCCGCACAGGAAATGCGTCAAGATGCTGACTGGAATCACAGTTTCCCCGATCAAGCGCTTTCCAGACGAAAGAGGTTTCTTTGCAGAGGTTATGCGAAAGGACTGGAAAGAAATCTTCGGACAAGAAGAAGTTGCCCAAGCTAACCTATCAGTAACATATCCCGGAGTAGTTCGTGCATGGCACAGACACTTGAGAGGACAGACTGATTACTTTTTGGCGTTGAAAGGCGCTATAAAAATATGCGCTTTCGACGAAAAAACGGGGGAAGTCAGCGAGGTCGTTTCGACCGGTGAAATTCTACAGGTTGTTCGCATTCCAGGACACTACTGGCACGGGTTTAAGGCGCTTGGAACAGAACCCGCGATGCTGCTTTATTTCACAACCAGATTGTATGACAGTGCGAAGCCCGACGAAGAGAGAAGATCCTGGAACGATAAAACGCTGATTGCGAAATCCATAAACGGCAAGAAAGACGATCCGCGGGCAGGAAAACAGTGGGACTGGAACTTTCCACCGAACAAGTGAGGCACCTGAATGAAGGTCCTCGTGACAGGCGGTCTGGGCTTTATCGGGAGCAACTTCTGCCGCTACGCAATCAAAACGCATGAAGACGTAGAAGTAACAAACTTGGACAAGATAGGCATAGGCGCCAACCTCTCAAACCTAAAGGACCTTGAAAAAGAAAAACGATACAGGTTCGTAAAAGGCGACACCAGAGACTCAAAACTTCTCGCTCGCCTGATCAAGAAAGCGGACGCCGTCGTGAATTTTGCCGCTGAAACCCACGTCGACAGAAGCATATCCGACCCGAACGAGTTTCTGCAGAACAACACGGTCGGAACCTTTACCGTCCTCGAAACCATAAGGAAGCACAACAGCCAAGCGAGACTTGTTCAAGTTTCGACTGACGAAGTGTATGGAGATATCACTGAAGGATCTTTCAACGAAAACGACGCTATTAAACCGTCTAACCCGTACTCGGCCTCAAAGGCGGCCGCCGACATGTTCGCTCACGCCTATTTCCGAACTTATGGGCTGAACGCGTCAATCACGAGATGCACAAACAACTATGGCCCCTACCAACTTCCCGAAAAACTCATCCCAAAAACAATCATCAGAGCCCTGAAGAATTTGCCTGTCCCGATCTACGGTCCGGGGACGAACATCCGCGACTGGATATACGTGCAGGATCACTGCGAAGCAATCGACACCGTCCTACAAAAAGGGAAGCCAGGCGAAGTCTACAATGTATCTGCTGAAAACGAAATTCAAAACATCGAAATTGTCAAGAGAATCCTTGCGATGCTCAAGAAACCTGAAAGCCTCATAAACTTCGTGGAAGACCGTCCTGGACATGACGCGAGATACAGCCTCGACTCGGCAAAACTTAGGGCAGCGTTGGGCTGGCGGCCTAGGTTCCACTTTGGCAAAGCACTCGAACTGACCGTTAAATGGTATGTCGAGAATGAGGCCTGGTGGGCGCCCGTCGCGACTGAAAACGTTCTGAGTCCGACGCCCTGGAAACGAAGTGGTGCGCTCTGAAACTCTTAATAACGGGAGCAAGCGGCTTGTATGGTTCAAAGCTCGCTGAGTTGGCTCTGCGGAAAGGGCATGAGATCTACTCGGGCTTCAGTCTAGACCACCCAAGAAATGGCGTTCCAGTACAGTTTGACGTTTCGAGCGAAAAGCAGGTTGAAGACGCATTTAAGAAAACGAGACCTGAAGTAGTCGTTCACGCCGCCTCAATGACGGACGTTGACAAATGCGAAACGAACAAAGAACTCGCTTGGAAAGTGAACGTTGAAGGCACCCGAATCGTGACCGAACAAGCAGCGAAAACGGGGGCCTTCATGATGTATATCTCTACCGACTACGTGTTCAACGGAGAAAAGGGACTGTACACCGAAACCGACACGCCAGACCCAGTAAATCAATATGGAATCACTAAGCTGAAAGCTGAGAACACCATCAAAGAGCTCATTGACGATTTCTGCATCGCGAGGCCCTGTGTGATTTACGGCGCCACTCCTGCTGCGGGAAAAACCAATTTTGCCTTGTGGTTGATAAACAAACTCCGAAGCAAAGAGAAAGCCAATATCGTGACCGATCAGTGGATTACGCCTACGCTCAACACAAACCTTGCGGACATGACATTGGAGATTGCGGAGCGAAGACTGAGCGGCGTTTACCACGTGTCCGGGGCAACTCGTCTCAGCAGATATGAGTACGCAGAACTAGTAGCCAAAGTTTTTGAATTCGACTCGAACCTTATCGTGCCCGTAACGTCGACTGAAATGCACTGGACCGCTAAGAGACCCAGAGATTCTTCACTTGACACCTCCAAAGCACAAAAGGCGCTGAGGAACAAACCTCTGACAATCAACGACGCATTGAAGCAGTTGAAACAAGAACTGGCGCCTTCATTTTGTTAGCACACGCGCGACTGAATGATCGTCGGTGGTGCAGGTTGGGCAGGTGAAACGATAAGCGACCCGTCAAGTGTGTTGTCCGAAGTTTCTGGCTGGTAATGCGACGTCTTTCATGTTGTTCCCGGAGCCGGCAATCCGCCGATTCGACGCCACGAATCCGTGGCAGAAATGTTCGATGATGTTGAGTTAGTGTTCGAATGTATAGAATTAAGTAGTTCAAAGACCTAATGGAACTTCGGTGAACACTATTGGGGATAAAGAAAAGGCTTATAGGTTGCTTTTCAAGTACGGTGAACAGGGGAAGGCTGATGATTAAAAGTTCTAAGGCTATTTCTATCGTTCTCATTGCAATTTTGGCAAGTTTTCCCATATTTCTAGGCTTTAACTCTCAGACAGCGAACGCTTACACTCCAAATCCTCTCAATCCACCCTATATTCCACCATCTATGACCCTGCTGGCAGCAGGAGCACAATGGGCTGCACAGAATGGCACTCAGACGCTGTTCATCGACTGGGAAGACAATTATCTAGCGCACGGAAACACGGACGGCATTAACTGGGGACCATGGCCAAATGAGACAGACATGATGAACTGGACCGACTCCATATACTACATGCTGACCCAGGCGGGGTTGAACGTAACTCTCGCCGGTGACATTCCCAGCGACTTATCAGGGTACAATCTCTTAGTCATCCAAGCATACTGGGCCTGCACACCCTCTCTTTTGGCGGAAGTAGCTAACTTCATCGCCGGCGGAGGAGGCGTCGTGCTCCTGTCAGGAGTCCCAGAATTCTTCAGAACCTACTGCACAAGCTGGTGGACTTACGATTTGCCGACGGATCCACTCAGCGAGAACATGAGTCCAGTCTTTGCATGCGACGGAAACTACTTCAACACCGGCGGCTACGCCAACGTAACAGTAGACAATCCTTTCGGCACTGCCCTAAAGTCAGGGGACACGCTTTATGAATCCGCGGGGCTGAGCAATGCCGGCATTTCTAACCCTGAAAACGGAGCTCAAGTCATAGCGGAGTGGAACCCTGGCCTCTACGGTCTAGGCGATTACCTGCCCGCCTTTGCCTACACTTACCAGTACGGCTTGGGTCGCGTGTACTATCAGGCATCCTTCGACGCTCTAGATCCACCCAACCACATTCGGGAGGACGTTGGCAACTTCGGCTTAGTTAACATGAGAGACGTAGCTATCGTAGCGAGAGCCTTTGGATCGAGCCCAGGCTCCAGCAACTGGAACCCAGCCGCAGACATCAACTTCGACGGAAAAGTCGACATGAAAGACATCGCACTCGTAGTCAGATACTTCGGACAAAAATCATAACCACCTTTTTTTTCATTTTCTCTTCACTGCGCGTGCTCACCTTTTATTTCGGTTTTGTAGCGTTTGCGTGTGTTTTCGATTGTTACTTTTCGTGTTGCATCGACTTCCACATGGATTAGTACGTTTAGAATGTTTGGTGGGCACGCACATACTTTTATAATGATGACGAACGAGTTCAAATTTGACTGCCCGCACCATGATGTACACACACACTTAACTAACGAACGACGGGTTCAAATTGAGATAAACGTACCCAACTATGAGCACTAAAACGGCGCCGCGTTTTATATTCTGGTTTTGGTTTGTGCGTTTTGGCTTGTCTGCTGTGTGTGTCTAATGTCTTACGGCTATATTGTATGTGCTATTACACGAGCAGAAAACAATAGACAACAAACAACAAAAACGACACAACAACAGCCAAACAAAACCATACACACAACACACAGAACACAGCACTACACGCAAAAGGAAACACACCAAGCGCGTGCCAACTATACACTAGCAACAATCAAGAAACAATGGTGCACAACACCACATTGTACGAGAAACCGATGACAAACACAACAAACAATATGACAGACTAACACAAAACCAAGACGCAGAACCACAGCGCGCGCACTCAGCCATCGCGCACAATGTAGAAGAAGCCCAAAAACTGATAGATATAACCGTCGAATATGTCTGCTCACATCATGGAACAATGATCTTCAGAAAGAGGAAATAACGCCCACTGTAGATTTTCGTTTGGTGACCAGAAATGGGAAAGTTAGCATATGCTGAATATTGGCGGTGCAAGCTATTTCTTAAGCTCGACAACTAGGAGATGTAGGTCTGTTTTTCCCGTGTTCTCGGCGTCATGGGATTGGGCTTTGAGGAAGATTGCCTGACTACTTTTCATGTCCATAACGTCTGTTTTTCCTGAAGACGTCAGTTTTGCTTTGCCACCGTTAAGAACATAGATTAGGTGGTCGGGATGGTAATGCATAGCCACTTTCTCGCCTGGTTTGAGGAAAAGGTCAAGTACGCGCACACGGTCGTTTTCCATTACAAGCTTGTAGACGTTCTTGCCAACCTTCAATGGATCCTCTTTTTTCTCGATTGTTCCACCTCCAGATTCTTCATTTCATGCTTAACTATATCCTGCCCTCTGCATTTAAAGACGCGTCACTGTAGCGCGCGCCATTTGACGCCCGTTTTCGGAACGCGCACACAACATGGAAATTTACGCTTACACATTACGCTGCAACATTACGTCAGACGTAAAGAAAAAAAAAGGAGGGGGCAGACACCTCACACGCCCCGGTCTTCTCCAGAATCGCCCCGCTTGGGCCAGAGCCTCGAAACCGCGAAAGCGCAGCAGAACATCACACAAGCAGAATCGTGGCACAGCCATGCGCGCTCACGCTCCATTACAACCGAACACACGCTTTCAACAAGAACAAACAAAACAAAAAAAAGAGAGGAACGCAATTCCAGGTTTAGCCCGTCGCCGTAACAGTGAACGTTTGAAAGCCCTGGCCCACTAGCCTCACAGTGTAATTGTCGCCAACCATCGGAGTAACAACTATTGCAGGGCCTTTGATGATGATATCTGGCTGTAGTGCGATGACACCGTTGAAACTCAATGTGGCGTTCTGTCCAGGCGCCAAAATCAGGGGAGAACTCTCCACGTCTTCATCGTTGATGCCGAAAATCGGAATCAATGATGAGCCGTTCACCTTGAAAGGAATCGTATCGGGATGAATCCTCTCAACGATGACTTCGCGGTACTGGCCCTCCCAAGTCCGCGTCGCGTTGAATTCACCGTTCAGCGTCAGCCCCAAAATCCTGAAAGTCACGTTGCCATCGTTCATCAAGGTCACAGATAGACTAGTAACGTTGCCGTTCACCGAGAGCGAAGCTGAAACGATGGTCAAGTTGTTCGAAAACTCTTCCACCACGCGCACGAGCTTTTCTCGGTCGTTCTGTCCCAGTTCGACAATGGTTCCAACCTTGACCTGTTCCCGGCTCAAGCTGGTCACGACTACAGCCGTCGCGCTTGGAACAAGAACATAATAGTACACCAAGTTTCCGTTAGAGTCTGTTGCCTGTATCTGCACCAACGTCGGGTTAAAGTCTACTAGCACACCTGAAAGCGTTTGGTTAACTTGGCTGTTCGCTATCGACATCACCAGCGTGTTCGACAAGGCAGTTACGTTATACAGGGTCCCGTTGACTTCAGCTTCAACACCAGCTATAGTGAACTGAATCTTGTCTACCGTTGTATCATTCGGAATCGTCGTAGAGGCAATCGTCTGACTAAAGTTTATCAGCGAGAACAGATCGACCGTTCCAGAAGCGTTAACGGGAAGCCATTCAGCCGTTCCATTCGTGTAACCTACGTGAAGCGTAACGTTAGTATACGTCAGATTGAGCATCGTGGTTCCTGTTGGCACAATGGGAGGATCGGTCAACATTACTAGAAAAGACGTTGCAGCCGAAGGCTGACTAGGCGTCAAAGATGTTGGGTTAGTATACAAGACGATACCGATGACAACAATCGCCACAAGCACCGCGGCTAAACCATACTTCAGAGTCCATCTTGTTGACATTCTAATTTTCCTCCCCAACGTAGAAGGCAAGAAGCGATAAAAACCTACATTTTTGAAAATTCTTTCAACGCTATTGAACAATGTTTTCAACAATCTTTAATCATACTCGCCGCCAAACGGCTGCTGGTCAGACGGCCAACTTGCGCCAAAGTCTCAACGTTTCATACCAGAAAACAAGAACCATGACGGCACAAACAGCCACCAAGTACATGGTGAACTCCTGTGCCTGAAGGGCCTCGAACGAAAAGAACGCCGCAAGAATGGTGAAGAGTAGCGCGAAGAAGAATAGCTGTGGGACGATTGCGGGTCCTACTCTTGAGTAGCCGTCAAGAACCCTGTACGACGCTTCCTTCACCGCAGAGTATCTGCCCTGCTCATCCTGTACCACAAAGCCCGCCTCCAACAGCTTCCCAAGATGATAAGAAGCCAGAGAAGCCGACGACAAGCCGACTCCACGCTGAACATCCCGAAGCTCAGACGGACCGTGCCTGAGCAAGTACATGTAAACCTTAAGCGTATTGCCCCTAACTTCCTGACTGCCTGACATCCAAGAAAACATGAACAAACGAAGGCTTTTAACACTTATGAAGTCCAAGCCCACGATAGCCATCCCAAATCAAGCTACCGAAGACCCTAAAAACACACGCGCCCAACGTCTTCCCACAGTCTCCAGTGACCCATTATCGAATAATTACTCATCCTCCTCACATGCCTACAGGAGTACCGGAAAGATGCTAGGATAGAAGGTCAGATAAAAGAGCATTCAATTCTTCTTTGTTTTGTAAATCGCGGAAAATGGCCTTGCCGCTTCCATACAAACGAAAAGAATACTTTCCGAAGGTCAATTCGGAAATTATTCCGGCGATGGACTTCTTCATGGTAGCCTTTGCAAGAATCTTCTTTACCGCCTCATCTTTCTTTTCGAACTTGAACATCACGATGATGTCTTGTTCTTTGCCGCAAGTCCCTTCAGTTCTAGCCACGTAATCCTCTAAAGAGACCATTAAAACCGACCGATCTCCTTGAGAACCTCAATGAACCTGTCAATCTCTTCCCGCGTATTGTAAATGTAAAAGCTAGCCCTTGCGGTTGAGCTTAGCTTGAACACCTCATGCAGCGGTTGTGCACAGTGAAAGCCGCTTCTAACCATTATGCCGTAGTTATCAAGAAACAGAGCAACATCATGGGAACTGAGACCCTCGATTCCAAACGGAATTATCCCACACTTAACAGACGTATCCTCAGTTCCAAAGATTCTGGCTTTCTCAACATTTTTAATGCGGGGCAAGGCATATTTTGTCAGCATCTCCTCGTGTATCCTCACATTCCTCATGCCTAACCGCTTGAGGTATCTCACGGCCTCCATCAAGCCTACGGCGCCGCTGACGTTCGGAGTTCCAGCCTCAAACTTCCACGGCAGCGTATTCCACGATATTGAACACATTTTCTTTCGCGGATCGAAGGAGACTTCCCGTATCATCCCTCCTCCGCCCTGAAAAGGCTCCATCCTTTCCAGAATGTCCTTCTTGCCGTACAAAACGCCTATCCCAGTGGGGCCCAGCATTTTGTGGCCCGAAAAAGCCAGAAAGTCAACGTCCAAATCCTTCACGTCCACTGGAATGTGGGGAACGGACTGTGCTCCGTCTATCACGGCTAGCGCGCCGTTCTCATGGGCGACTCTTACAACCCTCTTAACGTCGTTCACGATTCCCGTGACGTTCGACACGTGAGAAATAGACACAACTCTGGTCTTTGCTGACATCTTGTTCTCGAATGATTCATAGTTCAACGTGCCATCCTCATGGATTTCACAGTACTTCACCTTTGCCTTGGTCAATCCGGATATCATCTCCCAGGGAACGATGTTGCTGTGATGCTCCATCAGCGACACGAGGACTTCGTCGCCCCTCTTCAGGTTGCGAAGCCCCCAAGCGTAGGCCACAAGGTTTATCGCCTCTGTAGTCCCTCTCACAAAAACCGTCTCTTCCATACCATTCGCGTTAATGAATCCTGCTACTTCATCGTGGGCACTCTCGTAGAGTTCTGTGGCTTCCTGTGAGAGCGTGTGGACGGCTCTGTGCACGCCTGCGTTGTGGTTCTCGTAAAAATCTCTGATGGCGTCGATGACCTGTCTCGGCTTCTGCGAGGTCGCGGCGTTGTCAAAGTAAATGAGCGGGTTATCGTTCACTCTCCGTTTGAGAATGGGAAAGTCTTCCCTAATCTTGCTGGCGTCAAGCACTACTTTCCCTCAGCCGCCTTCATCCTTTTCGAGAGCATTCTCGCCAGTTCCTCTTCTTCCAACGCCTGCTTCTCCTCAAAACTAGGTTCTGGCTGCATCCAACTCGGAGACTGTTTGTTTTCGAAGTACTTTCTTATGGCTCTCTTGAGCGCTCCGACGGCTAGTATGCCGCAGTGGAACTTGACGCTTGGGAGCCCGCCCACGGCGTCCGTCACGTTTTTGTAAGAGACTTTCCAAGCATCTTCCAGCTTCATTCCCTTGATCATTTCTGTGACTATGCTTGAAGTGGCAATGTTTGCCGCACACCCGTAGCTTTCAAAAGAAGCCTTCTCAATAACGTCTTGATCGTTGATTTTCAGGTAGAAAGTTATCATGTCTCCGCACATTGGGTTTCCAGCCACTGAAACGACGGTGGCGTCTTCCATCTTTCCCAAGTTCTTAGGGTGCTGGAACAGTTCAAGAATCTTCGGATTGTAAGGTAAGGGTGCTCTCGACACACTACTCAGCTCCTGTTGAACCTGTTATTCCTCTTATCCTCTCAACGGCTTGCGGAATAATATTCAAAGCGCAGTTTATGTCCTCTTCGGTGTGGAACCTAGTGACTTTCATCAGTATGCTGCCATGCGCCTGGTCGAACTTTCTGCCTATGGCGATGAGAACGTGGCTCGGCTGCAACAGCCTCCTCGAACACGCGCTCCCACTCGAAACGTAGATGCCGCTGAGGCTTAACTCGATTGTCAACGCTTCTCCTTCGCATCTCAAGAAACTGATGTTCGCGTTGTCAGGCGCTCTTTTCTGTCCCTTGGGTCCGTTGAGCAACACGTCAGACACTTTGCCGAAAATTCCTTCGATCAACTCATCCCTAAGCGATCTCATCCGATTTGTTTCCTGCTCAAAGTTGTCGAAGGCCAGCTCAGAGGCTTTTGTGAAACCGACGATTAACGGGGTGTTTTCAACGCCAGGCCAGAGCCTCTGTGTCCCTATCTGGCCTTCCAAAATTTTCTCAATGTTGACGCCTTCTTTCACGTACAGAGCGCCTATTCCGCGAGGCCCCGAAATCTTGTAGCTGCTGAGCGTCGCCAAATCTACTCCAAGATCTTGCAAGTTGAAGGGAATCTTTCCGTACGCGTCTGAAGCGTCTGTGTGAAAGACTGCTGCAGCGTTTTTGTCCTTGACTATTTTTGTTGCTTCTTTTATTGGTTGCACGGTCCCAATCTCGTGATTTACGGCTGACACGCTTACTAGAACCGTTTCCTTGTCCACCGCCTCTTTCAATCTCTCAAGGTTCACGAAGCCTTCCTCGTCCACGGGAATCTTCGTCAACGTAAACCCCGTCTTTTGAAGCATTTCCGCAACGTTCAACACGTTTATCGGCTCAATCTCCGAAATCGCGATTTTCTTGCCCTTCTCTCTCGTGGAAGCAGCGGTTCCCAAGATTGCCAGGTTGTTCGCCTCAGTCTCTCCAGGTGTGAAGTTGATTTCTTCCAGCGTTTTGCACCCTGAGAAAGATGCGATCTTCTGCGCCGACTCCATTATCGTCTCATAAGCTTCCCAGCCAGGCTTGTGAGTCAACGTCGGATTTCCATATCCGCTTTGATTAAAATAGGGAATCATCGCATTGACCACTTCCTCAGGAACTCTGCTCGAATTCTCACCGTCCAGATAAACGTCGCATTCCAACCCTTCATGTGCCCTCAACAGCTCTTTCACATTCTCAATCATCGCGCATTCAGCCTCTCCGTTTGCAAACCTTTCTCTTCATCCTACTGTTAATACTCTCTAATAAAAAAATCTGATTTGCACAACGCTTTAAATGACCGCTCTGCTAACCCATTCGTAACGGAGCAGATGGGCGCGATCAAGTGAAAATAGCAGAACTTTCAATACCCGAAGCCGTCAAAGAATTGACGATCAGGTCTGGAATCGTTGAGCTCTACCCGCCGCAGGAAGAAGCCGTAAAGGCGGGAGCTCTCGAAGGAAAAAACCTAGTCCTAGCCAGCCCGACAGCCTCTGGAAAAACTTTAGTAGCCGAGTTCTGCGCCCTAAAACACGTACTCGAAAGGAACGGAAAAGCCATTTACCTCACGCCTCTGAGAGCCTTGGCGAGCGAGAAATATGAGGAGTTCAAAAAGTACACGGCGATAACGAAGAAGAGCGGAAGAAGAATAAGCGTTGGAATAAGCACGGGCGACTTTGACAGCACCGACGCATGGCTAGAAAGGTATGACATCATAATCACAACGAATGAAAAGGCCGACTCTCTTCTCCGACATAGGGCCAAGTGGATGGACGAAATTTCCTTCGTGGTTGCGGACGAGGTTCACCTCCTGAACGAAGCCGAGCGCGGACCCACATTGGAGGTGGTTTTGGCCAGACTTATGCTCACCAACCCTGATGTGCAGATACTGGCGCTGAGCGCAACGATAAACAACGTGGACGAAATCGCCCAGTGGCTAAAAGCAGACTACGTCACCACCGAGTGGCGCCCCGTTGCCCTCAAAGAAGGCGTCCTACTCAACGAAGAAGTCCAGTACAGAGACGGGGACGCTCGCACGCTGGAGAAAAAAGTTCGCGATCCAACCTTAAACCTGATTCTAACCACCGTAAAAGCTGGAGGCCAGGCCCTGGTCTTCGCTTCCACTAGGAAGAACGCGGCGACTCTGGCCAAGAAAATCGCAGGCGAAATCGAGCCTGTCCTGTCCAAACCTGCAAAACGCTCACTGGAGCACGATGCAAATCGCATCCTTGCTGCTGGAGAAAGAACATCACTAAGCGACTCGCTCGCAGAAATAGTCAAGTGCGGCACGGCATTCCACCACGCTGGCTTGGGTGGAGGCCACCGAAAGCTGATAGAGGACGCTTTCAGGCAGGGAAGAATCAAAGTCCTGACAGCAACCCCGACGCTAGCATTCGGCGTAAACTTGCCCGCAAGAACTGTCGTCATCCACGACTACAGGAGATACGAGGCAGGCTACGGATACTATCCAATCAGCGTTTTAGAGTACAAGCAGATGGCAGGCAGGGCAGGCAGACCAAAGTACGACAAGACAGGCGAAGCCATACTGGTGGCCAAGACCAGCGACGAAGCGGACTACCTGATGGAAAGCTACGTTCTCGCGAGGCCGGAACGCATATGGTCCAGGCTAGCCGTTGAAAGGATAATGAGAACTCACGTGCTTGCCACCGTCGCCGCGGACTACGCCCACACGGAGCGCGGAATCTACGAGTTCTTCGGCAAGACCTTCTACGCTTTTCAGTATGACATCAACGCCATCAAGGGCATAATAGCAAAGATTCTGAAGTACCTGTACGATGAAGACATGATAGAAGTCTTCGGCGAAGACATCAACGCCACAAAATTCGGAAAACGAGTCAGCGAACTCTACATCGACCCGTTCTCAGCGGTAATAGTGCGCGATGCGTTGAGACGAAAACCTCCGTTTTTGACGGATTTCAGTCTACTTCACATGATCGCGCACACTCCAGACATGGGTCCCGTTCTGCGACCGTACTCACGGGAGTTGGACGAGATTTCAGTCTTCTTGGAGGAGCACAAGGAGGAGCTGCTTATCGCCCCACCCGACGAGCTGCAAGACAACATTGCCTACGAAGAGTTTCTCGGAGAAGTCAAAACAGCCATGACCCTGAACTCGTGGATCGAAGAGGTGAGTGAAGAGCAACTGATAGAAAAGTTCAGTGTTCAGCCAGGAGACCTCTACCGGACGATTGAAAACGCCAAGTGGCTACTCCACGCCACACAAGAACTCGCACAGCTCTTCGGCAACGGGCAGATGCTTCCCCACATATTAGAAGTGAACAGAAGAGTAGAGAAGGGAGTTAAGAAAGAACTGTTGCCTCTCGTAAAGCTTGAAGGAATCGGCAGAGCCCGCGGACGCATAATCTACAACGCAGGATACAAATCGACCGAAGAGATAAAAAAGGCATCCCTGAACGACCTGGCCAATCTTCCACTAATAGGACCGAAACTTGCCAAAAAAATAAAGGAACAAATCGGCGGCTTCGTCAAAAAAGAAACCTTGGAAAAACTTGACCGAGAAGCAGAATGGAAACAAAAGGCACTAACAGAATACTGACCTGCACCGGCAATATCTCAGGGCTTCTTAGCCAATAGCATCAGGGAATAATCAGTCTCAAGCCTTCAAGTAACGGAAATTTTGCTTGACACGATTTATTCTCTTGTTCGGCGCTCGTCCATGGTTTTCTTGACAACAGAATCGATTTGGCTCACCGTCGTGCCCAGATAATTCTTGGGGTTCAGGGCTTTTTCTATCTCTTTCTTGTTCAACCTTTTCGTCACAATCTTGTCTTCTTGGAGGACCTCTTTGAACGGCCGCCCCTCATGTTCGCTTTTCAGCGTTAGCTTTCTCATCAGTTCGTGAGCTTCCTGTCGATTCATGCCCTTCTGCGCCAAAGTCATCATCACGGCTTCAGACATCAGACGGCCCTGGGTCAATCCGATATTAGCTTGCATCCTCTGCTCGTATACACACAGGTTTCCGATTACGTTGCTCATGAGAAAAAGCAAGTAATCCGTCAGGATGCATATCTCTGGGAATATGAAGCGTTCGGCGGATGATTGCGTCAAGTCTCGTTCGTGCCAGGTTGTAACGTCCTCCAATGACGGAGCAACCAGGCTTCTGGCGATCCTTGCCAGGCCGCAAATTCTTTCACAGGTTTCGGGATTCCGTTTGTGCGGCATCGTAGAGCTACCAACCTGTTTTTCGCCTTCGAAGTATTCGGAAAGTTCGCCGATTTCGGGTCTCTGCAGTTCGCGGATTTCCGTTGCGAAATTCTCCAATGAAGAGGCAATTCCGGCCAGCACGCACACCATTTCAGCGTAGCGGTCTCTCTGCACGATTTGGGTTGAGATGTCGGCAGGTTCAATCCCTAGCCGTTTCATGACAAGCTTCTGAATCCTATCCGCGTTCGCGCCCAAACCCGCCTGCGTGCCCACTGCGCCGCTCATTTTTCCGACCACGACGCGTTGCTGGCATTGTCTGAGACGTTCAATGTGCCTTGAGACCTCGCGGGTCCAAACGGCAAACTTGAAACCCAACGTAATCGGCAAGGCATGTTGTCCATGAGTCCTGCCGACCATCAACGTGTTCTTGTACTTCGAGGCTTTTTCCATCAGTACCTTTTCAAGCTCGCAGAGTCTGGCGTCGATGAGTTGCAGCGCATCCTTCAACTGCAGAGCGGTCGCAGTGTCCACGATGTCGTAGCTCGTGGCTCCCAGATGAACATAGGCCCCGCTTGTCCCGCAAGCCTCGGCGAGAGCCCTGACCAAAGAGGCAATGTCATGTTTTATTTCACGCTCAATCTCCTTGATCCGGCGCAGTTCCACACGTTCCAACAAACACACAGACGCGATTTTTTCCGCATCCTTACGAGGTATATCCCCCACTTCAGCGTGCGCCCAGGCCAAAGCAGCCTCAACATCGAGCATCTTCTGGACCCGAGTCTCCTCCTCAAAAATCTTCTTCATTTCAGGCGTGCCATAACGGCCCGTGTCGACTGGAAGAATAGGCAACTTCAGCGTCCCTCATGCAGAGTAAGCTGACTAAAGATTAATGCTTTACCAAACACTGTAGAACCCTTGCTGGGTGGCTTCTCTTAAATGGGCGCACTAGTTGCAGTTCTTGACAAGACAGGCGAGAACGCTGTTAGAACAGCGCTAACCATGTTCGAAGCGATGAGCTCCAACAGGCCGGAAGCCTACGGAATAGCTTCTGCCGAGACCGTTAGAATAGAAAAGTCCCTTTCGACTCTCCAAAAAATCCGAGTTGAATCTTCAACCGCCGTCGGCTATGTCTTCTCCCAAATTCTTCCAAAAGACAAGCCTCAACCTTTGAAGGTTGATGACGCGGCGATTGTTTTTGATGGAAGACTCTATCCCGTGGAATCGTCAAGACCCGATGCAGAGATAGCCGCGGGCAAGCTGGTATCGAACCTTGAACAGGCGACCGCAACGTTCGCTGAGAAAGCAAACGGCGACTTCGCCTTAGCAGTGGCAAAACCTGAAAAAATTGTCGCGGCCAGAGACTCCATGGGCGTTCGCCCGCTGTACTATGGCGAAAACGAAGAGTTCGCAGCCCTGGCCTCTGAACGAAAAGCCCTCTGGAGCATCGGAATCAAGGACACAAATTCATTTCCCCCTGGATGCGTTTCCTCAGTTGATGGATCCGGTTTCAAATTCACCGTTGCCAGAAGAATCACCTTTGCCAAGCCGAAACAAATCACGATGCAGACCGCCGCGCGCGAGCTCAAGCGGCTGCTGGAACATTCTGTCAAAGAAAGGGTCTCAGATTTGAAGGAAGTGGCAATCGCATTCTCGGGCGGCTTAGACAGCAGCGTCATAGCTTATCTGGCAAAGAAAATCAACAACAATGTTGTCTTGGTTCACGTAAGCTTAGAGAATGAGCCTGAAGTTGAATATGCCAAGCAAGCGGCGGAACATCTGAAGCTTCCGTTATACTGTTACCTTCACACCGAGAACAAAGTTGCAACGACAATCCAGAAAGTCCTCGCTGCCATAGAGGAACCAGACTCCGTCAAAGTGAGCATAGGCATTCCGATATACTGGGCCGCCGAAAAGACTCGCGAAATGGGCTTCAAAGTGATGCTTGCAGGACAGGGAGCTGACGAACTCTTCGGCGGCTACAAACGTTACGTGGACGAGTACTTGGAAGGCGGCGCTGAGAAGGCTGAGAAGTCTATTTTTAACGATGTCACCCGAATGTACATCGACAACTTGGAAAGAGACTCCAAAATCTGTAACCGCCTGAACGTTGAACTGCGACTGCCTTTCGCAACCATCCAAATGGCAAGTTTCGCATTAAGCCTACCGCTTGACCTGAAACTCGAAAGAATAAGCAGCACCCTTAGAAAGCTCATACTGAGACGGGTGGCCGAAGATTTTCTCCTTCCCCCAAAAATTGCAAACAAACCGAAAAAGGCTATACAATACACAACCGGCATAAGCAAGACTCTCAAGAAAATAGCCAAGCAACAAGGAACAACGATAGCCGCATACCTCCAAAAAACGTACGAAAAAACCTTCGGAACAACAAACTCTTGACTGGCAAAGTACCCCGGCATCCGCTCCATCAGAAAGCTAAGCCTAACGTCAATGTTTCTTCTGTCCAGAGCGCGTGCTTAAGCTTTCTGCCTAAAGAAACGTAAGGTTGGGTAACGTCAAAAGTCTGCGAATGAACTGAAAAAGTTTGGAACGGTTTGGGGCACGGTTGCGGCGTTTAATACGTGAAATGCGTACGTTGAGTCTCGGGTTTTATTCGACCACTTGGATTGCGCTTTCTGGGCACTGTACTTCGCATGCTCTGCACACTAGGCACTCTTCAGATTTCACAGGCGTGGACTTGTTGTTCTTTATCTCGTAGACGCCCACTGGGCACGTATCAGCACATGTGCCGCATCCGGTGCATTTGGCATTGTCTATTACTATCTTCACCATTTTTGATTCTCCCTGAGCTGGAATTTCACTGAAAAATTAAAGGGAAATAAAAGTGTTTAGGTGCGTTTAGTAGGTTTCTTCACGTAGTCTTAAGAGGATTCCTCTAATCGTCGTTTTACCTCTGTCTTTCCTGCGCTCGTAATCTGCCAGAAGCTTGTGGTAGGTTTCCATTGATATCTCCCCCCTGGTTTGGCGCGCTTCAATGCTTCTGATGCTACCCTCTGCCTCGTCGATTTGAGCTTCGGCAACTTCAAGCTGTCGCATCATATCCGAGTAGTGACCGCCGCCTGCGTGCAATTTGCCGCCCGTCTCTGCCAGCGTTCTGTCCAACGCGCTCAGGCGAGTTTCCAAGGTCTTCTTCTGCACCTTGTACCTTCGTCTGGGGATTCTTCCCTTCTGCACCCTTTCATCAAGAACGTCTATCTCTCCTTCTATCTTCATTTTCTCCTCATACGCATCCGCAAAAGCCCTATACTCTTCTGGACGAATCGCGCCGCCGCGAGCCGTTGAAGGAATCACGACACCGCTAGGAGCCCTTGGCCTCTTCCAAATCCATACAACCGCGGAGCCAACCATCGCGAAGGCAAAAACCCACAATGTGGGACCTAAAGCCAACCACAACGGATTATACGTGTAGCTGAGACTCACACTGAAGCTGTCGAGAGGAATTATGTTCTGCTCGCTTACACTCATGCTGTCCTGGTAAACATCACGGTTGACACCGTAAAGGTTGCCTGCTAGTGTTGTTTCAAAATCGGACAATCGCGCACCTTGAGGCAAGAAGAAGTTGACCGAAGCTTGGTCGATGTAGCTGATCGAGTCTTGGAAGAAACTCATGTTCAAAGTGAAGCTGCTGCCCTGTTTACTAACGTACACGTTGTCGGGCAGATCGTAGCTCACCGTAAATTTTACTGCTTCGCCAGGGTCCACTTCGAGGGTGAAGTTTATCGTGTACCGATTTGGGCTTGGGCTATTAACAGTCGGCGGTGTTATGGGGGGTATCCCGACCTGATCATTCGCGGCTACGTTCGACGCGTTAGGAGGCAAGACAAGATCCATTGAGAACATCGCGGAGGTCGAGTTGTTCGTTACATAATAGAAGTCGGAAACGCTCACCTGACCGAACGCGTTGATATTCACGTTACGAGTGAGCTGTTCGATATCAAATACCTGAAAATCTCCTTCTGGAACCAGCAAATCCACTGATGACGTGTTGTAAGTGAACGCGCTCAAATTCTCCACGTTGTACGTGAGGCCGCTAACCGTTCCATTAATATACTGCGCATCCGGCACGGCAACAGAGCAGTTGCAAACAGGGACGGTTTCGGTAAGGCTTGGGAAAGTTGGAAAGACAAGTTCAAAGATAGTTGAATTCAACTCCGAAAAACTGTTTGACAAAACAAATACGACGCTGAAGACCTGCGGTGTTCCTTTCGAAAAATCGACACTTACTCCGTAGAAACCAACATGGTCTTCAAACGGCACGTTAAGCGAGACTGGAAACGTGTTAGCCGCGTTATCGGTGCTATAGGCCATTACGCTGACCACGTTCGGACCGAAACTGTGCGGAAAACCAAGCAGAAAGCTGCCTGTTTGCCCGGACGTCGTTATCGTGTCATTCACGAGGACGTATCCGTTGTACAACGCACCCACCGTGTGATTCACGCTTTGCACACTGAAGGTGGAACTCGCCCTGACAGAGAAATTGTTGAAAGAAGCCAAAGCAAGAACTGCAATTGCCAAGGCCAAGATGATGAACACGGCGACGGTTTTCCTCACACTTTTCTCCTCCAACCAGACTAACACTCATATGAGGCTTGTATTTATTCATAAGCTCATTTATTTACTTTTAGACTTGAACCACATCGGTCAGGCACATACTTAACTCTCTGCCTCAGGGAAAAAGGAAAAAAGTTGCACCCTCATAAGGTCAGCTATCGTTTACCCTGCTTGAGGTAGTAATCATGTTCTTTCTTGGTGCCGAAGCTTCTGACACCCTTTTCTTTCAGCTGTTTCCTGATTTTCTGAGCGTGTTCTTTGTCGATTTCGCCTCTTCTCTCCAAATAACAAACTATTTCTTCAGCCTGTTCCTTAGTGTCGCATCGCCTAATGAAGTCAATGACGTCTGGCACATAGTTATCGAAACTCTGCGAGGTCACAGCTTTCTCTCCATCCTTTGGGTCGGTTCGCACGGAGTTCACTCGAACCTTGTTGTCACCTGTTTGCAACTCTTTGTCCAGATTCGGGAACATCTTCTTCACGGATTCTTTATCCATTTCCGCCTACACACGTTCCTGTGCGACGCGAGCTTCGCCAATATTGTTCTGTGCAAAACCAATATTTAAGAATCGTCAGACACTGCTGGCACAGTGGACGAAAGTCTGAATCAAGCAACGCGCATTTTCGTACCGAAAAAGGCACAAACGACTGTTCCGTAGGCTAGCCAAAACGCATTCAACCAACAAATCTACTGCTGAGCATGTACTGCACTGGCCTGGCACAGAATCTAGTGCTTTATCATCTGTTCGTACAGCCCCAAGGTTCTCTCGGCAATCTTGTCCCAAGTGAACTCTTCGAGGACTCGTTTTCTGCCGTTTTTTCCAAGCCACTTCATCTTATCTGGGTTTTCCAAGACGCTGATGATGCCCCACGCGATGTCCGTCGGGTTGCTCGGATCTACGTGATACCCACACTGGTCTTCTCCGCAGCATATCACAATTTCTCGCATTCCGCTCACTCCTGCCGCGCCGACGACAACCGGTTTTTCCATGCTCATGGCCTCCAGAACAACTATGCCGAACGGTTCATAATGACTCGGGAACACGGCCACGTCGCACGCCGCGTAATGGAGAATGCGCTCCTCCTCAGGAAGGAATTCGAAACGGAATTTCACGTAGTTGTCCAACCTCATGTAGTTTACCAAGTTCTTCAAGTATTCTTGAAGATCGCCCAAACCTAGAATGACCAGCTTGGCCTTTGGTATCTTCTGAAGAATGTGAGGCATGGCCATTATGAGCTTGTCGACTCCCTTGACACCGACAAGCCTGCCGATAAAGAGAATCATGGCCTCGTCGTCTTTGACATCGTAAAGGCTTCTAATCTTTTTCACCTGTTCAGCCTTCACGTCTTGCGGGTTGTATTTTTGAGCGTCAACGCCGTTGTAGCAAACCTGTATCTTATCTTTAGGAAATCCGAGACCTATGAGCTCCTCCTTCATAGCAAAAGAAACAGTGACAATCATATCGGCTGCTTTTGCAGAGTGAAGTTCAATGTTGCTGAGCACTTCAGAAGCGTTGCCAAGCGTCCTTCCTTTTTCCGTGGAGTGCACGTGAAAAGCGAAAGGCAATCCTCCTTCCTTCTTGACTGCCATGCCGCCGATGGCTGAAAGCCAGTCGTGTGCCACGACAAGGTCGTACTTGATGTTTTCCTTTTTCATGAGTTCGTTGACCAGTTTCGAAGCGCTAAGATAGTTGTAAATGAGAACCTTAGAGAAAAAATGAAGACCTCGACCCCATTTCCTGATGATGTCCTCGGCAATTACGTCTGGCAGAGAATCGGAAATGTCGATGTCCAAGGGTCGATGTATCTCAATGCCGCGCCAAATCTCACGGGTTGGGAGAGTTCCAACATCATCGTTCATCGTGAACACAGTGACATCATTGTCCGTCAGAACAAATTTTCTAGTAATCTCGGCAGCGTAGGTTCCCAGACCTCCAACAATCTTCGGAGGATATTCGTAGACAAGCACGGCCATCTTCATTTTTCAGTGTTACTCCTTACCGCAAATATCCTAATGGCTATCGCGCCATTGTTTATTTACCTTCCTAATGGACTTTACGTACTTGCAATCATTATCGAAACTCCTTCGAATCCTCCCATAAAATGTGCTCTAACCGGCAAATCCTCCCGACGTCGTGCCTGAACCATGAAAAGCCTATTAGGAACATATTACAAACTAACACAAGTGCAACAGAATGAGCATATCGCCTGTTAAACGTCTAGTTCTAGAAACCATGTGGTTGATAGACAGACCTGCAAAGGCCAGTGAGATAGCAAAAGAGGCTGGACTGGGTTTTCCGCCTGTAATGATGCACATTCTTGGACTTACGAAGATGGGACACGTTGAAGCGCCAGAAAAAGGAATGTACGTAATAACGGAAAGCGGCAAAAAAGTGCTCGGCCTCCCAGACATCAACAGGGAAAAAGCGGCTGAAATCCTCGCCTACCTGCCAATGGAAAAATCGTTCCACTTCTACGCCGACATCGGCAAGCCACTCAACATCCACGCCGCAAGCCTCGGTGATTTCTGCGACAAAATCCAAAAAGTCAACGTGTCCTCCGTAGAATTCCACGTAAACCGCGGCGACTTCGAAGCCTGGTTTGCCGCGCTGGGCGACGCAGAACTCGCACGGAAAACACTACTCATCAGAGAAGAGAAAATAGCAGGAGAAGACCTGCGCAAAAAACTCCACGAAATAGTTAAAAACCGTTGCGACCTGCTGTCAAAAACAAGGAACACGACGCCACGGCCAGACCACATCTAACGCTAAGCTACCCTGAACCGCCCATCAAGTCTCTAAAGACCCCGCCAGCACAGTCTAACCTCCATCTCTCCAAATCTCAGACAGACTCTCTTCAAACTCGCACGTACGGCTGTATACGCCATAGCTTCAGGCTCAGCCAACGCAAATGCCAAACCGCCAAATACGCCAATGATCACGACCGCCTATTACAGACGATTTTGCAGACCCAAACCCAGACAGAAGAACTGCCAGAAGAAACTGTGAAATAATAAGAGCTCCAATACTGGTTGCGAGGGCGTGCTGATGAGCGAGTTGAGAGTCATATCTGCCAAGATTCCCGACGAAGTCTACAAGGAAATGATTCTCCGCATTCCCGAAGGAGACAGGAGCAACTTCATCCGCGACGCGATCTTCGAGAAACTGCAGAAAACCCCCAAACCGGACCGAATCCTCGAATTGGAAGACAAATTCGAAAAGATGGAGAAAGACTTCTCACAAATCAAGAAGTACCTAGGAGACCTAGAACTACTCACGTACGAACGGGGAAAAATCAACCCGCACACCTTCGGAACGGACGAGACAGACCACGAAATAATCGACTACCTCACCCACTACAAAGGAGCAACCACGCCCGAACTGGCCGAATACTTGAAAACAAACAGATGGCTAATCCTAAACAGACTCAGAAAAATACAGAAAACCTCCAAAAAACAACTCGGAAAACCCCTAATAGAATACTACCCGGGAGAAAAATCAGGAAAACAGAAGGCCTGGTGGATAAACGAAGAACTAACCGAAACATAATTCGACACAGCAACAATTAAACTCAGCAAAGACCCCCTTATGTCGGGCCCGTAGCCCAGTCAGGATTAAGGCGTCGAACCACACCAAGGTGCGCAAGCCTCCGGACAACAAAAATGGAAGAAAGCCGGAGAACAGGGGTTCAAATCCCCTCGGGCCCGCCACTTTAACGCGCGCCAAACCTGTTTCAAACGGTGACCTCCGAGATCACGCGCGCGCTAGATGCTCTATCGAGATGGCTAAGCTTGACTGAAAACATCGCTCGCTAACTTTGAGGAATAATTCGCCGCGCATGATCTATCAAAAGCTTCACGAGGCGCACGTTTTTCAAAAGCGAAAACGTACGAATACATCCTGTAGCTTTACCAAGAAACCGCCCAGGCTATGTTATCCCGGCTGGTATGTGTCCCGTCCATGAATCGGGGCTCTTGTACTTGACCTGCGGTGCTTCATCTTCTGCTGCCTGTTTTTCTTTTCCGACAAGGATTTTTTTCATTTTCGCTAAGAGTTCTCTGTGTATCTCTTCGTCGCTGATTATGGTTTGAAGGATGTCTTTCAGGTCTTCTAAATCTACGTTGTAGGTTTCTCGTATTTCTCTCGTCATGTAAGCAAGAGTCCTCAGCTGAACCAAAACATAGTACTCTTCACCAACAGTCCTCTCCAGGAGCATCAGCTTCTCAACCAACGATGATATGTGCTCCTCGGGTATTCTCTCCTTTGTGGCGATCTCTTCTGCAAGACGCTCAAGCACCGTCCAAGTTCCGCCAAAAAAGAGATTCTTTTCGCAATGTTTGGATTGTTTTTTGGGCTTAGCTATGCTTTTGCTTATTCCTTTGAGGATCACGGAATGTTTCCGACTATCGTATGCTATGTGAAGCAGCAAGGAATTGATTAACGGGAGATCCACTTTGTCAGCGAGACTCTTGTAGAGCAAATATGCTCTTTCCTCCAAAATGATTGCACAGTGCAGAAAGTCTGCAACGCTTTCCTGCTTGAGCTTCGCCATTTCTAGACTCCCAACTAACCAAGATATACGCAAAATGATAAACAATTTATGAAACCGAAATCCAGACTCACACTAAAGAAAAGAGACTGGATTCTATCTTTGCTCTTTCGCGCGCGCATTTGTCTGAAACTAGTAGCGTGCGCATGATGAAAAGAAGGGTAAAAAAAGGATTTGCGGCGACAAACAATACCCTTAAGTTACTTGTCACCAGATAATACAGCAATTCTGAGTGGTTAAAACCATGAAAATGAGAACGATAAAACTGCGTCCTGAGTTCATTATAGAAACACTGCAAGGAAAAGCGTCATCTTTCACTTCCAACCTGCCAAGCGATATTGAACTCTTGGATATGAGGTACGACTTGTTTTCCAAGCAAGTAATCGCAATCGTAAGAAGCGACAGTTTTGAAGACATTGCAGAATCCTATCCAATTCCAGAGTTCAATCTAGTCTACGCGGCAAGCTCCAAAACCGAATCTCAGCCCACGACAAGCTTCAAACCTGAATCTAATCCTGCAAAGAAAACGCCGATTCAACCAAGTCGAAACACAAGCGCAATAGAAAAAGAGTTTAGTCCAGAGCAGCGCAAGTTGCTCAGTTTCACGGTAGACGGAGAATACGTCAAAGTGACGCCAACCCAATACTTGAAGGATGAATGGGATGAAATTAGCGATGTTGTAAGAAGTTTGGGCGGCAAATGGGTGAAAGGCGACGTCACCAGCTTTTGGGCAATTCCCCTGCAACAGAGCTAACAAAACGAGTTTTTGCAGAGAAATCTACACGTCATAAATAACCCCCGCCCAAATTGGGCAGAGCGCGCGCTAAACACTGCGGAGTCTATCGTTGTTCTTTCAACAATAACAGTCTCTTCGCGATCTCTTTAGAGATTCTTTCAAGACCCTCAGCTAATTCCGCACGAGTAACCTCATCTATTGGATACACTTTGCCATTCTTGTCGATGTAAGCAAGTTCCAGCTTTCTTTTTTCCACTGTTTCACCTCCCGATAAACAAAAAAACAGACTCTTTCGCTGTTTAGTTTCTTGCTTAAGGCTTAAGCTGTTTTTGTTCGTAGCGGCAGAAGCGCACTCCGTTTTTTATGGCCCACAAGTGACCATATGAACCTGCGCGCACTTCTCGAGAATGGATATTGCAGAATAATTAAGGTTACTTCTTCAACCGTTTCTCCTTGTGCTTTCTTCTTTTCTCTTCTCTTTCTTTCTTGGTCATTGGTTTCTTCTTAGCACTACCCATACTCATCACGATCACCATCAAGGAAAATAGCGGGAATAGTGAATTAAGTCTTTGCATAAGAGTGCGCGCTTTCGTAGAAATGTTTGGCGCGCGCTTTGGGGGTAATGTGTTATCCAACCAACTTGTCCTATCACCATGCTCGTGCACCAGCCAAGCCATATTTAATCTTCAAATCCGCTGCGCACACCAGAAGCATAAGACGAAAACGCAGAGTAGCTTCCGATAACTGACAAAGAGGATGATGTGGATTTTACCTTGGGGGATGTCCAGTCACGCTAAAGCATGGCCAGACAAGCTCATGTCAAATCCTCGAATTTACCAACGCACCAGCACGGATGCTGAAAGATTAGGAAAACATAAAAGCGGCAGATGTTTTGAAGTCGCATAGTCGGGATGAGTTAATTGGCAAGAAAGGTTCAAGCGAGCAAATGGGAACCAGACGCCAGAACAGAACCCGCCGCCAGGACCGAACCAGCAGCGAGAACTGAACCAGGGTCTAGAACGGAGCCGGATGCGAGGACGGAGCCAGCGGCGAGGACGGAGCCAGCGGCAAGAACTGAACCAGCAAGCGACAAAAGACAGGCTATCAAGTGTCCATCTTGTGGTTTTCTCCTGTTCTACGTCAAAGGAACCGAAAAGCGTAGCATCAAATGCGCAAGATGTGGGCACGTCTTCCAGGTAGAGTAATATTCAGTTCGTTTTGTGTTTGGGCGAAAATTTACTCTAGCAAACTACAGCGCGCGCTGTGCAGGTTCGTTTGAGCATGACAAAATTAATAAGTGAAGAACATTCTCTCCAGTATAGTGGTTTTTGAATGGATCCGGTGACGTTGGGAATAATACTTTTCGTTCTTTTTATCGTGCTGATAATTCTTCTGAGCGGCATTAGAGTCTTGAAAGAGTGGGAAAGGGCTCCGCTACTCACTTTGGGCAGATACAGAGGACTCAAAGGTCCAGGAGTAATCTACGTGCCACCAATCATAAGCCGCGTACCCTTCACCATATCAACCAGGCTGCAGGTGGTTTCCTTCAAGACGGAGCAGACTCTCACCAAGGACAACGTGCCAGTGGTTGTGGACGCCGTCATGTACTTCCAGCCCGTAGACTTGCAGAAAGTGGTGCTGGGCGCAGAGAGTTTCAGAGACGCCACCGACTTTGCCGCACAGACGACGCTGAGAGAGGTCATCGGGCAGGCAAGCTTTGATGAAGTGCTTACTGAAAGAGAGAAAGTCGGGTCAATCGCTAGAGGAATAATCGATTCAAAGACAGAGGTTTGGGGAATAAAGGTGACTTCGGTTGAAATCAGGGACGTCGCCATTCCTCAAGTGCTCCAAGATGCCATGTCCAGACAAGCACAGGCCGAACGCGAAAGAAGGGCAAGAGTCACATTGGCGACAGCGGAATTTGAAGCGGCACAGAAAATGATTGAAGCCGCAAACCTGTACGAAAAAAGCCACGAAGCCTTAAGACTCCGATGGATGAACATCCTCTACGAAATTGGACAGCAATCCAAAACAAACACGATAATGCTAGTTCCATCATCGATGCCAGAAGCAGGATGGCCACCAACCGGCATGTATGGCTTCAAGGAAATCGCCAAAGACGCAAGCAAGAAAGATACTAAGATGGGGAATTAGAAAACCTAGCACGCGCTAATTCGAACTATCGTCAAGCATACTCTGAGCATATTTTTACCGGTAAAGTCGGGTAGGGGTCCCACCCCCCGCGCGCGCCTCGATGCCCAAGTCAAGCAAGTACACGAGAGCTATGAACGCACAAAGGAGAGATGTCTGATATGAAGACGGGACTGCTACGATTGACCTGGAGGGGTTCGGTTCGTATTTGTGCAGGGAGAAAAGCTGTTTCGCTGTAAGGGATAGGCTTGAAGAAACAACAAAGGTTTCCGCTGCTAGAAAATCAGATTGCAGATATACCGCTTCGAAGCGGTAATTTTGTTTCTACTGGTGCTCTCACAACCTGTGCTTTCTGGAAAGCAGACTGTTTGATTAGCGCGCGCTCAAGGAAAGATTTGTATCCGCCATCGTGGCCAGGCCATCATCGAGACGACAAAAGGTATTGTCAGTCTTCTTGGGTCATTCATTATCGCATAAAACCCAATAATATCTAGCGCGCGCTAATAAAAAAAGAGGATTAGGGCCGTCTTTGTATGAGTATCCTGTCTATTTTTCCTTCTGCAAGCTGTTCCTGCAACTCTTTGACGAAGCTGTGAAATTCGTCTGGAAACATGGCGGCTTCTGTGTTCATGTCGAACGTTTTCGTCTGGGCCACAGTGTTGGCGTAAAGGCCGTTCTTAATTCCTTCCACACAAACGCGTACCATACCATCATCCATAGAAAGAAGAAAGGACGATAGATTATATACATATCTGACAAGTCAAGGCGTGAGCTATAGCGGATAGTAAAGCTTAACAGAGAACTTATAGTCCATGTGAATAGTTGACAGCTCTGGAGAGATACGGAATCGGATAGTCTTGAACTTTGAGAATGTCACGTTCCCTGATTCAGTGGGTTTCCGCTGCAGAAAATGTGGTCTTTGCTGCCGAGAACAACCAGCCGACCTTAGCGAAGAAGAACAGCAACAAATAGAGGCAAAAGGATTTACGGGTTTTTCAATAGATAGGGCTGCTGATGGACTAGAAGGCCTATTTATCCGCAGGAAAAAGGACGGAAGTTGTTTCTTCTTAACGAAAGATAATGAATGCAGAATTTACGATGTCAGACCAGCAGGCTGCAGGATACAACCTTTCACTATTACAGACTGGGATTATGAAAAGAACACGATAGAACTTGACCTGCCTGCAGAATGTAGATGCAAAGGTATCCTCCTCGAGGGAGGAACATTGCCAATAAATGAGATGGGACGAGCTGCACAGACTCTAGTGCAAAGCATTCTGGAAATAACAGCAAAAGCCTTAGGGCTCCCCATTACTGACAAAAGAGTTGCTTCCAAGATGAGGAGGCTAATAATAGAAATGAACCAATATACGCAATAGAGCGCGCCGCCTCCACCTCCTTCCGAGCTTCTCCACTCCTATTAGGAGACGGCATGCGATAATGATAATTGATTATCGAATGACCGTGAAGGGTGAAGAAAGTTGCGCGCGTGGTTTACTTAGCACTCCAAATAGTGCCTGAAACATTATCAGCCGCTATTTTAATTTCCTTCAACAGTTGAATATTTCGTTAAGCTGTTCTTCTGTTGTCATTTTATCACCGTACGCGCCCTTGTCACTCCAAAAGTGTTGCATCGTTTTCTATACTTCGGAAGGAATCTATTATTGCACAATGGTCCATAAGCTTTGAATTCTCAAGCTTGTTCCTCTCAAAAGTGATCACACGTCTTAAACCTTATAAGAAGTGTCGATAACTATGAATGACGCTGGATGTGATGTGAATGTCTAGACAAGATAAAGACAAGAAAGCCATGACGAAAGATCGTCTGATAGGAATGCACGTAATCGACAGCGAGGGAAACGAAGCTGGAACCGTTCAAGACATTGCGTTCACGGTTGGAAAAGTTGGCATGACTCTGATTTTGGAAACCAAGACAGGCGAGACCAAAGAAATCGCATGGGAAGACATTCAGGCCGCAGGCGACTACGTCATATTGAGGCCAGTAGCGAGCCAAACCCAGTTCTCTGCCACACAGCCAACAATTCAACAATCTCAACAAACACAAACACCAACCTGCCCCACGTGTGGAGGGCCCTTAACATACATTCAACAGTATCAACGATGGTACTGCTACAAGGATAGAAAATACGTCTGAAAAACCCCCTATAAAAACTTTGCATTATGCATCTCATCATAATCTCTAGCTTTTACAATCGAGCCTAGGAATTTCTTGCGGTTCGTATGGTACCAGTAGTCGTTCCCTTCCAGGGCATAAGTCAACAGTTTTCACATAGGGATAAAGCGGCCGTAGCCATCGGCGGAGATGAATTGGATGTGCATGCCCCGCGAAGCATGTTGAAAATCTTGGCGCCCCGTGAAATGTACGTTCGATGCAATAACAGACGCTGCACGGCTGGCATCCCCAGGGTGTGCAAGAAGAACTCGATTGTTATCGAGCCAGGGGAAGGGGGCGCAACTTCTGGATCCAGAACTAATGAAATGAGCCGCCGTAAAAACAGTAATTAGGGCGCGGTTAATCGTAGCAAAAAAATGTAGTCCTTCCATTTCAAGGCTTTCGTTGTTGTTAAATCGAAAGTTGAGAAAACTGCGACGAAGCCGAGGTATTACAAAAATAGTTGTATACAACGAACGGTCAAGTATATCCCCGTCTTTGGCGCGCTCAATCATAAAAAAACAATCAGGGCGGAAAATTCGAGGACTAGAAAAGGTTCGCTTTGGGCACGCGCTGTGGATACGGATAAAGAAAAATGGATGTCTGGGGACACACGCGTTTCTCGAGTTGGGTTTTGTTAGTACGGGCTCAACTCAGGGCGGCGGAGGCGGAGGAGGTGGAGGAGGCTGTGATGTGGCGGCAAACATCGTCTGTTTCGCTGAAACCACTGTCGTTCCCGCAATGCGATCGGTGTATTTTTGGCGTTGATCTTTTCCAGGTATAACTATTCCGAGCAGCCAGTCAATCAAGAGGAAAAGCAGAAATATCTTGCTTATGTTGCGGATGAATGATTTTTCAAAAGTCACTCTATTTCCGTTCTCTGTCTGCACTTCCAATCCTAAGACTTTCTTCCCCAGTGTTGCACCATAAAAGACTTCCATGATAATGAAGTAAAGTAATTCGAGTATGCCGAAGAAGAACAAAAGCAGCAGGTAGAATCCGAAAAAGAACAAGCCACCGCTGAAGATCAGTGCCAGAATTGCAAAAGTGTAAATGACCCATGCTATGATACCTATTATTATGCTGTCGATTATGAATGCTAGAAAGCGCAAGATCCAGTGGTTCACGTCGAACTGTGAGCTTTTTCCCGTGGACATTTTTTCATCTCTGGCGTTATTTCATCGCAACTCGTTATTATTACTTGCGTTCTTTCCATATAGTCGAAGTGGACATGCTTGCGACAACCGAAATCAGGGACATGTCGCCGTCAAGTATAGCCATAAAAAAAAACAACGCGGCCTTCTCATAAAGGCTCCTGAAGATCCCAATCCAGCAGAATCCACTGTAGTGAGCGGAACGCCAGCAAAGTCGCTGAACCAAACCTTAGCGGATCACTCAGTCAGAATATGGAAAGCACGTCAAGAACCACCATCAAAATCCTCGTAGACGACAAATTGAACGACGAACGATTCTAAAAGTCTCTCAACGACGCATCAACTTGCCGATGAGTGTTCAACACTGAAATGAACAAACCTATGCGCAAGAACAGCTGATTAACCGCTCAGTTTACGCAGCACCTGCTTTTCAAGGGTGTCCTCATCTATCTTGAAAGTTTCTGGTTCGTCCTTTTTCAGTATGGCCTGCAGTTCTTCAGCCGTAAGCTGTGTGACGAGTCGAAGCACTTCTCTTTTTGCGTTTTCAAGATGCTTACGCAGCAGCTTCTTGTCTTGGTACACGGCTCCTGACAGTTGGCATATCCTGTCCATCTTGACGAACCATTCAATTTTCCCTGTCTTGAAGTTTACGTCAAAAGTGATGGGTCCTGCCACGCACGTTTCAGGTTTCACGGGGTGAATCACACATTTTCTTGTTTTCGTGTCATGAAACACGCAGTACCCGTCAGCTAATAGCCTCGGAAAAACATATCCTGTTCGCACGAAGGGATTTTCGATAGATATTCTGTTCTCTTCCAAGTAAGCCTCTATGATTTTTCTGCGTTCAGACGTGACTGGTGGGGTAGTGTCGTTGCAGCAGGAATAACTGGTTCTGCAGTTGCTGCACACATCGAAGAAGTTGCTCTGCCTCTTGCTTGCATGCTTATTCAACGTTTTGCCTCCTTCAGCGGGGTTAGAAGTAGGGCTGATTGTCCATAAGGCTTTCTGCGAGTTTTGAGTAGGCGCCGACCACTGCTTCTTCAAAGTCTGTCCTTTGGGCCCTACGCAAAACTCTTTCGCGTATTAAGTCTGGAAGGCTTCCTTGGTCTATTCTCTTTTTTACGATTGGAAGGTATTTTTTCTCTTCTAGCAACGCGTTTTTCCATGCGATTTTGTAGAAGAATTGGCAGACTTCGCGTGCGGTTCGCCCGTTCGGATTTTCCGTCAATGTGTTCAGTCCCTTCTCTATGACGAGGTTGAAGTCGTTCACCAACACTTCATGGGGCACGAGGTGCGTGTCATCGTTGAGCGCGTGCGCCGGGTAGACGCGCCCGGTGTTTTTCATGCAGAGAATCCGAGATCAGCAAGACCGCGTTGAACATACCTTCCTCGAAGGTTTGAGGCGAGGTGGAGGGCGTGTTGGGTCTTATTTCCATAACGTGCAATTGCAGCTCTTTTCCAAAAGTGAAGTCGCCACGTTTTACAGAGTTGACGATACGCCCATGAAAATCTTTCAGAATCTCGTCAACGATTGGTAAAACTCTTATGCCGTTGCGGACTACTGAAAATTCATGCTCTGGGCCCGGAACCTCAAGGGTTTTGTACGTACTAGTTCCTCTTGTTTTTTACTGCTTTCAAAGAATCGAATATAAGCCTGTGGATGATTCTGAACGACTCGCTGTCAATGTGAGGCGCTCCTTACACGAGGGGTCTATCCAAATTAGAAATTGAGGGCTTTCTCTAGGTCATATCTTCGTTGATGAGTTTTGCCATATCTATTGCTTCTAGGCTGTGTCCACAGTTTGGGCAGATTTTGAGCACTTCTGTGGATTTTGCTCCAATTTTTAAAAGGTTCCCACAGTGGCAACAGTGGTAGGTCAGTGTTTGTCCTCTGTCAACCAGTTGTTTGATAAGGTTGTTGAGATCGTCTCGTGAAGCAGTTATTTCTTCTTGTTTTTGCCGTCGGCGCGTTGCTTTGTCTGGCATTCCGAGTTTTTCACGCATCTGAGTTGCTTCAACGTGGCGTCCGGCTTTTTCAAGATTGTCGATAGCCTTCTGCTCGGTCTCCACGTATTTTTTATAGTTAGCGCATTTCTCTGCTTGAACAAAATAGTCCATGTATCCGATAGAAATTGGCGTCAGTTTGGTTCTAGTCAACTTGCAAGAATCTTTGTTAAAGTGGGTGCAGTCATCACAGTTTTTCTTTTTGCCGTATTCCTCTCTAGTTCTGGTGTAACAGTCAGCACAAAAAGTTCTCTGTTTTCCATCTAGTGTCAGGCTCAGTCCAGAGCCTGGAAATTTCTTTCCGCAGACATCGCATTGCATGTTCTATCTTTCTCATTCTAGCATAATCGTCTTTATTTGTCTTACAGTCAATTTCGAATCGGTCTGTAACAAAGTCTACAATCGGTCAAAACTGACTATCTGTGGGTCTGAGCGTTGCGCCCCTAATTTCTGTAATGTTATATGAGGAAGGGCAGGGAGGAAGATTCTCTTTTTGAGAATTGGCCACTTCCCAGGCTTATTTCAGGAGTTGGCCTGCCTGTCGTTCACATGAGGACCTTCCATAAATTGGTCGAAAATGGCGTTCAATCTGTTTTGCAGTGCAGGTTCATCACGGGTTTCCCCTTTAGCCTTTTCTGGCTCCCCCAAAAAATTGAAACCATTTTGTTCGGAACAGGACGACACAGGAATAGCACTCTCACAACTGCATTTGAAAATGCAATTTTTTGATTTCTCTTCCTATGCTCTTCAGAGAACGAGCTTCTGGAAGATAAAATTCCAAATCTCTATTTGGGCTAGACTCCGGAGTTTGAAACGCAAAGGTTATTTGCAGGATGTCAAGGGTTTCTCCATCTGTCTGGGTCCTTGTATTCCACCTTTGGGCCGTCCTGCCTGATTGCGTCCAGTGTCTTAAGAAAATCCTCTCTTGAGAGCCTTCTCCTTCTCCTCATCCCTAAACCCCAAGAAGTTGTACGCCTCGAACGGATATAAGCCAAATTGCGATGATGCTAGTATGTCAAAAACAGAAACATAGCGCGTGCGCAAACCCGTCCGATGCAAGAGTGACTTTAGTCTTTTTGGAAAAGCTTATGCGATACGAAAGCAGTCCTAGGGTAGAAGGTCTCATGAATGGTTGATTCTTTTGAGTTTGAATTCCAGAAAAGGCTGACCAAGATGCGGGAAGAACTTGGCAGGAGAGAAATCGACATTAGAGGCCAGCTTGCGAACATTGAAAAGATCAAGGTCGAAGCGTTGAAAAAGACAGAAGAACTCAAGTATTCGGCGAAACATGACATGGAAAAGATAGAACAGGACATCATGAAAGCAAAGGACTTGAACGCAGAAGTGAAGTCGAGACTGAGTTCAGAAACAGCCACGCTAGAAGAAGATCTCGAGAAGAAATACGCTGAGCTAAGAAACACAGTCCTGAGCAAAGCTTCTTAGGCAAAACCTGCTTGACAAAACTTCTCTAACCGCACTTGTTGCTGTTAAGACGGGCTGGCGACAATCCACCGGCGCGCTATTGTGCGTTTAGCGAGAGCTGAAGTTAGCTCGTCAGGTTTAACCCTGAGGTCTTTTTTCATCCTTCGAACAAGCTTCCAAAGAAAGGCGCGCCTCTTCCTTGACCATTGTACTTTTTCGAGGTCCTTCATTCAACCAATCGGATGTTTATGTGTTTTCGAACATCTTGGAATTCCAATAATATGATAGCAAAAGAGGAAAGTAGGAATCAAAATTAATGAGGAAGTATTATGTCAGCAGCAGGCCCAGACAACGTCGTGGAACAATATTGAACCATGATGAGATGAGCGATTTGCGTTCTGGGAAGGGTAGTAATTGAGTATGACTCAGCCATTGTTGTTCACTTTTCTTTCGGAAATGATCGGTTATGGTTCTTTTCTTGATTCTGCGTGCGTGCCTGATGGCGTGGCGAATTGCATTATGCTCGGAAGAATGTCAGTCCTTCCGTTGGCCTTGGTTACATCATTTTCGGTTTCGAGGAGTCTTTCGATTTCACAACAATGATACATGAACTCTATGCCTTTGTGGGTTGTCTTGTACACTACTCTTTTGTTCAGTAAAACTTTCTCCAAGAGTTTGGTGTTCATCATGAGTCCGACGTACCTGTTCAGCATGTCGGAATTCAATCCTACGTTATACATTATGTTAGTCTTGAGTATTCCTTGCCGCGCCATCTCCAGGATTTCAGCCACTATCGCTATCCTGTCCCTTCCGCTATTCCTCAGTTCGACGTTGATGTTCGCCATGCTGTTTTCGCACCAAAAAGATAAGTGGGCAGCGAAGGAGTTAATTCTACGTTTTTGTACGTTTCTGCACCGCCGTACAAAATGTTTGAACGGGTCCTCTGGGAACAATTTGAACTCGGAAATTACGCTCAGCTGGCCAAGATCAAACTGAGAGCTTCCGAAGGACGTCGAAAGCGCCGTCCGTTCAGGGTTAGAAGGCGTTCAATTCTGGAAAAAGCTTAATAGCTTGGCTTACTCAGTGCCCATAATCTTTTGCCCTTTACACGGTGACCCTGAAATATGGTGAAATGCCTGAAGAAAAGCGCGATTGACAAGTGCTTGAGTGGTGAGTGTTGGTTACTTTGACAAATCCATCGATAGAGGCCGTAAATCTTTCTAAACGTTATGGCGCGTTTGTTGCCGTTTCGGGTTTAAACTTGAAGCTTGAAGGGTCGAAGTGCATCGGGTTTTTGGGACCGAACGGTGCTGGAAAGACGACTACTCTCAAGATGTTTACCGATCTGATCAGGCCGTCCTCGGGGCAGGCTTTAATAAACGGCGTCAACGTGCACACTGAAAAGAAGAAAGCATTAGCGTCTGTGGGCTCCTTGATTGAGACTCCTGAGATTTATCCTTCGCTGACGCCTAGGGAAGCGCTCATGATGATAGCCGAGATTAGGGGTGTGCCCAGGGCAGAGCGTGGCAAGCGAATTGAGGAAGTGGTCTCTGACGTGCGAATGGGAGAATGGATGGATAAGAGAGTTGGCAAGTTTTCAAAGGGAATGAAACAGAGAATATGCATCGCTTCTGCGCTTCTTAGCGATCCGACCATACTTCTCTTGGACGAGCCCAGCAACGGGCTTGACCCTCGAGGAATGAGCGAGGTAAGGGACATCGTGAAATCCTTGAAGAGCAAGGAAAGGTTGATCTTCATGAGTTCTCACCTTCTCAGCGAAGTTTCAGAAGTGTGCGATGAGGTCGCAATGATCGATCATGGCAAGTTGATAGTGTACGATACGATTCCCAACTTGTCAGCTAAGGTCTCCGGAGGAGAAAACATCGTGGAGGTTGGACTGCAGCGTCCAATCGATACGGGACTGGTGACAAAAAGAATAGCAAGCATCATAGGGGTCGTCACTGCTGACTTGAAAGACGACAAAACGATAAGAATCAAGTTTAGTGGGGGCCAGGATGTGCAGGAACGGCTTCTGTCCGACTTGGTTAGAATGAACATCGGAGTAATCAGCTACAAGCCCGCGTCATCTGAACTTGAAGACGCGTATCTAAAGCTAATCACAACCACGGTGTGACCGAACATGAACGAACTAGAAGACTTGTCTACGAATAAGGTGCCGGGTAGCCTAGACCAGGTTGGTATCACGTTGAAGTACACGTTTATCGACTACTTTAGGTCACGCAGGTTCTTCATACTTCTAATCATAACTCTTCTAATAAGTGCACTTCTCACTATCCTAGTAGGATACTACCGTCCTGGAGATTTTCTGCTTTCTGACTTATCATTTTATTCTAGCTGGTGGGGCGGGGCTGTGTCCTTCGTCATCGTGCTCTCCGGCATATTTTTTGGCGGCGACGCCATCTCGGGAGAATTTCAGAACAAGACCGGTTACTTCGGAGTTCCTAACCCTATCAGAAGGTCATCCATATACGTTGGTAAATGGCTGGCCGCATTCATTGCGTCAACCATGATATTAATAATATTCACGGTTATCACAGTCGGCAACGGCATGTACTACTTTGGCCTGAACGTGCCCTACCAGTTCGGCTTGTCCGTGTTCTTCGCATGGTTCTATCTCGCTGCCGTTCTAGGGTTCACTTTCTTTTTCAGTTCGCTATTCAAAAGTAGCTCGATATCCATTCTTGTGACCGCTATCCTCTTTCTGTTCGCGTTCACACTCATAGAGACCCTAGTCTCGGATCTCGTTCAGATCGAGCCTTGGTTCATCATAACATATGGAGGTGGTATAGTGGGAAACATACTTGCCTATAACCCTCTTACTGGTGCCGCAGCCTACCCGGTTCATATGAGTGTGACCACAGAACATCTTGCCAGGCGCACAATCACCATTACCTCTTTTGCCGCGACTGTTCCAGAAGGACTTGTGATCATAGCGGTTTACTTTCTAGTCACCAGCGTTCTGGGACTAATCTTGTTCGAAAGAAAAGAGTTCACCTAAACACGCCGTCTCGTTCCTCTGGCTTAGTTCCCTTTCCAATTGATGACCAGTGTTGAACTGTCATCGCCTTTAATCCTGTTGCTTGTTCACGCGAAATCACGGCGGTGTATTTCTTTCTATTTTCAGTTTTTTATAGACCAAAAGTTTTGGCAGTTCAATCTCGGCCCAGAGCCTCCCATAGCGCACTTCATCCTCGGATCGTTTAAATGACGATTCGCGGCTGATGACGCTCGGAATGAACTCGCAATTGCCGTCTTCACATCGTGGAAACTTCTCATTTCTTCAGTGCCTCTCGCATCAAAATCTGCACCGCTTCACTTACCCCGCCTGGGCAGTTGACAGCCACGTGACGAATAAAATTCTGCACGAGGTCACCAGGAACACGATACAAAGTGATGGTTACGAAAATGTCCTCTTTCGTCGAGTCAACATAATTGCTCTGAAGATTAACGTGAACTTCCCTTTGCTTAATCGTGATGGCCACTCTCATCGCATACGTGATTCTGTAGAGCTTGGCGGACCGGCCTTTTCATGAGGGAATGAGCGTGCCTTTAGACGAGGTTTCCAGAAACTAGGAAGTCTGTTTGACTTTCCTAGACGGAACGGTGAATCTCGCCTTTGAGATGAATCGGTCCGCCAAGCCTGCACTCAACGCGGGGTTTCCCAGTTAAAAGGCTGGTTCCGAAAAGACCTTGGCTGAAGGGGGAGAGTCGAGTTAAAGTGTTCAGTGAAGAAACAGTTGCGCCAAAGATTATTTATGCAGTGGTGGAAGATAGGCTTGCCGTAACGTGTTGGAGTTGGAAGCGTGCGAATCATAGGTATCAGTGGCAGTCCGAGGGCTGGAGGAAACACTGATATTATACTGTCCGAGGCTTTGGCCGCTGCGAAGGAGGAGGGCGCAGAGGTAGGTCTGATACGCATTTCGGACTACAGTTTAGAGCCTTGCAGTGCTTGCCAGGCCTGTTTCACCAATAAAAAGTGTGTTATCGACGATGACTGTGAGAAAATCTATCAGGAAATCCATCGGGCCGACGGTGTAATACTGGGCAGTCCTTCATATTTTCAGGCGGTGTCGGCTCAAATGAAGATTTTCATAGACAGAATAGGTTTCCTAGCCTTGGCGAGGGGACGAAAAGATTTTGCGGGTAAAGTCGGCGGGGTCATCGCGGTTGCTCGTCGTTCTGGAGTCTCGAGCACGTGCAATCAGATGCTGACGTTCATGACCGCGGTCAGGATGACGATTCCCAGCGGCGGAAGAGCGTTCGCCATCGCGCGACAAAAGGGAGAAGTTACACGTGACAAGGAGGGAATGGAAAGCGCAAGATACCTCGGAAAAATGATGGTAAAGATCGCGGCACTGACAAACCCGAGGGAGGATGAAGTCGCAACGCGAACAGGCAAGCTCAAAACCCAACGTCCTCGGACGTCTGGAGGTTCAAACCGAAGCGGCACGCGCCGAAGCGTGAAGATACCAACAGGTGTGAAGAAGACGTGACAAAGTTCTGTCGTGTTCTTGTTGCGGGTGGAGCGGGCTTCATAGGGAGCCACATCGCGGACAGGCTCATTGATCAGGACGTGGAGGTCACGGTGTTGGACAACCTGTACGCTGGGCGCTTGGAAAATCTTGAAGACTGCAGTCGTAGCCGGAAATTTCGGTTTGTCCGGGGCGATGTTCGAGATTTCAAGGTTGTTAAGCGTCTGATCAAGGACGTGGATGCGGTGTTCAACGATGCTGCGGTTGTAAGCGTGCCCCGTTCTCTTGAAGAACCGCTCTTGGCGAATGAGGTGAACGTGGGCGGAGCGTTAAACCTTCTCAAGGCGTCGGTTGACTCAGGGGTGAAGCGTTACGTTCAGGCTTCTTCAGCCTCGGTTTACGGCAACACTGAGACGTTGCCTGTGGACGAAAGTTTGGCGGTCAATCCTCTTTCGCCATACGCAGTTGCTGAACTGGCGGGGGAAAATTATGCCAGAGTCTTCTATCGCGCGTATGGGCTTGAGACGGTTTGTCTGCGCTATTTCAACGTTTACGGGCCCAGACAAACCTTCAGTGCATACAGTGGTGCTATCACGATATTCCTGAACAAGCTGTCAGGTGGCCAGCGTCCTCTGATTTTCGGGGATGGTGAGCAAACGCGAGACTTCGTGTACGTTGAGGACGTCGTCGAGGCCAACATGCTGGCCTTGAACTCTGCGAAGGCGGTTGGCGAAGCGATAAACATTGGGACTGGCGTTCCTCATACTATAAATGAGCTCGTTCAAAGGCTTCAGGAAAAACTGGACAAAAAACGGTTGAAACCCATCTACAAAAGTTCCAGACAGGGAGACGTGAGAAACAGTTACGCTTCTATAGAAAAAGCCAAGAGAATGCTCGGATACAAACCGAAATTCTCTCTGCAGGAAGGCATAAACAAGCTGGTCGAATGGTTCCAACGCGCGTATTAGCCTCTTTCATTGTGAACGATGCAACCTAGGGCCTGCTTTTTAATTACTGCTCGTAGGATGATTTGAATAACAAATTTGGTGACAGGCTCGGGCGTCTTTTTCAAGATGTGTTCTGTTCGGTTGTTAATGCTTAAATATGGGCGGTATGTTTTTCACAAGGGGATGTAAAATGCACGCAAAGAATTACAGGCCTGTCAAGGGGCAGGCTTACACTCGGAAGAAGTTTGTGAGGGGCTTTCCGCAGCCGAAGATAACGAAGTTCACTATGGGAGACACGAAAGCCAAGTTTGAGTATGAAGCCAGATTGGTGTCTTTGCAGAGCGCGCAGATTCGTCACAACGCTTTGGAAGCGGCGCGGATTGCGACAAACCGTCAGTTGTTGGAAAAGCTCGTGAACAATTATCAGCTGCAGGTTCACCCTTACCCTCACACGATTCTCAGGGAGAATAAGATGATTTTTGGGGCTCACGCAGATCGTCTTCAACAGGGTATGCGCAGATCCTTCGGAACACCCATTGGAACTGCTGCTCGTGTGAGGCCTGAGCAGACGATAATAAGCGTCCGTGTTAACGCGGATGCGGTTGAGCTTGCTAGGGAGTCCCTGAAACGTGGCGCTGCAAAGCTTCCGATGCCGTGTAGGATAGTGGTTGAGAAGATTGCACCGGAGTCTGAGCCGGAAGAGGTGAGCCCTGTTGAGTGAAATGCGCAAGGACTTGGTAATCTGGTTTGAGGGCTTGAGGAGAACAGACATTCCCTCCGTCGGAGGCAAGAACGCGAACTTGGGCGAAATGACATATGCGCATCTGCCGGTTCCGCCTGGCTTCGCGATAACTGCTTACTCGTACAAGAAGTTCATCGAAGAAACGGGTATAGCAACCAAAATCTATGACATCATAAACGAGACGATGACCAACCCTGACGATCCTAAGCAGGGTGAATTGGCCTCTAAGAAAATCCGTAAACTGGTAGAGTCGACACGCATGCCCAAGGACATCGAGAAGGCCATAAGATCGGCCTACGACGAACTGTGCAAGAAGCTCAGGATGAAAGACGTTTTCGTCGCCGTCAGATCAAGCGCGACGGCCGAAGACTTGGCAGACGCGTCCTTCGCCGGCCAGCAGGAAACGTTCCTGAACATCAGGGGCGGTGACGCTGTAATTGCCAACACGACGAAGTGCTGGTCCAGCCTCTTCACGCCGCGCGCCATCTTTTATCGAAACGAGAAGGGTTTCGCTCACGAGAAGGTTTTCATCAGTGTCGGAGTGCAAAAAATGGTGAACTCCAAGGCCGCGGGCGTTATGTTCACGTTGAACCCTGTCACGGGCGACATGACAAAAATAATCATTGATGGCAACTGGGGCCTAGGCGAAGCAGTTGTATCAGGATCAGTCACGCCTGACGACTTTGTTGTCGACAAAGAAACAGTGAAGGTCACTGAGAAACGGTTGGCTCACAAAACCGTCCAGTACATCCGTGACCCAAAGACGGGAGAAACGATACATGCTGAAGTGCCCAAGGAAAAGCAGGATATGCCCTGCTTGACCGACGAGGAACTTCAAAAACTTGCAGAACTCGCCAAACGTATCGAGAGTCATTATGGAAAGCCTCAGGACATCGAATGGGCAATTGACGGGGACATACCCTACCCAAACAACGTCTTCATTGTACAGTCGAGGCCGGAAACAGTCTGGTCTGCAAAGATGGGCCAAGCGCCGGCAGGGGGCGAGGCGGAAGAAACCAAGAAAGCCGAAGCGTTGAAAGTGGTCGTCAAAGGAATCGCCGCCGGCAAACGAGGCTTCGGCGCAGGCACGGCGAAAGTCGTTGCAACAACTGAGGAAGCGGCCAAAGTCATGCAGAAAGGTGACATTCTCGTCACGGAGATGACCAACCCCGACTACGTGCCCTTCATGAAGCTGGCAGGCGCGATAGTGACTGATAAGGGCGGAGTAACGTGCCACGCGGCAATCGTGAGCCGCGAACTGGGCATACCGTGCGTTGTCGGAACAGAAAACGCCACAAAACTAATGAAAACTGGAAAACAGTACACGGTAGATTCGCGAAGCGGCGTCGTGTACGAAGGCATAATGGAAGCGCTGACGCAACAACTGTCATCAGCCGCGGGAACAGTTGCAGGCCTAACGACGGTCAGTGCGGGCGTGTTCCAGTCGGTGCCAGTTACAGCTACGAAGATTTACATGAACTTGGGAGTGCCTGAAAAAGTTGACGAGTACAAGGACCTGCCCTTCGAGGGCATAGGGTTGATGCGCATCGAATTCATCTTGGCCAGTTCCATCGGCGAACACCCGATGCGTTTCGTTGAAACAGGAGAAAGCCAAAAGTTCGTCGACAAGCTTGCGGAAGGAATTGCGACTGTTGCTCGAGGGACTATGCCGCGTCCGGTTGTCGTGCGCTTCAGCGACTTCAAGACAAACGAGTACCGTGACCTGAAGGGTGGAGAAAAATATGAAATCGTGGAAGCTAACCCGATGCTTGGATGGAGGGGCTGCAGCCGGTACATAAGCCAATGGTACGAGAAAGCCTACAGGCTTGAATGCCAAGCCATCATGAAGTGTCGAAAGGAATGGGGCCTGAAGAACGTGTGGGTCATGCTTCCAGTCGTTCGCACCCTGTGGGAAGCAAAGGCAGTGCTGGAAATCATGCGTCAAGAAGGCCTGGAAAGGTCGAAGGACTTCAAAGTGTGGTTCATGGCTGAAACACCCTCAATCGCCATACTCGCCGACGAATTCTCAAAACTTGCAGACGGGTTCTCGATAGGCTCAAACGACATGACTCAAGGAATACTCATGATTGACAGAGACTCAGAACGTCTAGGATTGATGGGGTACTTCGACGAAAGAGACCCAGCCGTCAAGAGAATAATCGCCCACCTCATCAGAGTCGCTCACGAAAACGGCGCAACAGTGTCCATATGCGGAGAAGGCCCGTCAAACCTGCCGGACTTCGCAGAGTTCCTGGTCAGGATGGGAATAGACAGCATCTCCGTGAACAACGACGCAGTCATAGCAACCAAGAAACTGGTCGCCAGCGTGGAACAAAAGATAATTCTGGAAAGACTCGCCGAACAAGAAGCAAGAGCCCTCGGACATCCAATCGTGAAACCGAAACAAGACTGGGAATGGACAGAATAAACCATCCCACGAACACTTTTCTTTTCAAACCCAAATTTCATTTTCCGCAATCTTTGCTGAAGGGTCGAGCATGAAACAGTTCGATTTTGAAGAGGAAAGAGTCAAACAGGAAATCCTTAAACTCGGAGCAAAACGCGTTCTAATTCAGTTCCCGGAAGGCCTGAAACCCGAAGCGCCACGCATAGCGAAGACCATTGAAAAGCTCGGAGTTCTGCCGATAATCTCCGCGGACCCGTGCTATGGCGCGTGCGACCTGGCAACAGCAGACGCTGAACACCTCGGAGTAGACTTAGTAATCCATTATGGCCACTCTAGACTGGTGAAGTACGATCGGTTCCCAACGATTTACATCGAAGCCAGAGCAACCTTGAACGTTCCTTCGGTCGTCGAAAAAGCGTTGCCGATGCTGGAAAAATGGCGAAAAATAGGCTTGGCCACGACGGTTCAACACGTGCAAACCCTTGACGAAGTCAGAGAGATTCTTACCCGCCACGGAAAAATCGTCGAAATAGGGGACACTGGACGCCTGGGATATCCCGGCCAAGTCATCGGATGTGACTACAGCAACGCGGTGTCCATCGTGAAGGATGTTGAAGCCTTCCTGTTCGTCGGCGGCGGAAGATTTCATGCCTTAGGAGTGGCTCTTTCAACTTCGAAGCCTACTATAGTTGTTGATCCCTACGACAACACAGCAGCCTCCGTCGACAAAGAAGCCGAAACAATACTGAAACAAAGATGGGCACACGTGCAAGATGCAAAAAAAGCGAAGGTCTTCGCGGTTCTGGTCGGGCTGAAACCTGGACAAAAAAGACTCGAAGAAGCAATGCAACTGAAAGAGAAACTCGAAAAAGAAGGAAAAACAACACACCTTTTCGCAATGAAAGAAATCACGCCTGAAGCACTCATGGAATTTCCTTCGATTGAAGCCTTTGTAAACACAGCCTGCCCCAGAATATCGCTTGACGATGCTGCCAGATTCAGAAAGCCCATCCTCACCATCAACGAAACACTAGTGCTTATTGGCAAATTGACTTGGGAAGAACTATGCAGAAAAGGCTTGCTCGAAAGCTAGATTTGGAAATCTTGCTTTCAAAAATCAAGCCGCACCCGACACCCAACCCAAACCTCGAACAATACACGATTTCCTCCAGCGTAGCAGCTCAAATGCTCTACACGGCAGCCTACACGTACGGCGACATCGTGGACAAGACCGTTCTTGACCTAGGCTGCGGCACCGGAAGACTCGCTCTGGGAGCCGCGTTTCTAGGCGCAAAAGAAGTTGTAGGCGTAGACATAGACCGAACGGCGATAAAAACTGCCGCTGAAAACTCGACGAACACAAGACTGAAAGATAAGGTCCAATGGGTCAACGCTGACATAGGTGCCGTCTGCGGACAATTCGACACGGTGCTTCAAAACCCGCCGTTCGGCGTGCAAAAAAGAGGCGCAGACCGCAAATTTCTTGAAAAGGCGCTTGAGTCAGGCAAGGCCGTTTACTCGCTTCACAAAGGTGCAAACAGCAACGACACGTTGGCGAGAAACCAAAAAATCCACAGGGATGTCGCCCTTCGATTTTCTTCCTCGCCTTTTCTCAGAAGGTTTATTGAGAAACACGGCGGAACGGTTAAAGCAGTTTACCCGATGGTCATGACTATACCGCACATGTTCGACTTTCACACAAGACGAAGACACAATTTCATTGTGCATCTCTATGTTATAGAAAAGAGATGAAAAGACACAAAGTCTCGAAGTTCTCCGTGTGCAGAATCGAGTTCAGAGGATCATTGCGCGTTTTTGCTGCACTTGACTGGTTAAAACTGAGTTGGCATCTCTTAAGCTCAGGGACATTTTCGATTCGTACGATCGCTCATCAATTTGGGCAAAGTCTTAATCAATCTGTGCCATAAACAGGACAGCGGGTGAATAAAGTGCCGACGGAGTTGTTTAGAGGGGTCGAAGAGGAAGTCACCAGTTTTCTGAGCGGTTTGATCCGCATAAACACGACTAACCCTCCTGGAAACGAAACTGCAGCCGCGAAATACGTTGCAGAAACACTGGAACAGGATGGTTTCAGATGCGAATTATTGGAGTCTCAGGCGGGAAGAGGCAGCGTCATAATTCGGCTGAAGGGAGAAGGTGGGAAGCCGAGTCTACTTTTGCTCTCGCATTTGGACGTCGTAGCTGCAAACGCGAAGGAATGGAGCGTTGAGCCCTTCGGCGGCTTGGTCAAGAATGGATTTGTTTGGGGCCGGGGCGCATTGGACATGAAGGGGATGACGGCCATCGAGGTTATGGTGTTGAAGCTTCTGAAAAGAAACAACGTGAAACTGAAGGGCGATGTCATCTTGGCCGCGACGGCCGACGAGGAAAGGGGCGGCGATGGGGGTGCAGGTTGGCTTGTTCATAACCATCCAGACAAGGTGTACGCTGATTACGTTTTGAACGAAGGTGCAGGGATGGCTATGAAAATCGATGGAAAGAACATCTTCACCATAAACTCCGCCGAGAAGGGCATACTGTGGTTCAAAGTTAACGCAGGTGGAACTCCGGGTCACGGCTCAATCCCTGGTGCCGCAGACAACGCCATCTTGCGCATGAACAAAGTCATTGAAAAGTTAAGCAGCTTCCAACCTGAAATCTCACTTGTTCCAACCGTCAAACAATACCTCAGTGAACTGTCAAAGTACAAGAGCTTCCAAGATATGTCCGCCCTGCTCAAAACCCCGAATCAGGGTGACAAGATACTGGACAAGCTGGCTCAAAAAGAAAAATACCTGGCGGAAGAGCTTCGGGCCAGAATCAGAATGACGGTCACACCTACCATCATCCGTGGCGGAGTCAAGGAAAACATAATACCATCGGAATGTGAAGCAGTTTTTGACTGTAGAGTTCTGCCCGGTCAAACACCGACAGAAGCCCTGAACGAAATAAAACAGCTCTTGGAGGATGCGGGCCTTGACAAGTTGAGCTTCGAAATCATTCAGGCGAACGACCCCACTGAGTCACCGCTGAACACTCCACTTTACAACACGATCTTGAAGGTATTGAAAGAGTTTGAACCCAACAGCGGCTCAACCCCGGTCATGCTCACCGGAGGAACGGACTCCCGCTTCTTCAGAAAGATTGGCAGCGTGTGCTACGGTTTTCACCCTGTTCGACCAGAAACATCATACTCGGAAATGCAGCAGACCATGCACGGAATAGACGAACGCATATCCACAGAGAACCTTGTGTTCGGAACAAGCGTCCTCTACAATATCGTCGAGCGATTCCTGACCTGAAACGACAATTTGAGTCTCAAAACGCCTGAATTGAGCATTCAACACAAGTTCCAGAACCCAGACACCGTCTGCGGCAAAGCGCGGGCGTGAGACTTTGTTCTGTCGTGTTCTATCCTTAAAGTTTTATCAAAAGGTTTATTCATAGGCTCATAAAGTAGAGTTATAAACATTCAGTTAATACAGCAGACGTCTGACGCGAACGTGACAGACAGAAGGAAATTTGAAATGAGTTCAAAACTTGGGGAACAGAAAATCGGTCAGCTGGCCGTGCCCGGCGACCGCCTAGGTGTGATTGAGGAGTTCATTCCTGACGCTGGAACATACGTCAAAGATGGTGTAATCTATTCCAAGGTCATCGGCCGCATTCTCATCGACTTGGTTCATAGACGTGTTTCGGTGCATCAGCTCATCGGCCCATCGAGGGTTCCTGCTCTGGGCAGTACAGTTCTGGCGCAGGTTTCGAACGCGCAGTCGGACACTGCGGGGGCACGCATATTTGAAATCGGCGGAGAAGAAATCAACGGAGTCTTCACGGGTATTCTGCACGTTTCCGACGTAGCGTTGAGGTACGTGGACTCGATGTACGACGTGTGCAAGGCTGGCGATATCATAAGGGCCAAAGTCGTGAGCGAAAAAAACCGTACGTACCACCTGTCTACTAAAGACAAGAACCTCGGCGTCGTCTACGCTTTCTGTTCCAACTGCGGCACGCTTCTTGAGCCCCGGCGGCAGGGCATGCACTGCTCCAAGTGTGGAAGAATTGAAAAACGGAAAACAGCGTCCGACTACGGAAAAGGCCTGATGCCTCACCGGAAGGAGGGTCTGGATGAAAGTTAACGTGCTCAAAAAAACATCGAATGAGCTGAGAATAGAGATTGAAGGAGCAGGTCACACCGTTTGTAACTTGCTGCAGAAAAAAATCTTGGAAGAAAAAGGCGTGGATCTGGCTGGCTACGACATACCGCATCCGCTCACACCTAACGCTATAATCTACGTCCGCACCAAAGGCACAGCCAAGCCTGATCAGGTGCTGCGAGACGCGTTGGAAAGCGCGCGTGAGATGAACAAGGAATTCAGCAAGGAACTCGTCAGAGCGCTCAAGGAAAAATAACCCTCCTTTTGACCGTTGCCAACAGTTCGCTGATACCTTCAACCGCGTCCTTACCCTTCCTCATTATCTTGACACTCTCATCCAATGTGAGGCAGCCGTTCAGCCATGCGTACACAATCAGAGCTTCCGCTGCATCCGCGAGCGCGTGTCTCGACATTCTCGAACCCAGATAGTCCCTCAGCCCAGCCTTCCGTAAGGCTTCGGCAAGCACGCTTCCCTTGACTCGAACGCCCAATGGTTTCCTTCTCTTGTCCGACAGTACGAGGGAGTACGCGAAGTTCACGTACGCGTCGCCTAAAGAAGCCAAGTCACGGTCGGCCAATACTTCAGCAAGGCTTCCTCTGACCGTCCGAAACGAGAACGCTCTGCTTCCTCTGCTCAATGCTCAACTCCTCCTTGGCCGTTACCATTGATCAAGCTTATAATCGCTGTCTCTCACTCTAGTTTTGAAGCTAATGGGGAAAAGGTTTGTCGGTGAAGAAATTCCGCATAATTAAACCTGAGATCCGCGTTTTAGGAGTCGATGATGGGCCGTTCACTCCTCACAGGGGCTACGCTCCCATTGTCGGCGTCGTCTTCCGCGGCGGCTACTGGCTCGACGGAGTGTTGAGCACCAGGATCAAAGTTGATGGTTTCGACGCCACGGATAAGATATCCTCCATGATTGTTGAATCTGGGCACTACCGCCAGGTTAGAGTCATTATGCTCGACGGCGTCACGTTCGGAGGCTTCAACATCGTCAACATAAAGGAACTCAACGCCCTTACAAAACTGCCGGTCATAGTCGTGACGCGTGACAAACCTGATTTCAGCGAAATTCATGCAGCATTGAGGCACCTTCCGCGGAGCGCGGAACGATGGGCAGCTGTTCAGGATGCTGGGCAAATTTTCGAGGTGCAGACGAGAAGCAGAGGCGAAAGAGTGTACTTGGAAATCTGCGGCATTCAGGAAAGTGACGCGCGAAGGATTGTCCAGTTGACCTCCACGCGGAGCAGCATTCCAGAGGCCCTTCGCGTCGCGCATCTTGTCGCTTCTGGTGCCTGTCAGTTTAACTTGAATATTTAGCTGGACACAAGAAAGTTTAAAAGAGACTTTGCTAACGCTAAAGAAACGAAAGACGGAGAACGGATTCATGGAATTTTGTCCAAAATGTGGTTCTCGCCTTGAGGCTAAGAAAGGAAAAAGCGGCGAAGAAAAGACTTTAGTGTTGACCTGTGGAAAGTGCGGCTACAAGAAACCGGCTGCAACGAAGAAAATCGAACCCAAAGTCGCCAAGGTTTTCCAACATAAGCCAACGCAGCTCGTGGCGGTGATAGGGAAAGAGGAACAGAAATTGAGAACCCTGCCCACCGTGAGGATGGAGTGTCCGAAATGCGGAAACAACGTGGCCTACGTGTGGCAAGTGCAAACCAGAGGCGCAGACGAATCCTCAACACAGTTTCTACGTTGCACAAAATGCAGCTACACTTTCAGAGAATACTCATAAACTATCAGATTTTGAAGGCAGAATTCTCAAACTGGCATTCAATCTTCGAAATCTGGGCTACTCAGAAGCTTACTTGCACGGCATGGTCAATGCACTATGCAGGGTTGCATCAAAAATCGACTTTGATAATCCTTCTTGTTTTTCAGAGCACGTAGCAAAGGGAAAATGGCGAGAAAGCTACAAAGCGAATCTGTGCGATTTCTATAATCATTACTGCAAATTTTTCAGCATCGCTTTTGTTAAGCCGAGGTATCGGAGGGATCATAAGCTTCCGAGAGTGCCGACTGAAGAGAAAATCAATCTGATTCTCGGGCATGCGTCAAGAAAATACGTGATAATCTACAAAATAGCAATGGAATGCGGGCTTAGACCAGTTGAGATAGGGAATTTGACTTTAAACGACATAGACTTGGATAAGGGCATACTATCAGTCTACTCAGCAAAAAACGGGAATCCGAGAGTTTTGAAGCTTAAGAATGATACACTCGCATTGTTAACTGCTCACGTTAAAAGCAGAAACTTCAGCTTAAACGACAGAATCTTCCCGTCTGCGGGAGTTATAAGCAATACGTATGAAAGATTGAAAGCTTCAGTCGCTAAGAAGTTGAATGATCCTGAGTTGAAGAAGATTCGTCTCTACGACTTGCGTCATTACTATGCAACTATGCTCTATTACAAGACTAAAGACATCTTGCTTGTAAAAGAAAAGTTGGGACACAGAAACATCAACAACACTCTTGTCTACACACACTTGGTAAGCTTCAACGACAAAGAAGAATTCTACAGTGCAACAGCAAAAACAGTTGATGAAGCTGCGAAGCTCATAGAGCAGGGCTTTGACTACATCTGCGATGTCGATGGAGTGAAGCTGTTCCGAAAACGCAAGTAGCTCTGCTCAGCTTCTCCCTTTCTTTGTAGACTCTGTAGAAAGTTAAAACACGGATTTTCCCCTATAGAATATTATATGGGGTTTTCGCGCGCGCGTCTTTGGCAGTTTGACTTCTGCTTTGGTGATAAAAAAGAAAAAAAGAATAGAGGGTTTAGTTATTCGTTTCTCAAGTACACGTTGATACTGAAGGCAATCCAACCCGAAGTGGCTCCAGAACTTACATAGAAATTCAGATAGCAATAGCTGTTCTTGGTTGTGAATTGCGGTGGGGTCTGTTGACTGTACGCTGGCAGAGTGCTACCGTAATAAGTAGCGTTGAGAACGCCTGAAGGAACAGTCTCGAAGCTTCCATCGTTATAATCCCAGCTTATTGAACCTAGGTATACAGTTGTCGTGACTGGCACTCCTTGATAACTAGCACCATATATTGTGATGCTTACGAACATACGACTGTAGCCACCGATATTAACATACGTACTGTTTGACCCGAACCCACCGTTTATTGACGTATTGAAGTAGTACGATTGAGTTGCCGAGGATGGCTGTGCCTGAACGTTATTCGTAACATAGGTGTCTTGGGTAGATGGTGGCGAGGCTGTGCCAAAGGTGAGGTAGATAAAAACACGTACGAAAACCCAGCCATTACCGAACCACGGATTTGCACTGAAACCTAGGCTGCATTGAGGTGCCTTCACGGTAAGCTCGGCAGACTGCATACTTGGAACTGGCATTGAACTAGGGCCATACATGGTAATATTTAACTGATTCTGAAAATTGTAATCGTAGGTCTGAACTGTGGTACCGTTTATTGGTCCCCAAATCCAAGAAACCGTATCTAGGTTTACAAATGTAATACCTTGCGAATTGTTGCTTATGTCAACGATGGCTGCCGAGACAAACATCCTGTCGTAGCCTTGAGTTGAGAACGGATTGGTGGAGTTAAACCCACCGTTTCCCGTATTTCCGAAATAAGTAGAGATGTTCAAGTCTTCTGTTATTGTCGTTGCCAGAGGATTTGTCACGTTCACAGGCATTGTTGGGTCTCCTGAGCTGCCGAATGCTCTGGCGACCAAAGCAATGTCCTTCATGTTGATTGCTCCATCATGATTTACATCATCGTTAGGGTCATATGCAGCGTTAATCGTAACTGTTGAGAACACAACGACAAGACAGAGAACAGTCAAGATATAGACAAACACAAATTTCTTAATCTTCATCTTATCACCTCCTCTCTCCCCTAGAATACACTATTTGTTACAATCTCTTCTGACTAAAGACTTTGTGGAAAACTGTTCTATAAGCAAATACAATGATGAGAATTCTAGCTAGTCTGGCTTGCAGCATTATGTCGAAAGTGCAGAACAGAAAAACACGGAAAATCTAGTGGAATCCTAAATAAGCTTGGCTTCCTCCAACTCATTCTCAACATCTGTGAAGCATTCCTTCACACCCTTGTAGAATCGGTAATAACATATCCCACGTAAGTCTGAGGGAATTTCTACATCTCCGTTGATTAGTAAGCATACGTTTCTCCTTCCGATTTTGCCAATGAACTGTCCCAATTCGAGAATTACGTTCTGGCGACTTCTATCCTGAAGTCTTTCGCCTTTGAGTGCTCCCACGTCATCTGGTGTAAGAGTTATGAAGGCGTAATCAACTACTGAATAATCTTCTAATTTTTCGATTAGGGTTCTTCCTCTATGTGCTTCCTCTTCTAGCAAGATAGCATCTATTGGATATTTTTTATCAACGAAACGTGCAAGTTCTAGTGCTGGAGTCTTGTCTCTTCCATGAACTATGAATATCTTGTGTCTTGTGATAGTTCTCTTTGGCTCTTCTTCCTCTTTCTCTCCGTCTTTCCTCTCTAGAACAAGCGGCTTGATACTGTTTCGGATATCATCGTCCTCAATCTTCACCCTCTTCAAATCCCTAAACAGTTTTTCATCAACACTTGAACACAAGAAGAAGCCTTTGTCGTGTTCGTCAAAACGCTCATCTTCGTAGAATCTAACGTAGTCTGTGAGGCATTCGCGAATGCTATCTGTTGAAGCACTTCCATCAACATAATATAGGTAAATGCCCTCAAACCCAGAAGACAAAAACCCTTTTGTTTCCCTTTTGAGATAGACTCTGAGACCATATTTTAGCTTCCGTTTCTGCGCTCTCTCGAAGCCTTTCCTTTCATATTTTAGAATTTCCTCTTCAAGTAAATCCATTAGGATTACCGTGTCTAACTATATGATGACCGTTTTTTAAGTTTTGCTAATAATCCACATCACAATAAAGACAGAAATCTTAAATCAGCACAGCAACAGAAAACAAACTAGGGGTTATAACGTGGCGGCATTATCTCGTTGCGAGAGAATGGACAAACCGCACCTAGACCGTATTTGGGAAACCTATATCGAAATACCTATTGATTACCAGAAAATGGGCTACTCAACTCAACAACGCATTATGCGTGATACACTATTTTTGAAAGTGCGCCCTACGCTTTTAGGTTTGGTGCAGAATGGCACGAAATGGTATTGTTTTCTCATTCATAACAGCCGAGTTCAAGGTGACCAAAAACTCTATTGGCATATTAGATTTGAACCAAAAGAAGGGATAGACGATAAAGAGAAAGTCAATGCTCTTCTTTCAGATTATTGTGATAAGACAAAAACAGAACTAAACGAAAAAGTCGAAAGCATTAAAACCATAGGAGGAATTGACGAATCTTTGATTAAAAACGGTGAAATTGAGGAAGCATGGAGAATCCTTGGAGAACAGTCTAAATGGTTTATGGATATGCTGGAAATTCATAAAGATGTTGCAATACCACCAAAACAAATTTTTCAATTCTTGCACTTCTTCCTCAATATGAGTCAACTGCTATTTGTCTGTCCATGTTGCAGAAGCATCTTTCATGAGGTAAACCTAGCAGTCTTTCAGCCATAACTCCAAATACTAAAAACAAAAAGACAAGCGCGCGCGCCAAATCGTAGGCTGTTCAACTTGCTATTAAAAGTTGTTTTTCAGCTAATCCCTTCCGAACTCAAAGATAGAAGTCTTAAATCAGCACAGCAACAGAAGACAAACTTCACTATTCCGTGTTGGGTTTTTTGCTGACTTTAATGAGTTTCCATCCACCTAACAAATCCTTTTTGTGAAAGTGATACAAGCCACATTCTTGGCACTTCATGATTCTTGTTCCCTTCTTAACGTCAAACTCGACCAACTCAAGTTGTCCTTCGCAATCATAGCATTTTCCTGTATGTTTCTTAATTGGTTCGTCTGACATATGAAACCCTGCAATGTGTAGGCTATATTTGGTTTTGAACATAAAACCATTTCTACATAAGAATTATAAACTAAAACACAATAAAATGGTCGTGGTCGTCTAAATGTATAATCAAGGTCAAATTGTGAATGAACCACAATATATTTGTGACGTTTGTGGCAAGAAGAAGCCAGTTAGCCAGATGGCGGGCAAATGTGTCAAATGTGGGAAATATGTTTGTAGCCAATGTGCAAGATTGAAAGGCGACAGGGTATATTGTCCTCAGCACGCAGGAGCGTGCTTCATAGCGACTGCCGCATATGGAACACCAATGGCAGAAGAAATCAATACCTTGAGAAGGTTCAGAGATGCAGAAATGGAGCCAAATCTATTCGGACGACATCTAGTTTACCTATACTACGAAGTAAGCCCACCTGTGGCAAGGATGATTGCTCGAAGCGAAAATATGAAAGCATTCGTAAGACTAAACCTCAAGCCGATTATACGTTCTCTTGAATCAAGGAATAAACGAGATAATACTTAGCGAATCGAAGAGGTTGTCCTTGTCCTCATTGCATTTGAACAACTATTCAATGAATGACTTGATACCATTAGTAGAGGCGTGGCTTGGACAGGAAGGTTTTGCTGTTTCGGTTTTGGCTAACAGAGTGGACGGTGTGAAGAAGACTGGTTGGTTTTCTTCAGAGAAAGTGACAGTATTCCTAGAAGACTATATCGGTTTATGCTCAGTTAAGATACAAGGTCAGACAAATGCTTGCCCACGCCTTGCTGAGTATCTCAAATCGCTTCCAATCAAAGCACTGAAAAACGAGAGAGAGACAATAATAAGAGAAAGAGAAACTGTCACGATGCCCTGTCCGTACTGTAAAACTCTCATCAGCGTAACCGAAAGAAAATGTCCAAACTGTGGTGCATATCTCAAAGGATAGAAATCTTAAATCTGCACAGAAGCAAAAGACAAACTAGGGTTCAAAAATGAGTGAAGACGAAAGCAAAAGAAAGTACTATTGTCAAAATTGCGGGGAAGAAATTAAGCCAACAGATACGGTGTGCCCTAAGTGCGGAAAGAATCTAAGCGAAGTGGGAAGAAGAATAGAAAAGACCTTTTTTGAAAAAGTCGTATTATCGAGTAGTTTAACGATTCAGGTAAAAACCGTTAATCGCAGAGACTTAATTAAAATGGCTCTCATAATTTTCGCTATTTTTGGTTTAATGGTACTTGCTATTTTTGCGATATTGCGTTCTATCACAGGAGCTTTCCCCAATTATGTACCTATCTCGACTGCAAATAATCTGTTAAGTATTATGATTGACACAGACGGAATTCTTCTGGGCTTTGTTGGAATAGTTTTCGCTCAATTGTTGTCATCGATAATGGACCAGCAAAACATCCTATACCAACGGATACTTGAGAAACATGAAGAAGCATCTGATAACATGAATTCTCTTAAACTCTTGGATTTTAGAAGAAACGGATTATTGCTTGCTATTGCTGCAACTTTCGCTTCTTTGCTTGGGTCTATCTTCATTTCAATGGCGAACATCGCGGATAATTCTAAATTCTTGCCAACAGATACCTATGCAACTTTCTCAATCCTATTTGGACCTTTGTGGTACACCATCATAGCGGTGGTTCTTCTAATCTTTGCTCTAGCGGTTGTACCTTTGAGACCTCCATTAAAATATGACAAACCAAAAACCTAAGCCATGCCGTACAAAGACCACAGAAATCTTAAATCGACACAGCAACAGAAGACGAACTAGGGATTCAAAGATGAATGAAACCAAACCGAAGAAGATGGTTAGTAGAAATGTTGCTATTAGATTGGGGATTGTCTGTATCTTGGTGATAGCTCTTATGGCTATTAATGTGACTCAGCTTTCTCTGAGCATTTCTGAATTAACTAAGAAATATGATAGAGAAAATACTCTTGCCAGTGTTTGGGTTTCTCCATTGCCAGCGCCTAGCAACATTAATGACTTGTTTCAAAACAACACTGTCTTGTGGAACGATGAGAATGTTACGGAACCCGCTAGAAGTAATGCCACCTTTACATTTACAAACGACTATTTCACTGAACCTGGATGCCTTCTAGTCAATGTTTCTGGTTCCACACCTAATCCTTTCGATAACTGGATAGAAATTTACTGGACAGGTAGGACAACTGTTGGTTCTTTTACGAGTTTCTCGCATACCAGTATCTCGAGTACAGCACTGTTTCCAATCCTTAACCCCACTTCTGTGCAGTTTATCATCGGTAATGATGAAACTGGCAATGGAAACGTGACTCAAACCGTATCAATGACATACTACTACTAAACCCACTCTCTTTTTCTGTTTAAGCCATGCCATACGAAAGGCTCTAGTCAAGCTGAAAGAGGAATAATGGCGCACGCGCTAGTATGGACTGGTTGTCGGCATATGCCACTATATCACATTTCCCTTCTTTTTGAGAAATCTCTGTGGAAATATCTTCCAGGCAGAAAAAGCATGCTTTTTTAACGTCTCTTTCGTGGCTGAAGCTACGCCCGCGCTCTCGCAAAAAGCACTGCCTAATCCGTTCATAGAATAGATTGGTCAAACAGCTCAGTTGTGGCTTTTGCCTCTATACTACGGTTTTTCCTGACTTCCGGGTGCTCTCCCACGTCGTTTCTGTGCCAAGCTCTTCCAATCAAAAGCAAGGTCAGAAATGGCCAACAGGTCAGCGATTCTTTCACTGAGTTCGTGAGGGTCAGAAGTGAGGTCCTTCCATCTATCGATTGCAATCTCTTTGCAGTAGCAGTAATTTATGTATCTGTCCAATGCTTCCTCCCCCTTGTCTAATGAAGCTTTGAAGTCTCTGTGCTGGTTATTGACCTGAACCATATTCATATTTGAAACGAACTTGGAATGTATTTCATTCCCGAGAGGGATTTCATCCAACGTGGGAGGCTTGTCACCACGAGGGGGCGAAGGCGGCTTCTTGGTTAGCTGACTCACAATCCAAATGTTTGTGGAAGCAGTCTTGGCTATTGTTCTTTCCTTCCCTGAATCTTCCACGTATTGAAAGGCAGTTGCAGTAATCGTGCCTATCGAACCTTCCTTCTTGCCCGCTTGGAAAATACATGTTCGATTCTGGTCTCTTGTAAGTACACCGACTCCGGGTGGCCCGACTTTCCAGGAATAAATAATATTAGTATCTGTTACCAAGTTCTCATTTGTATCGTAAGCCTTCGAAGTAAATGACTGAATTGAACCGCACTGAACTTGTGTATCTTGTGGGCTTATTTCCAAGCGATACATCGGACCAGTTTCTAATTTTTGTTTCTCTTTTGTTTCGCCTTCCTTTGTTTGACCTTCCTTTTTTCGATGCCATTCTTCAGGCAATTTGCTCAAAATTTCCTGCCAAGTTTTCTCGAAAGTCTCATAGAATTTCTTTCTTTGCCATTTCCTTCGGCGAGCTTCAATTTCCTCTATTTGCTTGCTCAACTTTTCTGTGATTTCTTTCATGCCAGAGATAAATGCCCCAAGGAATCCATCATTTTCAAATGCATTTCTTGCGGGGGATATGTTACCCCATGGATAGTCAACTTGTCCATAGACTTTCTTGGAATTCCAAGGGTATATGTCAAGCTCCTCAATCTGCGTTATATCATCATAAACTTTGGCGCCCCTCGAAAAAACGGGGACTTTGTATTCGTCCTGTTCTGCCACTGGCGGAAAGAGATAGATTTCCAGTTCAATGTTGCCAAATCCGCCCGTTATGTGATATTTATCAATGGGAAAGCGAGCCCCCTCATATTTCATTGGCTTTACGGTAAACTTTTTTCCTCGGTCTTGAACCTCCAGGTTTACACCCGTTTTCATTAGTCTGCTCCGGCACGCTCTTGCAAGATACTTTTGAAGACTTGTCCCGGTCACAAGATTCATGCGCGCCTTTTCGAGTTCGTCAACAATGACGAAGCATCCAGAGCTCTTGGCAAGTTCTGGCGGAGGTTCTACGTCATCTATTATTGCAGCTTCTCTGTTGTATCGTAACCATACCATTTTCGAGCATTTTCCAACTTTTCGGTCTGGAAGAGAACACCGACTGAAAATTGTCAACCGATTTCCCAAAGCCCAGAAACTCAGTAGCCCTAAAGCGTACTGACCGATTGCTACTCCTTCAGCTCTCGCTTTTTTGTATTCATCGAGGTATTTCTTTATTGAATCTCCAATATGCTCAACAGAATACTCGAAATTCGGCGCGCTCGAAGCAACGTTACATTCCCAACCGAGGGCATTATCTACTATTGTTATGTGCTCCAAATTGCCTATTTTGCCTATTTCGACTTTAACGTTTTTTCCCTCTGGAGGTAGGTACGTAGGGTCACGAGCGAATGCATCTATTGCATTGTCAACTAGCTCCTTTATGCTGCGAAGCGGATTAGTGGATTGCATCCTGCCTATGTGCTCAATCAAAGTCCAATTGTCCGGGGTGCTGAACCGGACTTTTTTCTCTTCAATCTTTCCCTGTTGAGACATTCTGGCTCTCCTCTTTGCTCCTTAATTTGTAATCAGAAAATAGAAGCCATCTTTGGAATTGGTCTTCGTCGTAGAGTGCTCTAAGAAGTGTAGTGATATACCCAACGTCTTCGCCAGGGACCACTTTTCTAAAAGCTCTTCTAGCTGATTCCTGCTTCTTCTTGAAGAATTCCAACTCATCAGCCAAACCGACAAGCAATTTCTTTACTCTTGCCGCCCTCTCATAAGGGTCATCAATAAGCCCTGTTGTCTTTCTTTCTTCTTGGCGTTGCCGAGAAATACCTCCAGTTTGTTTCTTTGGTTTCAAGTTTCCTATGGTCGTTCTAAAAATCTCCAACCCTGTAGTATCGTACAACTTCGACCTTAGTTCCGGGTCTGCTGCGCGTTTCTGACCGTTTTTAATGTGACGAAGGTAGTCTTTGGTGATTTTTAATGCTCTTTCCATTGCAGACCAAGAAGCGAACCTCTTTTGCGCTGAGAACCATTTTCTAAGGGCGGCGGCTTCCTCTTCACGTTTTGAATTATAGCTTTCCAACTATGTCTTCTCCTCCATTCGAAACGACATATTTCGTCTTTTGCGCCTGTTTTTCTATTTTCAAGAGCCCTAATTCAATGAGTCTTCCTGTCGCACCAACCTGCATCGTGATGGCAACTTTTTCCGAGAATTTGAATCCTAAGTCTTTGTTTTTCAGAAATTCATTGATTTTGTCCTTCAATTTTGTCGGTGTGGAATCACCTCTTTTTATAGAGGTTAAGGTGAGCTTCATGAAATCATATTCTCCTGGTCTTGTTTTTCTTATGTGGTCAATCAAGAAAGATATCTCTTCATCGGAAAACGAAGAAGCAATCTGCTTCCCTCCTAAGAAGAAATCATCAACCAAAGGTGAATGTAAAGTGGCAAATCTCAATCCAGGTTCTGTAAGCTCGATTACTATGGCTCCGTCATCTGTTTCTTCTATTCTTGCAAAAGACAATCCAGTCAAAACGCTGTCAGTCCACTTCAAGGAAGATGCCTTTCCGATGTAATAGTTGAGAAATCTCTGTTGCGACGAAGGGTCCTTTTTTGGAAACGCAACATAGAGTTCTGTTCCACGAACTCTTTTTGTCTTGTCTCTCTTCTTCAAGAATTGTCTGAATTCAGCCGCCCTTTCTGCGGCCTCTGCGCTGAAACGTTTCAGGTCAATTGATTTCTCAGTTGAGTTCACTAGATTATTCAGAAGCAGGCGTAACACAAACTTGGCAGGGGCGAGTCTATTCACTTGTCCCCATAGAGGCATGCTTTTGATGTTTTCAGGTAAAGAAGTTGTGGGCGACACTTGAGGGCTTTGCGCAGGAATAGAGAGTTGTGGTCTTTCTGAATCTGAAGCGTTTTTGGTCCCTGGGTTTCCTGCGTCAGCTATTATCCCTTCTGTTTCTAGCAAAAGCTGATTTCTGACTGCAAGTTCCACAAAGTTCTCCATTGAAGCGTACCGAGATTCTTTCACGAGGTTTTCTATCCTCTGGTAGGTTTGGTTGTCAACCTTGATTAGTAGTATAATCTGCTGTTCCCCCCATGAGACACAATATCCGCTATTACTTATAAGTTTTTCCAATTACATCAATGTTTAATATTTAAGCATCGTTATAACAGTAATATTATTCAGATTAGTTCGGGCCCGCGTTCAGGGCCTAGGAATGCCGCCATATCACTTTGCGCCAGCGACAAAAAGCTCTACAGAATTTATCTTTTGGACAGAATTATCTCGCAGAAAGCTGTTCCTAATCCTTTTGCAGCTCAGCTTGCTGCTTTGCTTCTCTCCAGAACCTTTTGATTTCTGACGAAGTGTGTCTGTTGAAATGCGTGCTTAGATTGTATCCCGATAGGTCATCGATGTCTTCACAGAAGTTGTCTATGATGATCCGATATGACCATCCAAGATAATATCGAGCAAATTCGATTTCATCAGCTTTGCATGAAAGGCAAATCTTGCATTTTGGTTGAAAAATGGTGTTGGGCCCCCGGTTTCTAGAGAAAATTGATTCGCCAAATCCTAATTTTCAACGCACTTTGAGTTACAGATTCGTATTTTTATAGAAATCATGCGTGCAGACGTGCGTAGCTTCACCAACGCCCTCGTTAGGCTTTCACAATGGATGCAGGTGGTTGCTGTGTCGTTTCACAGAGTACACACGAGAGTGCAGTGCCTACATTATTATTATCTAAATACCGTCCTAGTGTACTTTGTGAAACGGGCAAACTTTCAAGGTCGTCAAATAGTATTCTATATTGCTCGGGCTCTTTGAGTTGCCATCCATCAAGCTCTAGGTTTCCTTCGATTCCTTCATCGTAATCAACTAAGCCGAGATATTGCAGTTCCTTGAGTTCTCGCCAGACTGTTGTTTTTGGTATTCCAACTACGTCTGCGATTTGCTTTGATGAGCGGGCTGTGTCACCACCTATCATGCTTCGAATTATCTTCAAGCGCGGCTGGATGCAGGTGTCTCTCGCAACTCGTTGCACAGTCTTCAAATCAGCAATCTCGATTTCATTATGACCTCGAACGTTCGCTAGAAGGATGCTCAATTTCAAGAACTGTTTCGTTAATCGCGTGGGGTATTCTTTGTTGGGGGCAACTTCATAGTCAGTAACTTGGTTCTTCCAGAATTTCATCATAACATGGCAACGAAGCAACGATGTTGCACACGCCATAGCTACAAACGTTTCGAGCTGGTCCTCTGTCGGGGCGATTTGTTTGAATCTCAAGTCATCAATGAATTTTGAAGTCACAGCCTGCAGTTCAGTGCGCATTTCTTCTTCTTTGCCCAAGTTCCTAGCGGCACGCAAGCCTAGCGCTGTCCGGTCATCAACATCATGACGAAGCCTGAGAAACCTGTCGCCCAGCACAGCATTCATTTTTCCGTAACTGTCTAAGTGGGGAGTGCAAGCGGCGACTAATCCTATCTTTGCATTTACCCTTATCGGTTCGCTCAGTGTGCCATATCCACACTCTAAGTAGCCATCATGCAATGCTCTGAGCTGGCTGAAGATGGCGTTGCGCACTTCTTCCCGGCTGCTCAAAATGACCGAGAAGTCTTTAATCACTAAGATTTTTCCATCAAGCTGGGGAAGGAGGCCTTTCACTGGTTTGCCCTCTTCAACCTTCCCGCTGACAAACGTGTGGTCAGTCAAGCTGTCTAAGGTATAAATGTCATTTCCAGATAAAGCTCGAACACTTTCAGTTTTTGTACCGCCGCTGTGGCCCACTACAAAAAGCCATACCGGGTCTCCTTGTAGTTTGCGGTCGCATCTTGCTGCAAGAATCGTTTCGATGAATTCTGTGTCGCCTGCAAGCTCTAGCCATTTCTGATAAGTGTCAAGGACTGTTTTCAGAGTCGTTGAATCAGTTGACTTTTCCATGAGATTCTCCCTCCTTATCGGGTACATACATGTCTTGCACAATCAGCTTCACGCCGATTGGCGCTTTCTTGACATAGACGATTCTGTCTACGAATTCGCGGATTCTATTTTCAAGACTTCGTGTTTTGTCGGAATCCATGACAACGACAAAAGCAACATTCAATTTCTCTGACATATTCTCTTAGTCTCCTGAGTTTCGGTCCTGCAATGCGGACCGATTCTCAAAGAAACTTGACCCAATCATCATTGTGTGCATACCGACAGATCCCAGCAATTTATGCAACCATGCAAGTAACCGATGACGGGATTCCACTTCTTCATTTTTGCATTTGCATGGTCAATCATTTTCATAGTCTCCTTTGAGTTCGTTTTCTTTGAAGATTACATTGGGGAAGAGGGCGTGAGCGACCTCGTGCTCCAGAACTGCATAGAACTTCTTTGGATTTTTGTCATAGATTGAAGCGCGAATGTAGATTTCTGCCCATTTTATTTCCTTGCATTGCTCGTCATTCCAGACTATGTGTGTCCAACCGTTGCAGGCTTTTATCCAGTCTTTGTCGATAGGATGGTTTATTCCATATTCAAAGCGTTGAGTCCTTCTCTCTTCAGCTATTGCTATTGGATTCCCGCAGTTCATCACTTCTTGGTGCGAGTACATGCGCAGTTTTTCAAAGTCTTCGTCAACCACTGCACGCGCTTCAATTTTCGGAATTTTAACCTTTATTCCGAGCCTTTCAGCATCCGCCTTGAACCTTTCTTTGACAATTTCGCAACAGACCTTCACATTGTGTTCTGACACTTCGAAAGCCTTGAAGTCTATGCCGCCATCACCTTTCTTAGTTGTGAGATTCATAGCCTATCACTCTTTCAGCACGCCAAGTTTTTTCATTTGTCCAAATGCTTCCTGTACTTCTCTTTCGCTCATCGGATATGATTCACCGACTTTGTCTTTTCCCAAATTTCTAAATGCTTCCTCTGTCTCTCTAACGCCCATTGGATATGATTTGCCGACTTGATTTTTTCTCATAGATTTTTCATCCTTCTATTTTTTTTATTTGACAGAGTGTCCCCTAAACAAACGGATGTTCATAATGAGAACTTTCTAAGCTAAGCTATTGATTCTGTTTTTGCCATTCGGGGCGAGCTTTTTTAGCCTCTTCTACTATGCGGTCGCTATCATCAAGGAGTCTCTTTATGTCTCTTGTGTTCGTGTTCGTGCGTTCATAGATGAACTTTCTCAGTGCAAACCTAACCAGATTGGCATCGTTTTCGTCTTTCAATTCAGGCATGATTTCTCGCAATGATTTCAAGATTCCTTCGGGCACTCTCACTATGTTCGATTTGTCTGTAACATTACGTGTTTTTGGAGACATCTTGTCACAAGTATAACACTTGTATATGTTATTTATAAATGTTTTGCTTTTTGGCGAAAAACACGGCTGAACTTCATGGAGTCTTCTGTTTCATCAGCGCGTGCGCAATCTTGGCTTCAGTTATCAAGAACTCAAAAACAGAAAAAGCTCTACTTCGCCTTCCTCATATTATACTACAGAAAATCATGCCAGAACTTCGGCGCCCATTCAGAAAGCTAAGACAGGGGTTTCCCCATATAATACAGTATAGGGGATTTTCCACCTTTTGACTTGGTGAACAATATGCAAACAATCATGTCTTTCGAATTGTTCGTTCATAGTCTGAGAAATCTAGTGCAAGACCGCCTATCTTCAAGACTATTTCTAGAAGCGCTTTGTCATCGGTGACCAAAAGAATCCCGTTTTTCATAGTGGTTTCAGCTACGAGCGCATCTTTGATGTTGTTCTCGTGCTGCCTCGGCTTTATTTTGTTAAGCTCTTCCAAAACATGCGAGTAGACTAAACCATCGCCAAACTTCGCCATGTCAAATCTTGAAAAATCGAAGACTGCGGTTTCCGTCAAAATTGCATTTTGAGGAATGGTTTGAAAGACTGTCAACAATTGGTTTCTTATGTTCTCACTAGGTGTCACTTCTAGTTCATCTCTTTGCACGTGAGTGACGAAATATTCATGTCCTCTGACAAGCAAGTCATAGGGCGAATCCATCTTTAGTATCTTGCCAAAAATGTTTGTGTCAAACATGAATCTAGTCAAGCCAGTCTCACTCGAAGAGTTTATCTATCATTGAAAATGCGCCATGCCTCTCTCAGCGTCCGTTCTCTGACTTCTGTAAATTCATTTAGTCTCTCTATGAGTCGTTTAGTCTTAGACAAAGACGGCTCAGGCAAATGATTGTTCCAATTGTCATAGCCTACAGAAACATGAATCGGTGCAATGCCTTCAATCATGTCTGCAAAAATGTCTAAATCAAAATCGAGTATCGGCTCAACCGATACGAATTTTCTCTTGAATGATAGTTCAGCCATTGCTCGTGCTCTTTCAGTCACTGGCGGAGCCCTTGAGAAGTCATACGACCCATTGGATTCAATCGTTGCACCCAGAATGATGTTGTCTCTGCAGAGATGAACAAATTCTCTGAATCGTTTGGGATTTTTAGTCAAAAACAGAAAATCACTTGAGGGGCTTCGCCTT
>Ga0181524_10000069_pt1 | contig 115262 bp, 117 predicted proteins | sample PEATcosm2014_Bin_34_FD_119761 | JGI IMG/M metagenome (GOLD analysis project Ga0181524, IMG submission 119761) | Peatland microbial communities from MTU Mesocosm Facility, Houghton, MI, USA - PEATcosm2014_Bin05_60_metaG | ecosystem: Environmental > Terrestrial > Soil > Wetlands > Peat | place... | reverse complement strand
GGAATAAAAACGATAATGACAAACTCGGCAAAAACCGCCTACTACGCACCGACACTGAACAAGGCGGAGCCCCTGCTCGCACCACTGGAAGACTGTTTGAAAGCAGCCTTCCAAGGATAAGGTTTATTCGAGCGAAAACCCATTCAGCTTGATGCCTCCGAGCGGCAGAGCTCCGGTAGTATAGCTCGGTTAAGTATTCCGGCCTTTCGAGCCGGAGACCCGGGTCCAAATCCCGGCCGGAGCACCTCAGATTGATGAGAGCAGTTTATGCTATGTTTTTTTCGTAGGCTACGTCTTTCTTGGCGACTTTGAAGCCAACTTTCTCGTATAACCGCATGGCTTTCGTCACGTTCCAGTCATCCACTGCCAGCCACGCAACGGTCAGGCCCTTAGCCTTCAACAGGTTCATGCCGTGCAGCATCAGCCTGGTTCCGATTCCCTTTCTTCTGTGAGGCTTCAGCACGCCGATGTCCAAGATCAAGCCACACTTGACAGCTTTTTTTGCGTTGTAGGATTCATCAATGCCTATGCCGACGTAGCCGACGTGTTTCCCGTTCAAGAGGGCGAAGAACCACTCTTGTATCTTGAAAAATGGGTCTTGTCGCACGAAATAAACTGTCCACTCAAGAGTGCTGGGTCTCCAGTTATAGTGTTCCTTGAAGCACTCATTCTCAAGCCGATTAAGCATTTCCAAATCTTCATCTGCATCTCTTCGCAGGGGTTCCAGCACGACTTCCATGTTCTCCCCGATGCCAGATTGAAGCCCCACAAGCTCTCTAGTCATCAAGCTCGACCCGCGGACCAGCCCGAATCCCAAGCTCTCCCTAGCCGAGTAATATCTTCGGGGTCCTCACTATCGACCCAAGTTTGAACAACCTTCATCCCACGATTCTTCAGCTCTTCCAAAGCCGTTTCAGCGAGTTTTTCTTCTAATCCTTGACCTCGCGCGCGCTTCAAGAATTACCGCCTGAGGCCTTCTGAAGTGAATTGAAGAGATGGCTAAGAATATCGCCGTTCGCAAGAACTTCAGCATGCGCTAAACTTGACTTCAAAAGGTAAATAACAGTCTCAGCACAATATTATAAACTGTGAATGGGGAGGGAGAGGTAGTTTGAAGAAAGCAGTTTCTTGGATATTACTTATCCTGCTTTTGATAAGTATGTGGACGCTGGCATTTGACGGCAAAATAGTCAAAGCAGACGGAACCATTCCTGTGACTATTAGGGAGGATGGAAGCATATATCCGGCAACTGCACCTATTTCAACTTCGGATAACGTGACTTATTTCTTAACCGACAATTTTACTGCAGACATCACGGCTAACAATCAATTGGCTGTTATTATCCAGAGAAGCAACATCGTATTGGATGGATTAGGCAACACGCTGGCGGGTGTGCAAACTGGTTCGGACACTGGTTACGATACTGGAATACTAATCATGCAGTTTGTTACCATAGGAGTTGTAAACGTGGTAACCATGGTGGACAATGTTACGATCGAAAACTTGAAAATCACCGGATTCTCAATCGGCGTAGGGCTCTTTTCCACTTCCAATGATACTATTAGCGGAAACGTCTTCACAGAAAACCTCAACGATGGTATCGAGGTTTTTAGTTCTTCCTATAACATCATTAGCGGAAACAGTATAGTGGGAAGCGGAAGGGGCATTGATGTCGGTTTCTCCAATAATAACACTGTAATGGGCAACAACATGGAAAACGACGGGGCGGCCATACAAATGCTAGAATCATCAAATAACTATGTGACAGGAAACAGCATAACAGAAAACAGCGAAGGCATATTTCTCGAACAATTTTGTTCCGGCAATAGAATCTATCATAACAACTTGATGAACAACACACTAAGACCGACTTCTTTTTCGAATATGTCTAATTTTTGGGATGAAGGCTATCCGTTGGGCGGTAACTATTATGACGATTACAATGGAACAGATTTACATAGTGGTCCTTATCAGAACTTGACGGGAAGCGATGGAATAGGTGACACTCCATATTTCATTTCGGCCAACAACACTGATTATTATCCACTTATGACACCTTGGTCGCCCCACGACATAGCGATTACACGCGTTTTAACTTCCAGAATCATTGTTTACCGAGGTTTCAATACGAGCATAAACGTCACTGCGACCAACATCGGAACCTATCCAGAAGACGCTTGGATTACACTGTATTGCAACATTACAAGTGGCAAGAGCATAGGCCAATATCCTTTGCATTTGGATATGGGACAGAGCTTCACAATGCAATTCGTTTGGAATACTGCGGAAGCACCATATGGCACTTATATGCTGACAGCAGTGGCAACTATACCCGCAGGCTCACACTCCCTCTCCAGTGGGAACATAACAGTCAGGGTTCCTGGCGATGTGGACGGAAACGGAAGAGTCGATCTAAGAGACATAGCCTTAGTGGCTAGGGCCCTCGGCTCCACGCCAGGCAGTCCCAACTGGAACCCAGCAGCAGACATTAACGGAGATAGCGTAGTAAACATGCAAGACATTACATTGGTAGCCAAGCACTTTGGCCAGCAAACAACTTAGCTAATCGCGCGCGCTGAACACGTTTATGAAGAGACTAGTGTCATGAGTGAATACGAAACGGATGGCATTGTGCTCCAATTTTCCTAGACCTGGAACTGGTTTCGACGTTACTCCAAAAGTGTCAAACAAGTTCAGGACATAGTCTCCAGTTTTATTGTCGCAGCCTATGAGATATATTGCTTCATACGACGGGTTGCCTTCTTTTCCAATTTGTATTGCCTTGAAACGGAGTTCAAGAAACAAGTCGTTCAGAACCCATCGCCCTACAGCCTTCTGCAACAGATTTTTGTCACCCATCTTGCCACGAAGATTCCACTTGCCAACTAGATTGTTTAGGAAACTTTCCACATCTCTCGCCAATTGAAAGTCACTTTTGAATTGTATTAACTCTACGGTGACTTATCATTGAAGCACGTTCACTATGCGTTGGATAAAACTTTTTCCCCCAAACCCAAACACACACATGTTGAGTTTGGTTAACGGAAAAGCCTATACCCCAGTTTCCCTTGACACATGATGAGGACTTGTATGGGTGACTGCTTGTGATCCAATCTAATATCAGGCTTTATGTTAAAAGTGTCAAAACTGTGACAGGGAACGTTGAAGTGAATCTTGGGTATGAGCATGTTGAAGGCGCTTATGACCATCAAATATTGGATGAAAGCGGTGGTTACCCATATGGATATGGACAAAACGCTGGTATTGATAGCCCCGACCGACCAAGCCATCCGCCGAACGTGAGAACAGGACCGACGGAGGATTATGTGCTTCCTGATGATCAGAAGGAAACCGCAAAAATGGTCAGAAGAGTCGCTTCCAAGCTCAACTTGGAAGTTGAAGTTGTAGATGTTGCCAGAGAGAATGTCCTCCGAAGAGAAATCCAGAGAGCACGAGAAAGGATAAGAGTTTTCCCAACTCTGATCGTGAGCTCTGGAGAGAGAATCGAAGGCGCCATAACCGAGGAACAAGTCGAGTCCCTCCTATCACGAAGTTGAAAAAACACGAAAAACGCGCGCGCTTGATATAATCGCTCGTCTCTAATGCGCGCTAGCTACTTGGCGCGCCGAGTTATTGTTTCTTTTTTCTGCTGTGTGTTCTTGCGTCTATTCCGATGAACATGAGTAGGAGCGCGGCTGCTATGAGGCCGAGCGCGAGGGCTACCGCTAGGTCGAAACTTGGTTTGAACAGGATCGATGTCAGGGAGGTTGGTGAGACGGTGGCGTAGTTTCCGGTGAGACTACCTGGGCCTATGACTGTCAGGGTTCCGTTCTGAAGGGTTGATAGCCCGGAAGTTGAGTTCCATGTGTACTGTTTGCTCGTGTTGACGATTAGTGGTGAGGCGAATGAGAAGCTGTGGTTTGATTGGTTGTCCCACCATAAGATGGAGGGCAACGCGTCATGAGTGTAGTTGAGACCGTCCACAGTCGCGACAGTGCCCGTGAAGTCTGGGCCTACACCCTGCTGGTCAATCGTCACCTCGAACTGAGTTTTCCAGGTCCAAGTTATGGTCGAGTTTGCGGTTATTGCAAAGGTTACGGATGTGCCAGTGCCGGAAGCTGGGACGCTTCCTGAGCCTGTCCAACCTGTACAAACGTATTGAGTGCCCGTTCCACCTGAGACTGGCGAGGTCACGGATTCTGTGATATCCTTTCCGGTGTTGAAGAAGCCGCTCGGGGGAGAGGGTGAATCGTGCGCGGAAGTAACCGTCAGGTAGAATTGTGTGGGCTGGGGCTTCACGACCTGGGTTGTCGTGCTTTTGGAAATTTCGCTTAAGTCTGTCTGGGCTGGCGGTGGGGTCACCGTGGCCGTCAAGATGTAAGTTCCTGCGGGAACGCTTGTTGTGTTCCAAGTGAAGGTGAGCTTCGCTGCGGTGCCGACGCTGAGTGGAAGTAGGGTTTGCGGTGTTCCGATCAAAGTTCCATTTGCGGTGGCGTTCACAACGACCGACGTTTCTGGTACTGTTCCATTGTTCGCAACTTCAACATCGATTGGAAGCTCGGAGCCTTGCGTCACGCTTGCGTTGGCGGAAACGCTGACCACGATAACATCGTGGCTAGCTGTCAATGTTAGGATGATGGTGTCGTTGCTTGGAAGGTTGTTTGAGTCTCCGCTGTAGCTTGCAGTGATGTTTACGGAGCCAGAGCTGGTGTCGATATAAGTGGTTGAGCAAGTTCCTTTGGAAAGAGTCGAGATAGTCGGGCTGAACGAACCTGTGCTGCTGCTCGTGCTCCACGTCACTTTGCCCGTGGGGCTGGAGCCTGTAACAGTTGCCGTGCACGTGATTGGCGAGTTCACTGGTCCAGGGTTGGGCGAACAGACGATAGAAGTGGAAGAGCGTGTAAGCGTTGATGCGAATGCTATGGAAACATTCACATCCGTTCCGCTCACGAGAACACTGCCACTTGCTGGCGAGGCTGCGAAGCCTGTGGGACCTGTGACTGAGTAGGAATAGTTGCCGTTCTGCGCCTTGAACGTAATGGTGCTCGTCGTCGAAGACGATTGAGAACCGTTGAACGTCACACTCCAAGACGTGCTGGAAGGCAAACCAGTTTCAGTGAAATTCACAACAAAAGTCGGAGTCACGACTGTCACGGTGAAGTTTATGGCAACCGTCACGTTGGCATTACTGACCGTTATTGAACCCGACGACGGCGAAGCAGAAAAACCGCTCACGCTGCCAATTGAATACGAATAATTGCCGTTGACCACTCCCATGAACGTAACAGTGCTGGTCGTTGATGACCCAGGCGACCCGTTGAACGTCACATTCCAAGAAGTGCCCGAAGACAAACCAGTCTCATTGAAACCCACTGAGTAAGTCACGGCCGCAGTGAAGTTAACGGCAACGGTCACGTTCGCGTTACTGACAGTGACGGTTCCAGAAGACAGAGAAGCCGAAAAGCCGGTAACTGTGCCAACCGTGTACGGATAACCGCCGTTCGCTATTCCTGTAAACGTAATGGTGCTGGTCGTTGAAGACCCAGGCGACCCGTTAAATGTCACGCTCCAAGACGTACTTGACGGCAAACCAGTCTCAGTGAAACTCACGACAAAGGTTACGCCCGTCACAAAGTTTGCGGTTATGTTGCCTGGTCCGCTGATTGTGGCTGTCGTGGAGAACGCGGACGCGTTTGCGATTGTTATTGAGCCGGTCATCGTCCACGAGGAGAACACGAAACCAGAGTTCGCCTCGGCCGATATCGGGAGCGATCCAGCGGTCTCGTTTACATTTGTTCCGGAGGGTGTGGTTGTTCCGGCGGCTGAGGGACTGACGGCGAAAGACACTTGGTACTGAGTTTCATAGGAGCCTGTCACTGTCTCGTTCGATGCGACCGTTAAGGGCGAAGTGACGTTGACGCCTGTGTTCTGGAATTGTTTGCCTGTGGTGCTGCTTAGGACGGTGGATTGATAGGAGAAGACTAGCGTGTCTCCGGAGTTAACCAATGTGCTGTATGGTAACTGGCTAAAGGTTTCCGTCGTCCCGTTGACGGTGACGACTGTTCCTGAAGCCGAACTGTCTAACCCAGTTTGAGTGAATGTGATCTGATTTTTCGCTTGGACAACGCCGCTGCTAAACGTGTAGGAGCAGTTGCCTAGGTTAAATCCTGACTCCTCAAGGCCGAGGTTGTCAAAAGCGAAAGAAAAGTTCGGGTCTAATTGAATTTCGGTCGAGAGTGTATTCCCCGCAGACGGAGCTTGGGTAATGTTGAATTCTATGGTGAACAGGCTTCCGGTATTGCTCGTCGCCGTGTAAGGTGCATAGGCTGTTTCGCCGAAACCGTTTGGCTCGCCTACGGTGCCATCCGTGTTGTTCCAGTATGGTGGTTCGGCGATGATGCTGGTAGTTGGAATTCCTGAGCTTTGCAGCCACTGGCTTTCTCCTGAACCTGTGAAAGCTCCCGTCACCACTTGGAGTATTGTGGGGTCGAAGGTCAACGCTGCGCTCCAGCCGGTGCTGGTTTGGTTTACGTTGATCCAGCAGGTGACGTTGAACAGTGTGCCTACTGAGGCATTGCTCGTGGTGAAGGTTTCAGTGGCGGGAACGAGATACATTGATGGCGCTGGAGGCTGCGCCTTAACGCCTGAGGCAACAATCAGCATTATTCCCATAACCATTGCCACTGCAAGGGCACCAGCAGCAATCTTTCTCAATTTTTTGTTCATACCCATTCTCCATTCGCACGCGCTATTAGATAAGAGCGCGACGCATGCAACGGATCCGATCAACAACCCCAACAGGAATAGACGTAGGCAGTGTCTTGGTTTTCACGGTAACGTATTCTCCCTCAACCGGCGTTCAACTTCAAAAGTGTTGATGGTTCCACTTGGCAATTTGAGTCCCGTCTTCTCCTAGAAATTGATGCCGAAGGACGACTCTTAAGTGTTGTTGTAGAATCTTATGTAAGAAAACTCTATAAGAAACTTCTAGCGCGCGTCGTTAGGTCTGTATTTTTGAAAGAATCTTCTCTGCGCGCGCGATCATACTAATCTTCTCAATAATTGGAATAGCCAGCCTATTCGCGTTCATCGGGGGAATACTCGCCCTGGCCTAAACCAACACCCTCAACCCCTCCCCAAACACCTTTCACCCAAACCCCAACGGGCCCGCCGCTCCATACCAAGAAAGAGTCATAAGAGAAGAAATAACCAAAAAAGAAGTCATAGTCAAAATCAGATGCAGCTACTGCGGCACACTCTACGACGAAACCCTTGACAAATGCCCCCACTGCGGCGCCCCCGCACGCTGACAACACACCGCCACCGCTGCTCCGACAAAGACGACAAACTTTAATTATGTCCCGCACCATCGTGCTTCACAATCAGTTTTTAGCTCGGGGAGGGTAAACATGGGAAAACATAGGAACCTCACATCGCTAGTGAGCGTCGTCATGCTCATCACGTTTCTCCTATCACTAGTTTCAGCATTAAGCGTCCTGCAAGGGAAAACCTCCGCAAACGGGGCTGCCACCCAAACGTCAACGGTGACCGTAAACCCTCAAATCAGCACGTTGCCCGTCGGAGGCGTCCTAACCATAACCGTCAACGTCACCAACGTAACAGACCTGTACTTCTGGGAAGTCGTCCTCGAATACAACGCCACTGTGCTGAACCTCACAGACATATCGATACCAGACAACAACATCTTCGCAAACTACACACAACATTCACCCGGACAAGCGGGCGGACAAGACAGCGTCACCGGCCTAGAATGGGTCGGCTACGGCCTCACACTGACGGGAACAGACACAGTAAACGCTTCAGCCGGCGTACTGCTCAGCATCACCTTCACCGCACTCATAGCAGGCGCATCACCTCTTCAACTAGCCACAAAAGCAAACCAAGCCCCAAACTATTGGTACACCTTTCTCGACAACATGAACTCGACTGAAATGCCCTTCATCGCCCAAAACGGAGGAGCAACAGTCGGAGGCCCAGCAACCTACCTCACCCTCACCTCAACAACCGGCGGCACAACACAACCGCCGCCAAATACGTACATAGAACTGAACAACTCACAAACCTCAATCACCGCCCTGCCCAACCTCGGATACGACTTCGTCAACTGGCAACTCGACGGCACAAACGCAAGCTCAACAAACCCGATTGGCATCACGATGGACACAAACCACACGCTGCAAGCCGTCTTCACACCGCACATCCCGGTCACATGGACCGTCAACTGGCAAGGAGGAGCCAACTTCACAACAATACAAGACGCAATGAACAGCCCGCTCGTCGAGTACGGCGACATCGTCCTCGTAGAACCGGGAGTCTACACCGAAAACGTCTACATGACCAAAGGGCTAACGCTAATGGGAACCGACCCAGACAACACCATAATCGATGGGAACGGAACAGGCACAGTCGTCACCGTCTACGGCAACCTAACAGGCTTCACCATCAGAAACGGACAATACGGCGCCGCCGTCGAAACAGTCATCGGATACCCCAACCCCCACAGCGGAAACGGCGCCTACTTCAAAGACTCAGCCTGCATCAGCGGAAACCGCATAGTAAACAACCTCGTGGGCGGCGTCGTCGTCGGATCGCTGTTACTATACGATATCCCGCACGACACGAACTGCACGGTTTCCAACAACTACGTCGCTAACAACACCGTCTTCGGCATCCACATCTGGGACGCCTGGAACAACTTCATCACAAACAACACAGTTGAAAACAACGAATACGGCATAGACTTCTACGGAGACTCTGGCAACAACACGTTAACAAACAACAACATGACCCACAACACGTACAACTTCGGCGTTATCCCCCGAGGTCAAACTACATACGCAGAAAACCAAGGAGGAACAATCACCTCCTACTTCAACAACACCGTGGACACCTCGAACACCGTGAACGGCAGTCCAGTCTACTACTGGATAAACAAGAACGACACACAAGTCCCCACAGACGCGGGCTACGTGTTCCTATGCAACTGCAGAAACATATCCGTCAACGGCCTCACCCTGTCCAGCAACATCGAAGGAATACTGGCCATCACGTCAAACAACACCCAAATCAGCGGAAACACAATCACAAACAACGCCTACGGCATAATCACAATCCAGTGCGAAAATAACACACTGACCGAAAACAGCCTCCTAGACAACGCCTACGGCATCTACCTCGGACCCCTCTCGAAACACACCACGATGAGAAACAACAGCATCGGCGGAAGCCAATTCAACTTCGGCATGGACCCAAACTTCTGGCTCGACACGTCACCAAACGGACCCAGCACAGTAGACGAAAGCTGCCTCGCCAACGACATCGACAGCTCTAACACATTGGACGGAAAACCAATTGTATACTGGACCAACCAACACGACACACAGGTTCCGGCGGACGCAGGGTTCGTCATGCTCATAAACTGCACAAACATCACCGTTCAAAACTTAAACCTTGAGAACAACCTCGAAAACATCGTCGTATTTGCGTCAAACAACACCTTCATATCCGACAACAACCTGGCCAATTCGGTCTACGCCCTCAGAGCCAGCGACATCGGACTGTACGCAAATTCGACAGCCGAAGACGTTCAATGCTTCAACCTTACCGTCAGCGACAACACCGTCACCAACAGCGGAGTCGCCCTAGAACTCCTGCAAGCTGAAAACAGCACGATCCAAGGAAACACGCTCACTGGAGACCCACTGGGCATCCTAAGTGACACTAACTACAGCACAATATCCGCAAACACAATCACCAACTGCACGTACCCAGAACAGCATTACCCCGGCCTCTTGAACATGTACGATCTGTACGTCTTCTACTATCCGACAAGCCCAGCCTTGAACTTCGCTTTTGAATGGACAAGAGAGCTAATGCAACTGGAACTTGGGGGAATATGGGTGGGAGGAAACTACAACACGATATACGGCAACACCGTCACAAACAGCACCTACAGCATAGTCATCGGAGACCTCATACGAGGCATACAGGGCACGGGCAACACAATCTTCCACAACAACTTCATCACCTCCAGCACCCCTCCCATGCAAGCACGAGATTACGGAAGTGGCAACCAGTGGGACGACGGCTACCCGCTAGGAGGAAACTACTGGAGCGACAACAACAAAACAGACATCTACGCCGGCCCGTATCAAAACATAACCGGCAGCGACGGAATATGCGATACACCCTACCAGATCCCAGGACCCAGGGACGCAATCTACTACGATCGCTACCCCCTGACCATACCAGTGAACGTTTACGAAGCAACAGTCTCCAACGGCACAGAATACGATGTAGACGTGCAAAGCAACTCAACAATCTCAAACTTCACCTTCAACGGACCCTCACAACCCTCAATCAGCTTCACAGTAAACGGATCCAGCGGAACCACAGGCTACTGTAAAGTCACAATTCCAACACAAGTGTTATGGGCAACAGGCGGACAGTGGACCGTACTCGTCAACGGCACCCAGACGCCTTACAACGTCACCGAAATCGCAGGCCTCACATTCCTATCCTTCAGCTATACTCACAGCACAGAGAACGTCCAGATAATAGGCACAAACGCAATCCCAGAGTATCCGCCAAGCATGATCCTGGCCGTGCTCATGATATTAGCCCTCGCAGCAGTACTACTCACAATAAGAATCAAACGCAAAAAATAAGCCTAGGCCATTAGCCCAACGACAGCGCCGAAGAAGAACATTCACGCATGCTGACTTGGCTTCTTGTTGGTTTTTCGCGAAAGAAACGTTTTAGTTCAGTTTGGCCCTATCAAGTGTGCGGACGGCAATTTGCTTGGGCATGTATCTGGTTGTGGATAGAATCGAATACGTCGTAACCCATCTCTGCAACTCAAGATGTACCCATTGCCAACTCGCCGAAGAAGACAGAACAAGCAAACAACCAACCAACATCGACAAGAAAAAATCAGTTGAGATAGTCAGGAAGGTTAGTCGGACGCGTGTTCCAAAGTCGATCATGACATTCGGCGGAGAGCCTCTTCTCTATCCCGAAATCGTCTACGCCATCCACAGCCAAGCAAAAAAAGACAGCATCCCCCTTCGAGAAGTCATCACGAACGGTCTCTGGTCAACAAAAGCAAAAAAAATCAACGAAATCGCTCATAAACTCGCAAAATCTGGCGTTAACGTGGTTTCAATTTCGGTTGATTGTTTTCATCAGCAATTTGTCCCATTGAAGATTGTTAAGAAGACTGCAGCATCAGCCATTGAAGCAGGAATCGAACGCGTGGGCTGGAATCCCTGCTGGGTCGTGTCCAAAAACCATGAAAACATACACAACCGCAGAACCAAAGCAATCCTGCAAGAGCTTCGCAGCCTGAACGTTGAAGAGAGCGAAGGAAACAACGTCCAGCCCAGAGGAAGAGCCCTTTCATCCCTAGCAGAATTCCTTCCACCCAGAACACCCGTGCCCAAGGGAAAATGCGGCGACATGCCCTACACTGAACCGCTCGATCAAGTCAAAACAATCTCCATAGAACCAGACGGAAGAGTCACCATCTGCGAAAATTTCCACATCGGAAACGCCTTCACCCAAGACATCACCGACATCATAGAAAACTATGATCCCCGCAAAATTCCCGAAACCAAAGCAATACTCGAAAAAGGCATGGACGGACTCATAAAATGGGCAAAGAACAGAAACGCCGAACCAAACTCCAGAGGATACTACAACATCTGCCACATGTGCACCGATCTTCGACAAAGAGCAAACACCACATCCTCAAACTCGAACACACCAACCTAAAAACCCCTTTTCCCTCACGCGCTTGCCCCTCCTGCCCACATTCGCGCGCGCTCCTGACACCGGAGTTCACCCTAATTTCGTTTCGTGTTATGTGGTTTTGCTGTTGTTTTTCCCAAGGGATAGCCACTAACAAGAGACCGAAGCTCATCCAAGTGTTTTTTGTGGTCGTATATCCATGCTCCGTTTTCAAAGAATTCACATGAAATAGTCTGTTGTTCAGGGGGTTTTGAAGGATCCTCAATTACATAATCATAATTTCTTAGAAAGCCCTTTCTAACTAGTCCTGATAGAGTATCCATGAAGCCTCCAAATTCTTTTCTGGGAAGGTGTATATGAACAAGTAGAGCGTTTTCTCCAAAGATTTTGCTTATACCGCGGGCAAAAGGCTTGTTCATAAGTGACGATGCAAATTTCGCCATGTCCTCGCTATTATTGAAGCCGAATCTGAAGCAGAAAATATCTGAATCCCTGTCAAAGCAATGAAGCAAGACTGCATAGCCCTCGATGAGTCCTTTTTTAATTATATGGTTGGTGAAGTGATATTGTACTTTCAGAGGATTTAGATTTAGCATTTTTGCAATGTCTCGCAGTTTGCTAGTCGCGTCTTTTTCTAATTTGGTCAGAACAAGAATGTCAATTTCGTCGGCTTTCTGTGGATAAGAGTGTGGTTCTGTGAGTGTGGGTGGGAGTCGGATTCCCTGATTCTCGATTTTTTGAACCCATTTGTCCCAATTAAACGTCCATGTGTTTGACTTTTGGTCAAACCAGTTATCAGTTAAGTTTATGGTTTGTATGCAAGTAGACCAAAACAGCCTGATACTTTCTGTTACGCTGAATTTCTCAATCTCTCTTATGAAGTGCTCGAAATCCGCTGTATGTTCTGCTGGAATCCCGTAGATTCCGTAGTAACCTCTAGGAGGTGCATATGTTCTGGCCAGATAGAGATAATACCCTTCTGCTTTCAAGCACTCCTTGAGCAAATCTTCAAAACCTGGATTTGCCTTAGCGAATACGAAGGCTTTTTTCAGTCCTATATACGTGTGATAAATATTCGCTTGAAGCTGCAAAGAAAAAAGAGATTTGAGTCGCTTTGTCCTGTCACGCACTGTTTGAACTGGCATGCCTAGTCTTTCACTGAGCTTTTCTATGTTTCTTGGGCCGTATATTCCAAGTGCTTCTAGTATCTTAATGTCAGTCTGGTCGAGTTGTTTTCGCACTTCTCATCTGCCCTTCGCCATTCTTGGAGTGTAAGCACTTACCAAATGTCTTGCATGATCTGCCTTTAACCCTTTTTATTAAGGCCAACCGCCGCCGCCTTTGCTTTCTCCGTCAGGTTGAGTGTCGTTATCATCGAGTGTTAGATACTTGGCAACAATAGTTTTGTTATTGCTACTATGACTGCTAAGTGCAATTGTGGGTAATGTTCTTGTTGCTTCACCGCAGACTATGGATATGCTGACAAGACATAGAAGCAAAATCAAACACACTTTCACATTCAAGCATTTCACCTCCTCGCTATTTAACACGGAGAAACTAATATTTATCCGTGGAAAAATTTAAGTGGCATGAGGACAGAATACAGAAGTTCTCTGCAGAATTACAATGCGCTTGTGCATATGATTAGGAGTTAGATGGTCGTGTGGCTAGATCCAAAAGAAACGTTTGCTGTCAAGTCCCCAGCCAAAGTAGATATTATACAGGTCTTGCATGTCGATGATGACGCTGGTTTTTTGAAGGTTGCGAAGCAATGTTTGGAGTTGCGCGGCAGCTTCGAGGTGGACACTGCTTCTTCTGTTGACGTAGCCAAACGAAAGATGAAGATGAAAACATGCGATGTGATTGTTTCAGATTACACGATGCCGAGGAAAGACGGTTTAGAGTTCCTCAAAGAACTAAGACAGAAAGGTGACAAAACTCCCTTCATCATATTTACTGGAAAAGGCAGAGAAGAAGTAGCTATTAAAGCATTGAACCTTGGTGCCGACGGATACTTCAACAAGCTAGGTGAGCCAGAAACAGTTTATGGCGAACTAGCACAAGGTATATGCCAAGCCGTGAAAATCAGAAAAGCAGAAGAAGCGCTGCGAGAAAGCGAGGAACGCTATCGGCTTCTCCTTGAACAGAGCCCCATTGGTGTTGGCATAGCATCTCTCGAAGGACTCGTTATTGACAGCAATAGAGCCATGCAAACCCTTACTGGATACTCCAAAGGTGAGCTTGAAAAGATCAACCTAACCGAATTATACGCAAATCCAAAACAGACGAGGGAGTTAATTGAAGCCCTTAGAGGGCATCGTGCCGTTATTGATTTGTCGGTGCGACTGAAACGCAAGGATGGCACTTCGTATGACGCTAGTTTGACCGTGACGCGTGTTCATATAAGGAATAAGGACTTTCTCCAGACAACATTGCAAAACATCACAGAACACAAACGAGTGAGGAAAACTTGAAAACGCCACGAAGGTTGAAGGTTCTTAATGGGAAGTTGGGTGTTATGGGTGAGCTGCCTGTGCATGACGTTCGAATAGCGCGCGTCAAGTTTTCCATAGTTACAAACAATATTTTCGCAGCTAATCAGAAGCTTGTTGGTGACTGTGAAGTCGGAGTATTTTAAACGCGGGCTTTGATGCATGCGCTGTCTAATGCGTGAAGATGGGCCTTGATCTCCTCTTTTGTATTACGATCCCATTTAAGATAATCAGCAAGAACTGCGGGTAACGTTACGTCTTGGCGTGAAAGATATGCTAGGAACTCGAATGTCTCATCTGAGATGTTAATGGTTTTCATCCCATATTCTCCCTGAAGAGTATTGCATCCTAATAGAAAATGCTTTGTTTCGCAAACAGATATAGCGCGTGCCCACCCTTGGTTCTTAGCGCATGGTTTCATCGACCCATTTGTCCCCTCTTTGATAAGTGGGGTTTCAAGAGTCTCAGGGTAACTTCAGCCGGAAACGTCTTCGACATTTCCAGCACTTCAGGAATAGTCAACAGTTCCGCGCGCGTTTTCAACATGATTTGTCACAATGCAACATTACAACTAACCTCACAACCACAGAGCCGGGGGGCGCCACGTAACATGGAAATTTACGCTTACACATTACAAAGCAACATTACAATAGACGTAAAGAAAAAAAGGAGGGGGTACCCTTCCTCGTCCAAGCCACATAACGTCAACCGGCAAACTACAAAAGAGGCGACCAGCACCCGCAACGCCTGCCAGAACCAAATTTAACTCTTTTTCGGAACACCGCACACGCAACATGGAAACTTACACGGCACCATTACACGGCAACATTACAACGGATGTAAAGAAAAAAAAGGGAGGGGCCCCCGCACAAGTCTCACCCTTGAACTCGCCCGAACTTAAAACTCAAATACAAGCTCCACCCAATCCAATAGTCTTCTCCTGATAAGGTGAAAACTCATGCCCGGAAACATGATATCAGACTATAATAGGCTCATGGAGAAAGCCAAAGAACTCGCCATTTTAATGTCAGCCGAATCCATCGTCGGCTGGGACATGGAAACGATGATGCCTCCCAAGGGCATCAACCTCCGCAGCCAACAACTCTCACTGCTCAGCGTAATCGAACACAAGATGAGCACGGATCCAGAAATCGGAAAACTGCTACAAAACATCAAACGAAGCCCACAACACGACAAACTCGATCAGATTCAGAAGAGAAACATCCACCTCATCCAGAAACGCTTCGACGAACAAACCAAGCTTCCGGAAGAACTCGTCGCCGCCATCGCAAAACAGCAGGCCATAGCTATCGACACGTGGAAAAAGGCGAAAGCCGCCAAAAACTACCCCATGTTCAGACCCGAACTAGAAAAACTCGTCGAACTCCAAAAAAAAGCCGCAGACATCCTCATGAAAGTAAAAGAAACAGCAACACCATACGACGCCATGATAGACATCTACGAACCCAAAATGACCGCCAAACAAATAACAAAAATCTTCAACGAACTCAGAACAGGACTCGTCAAACTCCTAAACAAATGCGAAACGGCCCCGAACCAGCCAGACATGACCGTCCTCAAACACAAAGTACCCAAGGACGTGCAATACAAAATCGCCGTGGCCCTCGCCGAAACCGTAGGCTACGACGTCAAATCAAAACACGCAGGAGGCAGAATCGACCCAACCGAACACCCCTTCACAACAGGATACTACGACGATGTGAGAATAACAACACACTACTACGAGAACATGTTCGCATCCTCAATCTTCAGCGTCCTCCACGAAGCAGGCCACGCCATATACGAACAAAACCTCCCACAACAATGGATGTACCAACCCATCGGCAACGCCGTCTCAAGCGGCTTCCACGAATCCCAATCCCGCTTCGTCGAAAACATCATAGGCCGATCCAAAGCCTTCTGGACCCACTTCCTACCAAAACTCAAACAAATCGCCAACCCAACCCTCTCAGACCTCAGCCTAGAAAAGTTCGTCCACGCCATAAACCAGGTCAAACCCTCAAAAATCCGCGTCGAAGCAGACGAAGTCACCTACGGCCTACACATAATCATAAGATTCAACATCGAACGCGACCTATTCGCCGACAAAATAACAGTAAAAGAACTACCAGAAATATGGAACCAAAAATACAAAGAATACCTAAACATAAAAATCGAAAACGACTCCGAAGGCGTAATGCAAGACACCCACTGGGCCAGCGGCCTCTACGGCTACTTCCCAACCTACGCACTCGGCAACATCTACGACGGACAACTACTCACAACAATGGAAAAAACCCTGCCAAACTGGAAAAAACAAGTAGCCAAAGGCAACCTCACCCAAACAAAAACCTGGCTCACCAAAAACATCCACAGCCAAGGAAACCTCTACGACCCCGCCGAACTAATCAAAAAAATCACAGGAACAGAAATAAACGTAAAACCCTACCTAAACTACCTCAACCAAAAATACTCAAAACTCTACGACTTCTGATCAGACCCACCCTTCATCAGAGACGAAAACACCCACAACAACACATACGCAACAATCCCGCCCACAAACAAATAAACCCCAGCCCAGCCGACGACATTATTATAATAATTAGCCCCAAACAAGAACAAAACCACACCTAGGACAACAACCAGAAAACAAGCAGGCCCCTCCCAATCCACAAGACCAACTCCACAAACCAATTTTAACCCACTTACAACATCTCAAAGTATATAGCCTTAACGATTACAAACCAACATCCGCACAAAAACAACAGACAACAACACAATCGTCAGCCCCCTTACTACGCAGCGTAAGGCGCGCACGCTCAGTAAACGCACCCTCGTCAGAGCACCGACAGACAATGCCACGAACATGCTGAAAAATCTACATAACCTAGTAAAACTCGACACCTGAACGCCGAACCACCTGCACATCCCACTCTTACTCATGCACGTTCCGACAGTTTTATATACCACTTCCGCATGCAAATAGCGGTGTGAATCAGCAAATGTCGGAACACAATGTAAAGAAACCTGAAACTAGGGAAGAGTTTGTGGACATGCTTCAAGAAGCCGCCAAAAAATCTGCAGAAGACCGTGGCGCCCCGAAGGTTAGACCGACAAAACCTACAGTCCTCGGAACGGCCGAAGCCTTGAACATACACAGAGACACCCTCTACGCTTGGCTCAAAGAGTTTAATGTCGATTTCAAAGAAATATCAGACAGCATCCCGACAGACATCGTGTCGACATACGGTGACGCATCAGGAAAAGTCTACCTCATCGGCGAAGCACTCGTCGGAGAAGGCAACGAAGTCGCACACATCGATCTCCTCATAGGCGACAAGAACGGACCCGTCGGAAACGCCTTCGCCCAAGGCATGTGCACCCTCTCGGCAGGACACACACCACTACTGGCCGTCATACGCCCCAACCTCCCGCCCAAGCCCCACACACTTCTCGTCCCCAAAGTCACCACGAAAAACATGGAGGACGTGAACAAGATTTTCGGACCCGCCCAAGCAGCTGTGGCGAAGGCAGTTGCAGACGCGGTGGAAGAGGGAATAATTCCAAACGAAAAGATAGATGATTGGGTCATCGTGTGCAGCGTCTTCGTTCACCCGGCGGCAACCGATTTTCGAAAGATATACCATTACAATTACGGAGCCACCAAGCTGGCTTTGAAACGAGCCCTAGCAAAGTATCCGCCGCTGGAGAAAATACTCTATGACAAGGACAGAGGCAAACATCCGATAATGGGATTCAAGGTGCCGCGTTTATGGAGACCACCTTACCTGCAGATTTCACTCGACAACCCCGAACTGGAAAGTGCAAAGAGAATCATCGCTCAGCTTCCTGGAAGCGACAGAATAATCATCGAAGTGGGCACCCCGCTCATCAAGAGATACGGAACAAAAGTGATAAACGAACTCAGAGAAGGAGCCAAAAGCATGTTCTTCGTAGCAGATCTGAAGACCTTGGACGTAGGAAAAGTAGAAGTCGACCTCGCCTACGACGAAACCGCAGACGCCGTTGTAGCCTCCGGACTCGCACCCGCAGAAACAATCGACGCCTTCGTCCACGAAGCAAAGAGACTGGCAACATACGGAGTAGTGGACATGCTCAACGTCGAAGACCCCCTCAAAAAGCTCAAGTCCCTCAAAGAATTCCCAGACATAGTAATCCTGCACAGAGGAATAGACCAAGAAACAGGAAGAACACACGGAATGGAAATCATCCCCGAAATACGCCAAACCTTCAAAGACAAAAAATTCCTCATCGCCGTGGCAGGCGGAATAGTGCCCGAAACAGCCCGCGAAGCCTTACAGAAAGGCGCAGACATAATCATCGTCGGCCGATACATAACCCAGTCAAAAGACATCGAACGCGCAGTAAGAGACTTCCTCGAAGCAACACCAGAAATGAGAGAAGACATAGACCTGTTCAGAGTCCACGTAGAATAAACCCACCCACCATTTTCCTCTCTTTTCACAATTCTACGAGAAGAGCAAGAAAGAGATGAACGCCCCCAGGAAGATTACTCCCGCGATAACGAAGACCTGAAAGAAACCCATAAACTCTGCGACGAACGGCCCCACAAAAGAACCGACGGCAGCTCCTATGCCCATCAAAACATTGATCAAACCAGCCCTACCCGGCGGTATCAGCTCCATGAACAAAGATTCAATACGCACAGTAAAGACCGCAGCCAACAACCCCATCAATATCAGAACGGCCACAGTCAAAAACACGCTAAACGATGATTTCACCAAGGCCGTAATCAACAAGAAGGTAAGCACACTTCGAGCTAAAATGATGCCCCAAACGCGCGATCCACCACCAGGTGTTCCGGTTCTGCTGCCAGCGAACACGTACCCTACTACTCCTCCGCCGGAATTCAATATGAAAACTAAAAAAACAATCGCCGACGACATCGCAAGATTCTTACTGACGAAGATTGGCAGAGGCGTAAAAAGTATGTTCGTAGCCAATGAAAAAAGCGCAAGCGCACAACAGAACGCAACCATATTCTCAGTCTTCAACTTCTCATTCAGACCCTTGCCGTCCATCATTCTGGAAGCAAGAAAAACACCGCTTGACGCGAAACTAACTCTCTTCTCCATGCTCACCAAGCTTCTCTCAAAAATCATCGGAGGATCCACAACGAACACTGCAGACAGAACAAAAGCCACGAAATTAAGCCCTGCAACCAAAAAAAGCGTGTTCGCCGCCCCAAAGCCATAAAACGAAGCAAAAAAGCCCAACACCAAACCGATCAGCGTCCCAACTTCCGTGAACCCCTCATAGAAAGCGAAATTCTTCTCCCAATCCTGATGCGAATACAACTCCGAAATCAGAACATTCTTAGGAGCCTCATGAGCAGCATGAAAAATCGCCACCAGCGCATATATCAAGATCAACAAAGCAATTTCCGTTGTAAAAGCAAACAAGCTCAACAAAACACCAGCAGACAAGAACGCAAGAAGAATAAAACGTTTATAATGCCGCGTCTTGTCGCACAAGTAACCCCACAGGAAAGAGGCGGGGATAGCCGCGAACAGGGCCACACCCGTGATTATGCCAACATAGTACAACCCATGAACCTTATCGATACTAACCAGATAGAGCGGCAGAAAAATGGACAATAGTCCGAAGCCCATTTCATGAAAGAAGAAACCTATCCGCCACATAGCCAGAAAACCTTCAAAGCAAGATTAAAACTTTTACCCACGCCACCAACAACAAACCACGGTTAACCCACAACAACACACGCGCCAGAGCGAAAACGCGCAACGTTTTGAACACGGATCGAATGAAGCAACGTTGGAACAAAAACAAACTCAATTGACCACGAACAAAGTAGCCGCCAAAGAGAAAAAGCCAATCATGAACATGTTTCAGAAGTGGTGGGATGCGTCATGCTGCAGAAAAATTCTGCGTTGAAATAACGGGGAAAGGACTCGCATGACGCACCTTGCCATTATTAAATGATGCAAGACTATATAAAACTTACATTCATCAAAGATTTGATTCGGTATCTAACGAACATACAAGTGTTGTTGGATTCTTTTATCTTGAGTCAAAATCGCACGGCCAAATTGTCCGAAAAAACACGCTTTCTAAGCCTCTGATAGACCGCTTGAGCAGTTTTGCCGAAAAATTATAGCGCGCGCTTCACCACTTGTCACCAGACATTGTTACCACGGCTGCTACCAGTGAACACCGGACGAACCCAAAGAAAGCAGCTTTCATTTAAATTTCTACATGACTTGTTACCACACAACATTACCACGGTTGTTACCAACAGAGAAGGGGGGGCCATTCTGAAGAACAAGCCGCCCCCCAACCGCGTGCCATTTGACACAATCTGAACGCACAACTCTTAAAAGAGAGATACCCAACCTTCATAGCACTGCTGGAGAGTTCAGCCATAATGGCAAAGTTCAAAATCATCATTTCAGACCCTGAAGCCGGAACGTCCAAAGCGGTGGAACTAGAAGAAGCACGGGCAACCCCGCTCATTGGAAGAAAAATAGGCGAAATCATCGACGGCTCAATAATCGAACTGCCAGGACACAAAGCCCAAATCACGGGAGGCTCAGACAAAGACGGCTTCCCCATGAGACCCAGCGTCCACGGCGGCGTCCGCCGCAGAATCGTCCTAAGCGGAGGAGTCGGCTTCACCCCAACAAACGAAGGAGCCAGACAACGCAAAACAGTCCGCGGCAACGTCATAACAGACGAAATCGTCCAGATAAACATGAAAATCACGGAAAAACCAAAACAAGCCAAAGAACCCAAGAAACCAAAAGAAAAGAAAGAAGAAAAAACAGCGCCACAGAAAGAGGAACAAAAGACAAAGCCAGCCACAGCCCAGCATCCAACCCCCGAGCCAAAGAGTTAACTTTCGGATTTAGAAATATTATTCGAAAAGCCTTTTTCACACGCTTCAACATTTGCGATAGAGGCAAGACAAGAGATTAAACGCGCGCTATTCGAGGAGATTTTCCTGCAATCTTAATAATTGCGCCTTGTTTTACATTTTCTGGCGCAAAACTACTTCCTACTGTTTGAACAGACTCTCTGTCTCCCTCTTTATGTTGTGTAACATTTATTAACTCGCACATTTATTCCTTCAATAATTCGTAAACATTTGGGAAAAACAGGTTATGAGCAGCGAAAAATCCACGGTCCTACCGCATCAACCCGAAATCAACATCGGAACCATGGGCCACGTTGACCATGGCAAAACAACATTAGTGCAAGCCCTTACAGGCATCTGGGCTTCGAGACACAGCGAGGAACTCAAGAGGGGCATAACAATCAAGCTAGGCTACGCCGACATGCCAGTGTACAAATGTCCAAATTGCGAACCACCCAAAAACTACACGACAAAACCAGTTTGCCCCACATGCAGCTCCAAAGCAGTTTTTGAAAGAGCAGTCAGCTTCGTCGACGCGCCAGGACACGAAGCCCTAATGGCCACCATGCTTTCTGGAGCAGCAATCATGGACGGAGCCATACTGGTCATAGCCGCAGACGAACCGTGTCCCCAACCTCAAACAAGAGAACATCTGGCCGCAGCTAATGTTATCGGAATAAAAAACATCATCATCGTCCAGAACAAAATCGACATCGTCGACGAAAAAAGAGCACACCAAAGCTACACTGAAATCAAAAACTTCGTCAAAGGAACAGTCGCCCAAGACGCCCCGATAATACCAATCTCAGCACAGAGAGGCGTAAACATAGACATCCTCCTGCAAGCCATGGAAGAACTGATGCCGACACCCAAAAGAGACGAGACAAAACCTCCATTCATGTACGTCGTCCGCTCATTTGACATAAACAAGCCAGGCACCACCATCGACAAACTCGAAGGCGGAATCATCGGAGGCACAATACTTGAGGGAAAACTCAAAATCGGGGACGAACTCGAAATCCGCCCAGGCATAGCGGCCGAAGGAAAAAACACGTACGTGCCCTTGCACAGCGAGATAGTCAGTCTGCAAGCTGGAGGAAAAAAAGTCGAAGAAGCCCACTGCGGAGGCCTGGTAGGCATAGGCACACTCCTGGACCCTTCGTACTCGAAAGCAGACGGACTGACAGGAAACATCGCTGGAAAAACAGGCATGCTCCCGCCGAACCTCACAGAGTTAACGCTGGAAACACAAATCCTAGACCGTGCAGTCGGAACAAAAGAACTCATGAAAATAGAAGAAATATCCATGAACGAAACCCTGCTCCTGCACGTGGGCGCAGCCATAACCGTTGGAAAAGTGGCTTCAATAAGAAAAGACACCGTTCTCATCAAACTCACACGCCCAGTCTGCGCACAAACCGCCTCAAGAGTCGCACTGAGCAGAAAAATCGCAGGCAGATGGAGACTCATAGGCTACGGAAAGATTCACTAGCATGACAACGAAACCCACGCCGACCAGAAAGACCACAAGAGTAATTCTAGACTCAAACGCACTCTTCGTTCCAATCCAACTTAAGATAGATATTTTTCAAGAGTTGAAAACACTGCTTAACAGAAACTTTAAGCCTGTGCTTCTCAAACCGATTCAAAAAGAGTTAGAAAGACTCGCGAGGGAAGGCTCTCCCCAAACGAGAAAAAAAGCGTCATACGCTCTCAAGCTCGCTGAAAAATGCATGATAGTCGCCATAAAAGAAGAAGCAGCTTCCCCGGACGACATAATCCTTCAAACTGCCCGCAGATGGAACTGCCCAGTTTTCACCAACGACATAGAACTCAGAGAGAAGCTAAGAAATATAAATGTGCCAGTCATTTATGTGAGGCAAAAGTCACGTCTGGAAATTGACGGGAGGCTATAACCCCTGTTTAAACTTATAACCCTAGAAGACACAATTCGAATTCCACCTGAAACATTCGGCAACCCGCTTGAAGCGGTGGGCCTTCAACAAGTCAAAACAAAATACGAAGGAAACGTAGACGAAGAACTGGGCTACGTCATCGCCGTAGTCGATGTAAAAGTTAGCCCAATAGGAAAAATAATCCCAGGCGACGGCGCCACCTTTCATAAAGTCAACTTCTCACTGTTAACATTCTACCCAAAGATTCAGGAAGTCGTAGAAGGCGAAGTCGTAGAAATCGCCGATTTCGGCGCTTTCGTCCGCATAGGGCCCATCGACGCCCTGCTTCACGTTTCCCAGTTAATGGATGACTTCATCTCATACGACGAGAAACAAGGCGTCCTACTGGGCAAAGAATCCCGGCGAAAACTCATGAGCGGGGACCAAGTTCGAGTCCGCATAACGGCAGTTTCACTCGGCAAAGCAGGAAGCTCCGGAAAAATAGGCGTAACAGCCAGGCAGCCATTCCTAGGTAAACTGGACTGGATAGAATACGATTTGCAGAAGAACAAAGAGGCAGCGGAGAAGAAGCCTGCACAGAAACAGGAAGCAACAGCCCAGAAGAAAGGCGAAACCAAATGAGCGAAAAAGCCTGTGCCACATGCCACTCTCTAACGAAAGAAAACACTTGCCCCAAATGCAAAACGGCAACACTAAGCGACGATTACGGTGGGCTGGTCATAGTTTTTGACCCGGAGAACTCGGCGATTGCAAAAGCCATGGGGATCAAAGAGAAAGGACGTTACGCCCTAAAGGTTAGATAAATGCCCATTAAATACAACTTGACGCCTAGACTGCGCGTAAAACTGAAACAACCATTGGGCACACTTATTCGGGGCTCGTTCACTGAAACCACAAATAGGTTCAGTGAGATGGCTAGTAAGGAGCAACCACCCAGCATAATCGCCGTCGGAGACACTGTCTCAGAAAACCTCGCCAAAAACCATATTCTCGTGAAATTGTCAATAATAGACAATAAATGTATGAGAAAGAATGTTCAACCGAAGTCGCTTGGGACAGAAAGAACCTTCCACGTCAAAAATCCGCAGGGTACGATAACGGAAGAAGCGATTGCAGCAATTCAAGAAGCTTTGCAGAGCAGTCAACGTAGCAAGATAGTTGTTGAAGGTGAAGAAGACTTGCTGACACTTATTGCCATCATGAATGCCCCAGAAGACTCGTTCGTCCTTTACGGTCAACCCCACGAAGGAATCGTCGTCGTCAAAGCCACACAGGACAAGAAGACAAAGATATCAGAACTCCTAAAAGCCATGGAAAAAGGTTCGAAAAACTAAATAAGAAGGCATCGCATCAAGTCAACACCGCACGAGGAAATCTCATGGAAATCAAGATAACATCACAAAAGGAAAACCCGCTGCTGAAAAGGAAGGAGGTACAATTTGATGTGGACCACTCCACAGGGAGCACTCCGCCCAGACTTGAAGTGAGAAGAGCAGTAGCCACCGCCTTGAAATCGAACGTCGATTTGGTTTTCATAAAGAAATTCGAGACCAAGACGGGCACACACACAGCAGCCGGAACCGCAAACCTCTACGAATCCGTTGAACAAGCAAGACTTATTGAACCTGAATACATCGTGAAAAGGAACATACCGCCTGAAAAGCCCAAAGAAGAAGCAAAGGAGCAGAAGTAAACCATGTCCAAGAAAGCCGAGAAGAAAGAGGCGCCAAAAAAAGAGGAACCGAAGAAGGGAGAAGAGCCCAAGAACGAGACTAAGAAGGCAGCCGCAGAAGCGCCTGTGCAAGCGCCGAAGGAAGAGGCAAAGCCAGCAAAGGTCGAAAAGGCACCGAAACCCGAGAAAAAGAAGAAGGAAGAGAAGGGTGTCTTCAAACTGTACAAGGTTGAGAATGACAAGGTCACTAGGCTTCGTCCAACATGCGAACGTTGTGGACCGGGCTACTTCATGGCGGATCATGGCAACAGGTACACGTGCGGACACTGTGGATTTACAAAGTACAAACCTGCTAAGGAATGAACAGCTTTAAATCAACCGAAGGCTTGAATGTTCTCCGCTGATGAGCAAGATGATCCGCGTGAACGTTTCCATATCGAATGTTTCTGCAGAACGTTTTCTGGATATAAGAAAAACCATGCCGCCCGTGCAGATAAACACCAACCTTAACCTAACAGGCATGGAGAAGAAACCAGATGATTCGCTTGAAGTCCCCTTTGTGCTCACAATCAACTACAACCCTTCAGTAGCACAGATAAACCTGAAGGGAAAGGCCTACGTGATAGGCGACAAAAGCGAGGTTGACAAAATATACAAGGACTTCGAAGACAAGAAACCTCCTCCGCCAACAATCGTACAATCAGTGTCAAACGTCGCATTCATCGAATCCGTCTTAATTTCCAGAACAATAAGCATTCCGCCACCCATCCCACTGCCACAGATAACTGAAACAAAACCTGCCGAAAAACCCTCTGGCAGAGACTACAGTGCTTGATCGAATAGAAGGATAAAATCACTAGGTTATTTCAGCGGCACGTACATCGAAGAACGCGAGGCTCCAATGCCCGGAGTTCCATGCCTAACAGGCTTGTTCGTTACCGCGAACTCCCCCAGATAGTGTCCAATCATGTCCGGCTTTATCTCCACCTGAACGAATTCCTTTCCGTTATGCACATGTATCGCAATGCCCACCATTTCAGGGAGGATAATCATGTTTCTAACGTGTGTCTTGACGGTTGGGCTGCCTCCCTTTCTGAGTTCTTCCATCGACCTTCTCACTTTTTCAAGCAGTATTCTCTGTTCTGGCTGCAGGCCACGATGCAGGCTTCTCCTCTGCCTTGAAGGGAGCAGGTTGATGAACTCGTCCATCGACATACTCTGCAACTGATTGAGCGTCAACCCACGATACATGAAATCTTTGGGCATTCTTCTTCACCTGATCCGTTAGTTCTTAATGCTATAAATCTTCTGCTTGTCTACTCATCTTGTCTTTTTCACGTGCACTCTTTGCTTTCCTTCCTGTTCCTCTAGCCGCAATCAGCCCGACCTTCTGGCCTGGTGGAGCACCGTGAGAGGTTGTCGTCGCTTTCCGCGCGCTTCTCTTGCTGCTCCCGTAAGGATGCACTGCAGCAACCATTTTTCTGCCGCTCGTCCTCGGATATTTGCGCCCTCGTGCCCTCAGTAAATGGAATTTCGCACCTGCCTTCAGAAAAGGTTTATCTGTCCTGCCAGACGCTGAAACTATGCCGATTGTCGCTCTACAGTGGTCAGCAAGGTATTTTGTTCTTCCAGACGGAAGCTTGACCATAGTTCCCTGCGGAGTATGGTTCACCACCGTTGCGTATGCTCCTGAAGATCGCGAGAGTTTGCCACCGTCTCCCGGGCGCAGTTCAATGTTGCATATCATGGTGCCCTCCGGCACTTTTCCAACCGGAAGGATGTTGCCAACGTCGACAGGTGCCCTTCCGCCAATCTGGATTTGTCCACCCGTGTAAACCCCTTCAGGAACGACGGTGTAACATGTTTCGCCGTTCTCGAACCTTATTAGAGCAAGAGGTGCGCCCCTTCCGGGATCATGCACAAGCTCTTCAATCACGCCTTTGATTGCTGCTTCAAAGTTTTCCTTCGGCCCAATCGTGGAAGGGTATCTCGCCGGGGCAACTCTCTTGTGGGTCGAAGCTCGGAAGGTGGAACCGCCGCGCCCGCGCCTTTGAACACGAATTCTCTTTCCCATCAGTCAGCCCGCCATGCATGGTTAGAGTATCCCAAGCTTAATCGCCACGTCAGCCGCCTTGTAGTCTGGGTGAAGCTTAACGAAGGCCTTCTTTTCTCCACTCGGAGTTACCAGAGTGTTAACGCTTTCAACCTTCACTTCGTAGAGTTCTTCAACGGCCCTCTTAACATCGGCTTTACTTGCTTTCAAATTGACTGCGAAGGCCAGCTTGTTCTCTTTCTCAACTCTCAGACTCGCTGACTCAGTCATCAATGGGTAGAGCACAATTTCATAAGGATCCATTATTCCCGTTCTCCTTTACCGTAAATCTCGCCAAGTCTCTCAATTGCATTGCTCGTCCACACTGTTAACCGTCCAGGATGCGTGCCCGGAGCAAGCAGTTCAACGTTCAGATCAGCAACAGTCACAACATCCACACCAGGAACGTTCCTTGCGGCCTCAAGTATCCCCTTGTTCTCAGCCACAACCACGAGAGGTCCGACGGTCCTCTTCAGTTTCCTCCCTCTGCTCTTGCCTCTTCCGGCACGGACTCTCCTGCCCTCCCTTGCCCTGAAGATTTCGGACAAGATTCCCAAGTGTATGAAGGCTTCCTCTGCTTCCTTGGTCTTGGTGAGACTTTCAAAATCGTTGGTCACCACCAACGGTATTTCTGCGACATCCTCAACATGATGACCCCGTGAAGCAACAACCTCTTTCGATGCTGTTGCAGCTATCGCCGAAAGCAGAGCCAGACGCTTTTCCTTTTTCGGGATCTTCTTGATAATGTTCTTCTCTGACTTCGGTGGATGAGCCTGTCTACCGCTGACGGTTCCCGGAGCGAAAGCTGCCTCTCCCCCCGGGCCTTTGCGCCTTGGAATTCGAGCAATGCCTCCACCCGTGCCGCGCGATTCTGCCGAAGTTCTTTTCCCAGCCATAGGATCCCTGCCCTGTCGTTGTCTCCTGTTCGACTGCAAAGCCAGAACGGCTCGTTTTATAACATCAGGCCTCAACGGTGTTGCAAAAACCTTCGGAAGCTCAACCTTCCCAGTTGCTTTCCCTTCGAGATTCAGAATCTTCGCCACTCTCTTCACCATCAGATCTCACCTATCATCTTCCCTGTGGCGACTCGAGTGAAATATGCGTAATTTGCGGAGGTTCTCCGGCGACATTCCTCGGTGGGCGAGCTGGAAACCGCAACCGAATTGGACGTTTCTCAGTGCCCGCTATGCTCCCCGCAAGTATGACGTACGATCCTCGGACGAGACCGTACCTCAAAAAACCGCCCTTCGGCGTCACTTCTTTGCCATCCTTGCCGATTTTGAGGATGCGCTTGTTGTACTCCGTTCTTTGGTGGTAGCCCATCTGTCCAGCTCTTGCGACGCTGTACATCACGTGATGCGGGTTCCACGGACCAAGGGTTGCAATACCTCTTTTGGTCTTTCTTCCCTTCGCCTGAAGTATCGTGACGCCCCAACGCTTCACGGGACCCTGCCAGCCCTTCCCAGTCGATACAGAAGCTACGTCCACGTATTGGCCTTCTTTGAAAATCTCGGCACTGGTAACGGTCTTGCCCATGAGGTTCTTCGCAAACTCGAACTGTTGCTGAACTGTTCCTCCGCCCAACTCTATCTCCGCAACGTCAGGTTTTTTCTTTGAAAGTCTAGTCTCTTGAGGCTGAGTGACTGCGACAACGCGTATCTTCGCCACTTTGGCCAAGTCTTGTTCAATCCTCTTCAGGCCTTCTTCAGCCTTGAAGTTCTCGGGCAACGTGAACACGCGTTCGAGACTTTCAGGCGGATTTTTAATCCATGCTTCAGTGAGTGTACGCAAACCGTCCACGTTTCGGGTGTACGCCCTGGTAGCGCATATGATGAGTGGCGGGGTTTCCAGAACCGTGGCCGCACGAATAACTTCCTTCCCAAAGTCGGGTGAACGCTTGCTATCCTCTATAGTGAACACATGAGTCATCCCCGCCTTGTAAGCTATGAAACCTAGAAGTCTCGGCGTCTCCGCCTCTATCGCCGGCCAAAAGTTCATTCTAGCCAACAAATGCTCAGCGCGTTTCCTAGGCAAATAGGCAAGCGAACCATGCCTAGGAGCGTGTGTTTTCCTGTGGCCCATTGATTTCCCAACTTCGTGTCTTCTTGGAATGAGAACAACAAATCATTGATGCTGCCTCAAAAGGCAGCATTTAGCTTGATGTTTCATCCGTTTTTTAATGTGCTTTAACACAGAAGACAGGAGAGTATTTATGTCTTTTTCGGTTTGCCTGCCGTTCTGTCCTGAGCACAAGTGGGGAGGGTGTTGGCGCTCTTGGTTGTTGTTGTCAATTCTTTGATATTCGCTGAGGGGGGCCTTTTTGTTTTTGGAAGAGGGTGTTTTGGGCTGTTTTTTTGTTTTCAGGCTTGTGTTAGGCTTGGCCCACGACTTGTTTCGACGGGTTTCGACTTGAAATGACTGCATTCGACTTGTTTCGACTGGACTCGTCTTGAAAAGACGTGATTCGTCGTAGGCTTGTTTGGGCCAGGTGGCTTTGTAGGGACTCCCGCATTAAGTTTGCTCCCTTCGGAAAAACCTATTTTATCGTGTTGCGTCATTGAAGTGAACTGTGAGAGATAGTGTTACGTCCTGCAAGGATTCAAACAGCCAATGTCTGCTACAAACTCACGAAAAAAAGGGCACTGTTCCTCGCAAAAGGATTGTTCCTTTGTCTTTCCTCATAATATATTACAGAAAATCAGTCTGTGCATCGTTTTCTTGAAATGGCGGCTTTGAGGGCTAGAGAACGGTCTTCTTGTTCTTCCCGTTCAATTTCGTCAAGGGCAGCCTCCATGAGTCTTCTCATTCTGCGGTTTTCGATTCGTTTCAGAATTTCCTCGCGGGTCAGGTATCGAGATTGTGAATTTGTTCCTGAAATGCCGTCGAACCATTCTCCTCCGAGGTCTAGTTTTTGCTCTGCGATCATCACTCTCGAGTCAGCGTTCTCTCGACTTGTCTTGTCGTGGTAGTCATCGACGCTCTTTACGCCAATCAGAATGCCTCTTGTATCGTAAATTTCGATGGAATGCAGACTCTTTTTGGGGTGTATTATGTGGAAGGAAGTTTCGAAGCCACAGTCTGGACAATAGAACCGAATGTTCTCAAACTTCTTGTCATGTCTGAGCCTGAAGTTTTTTTCACCACATCGTTGGCAGCCTGAATGTGCACACTCCGCTAATGCGGGGTTATTAACACTGGCCCACCTCAGGTATTGAGCATCAGAAGAGGCATCATTCTCAAGATTCTGGAATTCGATCCAACTGTGTTTCCGACTTCTCCCACGCTTGTGTGCGGTCACCAACGCTCACCATCCTAACAGTTCAGTCGCTGAGATTCAAATCCTTACTGCCTATTGGCAAGCACCAAGTAACCATGAGCTGATTCGGGATATAAAACTCTATTCAGGTTCACAGCTAGGCCAGCAAGATTCCTCCTTCGTCTAACCAGGTTTAAGGCGCTTCACTATGAGCGTGTGGAAAATTGTTAAATTCCGGCATAACTACGCTTCTGGGGGTATGACATGCCTGATGAGGCGTCTGAAATTGGGAATGCTCTCTACAGGTCGGGCTGCTTGAAGTTTGGCAGTTTTCGCATAAAGTCCGGGGCTCTTAGCCCGTACTACATTGACTTGGCATCTCTGCTCGCATCTCCGGAGGATCTCTGCATCGTTGCGGATATCGCCGCTAACACCGTGAAGCGACTTGCAGCCTCAACAAGAATAGACAAGCTTGCATCGATTGAGCTTAAGGGTGCCTTGCTCTTGGCAAGCATAGGATGCCGAGCAGGTTTACCATGTATCGTGGTCAGGAAAGAAGAAAAGACTTACGGAGCAACTGGAAGAATTGCTGGCGCAGAAGTTGTGAGAGATGATCACGTGCTGTTCTTTGATGACGTTGTTAGCGAGGGGTTGTCCAAACTGGAGGGAATCAAACCTCTCGAACAGTTGGGGGCCAAAGTTGAAAACATCTTGGTCGTCGTGGACAGGGAGCAAGGCGGCAGAGAAAATCTTGAGAAAGCAGGTTATAGAGTCCATGCGCTTGCAAGGATATCTGAAATTGTCAACTCTCTTTTAGGGAGCAAGCGAATTTCGAGAGAACAGACAGGAGCCGTTCTCGACTACATCAAGGAATCGTGACTGGTCCGGCTCTGTCCGTCAGCCTCAGTCACGTGGTATCTTCTCCAGAATTTTCCGGGCGGATTCAAGCGGTGAATGCTTGGTCGTTTCTAAGGTTAAGTCAGGGTTGGATGGCGGCTCGTAGGGTTGTCCCAATCCCGGCACGGTCGGCGCCTTGCCCTTTCTAGCTTGCTCATAGATTCGCCTCGGTGCGTTGTAGGTTCCAGTCCTTGCGGCTTCGCGCTGCACGCAAGTCTCCAATGGACATTCCAGATAAACCTCAACGAACGATGAAATTCTCCTTCTAGCGTTGTCGCGGTAGCGCCTTAGATTGCCAGTCGCATCGATCACCACGTTGACGCCGTTTTGCGTCAGAAGCTCGGCGATGTACGCCAGCGTCGAATAAACCGCATCCCGCTCTTCAAGCGAATACGTCGGTTTCGGAGTCATGACCTTGCGCAGAGCGTCGGAAGATAACAGTTCAGCGTGCAAGCCCTCCTTCTTCAGAAGTTTAAGCAAGGCCCTCGAAACAGTGGATTTGCCGCTGCCGGGGAGGCCGGTAATCCAAACGCACCAGCCGGTCTTCGCCATCAATATCATCCTGTTAAGAGGCTTCAGCCCTATTTTAGTCGTGAACTCATTTAAATAATCGCGAGTGTCTATTCTAAAAAGATGACTTTTACACGGACAGTCTGATGAGCCGAAGCCGCTTATCGGGGTGGCCAATTCACAAAATCTCTTTGCAACTCTACACTCCTCAAGCTTTCCAGCTTCTTTTTGGAAAACTTCTACCACTCTTACATGCCGACTGCTCAGCAAATAGTCAATGTGCCAAAACTTTGGCTTTGCCTTTTTGAGGTGCCGCTTTACTCTTTTCTCTAGGTTGTTCTGCGCTGAACCAACATAAACATAGAGACCTTTCTGAAAATCCTTGCCACCCAGTGCGCCGATGCCTACGCTAATGTTTTTGGCGATCGATATCAGAAGAACGTAAATTCCTTTCATGTCTTCTTATCGCTGTTTTTCTTGTACCATTTTAGAATTTCCTCAACAGCAGATTCAGAGTAGCCTATCTCTCTGAGCTTTTTTTGAATATCATCAGGAGCCTCAACCTTCAAGCTGGGCGCATCCTCCAAAAAGGTTAGGTGATAAACAATATTTATCCTTTAGTACTGCTTCCGATATATCCCGCACGTTTTCCATCCATACATGCACACTATGTCAGATAGGACTCAACGTTTTCAGAGTCAAAGTTTTCGGAGTCGAGCACTCTAGTTGCAAACCTTAAAATCTTTTTGCGTATTTTTGTCGGCAATTGCGGGTACCAGAGGGGCGATGCTAGAACCAGGCTACGCCAAGCATAAAAAGGTTGGATAACCTTCAGGATTTCTCGGTCGCCCGTCTTGTTCAGATAGTTTCTCCAGAAGAGCATGAACAGGCTCTTGAATGGTCCGGTAATCTCCCCAAAGGATTGCAGAGAGTAGAAGAGATAGTTTATGGTCATGGCGCTCACGTCATCCGCAGGTTCACCCCACTCACCCCTGCTGCGGTCAAACACGGTGAAGTCTATTCCTTGGCGGAACATGACGTTCCAAGGGTGAAAGTCCCCGTGCACCTGCGACAACCTATGAGTCATGTGTTTGAGACGCCATCGCCACTCCACACACGTCTTCTCAAACTTGATGAAGAATCTTTCATCGACATACTCCAACCCGGCGGGATAGCTGTCCGTCAAACCAAAGATTTCTTCACCATGACCGAGCAAATCACGCACGCACCTAACATAAAGCCCCGATGATTCCCTCTTCTTCACCGAGTGAATTCCAACAAGATAGTCGGACAGAGCCAAACAGCGCTCTTCATCCAAGCTGCTGAGGGCGTTAGCGACCTTAATCCTGTCCAAGTCAGAGTGGTACAGTGCTCCATCGATGAACTCGGTCAAGATGAAGAACTCGCAACAATCGCCAAGCGACCTGAGCGTCTCACAGTCGCTGGCGAAAGAGCCCACGTCAACGGAATGCACGTGTCGGGGCAGCCTGTTAAACGTTGAATGCTGCATCAACAGAACTCCCGCACGGTCAGCAAAATGATCATGCCCAAAACCCCCAGGCTTAACGGTCTCCAAAACCACCCGCCTAACGGACCCGTCCACGATGAACTCGATCAAGTAGGGCACACCATAACCGAAACCTTTCAATTGCGCCGAGTCCACGGTACCGGTCATTGCAACGATTCGAGAAACCTCCACTGGCCCTTTGTAAACGTTTGAAAGGTACTGCCGCACATGCTCAGCCTTCAATTCAAGCAAGAAAGCCCACCGAACAAAGAGGAGTCGCACAGAGGTTAAAAACATAGCGACAAACCTAGATACCTCAGCACACGCGTGCGAAACACGCAACGCTAAACCCCAAAATCAGACACCCGTGTTCCACGACGTCTAGTTTTATAAGGTGTGCGGCAGATGAACATAGAGGAAGTGAAGAGGCCGATGCAAGATTTCAAGGTTAAAGACATGGGTCTGGCGCCGCAGGGACGTTTACAAATCGAGTGGGCTTCGAAGCACATGCCCGTCCTCGCGCAAATAAAGAACAGGTTCGCCAAAGGAAAGCCGCTTAGGGACCTTTCGTTGGCTGCTTGCCTGCATGTAACCAAGGAAACTGGTTTCCTTATCGAAACCTTCCTCTCAGCCGGAGCAAACGTTGCACTTTGCGGGTCCAACCCCCTCTCAACGCAGGATGATGTTGCAGCTGCCCTGGTCCAGGAAGGTGCCAAGGTCTTCGCATGGCGCGTCCAAACCACCGAAGAATACTACTCATGCGTCCAAAAAGTGCTGGACTCTCAACCAACTATCACGCTGGACGACGGCGCCGACCTAGTGGGCACAATGCACAACAAGAGGCCAAAACTCTTGAAAACCGTCAAGGGCGGCACCGAAGAAACCACAACCGGCGTACTCAGACTTAGGGCCATGGAAAAACACGGAGCCCTCAAATACCCTATAATAGCCGTCAACGACGCCTACACGAAATATCTGTTCGACAACCGGTACGGAACCGGCCAAAGCACCCTGGACGGCATACTCAGGGCCACCAACCTGCTTTTCGCCGGAAAAAACTTTGTCGTCTGCGGCTACGGATGGTGCGGAAGAGGAATAGCAATGAGAGCACAGGGGATGGGAGCAAACGTAATTGTCACTGAAGTGAACCCTACGAGGGCCCTTGAAGCGGCCATGAACGGCCTCCGCGTGATGCCCCTAGCAGACGCCGCGGCCGTGGGCGACATATTCGTCACCGCAACGGGCGACACGAGCGTTGTCAGGAAGGAGCACATGCAACGAATGAAGGATGGAGCAGTGCTGGCCAACAGCGGGCACTTCAACGTCGAGGTTAACCCCAAATATCTCGAAGAACTCGCAACATCAAAAAGAAACATAAGGCCCAACCTAGACGAATATACCCTCAAGAGCGGGAAAAGAATTTACCTCTTGGCAGAAGGCAGACTCGTCAACCTAGCCGCCGCCGAAGGACACCCGTCGGAGGTAATGGACATGTCATTCGCCAACCAAGCCCTCTGCGTCGAATACTTAGCCAGGACAAAAAAAATGGAACCGCGAGTTTACACCGTACCCAGAGAAATCGACGAAAAAGTGGCCAAGCTTAAGCTCGATGCCATGAGAATCAAAATAGACCAGTTAACGAAAGAACAGAAACAGTACATGGCAACATGGGAGACCGGAACCACCTAACAATCCGTAACCAGCACGGTAAACCTTAAAAGGCCTAAAGGCGTAAAAAGGGCTAACATGTGGTGAGAAATATAATGGTCAGCAAAGATCAAGGTATCGGCGGACTAATCTGCCTAGTCTGCGTAGTAGTAGGCGTACTTTACACTCTAGGACTCTTCTACTGGGGATACTGGCTACTGAAACCCCGCACTTGGAGTTTGTCGTTCACACTCGTGGCGCTTCCAGTGTTCGTAGCGTTTATCGCCATACTGGCAATAGGCGCTTGGATAGGTTGGACAATGGCCACGACTCCGCCTCCAAAACCAATTGAAGACATCACGAGTGAAATGGAAACAGAAAAGACCAAGGCCGAAGAGAAACCAATGTCAGAGGAAGCAAAGCCGACTACAGATGAAAATCAAACCTCTCAAGAGAACTCTTCGGAACAGCCAGAAGAAAAGAAATCAACACGCACGCGCTCCAAATCTTAGCAACTACTGTTCCTCAAGCATCCATTTACCCTGAATACTTTTTCCCTTCAAATTATCGCGTAAGCTATTCATGCCAAGCAATACTTGCCCGACAAGAAATACGCCCTTTTAAAGCCCGTCCGCGCATGGCTACGAATCTTTTTTATGGAAAAACCTTACACGCGAAAATTGGGATCTCATCCAGCCCAATTCGAGACTCTATCAAGCTTGAAGAAAATGTTCACTCTAGTTGTTTGTGCTGCTTTTTACGGCCTTCAACATGCAATTGACTATTTCCGCGCAGTTCATGCAATCTTCAGGTATTTTTTCTTTGCTTGAGCGTTCGCTCAGGTAGCCGAAGTGATGTGTGCACCCCGTCTTTGCCGAATGTGGTGCTGCAACTTCTTTTTCTAGACTCTCTTTTGAGGGTTTAGGAGCTTCGGCCTCCGAGCCTAGATTAGTTTCTGCAACCGACGGTTTTTCTTGAAGTGTGACTTCTGTGAGACAGTTCGGGCATGCAAGGTATGGTTCAGGGTTGTCCATTGACAGGTTTACTGTTTTCAATGGCTTCGCGAACGATTTGCCGCAGGAAGGGTTTGGACATATGTAGCTTTGAACATCCGCTGCTGTCTCTTTATGCTTGGTTATGATTAATCCCTCAATCGATATGAAGGCGAGTCGAGTTTATAGTGTTAGTGCATTCAAAATATGTAGTCTGGGTACGGAATGGAAGCGGCGGGTCATCGCTTTGACAGTTTCTTCAGGTCTTCCACTCCTTCAGCGTAACCAGAGGCTATTAGAACATCTCCCACCTCGATTTTCGTGTCAGGCTTGGGTCGGACGGATTTATTGCCTCGTCTTATGGCAAGTATCCACATGCCAGTTTCTTCAGGAATTCGTGCTTCCAGAAGAGTCTTGTTCGCTAATGGAGAGTCTTTGGCTATGGAGACGTAGGCAACTGTTTCTTCAGCCTCTCTTATGCTGAGCTGCAACACTGGATGCGGTTCGATGCCTCTCAAAACGACCTCGGATATCTGGGCAGCTGCGTCTGCAATTTTCTCCGTTGCCACTCCAAGTCGTATGAGTCCCAAAAAGCCCCTTGCCTCCTCCTTTTTGAACTCGCTTTGAAGAACAAGCAGTTCAAAATCTGTGTGCAACTTGTCCACGTGTTCTTCAAGCCTCTGCACTTCTTCAGCTAGATCCCTACTCTTCAGAAACAATGAAGAATAGGCTAAGTCGATCATGAGTTCAGAAGTATCCTTAAGCTCGACCAACCGTTCCACGATTTCCTCGAATCTTGCTTCGTTACCCTGTGACATTTCAGTCTCCCTACTCCTATTTCTGTTCCGCCATCTTCTTGAATTCTTTTATTCCAGAATAAACACCGCGGACGATCAAAATATCCCCACCCCTTATGTGTTCAGTCTTCTGCGGGTTAATAATCCAGTCCTTGTCCCTCCGAAGGGCGATTATGTCTACTCCCATTCTAGCAGCCAAATCAAGCTCACCCACCCGTTTTCCCACAAGAGACGATTCGCCACTCACTTTTGCCTGCATCAAACGCTCCTCTACCTTCTCAAAAACCTGACTAACTATCGGATGCACACCTATGTTTTGTGTGACTATAGCAGCTATATCTGCTGCGGCGTCCGAAATCTTGTCCGCCGCAGAAGCTACTGCCGACACCCCAGCTAGTGCTTCTGCATCGTGGGCGTCTCTTGCCGCGATCATGAGGGTCATCTCCAGCAGATAATCCAGTGTGTCAACACGGTTCTCAAGTTCAAAGATGTCTTCGGCGAGTTCCCGGTCATTGAAAAGGGCCGCCGAATAAGCCAAGTCAATCATCAACTCGGACAAGTTTTTCATTTCTAGGAAGAGATCACGAACAGGTACGGGCCTGTATTTCACTTTTTCAAACGATGGCATGTGCTTGATGTCGCTCCGAGTAGGAGACTAGAGTGTGGAGATATTTTAATTCTATCCTCCCGCGTGAGTAAGCAAGAACAATGCGGCAAGCAAAGCCGTCGACGCTACAGTGGCGGCAAGGGCACTTTCTATGGGAATAACCAAATGGTCAGGGTCCAAACCTTTCTTGAAAGTCAATATTGCAAAAGCATAAGATATTAGTGTGATGGCGACGATTGCGAACGCGTTCGTTACAAGCAACACGGAAGCCAAAAAACAGAAAGACAGAAGCCCAAGAGTGTGGGTCAGGAAAAGAGACGCTGCCGAAAGAGGGATGAACGCAACCGCCGAGGCCGCCCAAGCGCCCAGAATCTGCGGAGCGTGGTTCTTCAATGCAAAAAACGAGGGCTCGAGCAATCCTAGCACGAGCCTCGTCGTTGCAGTGGATCCTATCACCAGAGCAGCGTCAACAACCAGCTCTATCACAGCAGGATAGGCAGCAAAAACCGAAGCGGGATAAACAGCGCTACTCACTTTCCAAAGAGGCATACCAACGTTAATTTCCTGCAAAATCGTCCCCGTGACACTGGCAATCACGGCCACAATCATCATAGTCAAGATTGAGGTTTTAATGGTTTGAGAGAAGCCCACTTCATGGAAGCCTCGAGACAAGAAATAGAGAATCAAGACAACGGGAATAATCGCGACCAAGATAACTACGGATTTTCCCCCGGAACCGAATCTAAAGTACAGATTGACTGCCACAGCATAGCATATCGTTATAAAAACATCTGCAATCGTTGCAACAATCGGGTATACAACACCGTCCAAGTCCAAACCTCTCCTGAAAGCCGCAAACGTGATAGATAACGTGAAAAAGTAAAGAGTTAATCCTAGACTCATCGTCGCCACAACAACCGTCAAGATAACAGGAAAGTTTCCAGGAGTAATTCCCCAGAATAAGCTGCCGAAGATCGTTGAAACTGCACTCATCACAATACTTGTCACCAAGGTCAAAGTTAGTATCCGCTGAAACATTCGACCCACGAAGCCCATATTTCCAGAGAATCTCGGAGAAAGGGTCCCGATGTGCAATGCAGTGTTTATGCGTCCGCTGAACGTTCCGCTCATCACAGATTTAACGATCAATACGGTCGGATAAACGGCTATAATCCAAGGGCTAAAACTGTTGAACACACCAAGTTCCCAAGCAACAATCAGGCCAGCAATTAGGCCTCCGACGCCAGCAAAGTGCCCGGCCAGTGTCTCCTTGAACGACGTAATGGATGCCCTCGGTCTTGTCTGCGAAGTTATCAAGCGCTAGCCTCCATCGAAAAGCGTTCACAACCAAAGCAGAAAAGGCAAACCTCGCCAACAGACCTACCATTTGTTTCAAGAATTTTCTCTGATCGTGAAGCGTTGATGGAAGAACGGTATGCACTGCCCACTCGCTTCACTTTGTTTATCCTCCAGGATTCCTTCTTTTCTTTCCATCCATAGGCACCGCTTCAACCGAGCAATCTAATGCCTAAGCTAGGCTCTGCCCCTGTCTCTCTCCTAAACCCTAGGACGTGAGTGGATATCGCTTAAATAAGTTTCCTAGAAGGACCTTAACCCCAAATAATTATCCAAAATTCATAACAGTTTTAGTGGCAGACATTCAATGCTTTTGTCAAGTGGTTGAGAACTTGCATACCATATGGATAAAAATTGACGAATCGTTGCCGTGGATCGAGCTTAAGGGAACCTACGATACTCGAAAGGATGCTAAAAGAGCAGCAAGGAACCGTATACGCAGAACCCAGGTCAAGATAGTGGCAATACCGGTGAGCAGGAAGGGGAAGCAGCTGAAGGCAATAGCACGATAAGAAAGTGAGAACAGTCTCACAAAACCAAGTTTCAGGCGTTTTCGCCCGAATTTCCAAGCCTTTTTCGGATGGAAGATTAACGTTTGATCATCTGCTGGTGATTTTTCCAGTTGCGAATGTTGCTATTATGAGGCGCATCGTTCTGCGCTGCCAGAGCGGACGTGCTAAATGATGTGGCTGCTTTAGGAACTCATATAAGCATGTATGCGAGGCTAAAAGTTCTCGTTGGAAAATTCATTTCACAGAGGAGAAGGACACATGGATGTTTTTGAAGCTATAAAAACCCGAAGAAGCATCAGAAAATACTTGAAGGAGCCAATTCCTAGCGACAAATTAGAAATGATTTTCGAGGCCGCACGTTTGGCGCCTTCGGCCGCTAACCGTCAACCTTGGCGTTTCGTGGTAGTCCAGGATGCAAATCGTAAGAAGGCTCTGGCGACGGCCGCGAATAACCAAACATTTCTGAGCGACGCTGCTGCCATCATGGCCGCAGTGGGTGATCCTGAGGTGTCGGCGAGGTGGTGTGAGCGGGATCCGATGATAGCCATTGAACACATGGCCTTGGCAGCTGCCGCATTGGGCTATGGTACTTGCTGGGTAGGTGCCTTCGACGAAGACGCAGTGAAACATCTACTAAAGATTCCAGCAAAAATGCGAGTCATCGCCTTGTTACCCATCGGTATACCTGATGAAGCACCGGCGCCTAGACCAAGGAGAAAACTTTCCGAGATCTTCTTCAAAGAAGAGTGGCAAACATCGTAGCCCGTATGATTTGGGCTCTGGCTTGCGCGGTCGCTTTTAGTTGAAAGCTGGGACTTGCTCGATCGGCCCCTCCCTTTTTTTCTTTACGTCAACGTAATGTTGCAGCGTAAATTTCAATGTTGGCGTGCGTGAGTTCTGAATTCATTGCTTTGCGGGTGCAAACCATGTTCCGTATGCAACTCTACTCGCTCGTCATACTATTCACGACTCAAGCCTTACAGTAACCATCTGTGAGCAGAGGAAGAGAAGAAGCATCAGAAACATCGAACCAAATTTGGAGCAAGCATGCGCACCATTAAACGGTTCCCTCCCTAGCGCGCGCGGTAGCAGACGAGGTTTTGAAGGTGTCTTGTGGTCGCTGAGACCTTAGTGAAAAAAACGGGGTTTCGGTAAACAGTTTGGCGTCGAGTAACCCACAGACCTGGGTTCAGGTCTTCAGTTTGACTCAATCAGAGTTAAAATCAAGAACTTGCCAAGCGTCCGCTCCTGGTCTGAGGTTACTTGGAGAGGAGTCTCCAAGAGAGGACGATTCCGATTGCAGATAATATAACCGCGAATGCGATCAAGACTGCAAAGTCCACCCAAAGGGCGGCCAGATGCACGGTCGCGCCTATTAACAGTTGTCTCACTGCATCGTTAGCGTAGCTGACCGGGTTGACTCTAACGATGTCTTGAAGCCAGGCGGGCATTATCTTTATTGGGAACAGTGCGTTGCTTGCGAACAGCAGTGGCAGGTTGATGAGGTTGATTAGGGCCACTTGTGTCTGCCAATCACTCGATCTCAACGCTAGCATGGTGAACAATGCTGAGAGCCCGGTGGCCATGAGGAAGATGATGACGAATGCGCCCGCAATTCCAACGACGTTGAAATGACTTGTGTCCATTCCAAGTATAACCGCGATCACGAGAACTATGGCCGCTTGAATCAACGACCTACCTACACTTTGGAGGACTTTGCCCATCACAACAGCTCCGCGCGCCACGGGCGTGCTTAGAGCCTTGTTCAGGAAACCGAACCTTCGGTCAAACACGACCGACATTCCGCTGAACGCGGAAGTGAACAGGACGACGAAGGCAAGCATTCCGCAGGCTAGGAAGGAAAAGTAGCTGGTTGTACCGAAAAAGCCCTGCAAGATTGCGTTTTGCTGGGCCACTGTGGCTCCTGATCCCGAAATGAATGTTCCAAAGTTTAGGGCTTTGCCGAACAGGGCGAGCCAGACCACGGGTTGGATTAGCGATGTGATTAGCTGGATTGGGTTCGTGTACCACTTTCTCAAGTCTCTGTTTGTCAACGCCCATAACCCATGCAGGGGGCTCCTGTTCAGTTTTGGAGAAGCCCTGACCACTGTGGGCTTCTCTGCGGAAACATCTTCAGGCTTTTGTTGTTCTGCTGTTTCCTTGGTTGATGTCTGTTTGTTTTTTTCCATGCTCAGTCCCTCATTTTAGGATCTTGCTCTTCTCACGGTTACGCGTTGTCTGAACATCTGCATCTTGTCGCCTTCTTCTTCTCTCAAGGTGCGGCCAGTGAATTCTAGGTATGCTTCGTCCAGAGTTGGTTTGGTCAAAGATATTTTCGTCACGTGAAGTCCTTTGGATCTGATTACGTCCATGATTTGCGGTGAGGCTTCTTCTCCGAGCTCTACCTTTATGCGATAGTTGTTATCCGTCTTCTGAACGTTCTTTACCAGTTTGACGCTAGCGATGTCGGATGATATGTCCGGTTCGCTCTCTTTGAGCGTGACGGCTATGACGTCTCCACCGATGCTTTCTTTCAACTCTTCGGGTGTGCCGATTCTTATGATGTGACCGTGATCGATTATGGCTATTCTGTCGCAGAGTGAGTCGGCTTCTTCGAGGTAGTGGGTTGTGAGAAAGAGGGTCATATGGTATTCGTCTTTTAACATTTTGATGTATTTCCAAACTACGGTGCGGGTTTGAACGTCGAGGCCGAGGGTTGGTTCATCTAAGAATAGCAGTTTTGGATAATTGATCAAGCCGCAGGCGAGTTCCAGTCTCCTGCGCATCCCTCCTGAGTAGGTGCTCACCTTCCTCTTTGCGGCGTCTTGGAGCTCTACCAGTTTCAGCAGCTCTTGTGCGTGTGGTTTCGAATCGCTCCTCGGTATGCCGTATAGGTCAGCACAGAGAAGCACGTTGTTGATTCCAGTCATGTCCTCGTCTGCGGTATACTCTTGCGGTACAACTCCGACATTTCTTCGCACCTCGTTCGGATCCTTGAATATGTCGTAGCCGCAGACCACGGCGCTTCCTGATGAGGGCTTCATCAAGGTCGTGAGAATGTTGATGGTGGTGGTCTTGCCCGCCCCGTTAGGACCCACGAAACCGAAAATCTCCCCCATTTTCACTTCAAAGCTCACGTTATCCACGGCCTTCAACTTGCCGAAGACCTTTGAGAGGTTCTCGACCGTCACAATAACCGAAGACAGTGTAGTTTCAGCTTGCGTTGTAGACACGTTTACTCGCTCCTGATTTTCGCGAATTACGAGTTCTTCATTCGATAGATATGCGATATAAAAACATAGCGCGCGTTTCCTGAGAAGCGGCTTATTCTATAGTATCGCCCTCCCTTCTCTGTTGGTAACAACTGTGGTAATGTTGTGTGGTAACAAGTTATGGAGAAATTTCAATGAAACCTCCTTTCTTTGAATTTGTCCTGGGTTCATTGGTAACAACCGTGGTAACAATGTCTGGTAACAAAATGTCTGGTAACAAATCATGAAGCACGCGCTGCAATTTTGAAAAGGCTTCAAGGAACAAGATGGCGGCGGGGAAGGGATTCGAACCCCAATTTACCAGTAAACCTAACCCAATGAGCCTACAGCTGTGCGCGCTAAAATCTTTAAGCAGGTTCCCGACATATCGGCCATTCAGAAGCGAAATGGACAAGACGGACATGAGTTCAATTATGCTTTTGTCAGCTAATTCCAGATTGTCCTACGCAGAGATGGCTGAAAAACTCAACCTGTCCGTAAACGCTATTCACAAGAGAATCCAGCTACTCATCGAGACAGGCGTAATCCGCAAGTTCACGGCGAAAGTCAGCTTGCAAAGCCTGGGTGCAATTGTGGTTTTTGTTTCTGGGACTTCTCAACTGGTCTCTTTTCAATATTTGCCCGACAAGCTGAAGGCTCACGGCTCCATTTACTGGCTTGCGATGGGCGGCGGGAAATTCCTCTACATCGGCGCTTACCTCAGGAACTTGAGCGAACTCGTTGGCCTCATCGAGCTCGTGAAGAAAGAAGCGGGACTTCCTGAACCAACGGTCCGTATAATGGCGTCTGCCCCACTTCAAGTTACGCCAAATCCTAAGTCGACTGAGCTGACTCTTTATGACCTAGACTACAAAATCATAAGATCGCTCAAGGATGATTCGCGCAAAGCCGTTTCTGACGTTGCAACTGAAGTTGGTGTGTCGACGAAAACGGTTCGCCGCAGACTCATGCGGATGACGAAGAATAACCTGGTAGAACTTGGCTTAGAATGGTACCCTGATAAGTCGAACGATATCATAACTCTTCTTGACCTTCACCTGAAACCCGACACCGACTTAGGCATCATGCCCTACCGGATTCTTCGTAAGTATGCTCCGAACGCGCTGTTTTACTGGTGCTTCGTTAACGTTCCAAGCGTCGTAACTTACACGGTCTGGACCAACAGCATGAATGAACTGCAGAGCCTGCGGGAAAAACTCGAGAAGGAACCAGGCGTCGCTTCCATCGTTCCCAACATACTGTACACGGGTTACATTTTCAGTACATGGCGAGATCAACTGGTCGAAAAACATTAGTTCCACTTCTTCAACAAACCGTGTGACAAAAGGACCTTCCGCAGCTATTTTTGTTCTCTTTTTTGCACGCGCACGTTAACATGAAACTAAATTCTCCCGCGCCAATCTGCATTCACAAATCAAAATGGGAAGTGATTAGACATGAACGAGTCATCAATAGTAATCGAGCATCTTGGCAAGAAATACCAAGATACAACCGCCTTAGAAGACTTTACCCTACAGGTTGGAAAAGGCGAGCTCTTTGGACTGCTGGGACCTAACGGAGCAGGCAAAACCACCAGCATAAACATTCTTTGCGGACTTGTGAAACCGACAACTGGCACTGCCACTGTTTGCGGCTACGATGTCCTGAAGGAATCCGCAAAGGTCAAAGAACTAATCGGCGTCTGCGTCCAAGAAACCGCTATTTACCCATACTTGACTGGAGTAGAAAACGTGCAGCTCTTCGGAAACCTACATGCAATGGATAAAGCCGGGCTTAACGCAAGGCGCAACATGCTCATCACAAAGATGGGTCTCACCGAGGACGCCAAGAGAAGAGCCGGCAAGTACAGCGGCGGCATGAAACGACGACTGAGCCTAATACTTGCCTTAATCAACGACCCCCAAATCGCCTTCCTTGATGAGCCTACGGTTGCAATGGACCCTCAGTCCCGCCATGCAGTCTGGGATTTCCTAAAAGAGCTGAAAACAGAAGAGAAAACCATCATCTTGACAACGCATTACATGGAAGAGGCAGAAGAACTCTGTGACCGAGTGGGCATAATCGACCATGGAAAACTCATCGCTCTTGGTACTCCTAAAGAACTGATTGCCAAAAATCAAGTGAACAATTTGGAAGAGGTGTTCCTCAAACTGACGGGAAGAACCATCCGGGAGGAAGCCTAAATGAAACTGCAAAGAATAGCCGCTCTGACCAAGAAAGAACTAAAGAAAACAATCCGTGAACCCGCAGTGCTATTCATGATCTTCCTGTTTCCAATAATCTTCGTCTTCGCTTTTGGAGCTTCTTTCGGAGGAGTCGGCAGTAGCCAAACAGTCACCTACCATATTGGCGTAGTCAACATGGATCACGGAAGCTCAGTGAACGCTTCGCAAACATTCCTTGCCGCACTGACCGATACGAAAATAATAAACGTCCACGTCTATGCTGACAATCAAACGGCACAAAATGACCTCTCACAGGGCAACGTACAAGCAGTGATGATAATTCCCTCGGACTTCAGCCAAAGCTTAGCTTCATACCAAGCGGCACCTGACAACCCAGCCCAATGGACAAACACGACTGTTTCACTGTACTCAGATCAGGGCTCTTTAGTTGCAACACAAGCTATACCACCAATCATACAGCAAACCCTAACTGCCATGGCTGGAAATAATCAGCAAACTTCTAGCCCATTCCAAATGCAAACCGCATCGCTAGCAGAAGTGAAGACTACCTCTGCGCTGGATTTCATTGCTCCAGGCATGTTCACGTTTGCATCGATATTTCTCATAATGATGGTGGCACAATCATTCACCCAAGACCGAGAAAACGGCATGATGAAACGCATGCGCATAACACCAACAACACCTACAGAGTTTATGGCCAGCCAAGTAATCTCATACATGGGCATAGCACTAATCCAAGCTGCCTTAGTATTCGCAATGACGTACGCTTTAGGCTTCAGACCAAGCGTTGGCATATCCGCTTACGTGTTCGCTTTCATGCTGGTGATGATATTCTCAGTGTCCAACGTTGGGTTCGGCTTAATCACGGCGACAATCTCAAAATCCGCGGGTGCAGCAACAGGCTTAAGCTTCCTCTTCGTGATGCCTCAACTGTTCCTTGGAACCTTCGTCGGCGCATCGCTTTCTTCAGGCGCTCAAGTTGCAGGCAAATTCGTGCCCAGCTACTACGTTACCAATGCGTTAACTTCACTGTTCCTCAGGGGTGCTACCATCAACAGCCCAGCAATACTGCTTGACTTTGCTATCATGTCCGTTTCATGCGTGGCCATATTAACTGTGGGCGTAGCGCTTTACGCGAAATACTACAAAGTCTAAGCTGCTCTATCCTATCTGGTGAACAAGAAATGAATCAAACCAAACCAATAGACACGAAGGCGCTGTTAGAAGAGGCAAAAACCTCCAAAGACAAAGAAGCTTACAAACTGCTGGAAAAAACTCCATCGTACCGGATCGGCGTCGGAGCTAGAATCGACTCACAGAATCCGCCTTCTTTTTTCATTGAGGTAATCGTCAAGTTTTCCACCGAAAACAGCGAAGTAAATCTGCCACGCCTAGAAAAAAACTTACGGTTGCTAAAAGCGCTACAAACAAGAGGATACTCCTTGACTTATCAAGACGACAATAGCATCTCTTGCGAGACAACGACATCCATCAATCAAATATCTCAAGAATACGACGCAGCAAAATCAATAATCAATAGGAGAAAAGCACATACCTAAAGAATGACAAGAGTGGCTGCAGAGAAGAAGCAAAAATTGGCGATATCCCCCGACGCCCAGGTTCAGATCCCAGCAGTTCCACCCGCACACTGAATTCTTTCTTGTTTTCCCAAACAGATTGATCCCTTTTACCAGTAATAATTTGAAACTAGATTAAAGTCCTTATCAACGCAACTACGTAAGAGCCATAAACAAGTGTCTCTTGCCAAAATAGACCCAAAATATTCCTCTAATAAAAACGCCGGGGAACGGTTTCGAACCTCAGTCTACCGGTAACGGGCTGTTTAAAGGGGTGGTTCAAATCCCAACGGATCCACCACAATTTGGGGTCGAGTCCCACCGGTCCACATATTTTTGGAAGTAGCGCACGCGCTTACCTCGCAATGTTTCTTAAGCTTACGATTACTATCAATAAGACAATACAAAAAGCAAACTCTTTATCCGTCAAAGCTCCCTGTTACTGATTGATTCATCGAGAATGAGAATGCCCCGGGTTTCTGCGGTTGTCTGCATCGCGGCCATCATCCTGATTAGTCTCTATTCTGCATTTATCATCGACGGCGTCATCGTATCGAATGCCCCTCCAACTGTTGTGTTTACTCTTGGAACTACTTACCGAGACGTGACGTATTACAACTCGCAAACGATGGACATCTATATCCCTAATGAGGCGGTCACACGTCCTATTCCCCTTGCAATCTTTGTCCATGGTGGTGGGCTATCTTCCGGCGGCAAGGCGGATATCAACCCGGTCTTCCTCAACGCACTTGCTTCGGCGGGATATGCCGTCGCGAGCGTGAATTATCGCCTTGCCCCACAGTACAAGTTCCCAGCGCAAATTGAGGATTTGAAATGCGCAATCAGGTACCTTCGTAGCAACGCGCAGACGTACGGTGTTAATGGAAGCGAGATCTTCATATTCGGCGATAGTGCGGGAGGAGAGCTTGCCGCAATCGCAGCCTTAACAGGTCCACACTCGGAATTCGACGTCGGACCCTACCTAAACGAGTCGAGTAACGTAACTTCAGCAGTAGACATGTTCGGTCCCGCTAACCTGACCAGTTGGGCCTCTTACTCAGACACTCAGAGAGTCTTCGGCGGCAATCAGAACAACTTGGTGCTAGCTAGCCCAACGCACTACGTCACCACGAACTCCCCACCCATTCTGATTATTCAAGGTGTCAAGACACGCAGGTTCCCGAGTCGCAGTCAATTCAGCTCTATGACGAGCTTACCGCAGCTGGGGACCAAACCCAACTCATCTTGGTCCAGAATATGGGACACATGTTCGTGCAGGTGGGTTCTAACCCAATAGCCCCGAGCCTTGCGCAGATTGCTCAAGATGTGGTGAGCTTCTTCGAAAAATACCGGCTGGGTGATTGAATGGGAGCGATACCATCAACGGATTCTCATCCTGATGTGAAGACTACATCAAAGGCTTGGGGGCTGATAGTCGGGGGTTATTCAACCGCAGCGGTGGGGTTGATGGCGTTCCTTACGATCAATGGTGCATCTGGGATTCCCACGGCGGCTACAATCGGCACGGCCGTCTTAGTCGTAATCGGGCTTCTGCTCCCAGCAGCAGGAATGCTATTATTGAGAAGGGGTCTAGGCGCAATCAAGAGTGCTGCCAGGTACGGCTTTGCTATGCAAGCGCTTGGATTGCTCGGCCTCTTATTTGGAGTTGTGCTCGTTGTGGCTGCGTCTTCGCTCTCAGGCTACTTTGTCAGTGCTGTCTTCGTTGTAACAACGGGTGTGTTAGCGATTGCAGGTGCGGTTCTCCTGCGGGGGCACTACATGTTCGCCAGTTCGTCAAACACTAGTAGAGCTGTCGCGTACCTGATATTTGGAACGGCACTGATATTCTCCGGTGTGGGACTAATCGTGGGATCGAACATAGCGTTTGAGTACCTGATTTCTCAGGTGGAAAATACAATCTATGTAGATATAGGTGCGACGGTCTCAGCCTGCGGATGCATCCTCGCAGCATATTCATTCTTCGCTCTTCATAATCGCAGCCAATCATCACAAAATGAACGCGTAAATCGCAGATAATCCTACGAATGCAAACCTAGATTCGTACACATTTTTACGGACCGCGCGCGCAGATACATCTGGGTGAGCTTTCTCCCCCAATTAAACTAAATGAGCTTTAACGAGCAGTTTTTTCTAAGACAAAAGCATTCAGTTGTGCAGTGTCTTCTGTAGCACCACATTTTGACGCACAGGCTACCAAGGTTCGTTGTCCATTTGCTTTTACGCTCGCCACTTTTTTATTTGTATGGAAGAAGCTAACTGCCATGTAATAAACAAAGAAAACAGCCATGGATGAAGGCCATAATACGAACCTTAAATGGTCGAATGGCGAGGCGAATGGCGTAGAAACCCAGAGAAAAGGATCGACTGAGAGCAAGAATAAAGCCGCCAGAATGTATCTAGGGTAAATCATCTGTTGCAAGACTTCCAAATCGTTCGAATGATAGTTCGGATGGGAGCGCCTAGCCCGTTTCGCAACTATTAAGGATAACGTTCCGAGGACAAAGAACATGAACCCCATGTCTAAGGCAAAGACGTCAGATGTCACGATTAAGAGCTGACCATTACTATTCATTAGCGTATAAAAGAGGTAAGGTTCGAGAACTACGCAGAAGAACAGCAATAAGTTTAGAAGTATTACTGAGGGGGTTTGGGTCGAAAGATATCGGATTGTTGACGAAAACGAAAGCCATACCATTGCAATGGCTGCGAAACTGAAGCCAAACAATAATATGTTCGAAACAAAACTTTGCCAATTTGGCACTTGATGCTGAACTAAAATTAAAGACCCAATAGAAAGTGCCAGACCAAAGATTATGTCAGAAAAAGAGTCTGGTGCTAATCTAACTTTATTTCTTCTTTTCATCCTTTCATGCTCAACCTGTTGTTGCGACATTTTTCAAACATCTCCTGAGTTTTTTAAGCGAGAGAAAAGAGGGAAAGCCGTCTGCATAGGTTGCCTAGCCTGCATGCAGTGAACGAGCGATTCCCGATTGAACTTTCTGGCGCCAAAGACATACTTTGTCATTGTTGCGGCGGCACCGGTTGCGGTTGATTTAGTGTGTTTCTGGTTCTTCTGAGCGCCCAAGCGCCGGCTATCAAGCCTCCGAGCATGAGCAAAAGAGCACCCCAGAAGAATTGCCAGGGAAGATCAGGGTAAAAGATGCCTAGACCTGCAACTATCACAATTGCGGCCACAATTAGCGCTCCTATGTGTGGACCCGATTGTCCTTGACCTGATTCTCTGCGATCTCGGACCCTTTGCCGCCTGTAATAATAATTGTTTACTACAGGCGTATTTTGTGGGGATTGAAGTTGGGTGCCACATTTGCTGCAGAAGGCTGCGTCGTCCGCGTTTTGTGCCCCGCATTTCGAACAATACTTCAATTTTTTCGCACCTCCTCTTCCTGTTTATTGCTAGCTTTCAAGGTGAAATTGCCAAGTTCATTTGCGATCTTTTTGAACAGCTTGGTTACCTTAGGGATTTTCCTAATCAAGTAGGCACGCGCGCTAGATTTTGGTTCCACCGAGAAGAACCGTTCTTTCAATGCTGTTTCCATATTCTTCACCTCGATGGTTTTGGTAAGGCTTGACCATGCATTATTTTTCCTTCCACTGCGTGAGACGTACTCCGACGATTATGAAGACAACCGCTAAGGCAGCCACCACTGCCATATTGAGGAAAATTGCATTTGTTGATTTAGTAATAATCGCCGCTTTGAGGCCGTCTGCGAAATATGTCAGTGGCAGTACCCTTGAGATTAACTGCATGTAGCTTGGCATAATGGTCAGAGGGACAAAGACTCCTGAGAGGAACATCATTGGGAAAGAGATTGCGTTGCCCATGGCTGAAGCTGCTTCTACATCTTTGATTAATCCTGACAATGCCATGCCAATTCCTGCGAACATTACCGAGCCCAGGAAAATCATCAGAATAGTCAACGGGTCAGGTATCACTCGAACGCCGAAAACTCCCCAGCCCAAGCCAATCATGATGCCAGCTAGTATTAGGTTAAGCAAAGTTTGGCTGAGAACGCAGCCAACTATCCAGTCTGTCTTCGTTAAGGGTGTTATAGACAAGCGTTTGATGATCCCTCTGCGTTTGAATTCCGTGTTAGTGGAGGTTAAGCCGATTACCCCGTTGGTCATTATGAAAGCTGCCGTTATTGTTGGAATGTAGTTGTTTCCTCCAAAGATCGAGCCAAAGATCACAAGCAGCATTACGGGAAACATTACACTGAAAAAGAGTCCTACCCGCGATCTGAGCCAGTTCTTTGTTACGGCTTTAAAAATCGCTATAAATCTCATTTGGCTTCGCCTTCCTCAGATATTTTGGACCCTGTAATCTTGAGGAAAACGTCCTCAATGGTTGGCGTTTGAATCTCAATGTCCGGTTCAACTTTCATCTCCGTCAAAGTATGCATGATACGATAGAACTCATCTGTACTGTCAATTTTAACGTTGATATCGCCGTTAGAGTTGATTGTTACATGCTCAAACTTTTCCTGAAGCTTGTCTGCCACGCTCTTGTCTGCTCTTCGAATGACGAGAACCTTAAGTCCGCCATGTTTTTCAATTAACTCTTGGCAGGAGCCGATGGCGGCTATTTTGCCCTTATCGATTATGGCTATTCTGTCGGCTAGAACCTGCGCTTCCTCCATATAATGGGTTGTTAGAAACACTGTTTTGCCCAGTTTCTTTAGGTTGGCAAGCACATCCCAAACGTCTCTTCTTGCTTTGGGGTCAAGACCTGTTGTTGGTTCATCCAAGAATACAAGTTTTGGGTCGCTAACTAGGGCGGCAGCGATTCCCACACGTTGCTTTAACCCTCCAGAAAGGTTCTCAAATTTGGCGTTTGCCTTCTCTTCCAGATTTAAAAGTTTTATAATATCGTTTACGTTGAGGTGTTTCTCGTACATGTCTGCGATTAATTCTATGTTTTCCTTAACGGTTAGCTTGTCAAGAGCGTTGAAGTCTTGAGGTAAAACTCCGATGTGCTTCTTGATCTCTTTCACTTCTTTCTCCTTTGAAACATCGAAGCCGCAAACACGTGCAGTTCTCTTGGTTAACGGACGCAGGCACTCCAGAATCTCTACGGTTGTTGTTTTTCCAGCGCCGTTTGGACCCAGAAAAGCAAATACCTCGTCTTCAATGACGCTGAATGATATTCCGTCGACCGCCTTGAGCCCATCGTATTGTTTAACTAATGAATTGACCTCCACCGCTACTTTGGTCACGCCCTCAGAATTACAAACCGAAGACAATCTCTTTACACCTCCTGGTCCTGTTTTTGCCGTTTCTTAATCTCTTCTGGAGTAATGTTAATCCTGAGAACGCCTTTGTCGCCGAAGACTTCGAGGACTACTCCATCAGCAAATTCCGCGTGCTGTAGCTTCCCCAAAGTGCCTTCAACCAAAACATTTTCTAAGCCGCTCTCGCGTACGGTGACGTTTTTAAGATTAACTTTAGATTTCAGTTCCACCGAGAAGAAACGTTCTTTATCTGTTTCTTCCATTTTTGTTTCCTCGGTTAGGGTAAGAAGCTTTAGATAGCAATTAATTGTCCCTCGCACCATTGTTTAGAATACCACAATGCAGGTTAGAAGTAAACATCTGAAGTGAGGCAAGTATGTCAAAAATCGAGTGTTCAGAAGGTTTAGAAAAGTTATTTTTTGAGCTTGCGAGTGAGAGCAGGCTCGGCATTTTGAAGGAGCTTCAAGTTAAGGAGCTCAGGATGCAAGAACTTGCTCGAAGACTAAGCTTAACTGATACTGAAGTCAGCAGGCAACTCCAGCGGTTGAGCGAAAGTATGTTGATCCAAAAACAGCCTAATGGAACATATACTTTAACGGGATACGCAAAGCTAGTCCTCAGTATCTGCTCACCATTGGGATTCGTTTCTAGGTATAAAGAGTACTTCCGTGATCATGATTCATCGCTTCTTCCCATTGAGTTCCGCGCTCGCCTCGCAGAACTTTCTGGAGGTACGCTTTTCCACAGGACAGTTGAGCACATCAACAAGACGACGGAGATGTTCTGTGGCGCTCAGAAACGAATAGATACGGTTGTTCTGGGCGGAGTGGCTCTCATTGAAATACTGAAGCAGCGCAGCCAAGAAGGAGTCAAAATAAGATGGCTGATGCATGAAAGCTTCATCCCCAACGCGCCGTCAGTTCTTAGTTCTTGGAAACGACTTCCCGAAATAAGAACGACTCCAAAGGTTCTTGGGTATGTCGTTGTAACGGATAAGGCAGCATTGTTATCAATCCTTGAAAACGACGGAACGATGAGCTACTCACCCTTCTACGGTGAGGATGTTTCTTTCCTGAAATGGACAGAAGACCTATTCATACACGAGTGGGAGAAAGCAAAGCCGTGGCACCCATGAAATAGACGCGGAACTGTTACGCGAGAATCCTACCTTATACCCTGCTGTAGAGTCATTTTGTCTCGGGGAGCTTTTCCATTTTTCCGGTATCCTTTGCAAAGCATATAACAATCGCAGACATAATTGCGACCGCCATAACATAATATGCAGGCGCCAGCTCCGAATGCAAAAAGCCAATAAGTGCAATAGAAATTACTGGCGCGAATCCGCCAAAATAAGCCGCCGAGATGTTATATGACGCGTTGCCTGTAACTCTTTCTGAAGTTGGAAAACTCTCACTTATGAATGAAATAAGTGTCCCAGTGCCAATGGAGGCAGAAATTCCGAAGATCGCAGCCATGAATATAATTGGTACTATCTGTCTAGTTCCTACAGTGAGAAAGTAGATGGGTGTTACAGGAATCAGCAGAAGCGTGGACAACAAAAAGAGTTTTTTCCTAGTCTTGAACTTATCGGACAAATATCCGAAAACTGGAGTTAAAAAAGTGAGGAGCACCAATGAAGTTAACGTTGTAATTAGTGCAATGCTTAGACTTAGACCGACGATAGTAACAATGTAGGTCGTCATGTATGTGATTGCACCATAAAATGCGGTGGTTAAAGCAGCGGCTCCGAAAATGATTATCAAGAAAGATTTGTAATCATTTCTGAGGGTTGCTAGGATTGGAGAAGATTTGATTTCATTCTTGGCTTTTGTCTCTTCAAAGGAATTCGTTTCTGGAATTCCTTTCCTCGAAAGGTAAGCCAAGGGAATTACTACCAATCCTCCGACCAAGAAGGGTATCCTCCATCCAATAGACGACAGAAAAGAAGTTGATAGGTGTGTGAGGGTTAACCCCACAGACGTACTAACCACGATTCCAAGGAGTGAAACAAACTCTTGGATCGACGAATAAAGACCTCTTCTTGTACTTCCGCCGAGCTCAATTAGGTAAGCGCTTGCGCTCCCCCATTCTCCGCCTGTGCCAAACCCTTGCGCAACACGAGCCAAGGTTATCAGAATAGGCGCACCGATTCCAATGCTCGCATAACCGGGCACCAAACCAGTAAGAACTGTTGCTCCCCCCATTATCCAGAAGGTGAGCGTCAGGGCCCTTTTCCTTCCAAATTTGTCGCCGATGTGACCAAAAAAGAAGCTGCCAACTGGTCTCGTAACAAAACCTAACGCGTACGACAAGAAAACAAGAAATATTGCTCCTATTGATCCAAAAATTTGTTTGGAGATCACTACTGCGAAAACTGCGTAAATTGAATAATCAAACCATTCGAGGAACCCGCCAATTGAGACTCCAAGTATTCTTCCAACCAGATTTCGAAAGGACGATAGTTGGGGCCTCTCGAGCAACACTTCTCGTTTAGTCAAGATTGAGACTTGCCCATCGATGACTTTACTGGAGCGCTAGGTACGTTTAGCGCGCATGCTTTCATTCTCCTCTTTCATATATTGCTTTCAGCAATTTCAATGTTTTGCGGCTGCTAGTCAGTTTCAGCAATCTTAAAATAAGTTAGCATTATGTCTGATTAGCAAAAATAAGCTCAAAAGTAGCTTCAAAAATAGCGCCGGGGAAGGGACTCGAACCCCTGCGAGCCAAAGGCCCACTGGCTTGCTTGTCCTTGAATCTAGGCCCTCTTTTTAGAGTGCGATCTCGAGGCCAGCGCGATAACCACTCCGCCACCCCGGCACTGCTTAAGCAATCTAGGTGGAGGCTTTTAGCTTTATCCGGCAGATATTCCATGTTTCGTTTGTTTACTATGCAAGTGTTTGTCGCTCTAAAGTGTGAGGCTGACATTTATGCCCTAAGTTTTCTCGGTTTCGGCGTGCGTATTAACGAGGGGAACAACCATTGTCTCTTTCTTCTTGACTTCATAGCATCCCATTCGTGGAGTATTTTCACAGCTTCGTTGGCGATTCTTATGGCGTTTTCTTCGCCCTTGCCTGTTTTGAACTCGTTTGTACAGCGATTGGCGTAAACTGCGAAGACTGAGCCCGCCCTCAGCCCGTAGAGGCCGGCTAGAGTGTATAACGTGGCTGTTTCCATGTCAAAACTCAGCACTCCAGCCTTCTGTAACGCTGGAAGGAGGTTTTCCGTATTGGATGAGCGGGTTTGGGCGATTGGTCGGTTTTGTCCAGCATAGAAGTCCGAGGTTGTGGCTGTCACGCCGACGTGATAGTTGCGGATGTTAAGGCTTTCAGCAGCTTCGATCAAGGCTAATAGGACCTCGTAGTTTGCTGCTGCAGGGTATTCAGGCATGATGTAACAGTTGCTCGTGCAATCTAGGCGTACGGCAGCACTGGAAATTATGAGGTCGCCACAGGGAATGTTTTTTTGGATTGCTCCGGTGCTTCCGACGCGGATGAAAGTCTTCACCACGACGTTTGAAGATTCGTTCACTGCGATAGCCATGCAGGCGGGACCGATGCCGCTTGACAGGGCGGAGATGGGCACGCCCTTGTACTTGCCCGTGTAGCTGCGAAATTCACGGTGACTGGACACTTCTCTGGCCGAATCCCAGAACGCAGCGATTTTTGGAACACGATCCGGGTCGCCTGGAACGAGCAGGGTTTCAGCCAGATCACCATGTCCACAAGCGATGTGGTATTGCTTGCGACTAGACTCTGTTGAGTGCACCTCGTCTCACCGCAACTAAGATTAAATGTGACGCATTTAATTATAGTGGAACGCGGAGACACCGTTTTTTGTCGACTGAACAGAGAAGAACGAAGTATGACATCTATGCTGACATAGTAGAAATAGTCGCCAAGAAAGGGCTCTGCTCTTTGACAAGAGTCTCTTATGGTGCCAACATGCCCGTAGACCGAACGAAGAAAGAACTGAATTTTCTAATTGCGCACGGCTTCATAAACGAAGTCAACTTCGAAAACTCGAAGAAATACAGAGCAACCAAGTGGGGACTAGAATACCTCGAAACATTCAAGCGCATGCGAAAGTTCTTTGCCGCACTGGAAGAATAGAAGACATCAGCGCTTTTAGCGCGTGCTATTTTCGGTTTTCCAGCTTGAAACTTATGAACTAATTTTCACAATCTTTTTGATTTCGCATCAAGGTTTAAACTTGCTTCGGCACATGCACTTCGATCAACTGAGCGCAAAATTTATGATGAGCAAACAACTACATTGTACAACAAGGCGATTTCTGAATGACTGAAGAGAAGAGAACGATTATTGTTTCAGGCGCGCGGGGAACGTCGAACCAAGACTGGTGGCCGAACCAGTTGAACCTGAAGATTCTGCATCAGCATTCCTCCCTGTCTAATCCGATGGGCAAGGAGTTTAACTATGCTGAGGAATTCAAGAAACTAGATCTGAATGCTGTGAAGAAGGATCTCTATGCCCTGATGAGTGACTCGCAGGACTGGTGGCCAGCCGATTTTGGTCACTATGGGGGACTCTTCATCCGGATGGCGTGGCACAGCGCAGGAACCTATCGCAAGGGCGATGGTCGCGGCGGCGCCTCCAGAGGCTCGCAGCGTCTAGCGCCTCTCAATAGCTGGCCTGATAACGCTAACCTCGACAAGGCGCGTCGTTTGCTTTGGCCGATCAAGCAGAAATATGGCAAGAAAATCTCGTGGGCCGATCTGATGATCCTGGCGGGAAACTGTGCGCTAGAGTCAATGGGCTTTAAGACATTTGGCTTCGCGGGTGGACGTGAGGATGTCTGGGAGCCGGAAGAAGACGTCTACTGGGGTTCTGAGAAGAAGTGGCTGGATGACAAGCGCTACTCCGGCAACAGGAACCTCGACAATCCGCTCGCTGCCGTTCAGATGGGGTTGATATACGTAAATCCGGAAGGCCCGAATGGCAACCCGGATCCGATCGCGGCTGCGAAGGATATCCGAGAGATTTTCGCTCGCATGTCCATGAACGACGAAGAGACAGTTGCCCTCATCGCGGGCGGCCATGCCTTCGGCAAAACCCATGGCGCTGGTAATCCGTCACTGGTGGGCCCCGAGCCTGAAGCCGCCCCCATCGAGGAACAGGGCCTAGGCTGGAAGAGCAAATTTGGCACGGGCAAAGGCGATGACACGATTACCGGCGGCCCGGAAGTCATCTGGACCCAGACGCCAACCAAGTGGAGCAACAACTTCTTTAAAAACCTGTTCGGCTACGAATGGGAACTGACCAAGAGCCCGGCCGGTGCGTACCAGTGGAAGCCGAAAAATGGCGCAGGCGCCGGCACCATGCCCGATCCCCACGACCCGTCAAAGCGTCGCGCGCCAGGCATGCTGACCACTGACCTTGCCCTGCGGTTCGACCCGGTTTACGAGAAGATTTCAAGGCGTTTCTACGAGAACCCGGACCAGTTTGCAGACGCGTTTGCACGCGCATGGTTCAAACTGACGCACCGCGACATGGGCCCCCGCTCGCGCTATCTCGGTCCGGAGGTCCCAGCGGAGGAACTGATCTGGCAAGACCCGGTACCAGCAGTCGATCATGAGCTAATCGACGTGCAGGACATCGCAGATCTCAAGGCCAAGATCCTTACCTCCGGTCTATCCATCTCAGAACTGGTCTCTACCGCCTGGGCGTCCGCATCCACGTTCCGCGGTTCCGACAGGCGCGGAGGGGCAAACGGAGCTCGTATCCGTCTTGCGCCGCAAAGAGATTGGGAAGTCAACCAGCCGCCTAAACTCAAGAAAGTGCTGCAGACCCTTGAGGGTATCCAAAAAGAGTTTAATAGCGCGCAGTCAGGCGGAAAGAGGGTTTCCCTCGCCGACTTGATTGTCCTGGGCGGATGCGCAGGCGTCGAGCAAGCTGCAAAGAAAGCTGGCCATAATGTAACTGTTCCCTTCACGCCGGGACGCACAGACGCGTCGCAGGAACAAACCGACGTGGAGTCATTCGCCGCACTCGAACCGGCTGCAGACGGCTTCCGTAACTACCAGAAAACCAAATACGCCGTATCGGCTGAGGAACTGCTGGTTGATCGTGCGCAACTGCTGACGCTGACTGCTCCTGAGATGACGGTTCTCATCGGCGGCTTGCGCGTCTTGAACGCCAACTTCGGACAGTCCCAGCACGGCGTCTTCACCAACCGGCCAGAGACGCTCACCAACGATTTCTTCGTAAATCTACTCGACATGAGCACGACCTGGAAACCAACCTCGGAAGACAAGGACCTGTTCGAAGGTCATGATCGCGCAACGGGCAAACTCAAATGGACTGGCACACGTGTCGATCTCATCTTCGGTTCGAACTCCCAACTACGGGCCATAGCGGAAGTTTACGGATGCGAGGACTCCCAAGAGAAGTTCCTGCACGACTTCATAACAGCTTGGAACAAGATAATGAACCTTGACCGCTTCGATATCGCCTGAGCGCGCGCGATATCTTCAAACCTACAGCTAAGAACCAACCGCGGAATAGATCAAGAACTTCCGTTTTTTCCCTCCGTTAAGTATTGGTGTCTGCTTTTCACACTTTCCTTTGTGCGCAGGCAGAGAATGCGTAAGTCGCGACCAGACAGTTTGTAACTACGAAACGTGTTTTCTTCATGTGCGTCGCCTTTTAAGGGATCCGATGGCTTACCGATTGTCAGCAAAAGAATGAGGTGGTAATAATGGCAAGACAAGTCAGAACTGAAACGGGTTGGAGCGAAGGAAGCGACCATAAATTCACTAGCAGGACTCGACTCCTAGGTTTCATTCACAACGTCTTAGGACCCCACCACTGTGCCCACGGATCAGCATCCTCCATTACATACGGACGTGTTGAAGATTTTCGCGCACCCCTTGGCTCCGCACCGGAGAAAGAAGCTGAAACCCTGCTAAGGGCCAGGATGCTTCAGTGAATGGGTACCAGTCACGAAATGTGAGTCCCCCTTTTAAAGCGGTGCATCATGTTTCAACGTAGAGGGTGTGAAATGAGCAGTAGAACATCAGTTCCTTCAAGAAGCACAATCACACTTGGCAACGTGAACGGAGACCTAGAGGTCGGACGGCACGCGACCGTAAAGGGATCTTCTTCACCGCCCAAAGTAACGGTTTCCGGCACCGTTCATTGCGAAGGAGACGATACCTTCGAATGCAGCCTTTCTGCAGAAAGTCTCGAGGCCGAAGACAGTGTGATCGTTAACGGAGACCTAGAGATAAGGGACGAGGTTGAAGTTGAAGACGGCAGCCTGGAAGTCAAAGGAAACATGACCGCGGCGAAAGCTGATATTGACAACACATTATACGTAAACAAGAACATGACTGTTGAGGAAGTTGAGGTTGGAGGAAACTTGAGGGTTGACGGAAACGTGAAGGTTGAGGACGCAGACATCGGAGCCACGTTTGAAGCCCAAGGAGAAACTGTTTCGGACCGCATAGAAGTGGGGGGCAGCCTCAGAATACAATCCAAAAGTGATATCAGGAGCCTAGAAGTAGGCGGCACTGCAAGAGTCGCGGGAGGAAGAATCCGCGAAATAGACGTAGGTGGAACATTCGAGTCGATGAGCCCTCTAGAATTTGAAAAAATAGACGTAGGCGGAACCGTGAGACTTACGGGAAAGAACAAGGGAGGCTTAATAGACGTCGGAGGTTCATTCAGAGTTGAAGGCAACTTGGAATTTGAAGAAATCGAAGTTGGCGGCACGGTTGAAATAATAGGCTTGGCCCAAGGTGGCCACATGGAAGTCGGCGGCAAAGTTGACATCCTAGGCTCTCTAAAACTCTCTAGGAGACTAGAGGTCGGAGGAAGAGTGAATGTGAGTGAAGAAATCGCAGCGAGAGACATAGAGATCGGTGGAACAGTGCGCGCGCGCAAAATTGTGGCTGAAGAACTCGTGGAAGTCGGCGGTTCAATCATCACGGATACAGGTGTAATCGCACGCGCAATTGAAATAGGAAGAAGAGGCGAAGTGCGCGGGCCCATGAGAGCAGACAAAATCATTATTGATAGGGATGCCCACGTAGAAAATATCTACGGGAAGGAAATCCTACTGCGAACTGGCGCAAGCGCGAATAACATCCACGGCCAGCGAATTACAATCGAATCCTACTGTGACGTGTCCGGCGAAGTGCAATACACAGAGGAGTTGAAGGTAGGGGAAAAGGCTTCGCTCTTGAAGCAGCCCCAAAGAGTGGACAAGCTTCCATTTTAGAGATAAAGCTCCCTCAGGGTTCTTTGGGAACCGCTAGGTCAGCTATGTCCACGCTGTGTTCGTAGATTTGTCTCAGGAACGATGCTGCTGAGAGAATTTCAGCAACGATGTCGAGTGACTGTGCCCTGGCAACCTCCTCGATTTTGGCAAACTCTTTCTCAACCTTATCTCGCATCCCCCGAACCTTCTCTGCCAAGTCTATCGCGCCTGTCAAGAAAGCCGTCAGGGCGCCCTCGTGAGCTTCAAAGCAAGTCGCATGAAGAGCCAAGAACTGCTTTCTCAGAGCCTCATCCAATTTTTCACCATCTAATTCAACCGTCTTCATGGAAATGCGCACGCACTCGTCGCCAATGGCTTCCACGAGGCTTGCGGCCAAACGATAATCCAAACATTCAATCGGCCCAACCCCCAGCTTTTCACTCAGACCCGGGTTCTGAATTATCGTACGAAGAATACGAACAAGCAGGAAGTAGAGCCTATTTCCTTCATCGTCCCGTGCCATCACACTCTTCGCCAACGCAACATCACCATCCACGAAGGCCTTAGCCACGTCGCGATGCATACTAGCAGCGATAGTGTAGCCACGACGCAGAATCTTTTCAGGCGGAAAACCCGACGGTTCCAACAAACACTGCAGAACGATGCCGGCATAATCCTCCTCAACTATCTCCAGCCCGACTAGATGACTGACGGCGTTTTTGACAATATCCCGCATCTCAGCGCTAATGCGATCCTTTCCTTCAACGCGAATGGCATCAAAACCAAGCAGGTAAGTTCCAATGATTTCACGGCCCAAGTAGGGCCCAGGTTTCAAGGTGGCAACACGCGGCGAAGACTCAACACCGTGTTTTGCGTCTATGAGCAGTTTGCCCTCACTCGTCTCGCTCAGAGCGAGTATCGAACCCTTCCTTAAGCCGTACTGTTCAGCCCAAGGCTTTGGCAGGCACACAAAAAAGGTACCGCCCGGAGTACGTTGCACCTTGCGCAGTTCACTCATCGCATCACCAAGCATGTGACTATTGATACCGCCACATAACAAGAAACATCCCGTCTAAATTAGCATATTGTTGTTAGAACCAAAGAGTCGAAGTATGATCAGAACACGTGCAGTTGAGAAACCAAGGACGAGAACCGGACTAAGAAAAAGGAGAAGCCAGCTGTGCAATCAGCGCTGCGCGCCATTGAGGCACTCAACAAAAGTTTGCAAAGCCCGCTGTGGACTAAACACGTTAATAGAAGAAGAAGGATACAGAACAATAGAAGGGAGATCCGCCTCGGCAAGAACAGTTATCTCGCATAAGAGAGATTTCGGACAGTTGTGTTGAGGGGGATGTCTTCCGCAGCCAAACCAAGAAGAAGCTATCTGGAAAAGGAAGAAGCCTTCGTAGTCGCCCAAGACATGAATGGAGAACTCGTGATGAGTGATGGAGAAAGACTTCAAAAAGCTGTAGAATTGACCCTTACGGCAGGGTATCAGCTGAATAAGGAAGCCTTCGAGTTCTTAAACACAATAATGGCGACGGAAGATCCGGCCGAAGTCATGAGCAGAGCAATCAAACGGCTGGAAGAACTCGGGCAAAGACCGTTCTTCATTGAAAGAAACTTCTTGGAACGAATGATGGAAGTGAAGGGACCGGCAGAAGAAATTGTCAACGAACCGATTGAGAACCGGTCAGAGCTATCGATAGAACCGCAAGCGCCCCAGATTACAGAGAACAAGACACCCTTCCACCCCTACGCAAAAGACGTTGAGGCAAGCATCACCATAATCGACGACCCGAGCACCAAACTCAGCTCGAGCGGAACAATCGAGGATTATTTGGAGTATTTTCAAGACCGATTCAAACAGACAGAGAAACTGCTCAGGCAAAGAATGGACGTGAAAAGCGCAGCGTCAGTTATGGACGCCCTGAGGTCTCAGTCGGGAACGAGACTCAAAATAATTGGTATGATAACCGAGAAGAGAGAGTCGAAACAAAAGACGATACTCACGGTCGAGGATTTGACAGCGAACATGACCGTACTCGTGTCACAGAATGCCTCATCCGATCTTCAGAAGAAAGCGCGGTTCCTCATGCTCGACCAGATTGTATGCTTAGACGTGGTGAAGACGAGAAGCAATCTGCTGATCGCAGAAGACATTGTCCTACCAGACGTGCCGCAAAAAACACCTCGCAAAGCTCCAGTGCCAGTCTACGCGGTACTCACCTCAGATATGCATGTCGGCAGCACAAAATTCACGCGAGAAGCCTTCGACCGCTTCATATTGTGGCTCAACGGCAAATACGGCGATGATAAATCACGGGAAATTGCAAGCCATGTCAAATATGTCCTGGTGGCAGGCGACATAGTCGACGGTGTGGGAGTCTACCCTAACCAAGTGAGAGAGCTAGCCATCAGAGACGTGCACAAGCAGTACAGACTTGCTTCAAAGTACCTCGAACAAATCCCAGATTACATAGAAGTAATAGTAACACCTGGAAACCACGATGCTCCCAGAAAAGCCCTGCCCCAGCCAGCAATAGCAGACACTTTCCTTGAAACTCTGCAGGACTCAAGAAAAGTCCGTTCCCTAGGCAGCCCATGCACCCTCAGCCTGCACGGTGTCGAGATACTAGTTTTCCATGGACGAAGCTTGGACGATGTGATTTCAACAGTGCCTGACATGAGTCACAGCCATCCCGAAAAAGCGATGAGACTCCTGATGCAGAGCCGGCACTTGGCACCAGTGTACGGTGGAAAAACACCCCTGTCCCCTGAGAACAGAGACCCGCTCGTCATTCAACGAGTCCCAGACATTTTCCACGCCGGGCACGTGCATGCATTAGAATATGCCAATTACCGGGGAGTCTTAATCGTGAACTCAGGCTGTTGGCAAGAACAAACGGACTACATGCGGAGAAACGGCTTCATGCCAACACCTGCCAAAGTTCCCGTCGTGAACCTTCAATCCATGGAAGTCACAGTTATTCCGTTCGCATGATAAGCCAGACTCTTTGGCTCTTGCCTTGCTGAAGTATGGCAACAGACCAAGTTCGAAGAAAAAACCTGCGTTCTAGTCGAAAGATTTTAGTCCTCAGCCATTCCAGAAGGAACCAGAGGTGACATAATGCCAGTAGTAATCGTGGAAATGTGGCAAGGAAGAAACGAGGAACAGAAGGCAAAGCTAATCAAAGGTGTCACAAAGGCGTTTGAGGACATCGGTGTCCCAGCTGATCGGCTGCACATAATAATTCACGACGTGCCAAAATGCAACTGGGGCACTTGCGGAGAACCAGCATCCAAGGCAAACCCATAGACCAAGACAATATCCTCAGCTTCCCAGACATGAACACCCCGTGTGCGATTCGAACCGCGAAGCTACGTTTCCCTTTCAGTTCCGTTTCATGCTTCAGTTCGAGTGTTTCATGAGGCACCTCGGGCTGTAATCGGTCAGACGACCGAGCCTGCTGTCGCCAGCGAACACGTCCTTGATTGTACTGCGTTGGATCTCCAAACGTATCTTTTTTGTGCGACCATACCTTCCCATGCTCACAACCTTCGCGTTAACCAGTCCCATAGCGTCAAGCTCGTTCACCAACGTGCTCAACCGACGTTGGGTGAGGGGCGTTACACCCAGTTCAGCACACAGTTCGTCGTAGATTTCAGAAATCTCACCAGTAATCGCGCCCGTAGCGTTTGTCCTAGTCAGGTGGTAAACGCTCAAAACGACGAGCTTGGAATGCAAAGTCAGATTCTGAAGACCCTCGAAAACCCGGTTATGCTCAATATGTTTCTCAGCGTCACGCACGTGCTCTTCAACAACGACCCCCGCCCCCTTCCGTTCCGCAACCTCGCCGGCCACACGCAACAGATCCAGAGCTCGTCTGGCATCCCCGTGTTCAGCAGCGGCCAACGCCGCGCAGAGACCTAGAGCAGCCTCGGACAGCGCGTTGTCGCAGAAAGCAGTTTTCGCACGTTCCGAAAGGATATTCCTCAGTTCGCTCGCATCGTAAGGCCTGAAGACAATCTCCTCTTCACTGAGTGAGCTGAGAACGCGTGGGTCGAGAAACTCCTTGAACCTAAGGTCGTTCGAGATGCCAATGAGGGTTACCTTGCTCTTGTTCAAGGTCTCATTTATCCTCGTTAGTTCGTAGAGAAGGCGATCGCCGCGTGATTTTACGAGAGCATCGGCCTCGTCTAGCACGATGATGAAGATTACCCTTGAAACGTCGAGCCCGACCCTGAGTCTGTCAAAGACCTCCCCTGCAGACAACCCCGTGAAAGGAATAGATACGCCCATGCTTTGGCACAGACTGGCGAAGACGCGGTACTCGGACCCAGCCATGCGACAATTGACGTAGCAAAACTTTACGGGAGCGTTGAACTCCTTAGCCCTGAACTCAAGGTGGCTTAGCACATACCTTGTCACGGCTGTCTTGCCCGTGCCGGTTTTTCCGTAAATAAAGAGGTTTGAACTCCGGGCACCTTTAAGCACGGGAGCCACAGTTTCGCCAAGTCGTTTGATCTGTTCGCTCCTGTGAGGCAGCCTGTCAGGAATATAGTCGTGGCGTAACACTTCACGATCCTTGAAAATCCGTACGTTACTTACAAACTTCTCGAAAACATCGTCAAGTGCATCAACGTCACTCATTTCAACCCCTCCCTCCGGAAATTCAAAGGCAACACCCCCCTTTCCTGTGCAGAGGGATAAGCTATGCCGTACAGAAAACTAAATGGACAACACCACAATCCTAAAAGAAGAGTAGACTCACCGTGACGTTACCCGTTTCAAACACACAGGCCCCACAATTTCCGCTGGAACTCCGTGTTAATTCTCAAAATAATGCTGATTCCTTCCTCTGTAATGAATATACTCTGAACGGTAACTACCCTTAAGTAATTATAATGATCACTGTTAAAGATTTTAGATACACAACTGGAAAAGTTGCTGAACCAAGCACCTATCAAACCTAATACACATTCCAATGGAAACCAAGGGGTGGCCGTCACCCGAGCGTCAATATAATTGACCATAATCCCAAGCAAACCTGGTAAGGCCCCAAATATACACCAGCGTTTTCCAGCAAAGACATGATCACAGTGATAACAAACATTCTTTAATCATTCTTTCCTTCACTTTTTGTGAAGGCATTGTGAAGTTGATTTAGCAATGTCTGTTTTCCAGCCTTATTGGCCAATTTATTGATTTATTTACGGCTGTTTCTTGTGAAGACACCACCCCACAGTTTCTACTGCAGAACCACATCCAGCCCAGGCCCGGTCAGTTCTAGTTCTTCCACAACCCAGTGAGGGTTGTAACTCCAAAGAAGCTGCAAATCGGACTCTATTTCACTTTTCCTCTCCTATGATTGATTCTTGCTATTATCAGCTTCACCGTAACACCTATAACCTGTGAACTGTAAAGTTGTGAACGCCACCTAAAGGTGCACACTGCTCATGCCGGCGAGAAAAGTACGCGTCGATTTGTTCGATACTGAGGGCAATCGCTACTCGATAAGTTTCGAGGGACAAGTGACCAGAGACAAAGCTTTGCGCCTCTTGGACATGGTAGAACTGCTAGGCGGGATGCCCAGCGGCGGCAATCCAGGGACAGGGCCTATAACTCCTGGGAACCAGCTGTCGAAGTACGACAAGGTGCGGGCTCTCGTCCAGAGAAACTTTCCAGTTGTCTGGTTCTCCTCGCGGGAAGTTCAATCCGTGTATGAACAGGAGCTCAAAGAACCAATAAGTCTCAGCACAGTGTCCACATACCTTTCAAGGATGTCAGCCAAAGGCTTCGTCCAGAAAACAGGATCATCAAACAACCTGAGATACAAAGCGATTCAAGGTGTTCCGCAAGCAACCCTAAAACAAAAAATCGCCTGACTCGCCGTATCCAAAGCAATTGCTTCAGAACGCATTGCCAATCATGTTGGTTGGGTTTCGGTTTTCTTCAGGAGGCTCTCCATCTCTTTCTTGACGCTGTACTTGAAAGGAATCTTTCCTGTTTCTCTTTCCAAATATCCTTCTTCGTAGAGTTTTTTCATCAGTCTGGCCGTGTGTTCGCGACTGAGTTTGACTCTTTCCTTGATTTCGGGCGCAGTCTTGGCCCCCTCGGAAACTAGCAGTTCCAGCACCCCTATTTCAGTGTCGGTCAGCTGAGCCATTGCCTTATCCCTCTTCAGTGGTATCACGCCTTCAAAATGCGTTTCAGGGGTGATTTTAAGCTGATTAGCCTGTTCCTCCAGAGTTGCAATCTTGGAGGTAATCGTTTCTTGTGACGCTGCAAAATCAGATGTTCTCTTCTCGAGTTCGACCAGGCGCGTAGAAATACTTTTTCTGTCCTCTGAATCTGCGGCAACCTTACTTTCGAGGGCTCTCATCATTCCGTCAAGTCCTTCTGCCTTCCGCGTAGCACCGTCGGTCCTCGACGCGGCTGCTTCGACCTTGTATCCAAGGGCTTCGAGCTTACTGGCTTCATGTTTGAGTTGCCTGTTAAAGCTCAATACTATGTCCTCAACTGCCCCCCTCGCCTTCTCGTACTCTCTTTGCGCCTTTCGAAGCTGTCTGTAATACTCCGCGGCCGCAACGACGGTGGTGCCCAGTAATATCCCTAACAAGACGAGCAGTGGATCTAGCAACAAGCAGGCCTCCGTGATTCCTGTGTGATTACTCGTGATGCACACATGTTGCGTCACACATCACAGTTTACCATTCAGAATTTAAATATTATGGTAATCAACATCAGGAGAGTCAATATGACGTCACATGTCACAGTCTAAATGAAAAGTGTTGGAGAACCTTGCTCTCAGGATGGGTGGAAGTATAAGTCGATTTTGGAGTCCTTTTCGGATTTATGACCTTCTGCTGTTCCCGAACTTGTTTAGTTTTTTTGCCCTGCAGAACCGCGTTTGATAGTGTGACTTGTGACGTCACGGAGGCATTTCTGATGGACTTGAAAGTTGTTTTAGGCTTGTTTCGAGTTGTTCTCTTATCATTTCTATGACTTTTAGATGGTCCCCTAGTTCCTCGCCCTTGTTCGGGATGTCCTTGTAAGCGTCGAGGTACTGGTGCAGTTTGTTCGCGATTTCGAGATAGGGGTCGAGAGTTGTGCTTTCGAAGACTCCTAAGTACCCTAGTAGTAGCACCGTGTAGATGGACTTTATGACGTTTTCTTTAGCCTGTCGTAGAGTCCTGTTGAAGGCGCCGCGGCTTATTTTGGCCTTTGTTAGCCGAAAGCTAGCCTTTTCGTCGTATTTTAGCGGTTTGCCCGCGATATTTTCGGATAAGATGTCTATGAGCAGTGTTTCGAGCTGGGTTTTTGTTAAATGGCTATTCCTGGCGATTATTTTGACAATGGGGTCGTTTATGGAACCAGTTAACCAAGATTGTACACTGTCTTTTAACTTCAAAGTCTTACCTCTGCAAGGTTGCGCAGTGGATACGCTTTTGTATACTGGGTACGCTTTTAAGTGTGCCGCTTTCGACAAGTCTAAGGGCTCTTCTGAAGATGCAAGATTTTTATGCGGGTCGGCATAATGAACATTGAGGAATGTGGATTGGTTTCACTTCGGGAGCCCGTGGAGCGCTTGAAATTGATAAAACCCTCTGGAATACGGCGATTTTTCGCTTTGGCTCAGGAAATGCCCTTATGTTTCAATTTGAGCGTAGGTGAGCCCGATTTTTGTGTTCCTTCGCACGCATTGGATGGAGGGTGGCGGGCCGTCAAGGAAGGCAGAACGCACTATGCACCGACGAATGGAATTCCTGAATTGCGGGATGCGTTAGCGCAAAAAGAATTCCGGGACTACGGAATCAATTATGACCCAAACTGTGAGGTTCTTGTTACGGTGGGTGGGACGCAGGCCATTTTCATAGCTCTGATGGGGTTGTTGAACACGGGCGATGAGGTGTTGATTCCAGATCCCGGGTTTGTCGTGTATGAGCCAGGCGTCTTGTTGGCGGGAGGAGTTCCAGTTCATGTCCCCTTGCGTGAAGACAACGATTTCAGGCCTTCCATGAATGATGTGACGTCACTCATCACGAACAAGTCACGTGTGATGATACTGAATTACCCGAATAATCCCACTGGTTCGGTTCTTTCCTATGATGAAGTCGCTGCGTTGTCGAAAATTGCTGTCGACTGTGACTTGGTTGTGATATCTGATGAAGTGTACGAAAAAATGGTTTACGACGGGGTGAAGCATTACTGCCTCGCATCGTTTCCTGGGATGCGTGAACGCACCTTGGTTATCAACTCTTTTTCGAAGACGTACGCCATGACTGGGCTTCGAGTTGGATGCGTGTACGGTCCGAGAGACCTTGTTTCGCCCCTCTGGCTGGTGAACCAATATATCATTGCGTGTGTCGACACTTTTTCACAGTACGTTGCCTTGGCCGCGTTGAAAGGTCCACAGGATTGCGTCGAAGAAATGGTGAGAGAATTCGATAGAAGACGTCACCTCGTCCATAAAAGACTCAATGAAATTGAAGGTTTCAAGTGCCAACTTCCGAAAGGTGCTTTCTACGCTTTTCCAAACATTAGAAGCTCAGGTCTCTCTTCGGAAAGGCTTTCAGATTTGCTCGCGAAAGAAGCCAATGTTCTAACGGTTCCAGGCTCCTCTTTCGGTGCCTACGGTGAAGGTTTTCTTAGGTTGTCTTACGCCTCTGCCTATGAAAACTTGGAAGAAGCGTTGAATAGGATGGAAATGGTCCTCAGAAAGCATGGATAAGGTTTTGCTATATTTCTTCTGCGCCCTTCTTTAATTGGTCAAACAGCTCTGGCCTGAGGTCTCTCAGCGTAGGAACGAAGGCTTCGATGGATCTGACGTCAGGATAGTTAACCTCGCCCATTACGAAGTCGTCCTCATCGTACTTGGCTTGAACAAGAATTCTGCCGCTGGGCCCTATTAGCCTGCTGCCCCCCCAGAATTGCAGTCCATCTTGAATTCCGGCTAGGTTTACAAATGCAAGGAAAGCCGTATTTTCAATTGCCCTCGCGACCGTGAGCACTTCGAAGAACGCTCGTCTAACTCCGGGCGAAGCAGATATGCAGACAATCAACTCGGCCCCTTTGAGACGCGTTAGTCGAGTCACTTCTGGGAAGTATATGTCATAGCATATGATGAGGCCCAGTTTTCCGAGCTCGGTGTCAAAAACGGCGGTTTCGTAGCCGGGACGGAAATATCTCTTCTCTTCAAAAATGCTGTGTGTTGGAAGGTACATCTTGTGATACTTTCCAATGAAACCTTCTGGGCCGATGAGAACGGCACTGTTGTGCAAAGTGGCTTCTGTCTTGGCGCTTATCTCTGGCATGCCGAAAACAAGGTGAATTTGGTTCTTCTTCGCAACTTCTTCCATTGTTTCCGTTGATGGGCCTGGTATTCTCTCTGCCAATTCGTAAATTTCATCTCTGACAACATAGCCGGTGAGCGAAAGTTCCGGAAAAATAACCAGTTCTGCTCCCCGCTTCTTGGCCTTTGCCACGATTCTCTTGATTTTCGTCAGGTTCTTTGCTTTGTCTGCTTGCTGGCAACTTATCTGTGCAAGCGCCACGTTAAATATTTCCTTCATAAGGTGCCCTCTCATCTAAAGCGGATTTCTCTGCAGCCTAAAATCGGCTCCAACGGTTCGATATTCGAGTTTGGCAGTTAATAGCATTCGCCTCTTATGCTCTGCTGACAGCCATCTATGTTTAACATCGTCGACCAATTGCTTCTTCATATGAAGTTGAACTGCTATCTCCTCGGTTCTCATGAAATGTTCTAGCCCAAATAGGATGAGGTCGAGTTGTTCGTATTTCATGCCCAACTCATTCTCTGCAGATTGACCTGGCCACAAGGCTGGAGTCGATGGTTTTTCAGCAACCTCCTCTGGAATGCCGATGTGCTGAGCAAGTTTTCGGACTTGTGTCTTGTACAAATCCATTATCGGCGAAATGTCTGCTGCAACATCTCCCCACTTGGTGAAGTAGCCCATCATTGTTTCCGACTTGTCCGAGCTTCCGCAGACGATCAAATGGTACCTGTTAGCATAATAATATATGTAAATCATTCGGGTTCTCGCCTTTACGTTGCCTTTGCTGAGTTTGTCGGTGGGTTTGAAGATTGGTGCTGAGTGGTAGAAGGACTCCAGTGTTCGCGTGATGTCAACTGTTGCTGTTTTGAACCCAAATTCTTTGGCGACAAGCTCCGCATGTCTGACGTCTTCGGTTCGACGTGTCTCCTTCTCGAAAAGCATTAGCCCTAGAACGTTGCGGCCACCGATGGCTCGTGCCGAAAGGGCTGCTATGGTGCAACTGTCAACGCCGCCTGAGAGTCCTAGAACCACGCCTTTGGCTTTGGATTTTTCTACGTAATCTTTGATGAAGCGGCAAATCCTTCTGTCAACTTCTGGCCAGTCGAGGTTCAGAGCCTGAGAGGTCAGCTTCAACCGGTGCACCTTCATCGTGTATGGTTGTAGGCAACTATTTAAGTACAAACGTAAATATGGGAGTGATAACATCGGGCTGAGCAGAAGGATCTGATGATGGGAAGAAGAAGGAAAAAGGTCGTTCGCATTCCCAAGAAGCATTTGCCGAAACTGTTCTCATGCCCCCGATGTGGGAAGGAATCTATCAGAGTGGAGATATCGCGGGATCAGGGGCGTGCAATGGTAGCTTGTGGCAGTTGCGGCCTGAAGGATGAGTTTCCAATCAAGCCCGCGCAGGGCGAGATTGACGTTTACTGCATGTTTACTGACAAGGTTTACGGGGGTTCCAGAAAATCTCCTACACCGGCGATTAAAAGTACTTGATGAGGCCTGTTGGTATGTTGTTTGGAACTGTTGAGAAATACCTCCTTGACAAAATCGAGTCCGAAGGCTCAATCCACATAACCCTCATAGATCCTGAAGAAGTAACTCCTCCGCAGGCTTCCAGAATCGTGAACAAGGCGAAACTGAGCGACACGTCAGCGATAATGATCGGTGGTTCAACGTTCGTTTCCTCGGCTCATCTTGATGACGTAGTCAAGGCTGTGAAACGTACCGTGAAGATTCCGATAATTCTCTTTCCGAACAACGTGACGGGAATAAGCCGCTACGCCGATGCCATTTGGTTCATGTCTCTCCTAAACTCTGTTGATCCATATTTTCTGATTGGAGCCCAGATTCTGGGTGCGCCACTGGTTAAGAAGTTTGGCATAGAGCCCATCCCCCTCGGTTACCTGATAGTCGGTGAAGGTGGTACAGCGGGTGTCGTGGGCAAAGCAATTCCAATCCCTTACAACAAGCCTGAACTCGCTGCGGCACATGCGCTTGCTGGGCAGTACCTCGGGATGCGCTTCATTTACTTGGAAGCTGGATCAGGAGCGAAGAATCCGGTTCCTCCGGAAATGATTAGGGCTGTTAGGCACTATGTTGACGTTCCTATGATTGTGGGCGGCGGTATCAGATCGCGAGAGCAAGCGTTGGCAGCTGCCTCGGCAGGTGCGGATATCATAGTTACAGGAAACGTCGTAGAAGAATCTGGCATGAGACGCCGAGTTTCAGAGATTATTGAGGGCATAAAGCGCGGCAGAGCGTGAAAGTGCCCCCTGTTTTTGTGTAGAATCCGCACGGAATAGATCTCCCTAAACGGGTGGCTTTTGACTCTTTTCTGTGGGAAAACAGAAATAAGCTTTCCTTTAACAGAATGGATTGCGAGGGGAGAACTTGAACGGGCAGATGAGCGAGGGTTACAAACAGTACGTGGATTCGTTAGAAGCCCAGCTTGAGCAGCTTTACGCAATCAGTAATGAGGCAAGACGAAAAGGGCTCGATCCCTCATTGAGCACCGAATGCATGATCGCCAAGGACTTGGCCGATCTCGTGGAGGGACTCGTAGGGCCAAAGGGCGTTGCCCAGAGCATTCGTGATCTAAGCTCCAAACTTCCTCGAGAGGAACTTGCCTTCAAAGTAACTGAAGAGATAATCTACGGCAAATTCGGACACTTGGAGGCTGAAGCAGCCGCTGAACAGGCCATACGAACAGCTTTGGCAATCTTCACGGAGGGACTGACTGCTGCTCCAATTCAGGGAGTGGCAAGAGTCAGCATCAAAACTAACAGCGATCACACACGGTATCTCGCCATCTACTTTGCTGGGCCAATACGGTCAGCGGGCGGGACTGATCAGGCCTTGACACTGGTTGTCGGAGATTTCATTCGAAAGCAGCTCGGACTTGACCGTTACAAGCCGACTGAAGAGGAGATATCACGGTTCATTGAAGAACTGAGAGTCTACGAGCGATCCGTGGCGGGTTTCCAATATCACATTCCAGACGACGAGCTGCGGAAAGCGCTGCAATGGATTCCCGTGGAAGTAACCGGCACCGAATCTGACCCAATCGAAGTTTCTTCTTACCGAAATCTCCCGCGCATTGAGACGAATCGCGTTAGAGGTGGAGCCCTCAGAGTAGTGAACGATGGCATTGTTGGAAGGGCTCAAAAGGTTCTGAACATTATTGGGAAACTCGGTTTTCAAGGATGGGATTGGCTCGGAGAGCTTCACGTCAAATCTGAGAAGAAATCTGCAGGCTTCATGGATGACGTTATCGCTGGCAGGCCGGTGTTCTCATTTCCCTCTAGACGAGGGGGTTTTCGCTTGAGATATGGCAGGTCGCGCAACACTGGGCTGACCGCCGTTGGTATAAACCCGACAACCATGCTTGTCCTGCAAGGATTCTTGGCTGCGGGAACCCAGCTAAGGATGGAACTTCCTGGAAAAGGAGGAATCGCCATCCCAGTCGACACGTTGGAGGGTCCAGTGGTTCGCCTTAACGACGGATCTGTCTATCGAGTCAGCAATGAAAATTTTGGCGAGATAAAAGACACGATTGAGAAGATTCTGTTTTTGGGCGACATCCTCATCAGCGTTGGTGACTTCCTTTACAATAGTAAACTGTTGGAACCGTCAGGGTATGTTGAAGAATGGTGGGTTGAAGATGTCCACAAAGCGATTATGGGGAAATACGATGGGAATCTCGAAAATGCTGGCAAGGCCGCCAAGGTCTCACCGGATAAACTGAAACTCTTCATAGAGAACCCTTTCATCCAAAAACCTTGCTTTTCAGAAGCCGTGGCCCTTGCACTCACGTTGAAAGTGCCTCTGCATCCAGCTTTCACTTTCTTCTGGTCGAACCTCACCTCGGTCGACGACATCACACTGTTAAGAAAATGGCTTCTCAAATCCGAAGCTCAGATCGAAAATGGCTTAGTCCAAAAGATAACTGGAGAGCCAGACTCCAACGTCAAACATTCTCTGGAGTTGATATACTTACCCCACAGAGTGTCCTCCGACAAGATAGTCATCGCTGGCGAAGATGCACAAGCACTCGCATTCTGCTTGGGGTACGCGTCTTCGTGCATCCCAGATCTGTCTTCGGCCAAATCCGTTCTTCAAGCGATTTGCACGCTCTCAAGCATCGAGGTAAGGGATAAGGCTCCAACTTTTGTGGGGGCTCGAATGGGGAGGCCGGAGAAGGCTAAGAGACGGGAGATGAAACCGCTCGTCCATGTTCTCTTTCCCGTGGGTCTTCAGGGCGGTTCACAGCGAGACTTGGTTGATGCTGCAAAACAGGCGCCAACGTTCGTGGAAGTCGTCAGGCGCAAGTGCCCCAACTGTAAGACCTTTACCTTTCGCATCAAGTGTCCCGTATGCGGAACGGAGACGGTCGTCGAGAAGAGTTGCCCGAGATGTGGAAAAATCTTGAAGGAAAAGGAATGTCCAGCTTGCAGGGTACCTGCCAGACAGTTTCAGAGACAGGTTGTCAACTTCAGAGAATCGCTTGAAAGTACGTGTGGTTGCTTAGGCGTTTCTATGCCTAAGATCCTTAAAGGGGTCAAGGGTCTCACCAATGAGACGAAGACTCCTGAAATTCTTGAGAAGGGGGTACTGCGTGCAAAGCACGGGCTGTCGGTCTACAAGGATGGGACAATCAGGTTCGATGCCACTAACGCACCGCTGACGCATTTCAAGCCTGGCGAAATCGGAGTTTCAGTTGAGAAGCTCAGGCAGATGGGCTATAATTGTGACGTTTTTGGCACAAGCTTGACTGATGAGAATCAAATTTGCGAGTTGAAAATTCAGGACGTGGTTATTCCAACGACCGCCGCAAAGTACTTTCTTGAAATAGCAAGCTTTACGGACGAACTTTTGACAAAGGTCTACGGACTTCCGCATTACTACAACGTCAAACGTGAAGAGGACCTTGTGGGACACATCATCGTCGGTCTGGCCCCTCACACCTGCGTCGGCATCTTGGGACGTATCGTAGGTTTCACAAGCCTTAGCCTCTGCTATGCTCATCCGGTTTGGCATTCTGCCAAGCGCAGGGACTGCGATGGCGACGAAGATACTTTGATGCTCGCGGTGGACACTCTGCTCAACTTCTCACGAGAGTACTTGCCTGCCCAGATAGGCGGCATAATGGATGCTCCCTTGCTACTGATTCCGGTTGTTAACACTAAAGATGTGCAGAGGCAAGTGCACGACTTTGATGTTGCCCGTGCTTATCCCCTGGAGTTTTACGAAAAAACTTGGGAGAGAGTTGAGGCCAAACAGGCCGGTTCTTTCGTTGATCTCATCGGCCATCGCCTCGGCACTGAGGCACAGTTTGAGGGTTTCAATTACACAACTCCAGTGTCAAACATCAACATGGGAAACTCCATAAGCGCCTACAAACAGTTCAAAACGATGGTTGAAAAGCTGAACAGTCAACTTGAACTAGCAGACAAAATTGAGGCTGTAGACGCTAGGAAAGTGGCCTTGAAAGTCCTGACCAAACATTTCATGCGAGACATCGCTGGAAACCTGCGAGCCTTCTCAACCCAAAGCTTCAGGTGCAAAGCGTGCAACAGACATTTCCGACGCCTGCCGCTGCGCGGCAAATGTCCCTCCTGCGGAGGACAACTTACTCTGACCGTCTATCGCGGCGGAATCGAGAAGTACTTGGAAGCGGCCCAAAGCCTGGTTGAGAGATACAATCTACCAAAGTATTACACCCAGAGAATTGCTCTCATCAAAGAAGAAATCAGGGCCCTGTTTGATAGCAAGAAACAGAAACAGGTTACTCTGGCAGACTTTGCCTAACAAGACTTTTCTAAGCAGAGTAACACATTATCCGTGAGAAGGCATGTTGAAAGAGACTTACCATCCGAACGCCTACTTGACGAATTTGAGGAATGTACGCCTCGGGCTCAGGGCTCGAACTAAGATACTGAACGCTCTGGAAAGAGGCTCGGGCAACGCAAGAACAATTGCAAAGGAAGCTGCGATTCACTACGGTGTTGCCATGCACCATTTGAAGCTTCTCCAATCAGAGGGAATAGTACGGCGCGCAGATGGAAAAAACGCTGTTTGGACGATCACGGGAACTGGACAGAAACGCCTCGTAAACACGGTCTAGAACGTGCACCTACATGGTGAGTGCCCGCACTTTGGACATTTAAGGTTGTATTTTGCGAGGGCTGCAATCTCAAGGTCTACCCCTGTGATGTTTGCCAATGAAGCCAGCCATGCAATAACATCAGCAAACTCTTTCTGTAACTCTTCCTTGTCGTTTCCGTTCAATGCTTCGCCGAGTTCCTCAACTTCATCCACGAGCCAATCGTATGTTCCTGCTACTCCGCGCTCTGAGTCCCGGTGCAGGTACAGATGTTTCATCATTTCCTGGAATTCCCTAATGTGCAAGTCTCCATTTCCTCCTCTTTGTTTGAGAATAGAGGGCCAGAATCATAATCGCTTCGGCTGGCAGACGGATGAAAGATTCTGTGCGTCTTTGAAAGGTTCGTGATGCTTACCGAATTTTGATGTACTTGTAGGCTTCTGTGGCGTTCTCGAAACAGTAGTGTACTTTCTGATACTCTTTTCTGAAATCAGCAACGTCCGCGCGCACTTTCTCCAAGGGCTCTTTGTTGATTATCACGCGTTTGACGAACTCCGCGATTTCCACCATCTCGCTCTCTTTCATTCCGAGCCTTGTAACTTCTGAAACGCCCATTCTTATGCCGCCTGGGTGCATGAAGTGTCTTCCTTCCTTGATGTCGTATGGCAGCAGGTTTCTGTTTATGATTACGTTCGCCTTTTCCAGAGTCTCTTCGATTGTGCCACCGTCACCGTGTTTCACTATGTCTATTAGAATAACGTGTGACTGCGTGAACCCCTTGTGTTCAGCGAGAACGTTGAAGCCCCTATCGTATAGCGCTTGTGCCAAGGCCTTGGCGTTCTTAACCACTTGGGCCGCGTACTCATTTCCGAATTCAATCATTTCCGCGCATGCAACTGTCACCCCGGCGACGGCGTGCAAATGATGATTGCTCACCATTCCTGGAAACGTTGCCTTCTTTATCTTCTCGGCGTTCTTCTCCCAGGACAGTATTCCACCATGCTGGGGCCCGAAGAATGTCTTGTGTGTGCTTAAGCTCACAACGTCGGCGCCCTCTCTTAGAGGGTCCTGGAATTTGCCGCCCGCAATCAACCCTGCCACGTGTGCTGCGTCGTAGCCTGCCGTGGCGCCTACTGCGTGGACGGTTTCGGCCAGTTCCTTGACTGGATGCGGAAATGGAAAGACGCTTGCGCCGAACATGACGAACTTGGGCGGCTTGCCTTTTGCGGTGAGCTCCTTGATCTTCTCCTTGGCCTTGTCAACATCTATGTTCAACTCCTTATAGTCCAGTGGAAGGTATTCGACGATTAAGCCTTTGACTGCGCCTGCAGTGCCTCCAAGCTCCTTTTTGCCTGACGTTATGTGACCGCCGCTTGGAATGGACAAGGCAAGTAGCGTGTCTCCAGGTTCGGTGAAGGCGGTGTAAACGGCCAAGTTTGCTACAACACCTGAAACAGGCCTGACGTCCACAAATTCAGCGTTGAAAAGCTTTTTCATGAGTTCGATACACTTGAACTCCACTTGGTCAATGAAGCGGCATCCTGCGTAAACTCTTTCTCCCGGCCAGCCTTCGGCGTAACGGTTTCCAAAATCAGTCATCAGGGTCTCCCGCACGGCAGGACTCGGAATATTCTCGCTTGCTATCAGTGGAATGCTCTCTTGAAACCACTTGTGATGCTGCTGAAGTAGGTCAAAAACGTGGTCGTACTCATCTCTAGGAGACGGCATCTTAACACCCTGTTGCACATGATTATCCACTTCTCAGAAATAAAAAGTCTTTGAAGCGACACAACGTTAATAATGGAGAAACAACACAAATTAAACAAAGAATATTGAGGGTTGCCATGAGCAGCAAAAAGAAGAAAGACAAAAAGAAGGCACCTATGCCCGCTGCAAGCGCAGGGCTGCTCAGATTTTTTGAAGAAGAAACTGAGGGCATAAAGGTGAGACCAGAACTCCTGATCGTAATGTCAATCTCGCTGATAATTGTCGTAGCCTTATTGCACGCAATCTAGATACACTTCTCAGCGGTGAGAAGGTCCATGTATTACTTCTATCCGTTGCACTGAATTGAGGTGCACGAATATCTCGCTTCTCTCTTCTCTGCTTGCGACCTGCGGTATAGGCTGAGCGATAGTTGCGCGCATGATAACTGCCTCCGCGTCTGAGAGCCATATCCCAGCAGGTTCACGAGTGACGGCGGCCAAGGTGCCCTCAAAACCGTAGGATGGATCCAGTATCACGCGTATCTGTTTCCCTACATTCTTCTCAAGCATGTGAAATATCGTTAAGGGCAAATCCTGTTCCGTCATTGTTTTCGCAAAACCTGTGATAAACGTTTAAACAATAAAACAGTTCTTCTATAAATATGCGCTGTTCAGGTGCTCCTGCCAATTAACCTACAAATTTCTTGCGTCCGCCAAGTTCACCTCAAAACCAACATATAACACCCTCAACTGTTCCTTGAACGATGTTTTTCCCTTCGTCATCTTGGAAGCGTAGTTTCACTACAGTTTAATATGTTTGGACCACTCTCTTAGGAAAGTCTCGCAGAGGCATTTGAGTGGAAGCTGAGGATTCGCTGAAACAGTCCATGGATGTCGCAGTTGGGCGCTATTCATCACTGTTCAAGCTGCCCTCAGCGCGAAAGGTGCCACTGCTGCTCTCAATTCTCTGCGTCGGAGGCGGCATGCTTTCAACACTAATTCTTTTTCCAACATTCTTAGGAACAGAGAACGGCTTACTATTGGGCCTTGGCATTCTCATCGCAAGTATGTTTGCTGACTATATCATCAGCGCACTACTCCTGAAGAAAGACGCAGTTTTTGACTTGAGGAGAACCATGGCGCTTTCGATTTTCTGTTGGGTCATATGGCTCTTGTTCCTGTTTATAGGCTCTTCCATCAGTGCGGCAACATCTGATTTGAGATGGTGGATGCGACTCAGTCTCCTCGGGTTCTCGGCAACGCTGATTCTTCGTTTCATAGTTTTCAATGCAGTTTCTTCAGCGAATCGCAAGAGACAGTTCGCAGCTTCTCTTCTTCAACCATGTCTAAGCGTGGTTCCGTTTCTTGTTTTCTGGACTAGAATAGGCCCTCCCGTCGCCGTCACCGTCAACATGCTTGCCTTCCTGTGTTCTTCTGTCGTCATCAGTTTCGTTGCGAGTTTCAGCTTTCTCTTTCTTCTGAATCAGGTGAGCAAGCAAACAGTTGGGCTTCAATCTGTAACGCTTTTCAGAGCCTTCATGCTTAACTGGGTGTCGAACCTGAACGCACCGTTCGAAGAACTCCTTGAGAAGCTAGGCGAAGAACGAGAAGTTGAAGTTTCCCTGATGAAGTTCAGTTCTCCCCGACCAAAGGCAATAGTCGTCGTTCCTTCAGTGCACCCAGGGCCCTTCAAAAACATTGGAAGCAGCCTCATGCCCGCTATGCTCAAGACTTACTTGGAGAAGGAACTCGGATGCGTGGCATGCGTCCCTCACGGATTGTTTGGTCATGAATACGATTTGGCCTCACAGCTTCAAAATGAGAAGGTCATTTCCGATGTTGTAGCATCCGCGAGAAGCTTGGAAGCTCAATACGGGACTGCCTCTCCGTTTGTGACAGTCAGCAGCGGTCTTGCCACCGCTTGCTGCCAAGTCTTCGGAAAATCCGCGTTCATATCCTTCACGCTTGCCCCAAAAACCATCGAGGATCTGCCAGGGGAGCTGGAGAGATTTGTGCATGAAGAAGCTGAGAAACGCGGTTTGGATCTCTGCGTAGTCGTGAACGCCCACAACAGCATCGATGGAACAGCGGAAATTCAGGAATCTTTTGCCTCATTAAAGGATGCGGCAACCAAATGCTTAGACAATGCGTCGTTGCTAATGCAATCTAAGTTCGAAGTCGGCGCGGCCTCTGTGCTGCCTAAGGAGTTCAGCCTCGAAGACGGGATGGGATCCGGCGGCATCACCGTTATCGTGCTAAAGACTATTCAGCAAAAGGCTGCCTACGTTGTCATCGATGGCAACAACATGGTTTCAGGGCTGCGCGAACGAATTCTGTCATCGCTGCGTTCCATGGGAATCGAGGAGGGCGAGATATTCACGACCGATACGCACGCGGTGAACGCTTTGGTACTGACTTCACAAGGTTATCACCCTGTGGGCGAGGCAATGGAAAACGAAAAACTAATTGCTTACATCAAAGACGCGACCAGCTCCGCATTGGCCAACCTAGAGTCTGTGGGGGTCTCATTTCGCAGTGTTAAGGTTCCTAACGTGAAGGTTGTCGGGGCGAAGCAGCTTGAGACGTTGTGCCTTTTGATAGACAAAGCGATTCGAAGAGCTAAAAGAGCAGCCGTCCTAGTCTTCGGGATCAGCGGACTGCTTCTTATGTTGCTTTTGTTGTTTGTTTGAGCCAACGCTAATAAGGCTGAAGTTTTCCATGTTTAATTTCTAACCGGGGAGGGTAAGCCTTGATTAAGGAAGTGAGGATCCACGGTCGTGGTGGACAGGGAAGCGTCACTGCCGCTGAGGTTTTGGCCCACGCTGCTTTTTTCGAAGGCAAATGTGTTCAGGCTTTTCCGTACTTCGGGGCGGAGCGGCGAGGAGCTCCCGTTAAGGCCTTCGCACGGATAAGTAATGAACCGATGCTTGTGCACAGTCAGGTTTACACTCCGGACTATGTAATAGTGCTTGACCCTTACATCTACAAGGTCGTAGACGTTACAGAAGGCATGAAGAAGAACGGGATTATCGTTATCAACACCAAGAAGAAGCCTGAAGAAATCGGGTTGAAAGATTGGCGCGTTGCCACGGTCGACGCGACAGGCATCGCCTTGGAGCTAGGTCTGCTCGTCGCTGGTCTGCCTGTCGTTAACACCTCGATTCTCGGAGCTTTCGCCAAGGCTACCAACGAGGTGAAACTCGAGAGCGTCTTGAAAGCCGTAAGAGAAACGTGGTCCGGCGTCGCCGGAGAAAAGAACTCGAGAGCGACCGAACTCGCTTACGAACGGCTAACCAAATGGTGGGATGGTGAAGCCTGATGAGTAAAGTTCCGAAGAAACGCAAAGAGCTTCCAATCACTCCGCTATCTTGGCCAACAGTTGGAAGCATGGGAAAGACAGGGTCTTGGAGAACTTTCCGCCCTGAAATTAACTATTCTAAATGTACACGGTGCACCTTGTGCTGGGTTTACTGTCCGGACGCGGCAATTACGAGAGGGGAGGATGACTCTCCGAAAATAGATTACGACTACTGCAAAGGCTGCGGGATATGTGCTAACGAGTGCCCGACCAAGTGCATTACGATGAAGAGGGAGGAAGAATAGTTGGGACAAACAATTATTGATACGGCAAACCACATTGCCGGCTACGCGGCGAGGGCAGCCCGGGTGAAAGTCGTAGCGGCCTATCCGATTACTCCTCAGACAACTATAGTTGAGAAAATCGCCGAGTTTGTTGAAAATCATGAGATGGACGCGGAGTACATCCGCGTGGAATCCGAGCACAGCGCTATGGTGGCCTGCATAGGCGCCGCCGCAACCGGGGTCAGAACGTTCACAGCGACGTCTGCGCACGGTTTGGCCCTTATGCATGAGGCTTTGCACTGGGCGTCCGGCTCACGCCTGCCGATAGTGATGCCTGTTGTCAACCGAGCGATGGGGGCGCCTTGGAGCATATGGCCGGACCTGAGCGATTCGCTTTCTCAGCGGGACACCGGTTGGATTCAGTTCTACTGTGCCGACAGCCAGGAAGTGTTCGACACGATAATTCAAGCCTACAAACTCTGCGAAGATGAGCGTGTTTTTCTCCCTGCGATGGTCTGCCTCGAAGGCTTCATCCTGTCACACACTTATACTCCTGCAGAGATTCCGGATCAAGAGAAAATCGATGCCTACCTGCCACCTTACAAATCCGGCTGGACCCTAGACGTTGACAATCCCTGCTCGCACGCAAACTTGGTCTCGCCTGAATGGTACATGGAGTTTCGCTACATGATTCAAGAAGCCATGGACAACGCGAAGAAACTCATTCCACAAATCGACAAAGAGTACGGAGAACGCTTCGGCTTCCAGCACGGAGGCCTCGTTGAGAAATACAATTGTGAGGATGCAGACTTGGTCATGGTCACGATGGGAACCATCGGAAGCGAAGCCAAGCTCGCCGTGGACAAGCTGCGCGCAGAAGGGCTGAAAGTCGGGTCGGCAAGAGTCCGCGTGTACCGTCCATTCCCTGAAGAAGAAATAGTGAAGCTTGCAGAAAACGTGCCCATGATCGCAACGATAGACCGGCATATATCCTTCGGCATGGAAGGGTTTCTAGCCTCAGAAACCAAAGCCTCTCTGTTCAATCAGAAAGATCGTCCCATGCTTGCAGGCTTTATCGCTGGCTTGGGAGGAAGAGACGTTACGTCTGAAACGGTCGAAAAGATAGCTAAGAAATCGCTGAAGTCGCTGAAGGACGGCAAGGTGGAAAAAGAAACCGAATGGATAGACCTGAGGGAGTGAACAAGATGGCGACCGTGAAAGAACTTACGAGAGAGGAATACTTGCTCAAGGGACACGCTGCCTGCGCAGGCTGCGGCCCAGCCATTTCCCTTCGACTGCTTTTCAAAGCGTTGGGCAACAAGATAATTCTAGTCGTACCCGCGTGCTGCACGACTGTGATACAGGGGCCGTACCCGTACACCTCATCGGCTGTTCCCCTTCAAAACATACTTTTCGAAGCCACAGGGGCCGCAGCCTCTGGAATCGCTGCGGCCCTCCACATGAGAAAACTCGAGGACATAACAGTCGTCGGCTGGGCAGGAGACGGCGGGACTGCTGACATCGGGATTCAAGCGCTATCCGGAGCGGCTGAAAGAGAAACCAACTTCATATACATATGCTACGACAACGAAGCTTACGGAAACACCGGGATGCAGCGTAGCGGAGCAACACCTTATGGTGCATGGACAACCACAACCCCGTTGGGCAAGAAAGAACGCAAGAAAGACATGCCCTTTATCATGGCTGCACACAGGATACCCTACGTTGCCACGGCCTGCACATCCTACCCAATGGACTTTGTGAGCAAGCTCAGAAAGGCTAGGAACATCAAGGGTACAAAGTACATTCATCTTCTTGCGCCCTGCCCGACTGGCTGGCGGTACGACACGAGCAAGACCGTGGAAATGGGCCGACTTGCGGTGCAGACTGGTATGTGGGTTCTTTACGAAATTGAAGACGGGAAGTTCGTGCTCAACCCTCCGAGCGACCGCCTAGTCGACAAGTCTAAGCGCAAGCCGATCAAGGAATACTTTGCCTCGCAGGGCCGCTTCCGCGGTCTGGCCGAGGATGACTTGGGAAAGATCCAGAAGTGGGTCGACGAAGACTTGGAGCACTACAGTAAGCTCGCGTCAAACTGTGTGTCTGATCCAGCTTTGTACGGAAAAATATAAGGCAGGCCCACGATATAGACTGCCTTACGATACGAACCACTGAGAATCAATGGAGAAGAGTGATTGAAAATGACGGAACAAAAGCCTAACAACACCGAGAGAAAAGAGAGAGCAAAAAGAGCCCCGCGAACTGCTGTACCGAGTAACTCGCAGGTCGACGTTGGAAGCGTCGTGTTCGTCGGCAACAAGCCGGTGATGAACTACGTGCTTGCCTGCATGACACACCTCAACTCTGGTTCAAAAAAGATTGTTGTCAAGGCCAGGGGGCGTGCAATTCCGAGAGCCGTGGACACTGTGGAAGTGCTAAGGCGCTCGTTTGCAAAAGGCGTGGAACTGGAAGGCATAAACCTGTCCAGTGAAGAAGTCGACAGGGAGCAGGGTCGGAAGTCAAAGGTTTCAGCTATTGAAATATCGGTAATCAAGCAGTAGCCAGCTTCTCTTTCCTGCAGAACTAACGGCATCCAAAAGTCAGTGTTGGCTGTTGATGACAGACGTTTCTTTTGGCAGCGGGAGTATAGATAGTTATATAAAACCTCTTTTCTAACTTTTAGTTCCAAGCTGGTGGTGCGCGATGGCCGATTATCCGAAGATAGTTGTTACTCCTCCTGGTCCGAAGGCGAGAGACCTCGTCAAGAAAGATGAGAAGTTCATTTCGCCTTCGTACGGCAGGTTTTATCCTCTTGTCGTTGAATCTGGCAAGGGTTGTATCGTGAAGGATGTTGACGGAAACGAGTTCATAGACTTCAACTCGGGTTTGGTGTGTATGGGTGTGGGTCACAATCATCCCAAGGTCGTTGCGGCCATAAAGAACCAGTGTGACCGTTTCCTGCACTATTCGAACACCGACTTCTTTTATCGAGAGGTTGTTGATCTCGCTGAGAAGCTGGCCCAAATCACGCCTGGAGGTCCTGAGAAGAAGGTTTACTTTGGCAACAGCGGTGCCGAGGCAATTGAAGCAGCCGTTAAGCTTGCGAAGTGGCACAGCCGAAGACAATTGTTCATTGCGTTCACGAGCGCCTTTCACGGACGCACGATAGGAGCGTTGTCCTTCACGGCGAGCAAGCCGACTCAAAAGCGTTACTTCTTCCCGCTCATGCCAGGAGTAACTCACGTTCCCTATGCGTACTGTTACCGTTGCGCCTACAAACTGACGTATCCTGATTGTCACTACTGGTGCGTAGACTTCATCGATGAGCAGGTCCTGCAGAAGTACGTCCCTTCCGAAGACACTGCGGCGATTCTCTTCGAATCCATTCAGGGTGAGGGAGGATACGTCGTGCCTCCTCCCGAGTACTTCCAGCGGATAAAGAAGCTGGCCGACAAGTACGGTCTGCTACTCATCGACGATGAAGTGCAATCAGGCATGGGCAGAACGGGAAAATGGTTTGCAATCGAACACTGGGGGGTCGAGCCCGACATATTATGCACGGCAAAGGCCTTAGCATCAGGCTTGCCCTTGGGAGCAATGATTGCCAAGGCGAAAATTATGGACTGGGTTCCAGGGTCGCACGCGAGTACGTTCGGAGGTAACCCCTTGTCGTGCGTTGCCGCGAGCGCGGTTATCGATATCGTGAAGGATGAGAAGCTTCTTGAGAACGCGAACAAGCAGGGCGCGTACATCATGAAGAGGCTCGGGGATCTGAAAGACCAGTGCGAAATCGTCGGCGACGTGAGAGGCAAGGGCTTGATGATAGGTATGGAAATCGTCGAGGACAAGGAAAGCAAGAAACCAGCCCGTGAGAAAGTCACGGAAATCATGATGCGCTCGTGGAAACGCGGCATCAACGTCATCAGCTGCGGAGCCTCAACCATCAGGATTGCACCGCCGCTAATCATAACGAGAGACCTCGTTGACTCAGCGTTGGACATAATTGAAGACGTAACAAAAGAAGTCGATAAAGAAAAGTAACGTCCGCTTGCGCTAACATCTCCTGCTTCACCAAGTGCGACAGCGAAGCAGTCTAATCTTGTTTCTTGCCGACTAGAAGGAAGTGTTCAGCGCTTCCTACGACTGACGGGTGAGCGCATGTGTCAAGCAATATTTCTACCCACATGCTCCATTTTTCCTGATCCTTGTAAAGCCTGTTGGTCTCCTTCTGCAGATGAGATGAAAGCCCTTCCAAGCCCGCCATCTCCAAAACTTGTACGCCTCGCCGTTCAAAGAGCTCACGCAGCTCTTCAGGCAAGAACCAGTGTGCCGCAGTGAAACCTTCTCCCTGCAGGCCTGGCACGTAGTCTCCGACTTCCCAGTGATGCTTCGCATATCGCATCTCGTTGGGGAAATTGGCGAGAATGGTTTTCAGTAGTCCGATGCGGCTTATGACTGAAACGAAAATTGGGGCATTCTTCTTTGCGACGCGTACGAGTTCGTCTGCGGCCTTTTCCCTCTGTTTGGCCTCGAGCAGATGGTTCAGGGGTGCGCCCAAACATAAAACGGCATCGAAGGATCCGTTGGAAAAAGCTGAAAGATCCTCTACGGAACCCTGCACGAACTGTCTGGCTTTTCGCAAGACTCCTGCTCGTCTCATTTTCTTTCTTGCTGTTTCCAGCATTTCAGGTACTAGATCCAGGAGAACGATGCTGTAGCCCTGTTTCGCCAGTTCGATGGAGTATCTGCCAGGCCCTCCGCCTGCGTCCAAAATTGTGCCGCGATTTGGTAGGTATTTTTTGAGGAAGTGATTGGTGATGATGAACTCTATTCGGTGGTATGGATCCTGCTGGAGACGGCGCCACTCAGTGCTGGCGTGGCTTGAGTACCAGTCTTTAACGATTTTATCGTGTTTACCAGCGTCTTTCATGACGTTTTCTTCAGCCCTTTTTCAATGGTTTCCTCTTCAATGCTGTTCCGCAGATTTGGCAGTATTTTGATTTGTGGTTTGCTGCGTATTTTTTGTGGCAGGCTGGGCAGTATCTCATCCACTGGAGTCTGCGGCGAATTCCAAATGTTGTTAGAGGAGCGAAATCGAAGTTCATTTCGCTTGCGACGTTCTGGATGGAGTAGTCGTCTGTGGCGATCAATGGAGAATAGCCGTCTGTCTTGAGTTCCAGGGCTAAGGCCAGTAGTTGAAGGTCGGTTTCTGAGAGGAAGAATGAGTCTCCCATGGTGGAGGCGAAGGCTTTGGCCCTCTCTAGGAAGGTTTTCTGTGGGTTCTTGACTTTGACTCTTCCGTTTTCTATGGCGGTTCTGAATCTTGCGCCGGGCATGGTGTCTTCGGTTGTTTCTTCTCTGACTTTTGGGGTGGTGTATTGTTCCTCTTTGATTGTGAAGGGGTCGAATCCGGCGACGATTGCGGACGTGTCTATGATTATTGCCCTTTTGCCTGTTTTGTCCGAAGCGGTTTTCACTGCATCCCTCTGAAGAGTAGCCTGCTCCTCAATCGGTGGTAAAAGTTTTCTTCGAGTCTTATGAAGGATGTCTGGTTGTTGGAGCGTGTGATGGTTAGGCTGGGTTGTTTGCGGCTTATCAGTTGGCGGCTGCGTCCGTCGATGAGTATGTGGGTTTTTTCTGGCTTGGCGACTTCGATGGTGAGTACTGAATCTGCTGGGAAGACGATGGGGCGGAAAATGCTGAGTGGACAGATGGGTGTTAGCACGAAGGCGTTTACGCCGGGGTCTAGGACTGGTCCCCCGGCCGATAGAGAATAGCCTGTGGAGCCGGTTTGTGTGGCTACTATGAGGCCGTCTGATTGGCAGTTTATGATGGGTTCTTTGTTTCTGAGGATTCGTGTGTAGAGGAGTTTTGCGGGTTCGTCGGTTGTGATGACGACTTCGTTGAGGGCGTCTGGGAGTTTCGCGCCGTCTGCTGTTGTGGCGAGTTTCGTGCATTTTTCGATTTTGTATTCGCCGGCCAGGATTTTGTCGACGGCTGTAAGGGCGTGTTTAGGGTCGACTTCGGTGAGGAAGCCTCGGACTCCCATGTTTACTGCGAGTATGGGCGGTTCGGGTTTGGGGATGGAGAGGCATGTTCTGAGGATGGTTCCGTCGCCGCCGATGGTGATTATAAAGTCGGTCTTCATTCTTTCTATGGGAACCGTTTCTTGTCTTGTGCTGAGCTTTCCGGCCAGCGTGTCTTCGACCACTACTGTTAAGCCGTTTGTTTTCAGATGGTGGGCTAGGTCGTCGGCGAGTTTCAAGGCGTTCTTCTTGTCATAACGCACCACTAAGCCTACGGTTTTGAACAGGGTTGCTTCACCTTCAAGCTGCATTCGACAATTTGCGCGGGGTCAAGAGGGGTTTTCATCGTTTAGACCTCGCTTGCATGAGTTGGACCGCGTCTAGTTAACTCAGACAGGTGTATATGAATCTATTTCCATGACCGCCCTGTTAGAACATCTGTGGCCAATTTATTGCTTGCACCGCTTGTGTAAGTTCGTAGATTCTGCAGGTGCGATGTTTTTGTCTGGGTTCGTCGAGTTTGGCAGCGGGTGGGTTGCGTGGGTGGTTCGGCAGAATGCTTGGACTTGTGGGGTTGCCCCTCCCTTTTTTTTCTTTACATCAGATGTAATGTTGTGATGTAATGGACACGCATGTGTTTCCATGGTGGCTAACGAGAGTGAGCGGTGCCCCTCCCTTTTTTTCTTTACGTCTGCCGTAATGCTGCAGCGTAAATTTCTATGTTGGGAAGCAGGCTGTGTTTTGAAACAGGTTAAAATGCTTTCAGCGCGCGTTTTAGAGTTGGATCATGGCAATAGGTGAGCCTGCGGACGCTGTTACGCTGTGAGACGGGGAATAATGGCTTGTTGCTTAGCGGTCTTGTGAGGTTTGGAACACCGTTCCAAAGCTTGCTTTCAACCGCACGCGCAGGCGAAGTTTCTTTCTTTGTTTGATAGCTGTGATGGCTATGATGATTAGTGGTATCGCGAAGGCTATCGGCAGGATGTTAGGTTGGAACTCTGGGAGGACTTGGGTGCCCTTGATAATTATCTGATGCTCTGAGTGCGTATAATTCAGGTAGATGAACGCGCACTGGGCGTTTTCTGTTACGCTGAATTCTCCCTGATTCAGAGTTCTCCCATCGAATATGACGGTCCAATCGCTGAGTGCGCCGGCGTTGAGAAGGTTTCTGGGAACGGTCACGTTGCAGAATCCTGTGCTGCCGGCTGGCCCGGTGACGTTGAAGGCTACTTGCATGGCGTTGGGATCGAAGGCGAAGTTGGTCACGGTTGAGTTTGTGAGTATGGGCACGTTGTACGTTCCTCCTTGATAGCTGACTTGTTGATTGAATGCCGTTAAAAACGTCAAGTCTTGGAGGCTGCTCAGAGACGCGTTGCTCCACGTCATGGATGTGCTGTTCAAGGATGTTTGGTCTGGAGCAGGTACGTCGGACGGCGCCGAGAGCAGAACGGTCTCGTTGTTGCTCGATCCTCCTGTGATTGTGACAGTGAAATTCTCAAAGTCACTTGGCGGCGTAAGATCCGCTGTTGTGCTCAGCCAACTCTTCAGTTTGAACGTTATTGAGTCAACGTTGTCCGCTGGGGGTTTAAGAATCAACCCGCTGAAGTTTGCGTACGCCCAATCCTGGCCGAGTCCGAATTGAGCTTGGAAGTTGTCAATGTTTATGTCAGTCTCGTTGAGCAATTGCAGTTCCCACGGTAGCCCCTGAGGCAATTGTTCCGTGGCGTTGATCTCATCTATATAGATGCTCTTTTCTTGGTTGAGCTCGGCTTCGAAATCGCCTTGAATTGTCTCTGTGGAAGCGAACGTCATTGTCCCGTTGACCAAGTCGAGTGTCGTTGTCGAAGAGTTGACGGTCGTATAAGTCGTGTTGAGGTAGGACTCGTAGAGGTAATTCAGATAGCTGGAATTTTGAGGCGCCAAGTCTGGAAGGATAGAAACAAGGTCATTTTCTAGTTGACTGTCGTTGCTTACGAGCCACGCGTTATAAGACATTTCGCCGTCGGCGCTGGAATAGGAGGCGTTTAATCCCGCGTCCTTCACGGCGTACGATGTCGCGTTGGCAATCTTGAGTAACGCTGCCATCTGGGTTCCTGTCAAGATTGAGGACCAAGAAGGAGGCGTCGCGGGCGGCACTAACGTGATGAGGTTGTTGTACAGTGTCTGCGAATCGCAGGTCAAATGCAAATTCACTTGGGCAATCTGTGACTCGTAATAATAGTTGAGCACTAGAGAAGCATTGCTAACCGAAGAACCAGCAGATTCCAGCGAGGCGTAGACGAGTTGCTGCAGGTCGCCATCCGTAGATCCTGACGGAAACATTAGCGCGGCTATGGCTCCCGTAAAATTGCCAATGATTGTGCCGTTGTATATGACGTCTTGACCGAGCGTTGGGTCCGAATACGGGATCTGTGTTAGGTTCAAATAGTTACATGTTGCGTAGCCTGAGGTTGCATTATAGAGCGAGTTAGACCCTTGTCCTGTGAAGTTGGCATTCAGATTAGCGACAAACTGGTCGACGTTGGTCTCGTTTACTTGCAGGTCATCAAAGTTCGAATAGGTGACGTTCACGTTGCCGTTGAATTGGAGGCTAGTTCGGTTGCCGCTGAAGTTCACGGTCACGTCGCCAAACGGGAATCCTGCGATCGTGTGGAATGTGATGTTTCCCTCCATCGTTGTTCCGTCGAAATTTGCGAGCATCGTTGCGTCCGACATGTTGAACGGGAAAACTGTGCTTAGAATCGTCGGGAGGGTCGTTTGTCCGGTGACGTCTACGTTGAACAGTCCTCCTGAGTACGCGGCGTTAAGATTGACGTCCGTGGTGTTGTAGGGGTAAACCGAAGCTTCTTGCTGAGGCAATGTTGTTGAGGCGTTGATTGTGTCGTTCTGGATTCCGTTCTGGTAAACCTCGCTTGCGTGAACCTCGGTTGCGTTTAGGCTTGAATAGGGGGTTCCTGAGAAAACAACAGTGCCGTTAGAAGTTTCGGTGGTCGTGTTCCCAGTCGTTTCGAAACCTATACTAGCGTTCATTGGGGGCACATACGTGTTTTCTGGGTACATGTTCGTGAAGTTGAGTGCTCCGTCGACGGCGATGGTGGCGTCCGGATAGACTTTGAAATTGACTTGTATGTTGCTTGAAGGAGCGTCGAAAAGCGTGTAGTTATATTGCATTGAGAGAGGCACGTTGCCTAGCCAGCTTAGACCGCCCCCAGAGTAAGAAAGGGCTACGCCGCTCACGCTCGCAGGGTTAAAGTGGTAATAAACAATTTCAGGACCTGAAAAGTTCAAGTAAGCCCAACAAATGCCAACGTTACAGTTTTCCTGCACAGACTCATAACTATACAGCTCCCCGTTTCCCCAGGGTGTTTGTCCCTGTTCCAGCAAACCACCACCACCCACCGAGTACTGTCCAGCCACGGTCACATTGAATTCTATTCCGACTTCAAGATAATTGAAAAGACCGTCGTTGTCAGTGTCGACGCCTCGGTCGGAGATGCGCCCGGTCAGGAATGCGTAAAAATCGAATTCGGTGTAGCGGTAGACCCTTGACAAGGTCACATTTAATTTGAGGTCCAACCCCAAACGGTACATACCGTTTTCGGGGGCTAAAAGAGAGATCTCGCCGATTTGTTCAATATCTATGCCAGAGTTAAAGATGGCGGGGCCGCTGAAGGTTACGTTCATGTACTGAATGCCCGGATCAAGAAAGCCTTGTTGGGAACTAACGATGGCGATGCTTTCGTTAGGATATGCGCCCATGAGGTCGTAAACGTAGACTTCGAAGTTTCCGGCGACTGTCACGTTGACTTGAATGTCGACTTCCAAGTAATCGTACAGACCGTTGCCGTGAGTGTCAACACCATGATCGAGAATGTTGCCCAGAGTTGCCTCAGGATTCTGAGCACCAGCAGATAACCTATATGACATCGACAACGTTGAGATTAATAGCAGAAAAACTGCCACTATGGTCAAAAACTTTCGGACTTCCATCCTTCCCCGCCCTCTTCAATGCAACTATATGTTATACTAACATGTTGTCAACACTTAAATAGTTTTCACGCAAGAACAACCGATTGGGGAATTGCAGACGAGGCTACTCACGTTCTGTTTCAGAAATCTTCTTCGCAGAAGGATGAGAACGTTCCTTTGCATTCTCGGAGTGGCTATCGCGGCGACTTTTGTCGTTGCCATAGGCGCCACCAGCATGAGGTACACGACAGTCGTGCGACAGGTGAACGTGCTCTTCAATGGGCAAGTAACGGTGGTAAGCAAGGACGCGATTGTAATCCAAGCTATTCCAGTAGGTGGCGGCATGCTGCCGCAAGGTTCAACGGTGGAAGAAATACAGTCAGTTCCGGGGGTCAGTTCAGTCACTCCTGTCCTTTTTCTCATGCCAGTCGGGCCTCAAGGCGTTATCCAAGCTCTGCCAGTAAATTTTACGATGGGCTTGCCCGTTGAGGATTGGTGGTCTATCCTTGGACCTGTATCGCTGAGGAAAAATGGGCAGCTTCCAGCTAATGATTCAAGCAGTGAAATCTGGGCTGGCGGCAATATAGCAGACCAGTACGGATGGAAGGTCGGCACGCAGATAGAGGTGAACGGTTACTCTTTACGCGTCTCGGGCGTTTTTGACACAAGCATGGCGCTGCTGGATCGTTGTGTGATTATGCCCCTTACGCTGATGCAAACTGTTTACAACTATCCTCAGTCTGTCAACATAATTGCAGTCAGACCAGCGCCAAACGTGCCGGAGCAGAACTTGACAACGGCCATAACGGAGAAGATAAGCTACGTTAACGCTTTGACAGAAACTGAGAGGAACGATATTGTTCAACCGGTCTTGGACCAGGTGCAAACGTGGACAGTGGGCATAGAAACTGTGGTTTTCATAATGAGCCTAATCCTGGTGATGACGGTCACGGTCATGAACGTGTCGGAGAGGCGACGCGACTTCGCGACTCTCGATGCGATGGGAGCTCCGACAAGCTACATGTTTCGAGTGGTCTTGATAGAAACGTTTTTCATCGGAGTCCTGGGCGGTATCATTGGAACAGCCTGTGGTTCCTTGACGGCAATAGTTCTGGCAAGTTTGTACACGAGCATTCCTCTCGCCATGTTCTTTCCAAGTATACTGAGTATCGTTCCGCCCTTTTACATGCTGGAAACGTTTTTGGCAATCGTGGGGGTCTGCTGCCTCGGCGGGATAGTGCCGGCCATAAACGCGACTAGAATGCACATAGCTGAAGCGTTGAGGGCGGAGTACTGATGAGAATCAGGACGGTGAACCTTTCAAGATCATTCCACGTGGGCTCATCCCAGATAGCAGCGGTCAGAGCGGTCAACCTGGAAATCAGCGATCCGAAACTCGTCGCCATAGTCGGTCCTTCGGGTTCAGGCAAATCCACGCTGCTCAACCTCATTGGCTTGAATGATTATCCAACGTCGGGACAGATTTTCATCAACGACGTCGATGCTTCCAGGTTGACCAATCGTGAACGCAGAAGGATCCGGAATACGAACATGGGATTTGTTTTTCAAACTTTCAATCTCTTTCCTACTCTCAGCGCCTTGGAGAACGTTGAATTGCCCATGTCTTTAGCTAATAGATCTCAAGGAGAGCAATCGGAAAGGGCGTTTAGGCTACTTGAGATAGTGGGGCTGGCGCAGAGAAGCAATCATAGGCCGAAACAGTTGAGCATGGGTGAGATGCAACGTGTGGCCATCGCGAGGGCCCTTGCAAACAAGCCGGAAATAATCATCGCCGACGAACCTACGGGAGAGCTTGATTCGAAGACGGCCAAGGAAATAATCAGTCTATTAGAAGACATAAACAAACGCGACAAGACTACAGTCGTCGTAGCGACGCATGACGAAAAAATAGTAGGCGCAGCAGACGCTGTGCACACCATGCAAGACGGCCAGCTCAAGACAGATGGTTAGCGCCTTGCGTTCCTAAATTTTGTTTCTGGCCGTAATCAGGCGTTCATTCGCGTTTTGATTTTTGTTATTGGCAGGTCGGAGGTTCTAGTGTGCGCCAACGGCCTCTCCCCCCGGTCTACGATATGATCCAAATATGAACCGCTGGAACAACCAATAATCTAAGCATCAATTAATCAGGTGATTAAAAAAAGAGAGTGAAAGTGCAGAACAGAAAAACGCTTTGGGAACTTGCTCGAAGCATTATGATGTCGGGTAAAGGAGAGAATTTGGTTAGAGATGCTTGAAGTAATGCTTGTCAACTTTTTTTGTCTTGGCATCAACTCATTGCTTATTGTTTTTGAATATTGGAATGTTCTTGGGACAAGTTTTCTTGTCAAAAAAGGTTTTCTTCTACACTTGCCAACAATGTAATTGGCGATGGTTTGTGTCCAACAATGACGAAGAACCGTATTCCAGCATCTTTGCATCCCTGAAACATCCCGTTCGGCGTAAGATTCTGAGGATGCTCTCGAAAAAGCCTATGAGTTACTCAGAGATGCTTGAGGTTCTGGGAGTATCCAACTCTTTCTTGACCTATCATCTTGAAAACTTGGGAGAACTCGTGGGCAAGACGGACGATGGTAGGTATAGACTTTCCAGTTTTGGAGAAGACGCAATGGCAACAATGACGAGAGTCGAAGACATCCCAGCAACCACACCTCAGCAATCACCACAAACAAAACCAAAGAAAATCATGTGGAAAAGTGTCCCCATCGCACTTGGCTTAATCTGTATTGTCTTGATAGCTTTCATAGCATATTTCGCTGTAGCTCGTATTTCAGCACAAAACAGCTATAACAGTATACAAAACCAAAACAAACAATTACAGACTTGGCTAGCTGGCAATGAAACATGGCTAAATCAAACTGAAACATGGCTAATTGGAAATGAGACATTGCTTCAACAGGCACAGGTTAACAATACAAATCTGCAAAAACAGGTTGATTATTTGAACTCTGAAATTGCAAGCTATCAAAACCAAATAAATAACATGCTGCAAACCCTTATTACAGCCCAAGGATTTGCTGATGGGCTTCAACTCACCATGACCCTTGAGAAAGCCAACTACAGCCTAGGCGAACCGATAAACTTGACGCTCAAAATTACCAACATCAGCAATCAAACGATAGAGTGTTTGTGGATTGAGCCGATGTTTGATTTTGTGGTTTATAACGACACTAATAACAACTTATACGATTATGACAATTCTGCACCCCCTCAGCCTATCCTTGATTTTCTTCCCCCCCCCCAGTGCCTCTTAATTCTACCCAAAGTATTTCCTCGGGCAATCTAGTTTGGCCTCAGGCATACAACGCTACGGCCTTTTCGGAAGGCTATCCAGTTTCGGCAGGAACATATTACATTGTCGGATACGCTTTCACCACTCCCTTGCATACAAACCCAATACAAGTGACCATAGCCCCACAATAACAAGTTCAAACAAAGTTCAATCTAGCTGAGGAGTAACAAGGACGGAAATCTTTAATCAGCACAGCAACAGAAGACAAACTAGGGGTTCAAAAATGGAACCAGAGGTTCACATTATCGAGAAATATTTCCAAGAGGTTATGCATTGTTTTACAATGACGAATATTCAGCTTAAAGGGAAAAAGGAAATTGACCTATTAGCCGTTAATCCAATGGAAAAACAGTACTACCACATTGAGTCTTCGATTCATACGATGAACAAACTTGCGCGAATGGATGATTTGGACAATTTCCAAAAAGAGAAGTTTGAGCCTCAAATTGTGAAACAGAAAATACGTGAAGTGTTTGGGAATGTTCCTTATCATAAAATGCTAGTGGTTTGGAATGCAAATGTGGACCTAGTAGATATCGCAAAAAAGCGATACGGTATTGAGCTTCAAGCGTTAGGTGGTATACTTTACTATTTTCGAAGGAAACAAGTAACTTCTGGTTCAAGAGACGACATTTTGAGGGTCTTGGAGCTAGTTTACGTTATGGAAAAGGAAGACAAAATTATAGAAAAACATTTGATGAGAAAAAAGGAAACGTTGGACATTGCGTTAAGCCACGCCGTACAAAAAGGCTCTAGTTAAGCTGAAAGAGGAATGTGAGCGGCAAGGGAAATCTTAAATCGGCAAGGCAACAGAAGACAAACGCGCGCGCTTGGGGGCAAGAAAAGTGTCCGAAGAGCCCTAAATATATATATTCGTGAAGCTCAAGAATGGCTCTGTAGGTAGTCGGGTTTAGGTTGGCTTGCACATGACCAAACCAGTTCACGTTGGTGAGTTGAGAGTTGGTGGTTACATGGTTATCGACGGAGAACCATGTCACATTGTTGATATCGACAAGTCGAAGCCGGGGAAGCACGGTTCAGCCAAGGCTAGGATAACAGCTGTAGGCGTCTGGGATGGAGTTAAGAGGAGCTTCGTGAAGCCCGTTGATCTCGGAGCGGAAGTGCCGATAATCGACAAGCGCACGGGCCAAGTGTTTGCGGTCAACCCGAATGGCGTTCAAATCATGGACATGGAGACTTACGAGTACTTTGATGCTCCTTTCCCGCAAGAAGAGGAATTGAAGGCTAAAATGGTGCCTGGCGTGGAAATCGAGTATTGGCGAATACTCGGAAAAATGAAGATTATGAGAGCAAAGTAGACTCAGACATTGAACTCTCAGGCAGCATGTTGGGATTCTGATTCTCTCTTGTTTGAAACACCCGCAAATACACGCGTTACTGATGGCTGGAGGCGCTAAAGAATGTCGAGTGGAAAGAGAATTTTTTCAGATTTTAAAGTGTTCAGTCGAGGGTACTTAAGAAACAAGTTCGGATTATTCTTCGGATTGGTTTTCCCCGTAATATTGATCTTGATTTTCGGCGCAATCTTCTCAGGGAACAACTCTGCAACAATCAACGTATATGCCCAAGACAAGGACACGGGCCCCTTCCCATCACCACAAATGAACATCGGGTTACAGTTTTTGAATGCCTTCAGCAATTCTACAGTCAAGATAATTATGGTAAATGCTTCAGAGAACTTTCCTCAATACTTAGCGGCGCATTCGACTTCTGATGGCATCGTTATTCCTGCGAACTTCTCATCTAGCTACTTGGCGGGACAGCCGGTAAACGTGACGGTCTATGGCAATCCCACTTCGACCTCTAGTATGATCGTGACCGAGACAGTTACTGGCGTCATAAACGGTTTTAATTTGAATTATTACAAGCAAAATGCCATACTGATTATTGGCATTAAGCCGGCGACGGTGAATACGCAGCAAACAAAGTATGTTGATTTCTTGATACCCGGTTTGATAGGGTTTTCGATACTTGTGAGTCCAATGTTCTCGCTGGTTAACATTTCTTCAGAGTATAAGAAAACAAAACTCTTCAAACAGCTTTCGCTTACACCCCTTACCAAAATGGAGTGGCTCGCCTCCAAGATAACGTGGTATTTTGTCCTGACTGTAGCGAGCTTTCTGCTCATGGTTGCTGTAGGAGTCTTTGTGTTTGGCGCACACGTTACCCTCACGTTTGGGCTTCTACCCTTTCTAATTCTCGGCCCGACACTTTTCGCATCGCTAGGCATGCTCGTTGGAACAGTTACGAAGGATCCTGAAACTGCGGGCGTAATAGGCAACATAGTGACTTTCCCCATGATGTTCCTCTCAGGCACTTTCTTCCCAATCAGCATCATGCCAACATACCTTCAAAACATTGCACACATTCTGCCACTGTTCTACGTTATCGAGGGCTTAAACAACGTCATGGTCTACGGAAACTACACGGGAGCAATAATTGACATAGCAGTCATCGCCATAATAACAGTCGTCTTCTTTGTGCTGGCAGTCAGACTCTTCAAGTGGAGAGAAGACTAAACAACTTCTCTTGTTTTAACGCCCCAAAAGGCTTGACTCATTGATTGTATACAAGAAATTTGTGATGCCAAGTCAGCAGACACAGAAAGAGAGGAGAACTGTCTCAGTGAAATCATTGATACGGCCAAAGGCCTCTTCTTCTCGAAGGGCTGGCGCTCTCAGAGGAGAGAGGTAAGTCCAAGTATTCCACCCGCAACTATGATGAGTGCGGCTGCCCAGAAAGCTGCTTTCTCATATTTTTTGTAGTGATATCCATTCATGACGTCAGTACTAGTGACAAGCTTGCCCAGAAAATACACTGATGGTATGAGGACTATGGGGAAGATGAACATCATGTTAAGCATCAGTTGGATGTAACCAGCCACGGTTGCCACGAGGATAAGGGCTGGAAGACTTTCGAAGGCGTATATTGTTAGAAAAGAGTTTCTGGAGTTAGGTCCGGTTGCGCGTCCCGTGGCTTCAAGAACACCCCAGGCTGAACCGAGGGAAACCACTACCAGGGCGAGAAAACCCGCAAAAAGGAAACCCATTCCGATTACAGGCACAGCAAAGCTACCAAATACGGGCAGCGCCCTCGGCAAATCGCCAATGTCAATCAGGCTTTTGCCGCTGAACACGTTTAACCCCACGATGACAAGTATCACCATAAGAATTTCCGAAACTATTGCACCAATCAAAGTTTCCAGCCGCTCATTTTTGAGGTCTTTAACTTGTTTCTTCCTGCGAGAATCTGCTCCCGAGTGAAAGTACAGCATCCAAGGCATTATGACCGCGCCTACGCTAGCGGCGAGAAGATAATCGAACGACGGGGTGCCATACGGCTGCACGGGAGAAAGCCCTGTGAAAACAAACGAGTTCAGGTCGATATGGAAGACAAATGTTGAGCCTAAGATAGCGATCAACAGCAAGAAGCTCACTGGGATGAGCACCTTCTCTGCTTGGCTGTACTGTCGGCCCGCTACGATCAGCGTGTGTAAAATGAACACGATTATGAGGCCCAGGATGACCGGAAATCCTATCAAACTGAAACCGATGGCAATGCCGGCGTACTGGGCAACGTACTCCAGAAAGTCGCTTAGACCCATGGGGATTGCGGCCGTTATGGCTGCTCTATTTCCGAAGTTCTTTCTTATTTGTTCTCCAAGTCCTCCGCCCGAAGCGATTCCCAAGCGTCCTGCCGCATCTTGGATTATGAAAAGTGGAAATATCAGTACGAGAAGCACGAAGATCATTCGGTAACCCCACGTGGCGCCGGATTGAAGACCAGTTATGATGGAGGCTACGTCCACGTCCGCTATCATTACAATCCAGGCTGGCCCGAAGTTCTTGAGCCAATCGCTGGCCCTTTGGTTCACGGTTTACGCCTCCTTGAAGCGAATCACACTTAGGCATACCTAACTCGTTTGCCGCATATAAACATTTAGGCAAGCCTAAATAGTTTGTTCCAAAAAAGCCTATAAAGCGGTCATGAGTTATATGAAATTTAGTAACTTACTGCTTGTGACCGATGTTAATGAGCATCTCTGAGAGCATCGAGGAATATCTGGAAACACTCTGGGTATCAGAGGAACGCGGAGAAAAACTGGCACACGTAACTTGGGTAGCCGACCATCTGGGAATATCAGCTCCAAGTGCAGTAGAAATGCTAAGAAAGCTGGAGAAAGAAGGCCTCGTAATTTACAAGGCAAGACAAGGAATCGAACTCACCGATAAGGGAAGAAAAATAGGTAAAAGAATCATCCGCGCCCATAGGCTAATCGAGGTATTGATGAAGGAAGCTCTCAAAACAGATATTCAAGAAGAAACCGTCTGCGGCATGGAGCACCACATGGACGAGATATTTATGGACGCGTTATGCACATTATTAAACCACCCGAGGAAATGCCCTCACGGAGATAACATTCCCAAAGGCAAATGTTGCCCATAACAGTTCATTCTGTAAAAGCACCCAACGATGGCTTCACAACGTTCAGCACTCAAAAAACGAGAGATCCTTGACCCAAGGTGACGGCTTTTATTCCCACCATTTCCACTTGAGTGCGCTGAATATAGTGTAGAGAGCTAGCAGGATTATTCCCCAGCTCAACGCTATTCCAGCGATTCTCAGCAAATCGTTTGTTGTGTTGGCGTATATTATCCATCCGCTTATTCCGCAAAGGCCGACTAAAAGAAGAATGAAAATCGCAATGTGAATGGCTGTTTCTCCTGCCAGATTTCCCACCTGCCAGACTGTTCCAATGCCTATCGTCTTTTGTTGTTAAAAGACTTTCGTCAATGTTTATTTCAATGGCTCACATTGCATAGTTTGAGGCCGATGATGCATGAAGAGCCGTCTGATTTGTGACGATATTTAGGTGCTGAGGCTTCCGACCTATTTCTTGCGACGAGTGTGCGTCGGCATCTTGCGCGGCAACTTGATTTCCAAGATTCCTTTCTTGTGTTCAATCTTCATTTTGTCCATGTTGACGGTAACTGGAATGCGGATCCAAGCGTGGAATCTCTGGATGACGCCCTGCCTATGGGTTATGCCAAGCTCTGTGAGACGGATCTTCTTCTTCATTTCAGCGGATATTTCTAGGGAAGAGGTATCGGCCGCTTCGACTCGTACGGTCTTTTTATCTGCGTAGGGCAAGTCGACTGTTACTATTACCTCAGTAGGCTTTACCGTTATTTCGCGCAGGGGTTCTATCGCGCATGTCTTCAGGTCCCAACATGGTCTTTCGCTCAGGGTTTCTTTGACTTGGTCGGCCCATTTTTCCATTTCTTGGAAGTACTCGTCTATCATGTCAGAGATTGAGGCTCTCTTCCTGATGGACAGTTTTCATCTCCTCCTTATGAAACGTACATTGGAATGTCGTATTCTTGGCCCTTCTTCATCTTCGACATCTCTTCTTGGGTTCGTTTCATCACGTCTCGGGCCCTCAGTCGGATTTCCTCGCCTTTCTCCAACAGTTTTGCGACGTTCACTTTCAATCCAGTTATCTTTGCCAGCTGCTTCAAGACTTCTGCCGCCGCCTCGGGGTCTGGATAGTTGTAGAAGCACTGGGCAAGCAGTGTTATTGCTGGTGATCCAGCTTGCGCGGCGCGTTGAAGCACGACCGCTTGAGGACCAACCATGTATCCTTCCATCAGAATCTCTAGTCCCTTTTCCTGAGCTGTCTTCAATGCCTCAGCAGTGGATGCGGCAGCGAATGATTTCAGTTCCGTGACGTCTTGTCTGTCTTGGATTGGCATCCCGCTGAGTGAAATCATCATTTTCACGTTCTTGTTTTTCGCCCAGTCAATCAGCGCGTCCATTATTGGATATATCATGTCCGTGGGTATCGGCACTTCTGAAATTGCCAAGAGGGTGTCTTGGCCTGCGAATATCCTAATCGAAGAGTGCGGTAATCCTTCGTGCAGAATGATGAGCGGCGGAAGCATGTTGGAATCCAAGTGAGCCACTTCGGTCAAGCCCAGCTCGTCGACTAGGTGCGAAGCGGCAATTACTCCTACCAGCCCAACGTCTGGAAAAGCAAAAAGCAACGTGGCTCCAGTCGGCACTTTCTTTGTCTCGATAATCTCGACTTCTTCACTCAATTTTACCACTAAAATCCTCCAGAAGAAGGATGAAGTCTAAAAAGCTTTTCGGAAGCAAGCTTCTGGAACGGAATAGCTATTAATGGCACGGAGCGATGTAAATCTGGAGAGAAAGCATGTCTCTTGAACGTCTTGGTTCGTCACTCTACGAAGCTGTGAGGAAGGTTTTCAGAGCGTCTGTTGTAGATGAGGCCACGGTTAAGGAGCTTGTGCACGATGTTCAGAAGGCTCTGCTTCAGTCGGATGTTAACGTCAAGCTCGTGCTTGAAATCTCGAAGCGAATAGAAGATAGGGCTCTGAAGGAAAAAGTTCCGCCGGGGATTTCAAGACGTGAGCACGTGATAAAAGTCGTATATGAAGAGCTGACGCGTTTCTTGGGAGAGAAACCGGCTCTGATAAAGATGGAGCCTGGTAAGAGAAAAATAATAATGCTCGTCGGCATCCAGGGCTCCGGAAAGACGACCGCGGCTGCCAAACTTTCCAGATACTTTCAGAAGAGGGGCATGAAGCCCGCCTTGATTTGTGCTGACACTTTTCGACCTGGCGCCTACGCTCAGCTTCAGCAACTCGCAGCCAGAATTAACGTGCCCTTGTTTGGCGACCCGAAGGCGAAAGATCCAGTCAAGGTTGTTGCCGAAGGGTTGAAACAGTTCGGCGACAAGGACTTGATAATCGTCGACACTTCCGGTCGTCATAAAGAGGAACACGAACTCATCAAAGAAATGAAGGCGCTTGAGAGAAACATCAAGCCCGACGAGGTCATGCTAGTTATCGACGGAACGATCGGCCAGCAAGCGTTTGTTCAGGCTAAAGCCTTCAACGAGGCCACGCCCATCGGGTCGATACTCGTCACTAAACTTGACGGGTCGGCGAGGGGGGGCGGCGCTCTCTCCGCGGTGGCGGGCACGGGTGCGCCCATAAAGTTCATCGGCACTGGAGAAAAAACCGAGGACGTGGAGGCCTTTGTTCCGTCACGTTTCGTTGGTCGCTTGCTGGGAATGGGTGACCTGGAAACCCTGCTGGACAAGGTGCGTGAGGCCGAGGTAACAGTTCCAGAAAAGAAGGCCAAGGCTATCATGAGCGGCAAATTCACGCTGACGGACATGTACGAACAGTTCGAAGCCATGAAGGGAATGGGCACTTTCAAGAAACTTATGAACCTGATCCCCGGAATGTCCTACAAGATCCCAGACGAGATGATGAACACAGCCGAGGGTCGTATGGAGAAGTGGCGGGTGATGATTCAGTCCATGACGGTTAGTGAGAAGGAGAACCCGAAAATCTTCAACTCTTCAAGGATGAAACGCGTAGCCAGGGGTTCCGGCACGAGCGAGAAAGAAGTGAAGGAGCTTCTCAAACAGTACGTGACGATGCGACGCATGCTGAAGACGATGCGCAGGCAAAAGAAATTTTCCTTCTTCGGAAAAAATCTGCCCACAGATCTCAAGTGACAGCGCTAGACTCTCGGAAGGCGTGCTGAATGAGCATTTTGCAAGAGGCCCAGAGAATGCTTGGAAAATACCCCCTCTGTGACAGTTGTCTAGGTCGCCAATTCGCCCTGTTGGGCCACGGTGTTGAGAACGAGGAGAGGGGAAAGGCGATAAAACTGGCTTTAACGCTTGAGGCTCATGCTTCGGCGCTTTCAGAAAGCAAACAGGGCGTTAAAGCCCTCAAGGTCTTGGCGACAAACGGCTTTTCAAAAGTTGCGAGCGAAATACTCAACAGATTGGGAGAACACGTAAAGGCGGAAGATTACCCCGAAACCTGCTTCTTGTGCGAGGGCAAGCTTGATGCTCGCAGTGATTTGGCGAATAAGGCACTTGCGCTTTTCGGCGAGTTCGAGTACAGCAATTTTCTTGTGGGCATTGAACTGCCCTTGGCTGTTGGCGAACGTGAAGATGAGTTTAGGGCGGAGTTCGGAGTTAGCCAGGGTGAGAGTCTCCGCAAAGAGTTCGCGAGAACCGTCGGCAAGAGAGTTGCAGAGCGAAGCGGGAAAGAGGTGGACTTCAAAAAGCCCGATATAGTCGCCGTCATCAAACCCTTCTCTGGTCTTGTGAGACTTCAGGTTAACCCTCTCTTTATAGCTGGAAGGTACAGAAAACTCGTCCGAAGCATTCCACAATCGAAATGGTTCTGTTCTGAGTGCTGGGGGAAAGGATGCAAGAAGTGCAACTGGACTGGAAAAATGTACCCAGAGTCGGTGCAAGAAATAGTTGAGAAGCCACTCTTAGAAGCGACGGGCGGTCCAGACGCTTCGTTTCACGCTTCAGGAAGAGAGGACATCGACGCTCGCATGCTGGGCAATGGCAGGCCTTTCGTGATTGAAATCGCAGCTCCGAAAAAGCGTTTCCTGGACCTTGGAAAGATGGAGGATGCGGTGAACGCGAATGGCGTGAACAAGGTCGAAGTTTCAGGCCTGAAGTTTGCGAACAGAGATGTCGTCAGGAAGCTGAAGGCGGGTGAATCTAAGCAGAAAGAGTATCGTTTGTTCATCGAATTTGAAAACAAAATCACGGCCAAGGACATGCGTTTCTTGGAGGAGAACCTTTCAAACATCATGATTAAGCAAGATACTCCTGTTCGTGTTTTGCACAGACGCGCCGATCTGACGCGGGAAAAGTACATATACGACGTGGGCGTTAAGAAACTGTCGCCAAAAAAGGCTGAAATGAGATTACGCTGTCAAGGAGGGCTTTACGTTAAAGAGCTGGTTACTGGGGATGAGGGAAGAACGGTTCCCAGCGTTTCAGAACTTCTCAAAAACAAAGCGAAGCCCATGGATCTTGATGTTTTGAACATAATTATGGAAGACTAGGAGAAGTGTAAGAATGAGAAAGTCGAAAGGTTATCGTTCAAGTGCACGCCGCCTCTTGACAAAGGGAACCAGAGAGCATGGGAAACTGAGGCTGAGCAAGCTGCTTCAAGAGTATCAGCCTGGAGCCAGTGTTGTTGTCAAGATAGATTCCAGCGTTCACAAAGGCATGCCTCACAGGCGTTACCATGGCAAGGTTGGCACTGTTCTCAACAAGCGAGGACGCAGTTACGTGGTAAGTGTTTCCCAAGGGGATGCCATCAGAGAGATCATCGTCAGACCTGAACATTTGGAACCTTGGAAGAGTGATTAGAATGTCAGAGAAGGGCATGACCGAAAAGAAGCTGACTCTCCCGCAGGTTAAGAGCCTGATGGATTCTATAGGTGAAGCAAACCTTGATCAGCTGCAGCGCCGCACGTTCGATTACGTGTCGAAGTTTTCGAAGACCGACCCAGAGTCTGCCGAAAAACTGGTTGGAAAACTAGTGACAGATTACGGACTGGACGAGATAGAGGCAGTGCAGATAATCAATTGCATGCCGAAGAGCGTCGAAGAGTTAAGAGTGTTCTTGGCCGGCGGACGAAAGATCATCGAAACAGCTAAACTGGAATCAATAGTGAACCTGCTGGATGAAAATAGAAAATTGAAATAGGCTGGTCAATGCCAACTATTTTAAGCAATAAGAGACTAAATAGAGGAAATTATGACGATGATGGAGAAGCGGTACGAAGAGTACGCTCGTATCCTGGACTTTCTGCAGCACGGCCGACCAGGAGTTCACGTCTCAGGAAGAGCCGGCTACCGAGCGGGAGCTCTCGTTCAGCTGCTAGGTGAAGAATTCTTCACTCTCCTAGAGGCATTGGTCAAAGAAGGCGTGATACTCAAGCCTCACGATCGTGTTTTCGTCGGCAAAGAGGCACGCGAAGAAATAACGTACATCATCGGCAGAATAAGCTACGAAGAGTTAACGGCAGCGGCCAAGACGGAGCTTCCAACGGTTATCAACGAAGTCGTGCTGAACCGTGAAAAGTGGTTTGTCCAATTCTTCAACACTGCACGGGCTGTCACGCCTAGAATGCACGCTCTGGAGCTGGTTCCAGGAATAGGAAAAAAATACATGTGGCAAGTAATTAACGAGCGCGAGAAGAAACCCTTCCAGAGTTTCGAAGACTTACAGAAACGCACTGAACTGCCTAACCCAGTCAAACTGATTACGAAAAGGGTCATGGAAGAGCTGGGCGGCGACAGCAAGTACCGGTTATTCACGAGAGCACAATAGCCAATCCAAGGTTCAAGAGGGGAGAATGAGCCTCCTAGAAGAAACGAAGTCTCTGCTTCGAAGGCATCGAATCGGGCCGAACAAGAAGCTGGGCCAAAACTTCATGGTTGAATCGCAAGTTTTTCAAAAAATGGCTCATCACGCGCAACTCGGTCACGGCGACACTGTGCTGGAGATAGGCGCCGGCCTCGGTTTCTTGACTCGTTTCCTGAGCGAAAAATGCAGGACGGTTCTTGCAGTTGAATTCGACCCGAGGCTTGTCAGTATCTTGCGTGAACAACTTAGCTGCGCAACCAACGTGAACGTAATCGAAGGCAACGTTCTGAAGGTCAACGTTCCAGCGTTCAACAAAATCGTTTCAATCCCTCCGTATCAAATCTCGTCCCGCCTGCTCACTTGGATATTCAAAAAGGACTTCGACCGCGCAGTCTTGATTTTTCAAAAGGAATTTGCGGATCGTCTCACTGCCACCGTTGGAAGCGAAGACTATGGATGGTTGACCGTTTTCACGCATTACCATGCGCAGGTTGAGCTCCTAGACGAGATTCCAAAATCCATGTTCTACCCACGTCCGAAAATAGACTCAACAATAATGTGCCTGAAACCGAAGAAGCCAAAGGCCGCCCTGACCAGCGAGGCATCCTTTGAACGCCTTCTCCAAGTTCTCTTCACGCGCCGTAATAGAACAGTTAGAAGCGCGGCTATGGCATACCTGAAACACAAATGCGGTACAACAAAACAGGACGTGGCCAAAATTGCTGACTCTCTACCTCTGGGAGACAAGCGCGTGCGAGAACTTACGCCAGAAGATTTCGGAGCACTAGCCAATGCGATTCTCAAGTAGAGTCGTCTTCGCTGATCATGCTTTCGACATCCTGGAAAACGTTTACGAACCAGCCGAAGACTCTTTCCTATTCGCCGAAAACCTGAACGTCAGACGCGGCTGCAAGGTCATTGACATTGGAACCGGCTGCGGCATATTAGCCGTGATTGCAGCGAAAAAGGCAGCTCAGGTTGTGGCGATAGATGTAAATCCCTACGCTGTTAAATGTGCGAAAAACAACGCGCAGATTAACGGTATTGGCAACCGCATTTCTTTTGTTCAAGGAGATCTGTTTGCGCCACTAAGAATCAGAAAAGAATTCGATCTAATCCTGTTCAACGCTCCCTACCTCCCTTCAGAAAAGAATGAAAAAAACTCTTGGATAGAATGGGCTTGGGCTGGCGGCACATCTGGAAGAAACGTTATCGACAAGTTCCTCTGCGAGGCTCCAAAACATATTAGACCCGACGGAGAAATCCTATTGATGCAATCAACGCTCTCTAATGTGGAGCGGACCATTCGCAGTCTCGACGAGAGCGGGTTGGAGGCAAAAGTTATCGCGAAGCAGGATCTTCCATTCTTCGAGTCCGTAGTCCTCGTCAGGGGAGTGAACAAATCGTGAGACGTGCCGTATTGTCCAAATTGACGAGAAATGAAGAGGGTTGAGTTTGGCGACAAAGTCTTGGCATGCGTTGGCTCCTGAGGAAGCATTGAAGGCGTTGAACTCCTCTGAACATGGTTTGAGCCAGGCAGAAGCTCAGAAACGTCTGATAGCATATGGCAAGAACGAACTGCAGAAACAAAGAGGATCTTCTTTTGTAGAGTTGTTTCTGGGTCAGTTCAAAGATGTGCTAATCGTTATATTATTGGTCGCTACGGCGCTTTCGATTGTCACCCACGAAATCGTGGATGCTGTGGTCATAATTGCCATAGTCATAGCCACGGCTGTTTTGGGATTCGTTGAAGAGCTCCGTTCGGAGAAAGCTGTTGAAGCTCTAAAGAGGATGACGGCGCCAACCGCAACAGTGCTGCGGGACGGTAAAGAAGCGAAGATTGTTGCAAGTGAGGTTGTTCCTGGTGACGTTGTTTTCTTATTTACAGGCGATAAGGCGCCGGCCGATGCACGGATCATCGAGTCCATCAACTTGAAGGTGGACGAAGCTTCGCTTACTGGAGAATCATCGCCCGCGAACAAGCGTGTTGATGCTTGCGCCGAGGGAGTCCCTATAAATGACCAACGAAGCATGGTTTTTGCTGGAACCGTGGTGGTCCTCGGTCGAGGCAAGGCAGTTGCCACGTCAACAGGCATGAACACAGAATTCGGAAAAATCGCCAAAATGGTCCAGCTGACTAGAGAAAAGGAAACACCGCTTGAGAACAGAACTCGGTCCATTGGCAAATGGATCGGCATCATGTGCGTTGCAATCTGTCTCGGAGTTGCTGCGATAGGAATTGCAGAAGGACGTAGTACACTCGACATGATACTGTGGGGCATCAGTCTGGCCGTGGCGGCCGTTCCTGAAGCTCTGCCTGCAATAGTGACCGGGGCCCTCGCCGTAGGCGTGTACAGAATGGCAAGGGTGAACACGATAGTGAAGAAGCTGCCCGCAGTCGAAACGTTAGGCTGCACCGGCGTCATATGCTCCGACAAGACCGGAACAATGACCAAGGGCGAAATGACTGTGCAGAGAATCTATCTAGACAATCAAATTTTCAAGGTCTCGGGAGTCGGCTATGAGCCCGAAGGCGAATTCCTTCTCGAGAACCGGAAGATAGAGCCAGAAGAGGGGCTTCACACTCTCTTGATTGCCGCGACCTTGTGCAATGACGCCAAATTAGAAAAGGACACCGCGTCTGAAAGATGGATCATCAAAGGGGACCCCACTGAAGGAGCACTAATCGTCGTTGCGGCAAAAGCAGGTTTATGGAAGGAAGAGCTGGAAAGCCAACAACCCCGTATCGGTGAGTTGCCGTTCTCTTCTGAAACAAAACGCATGATAACCATTCACATCGTTTCTGGCAAGAAGAAAATAGCCTACATGAAGGGAGCCCCCGAAATAGTTCTTAACAAGTGCACAAAAGTCTTGACAAACGGAAAAGCGGCCAAACTGACTGACAGTGTTAGGAACAACATTCTAGAATTGAATGAAGTCATGGCGAGACAAGCCTTAAGGAACTTGGGCATTGCGTTCAGGGAGCTTCCCGACACAGCAGGACCCTGGGACGAAAAAATCGAGGAAGAGTTCACTTTCATAGGCGTGGTGGGCATGATCGATCCCCCTCGCGACGAGGTCAAAGAGGCGATTTCCACCTGCAAAAGAGCTGGCATAGACGTTGTGATGGTGACAGGAGATCACAAGCTCACTGCGGTGGCAGCGGCCAAAGAGCTTAACCTGCTTGGCGAGAATGAGGTGGAAGGAAAGGTTCTCACGGGGGCAGAACTGGAAAAGCTGACTGATGACCAATTAGTCGCCATAGTAGATAGAATCGTAATCTATGCACGTGTTGCGCCTGAACACAAGATAAGAATCGTCAAGGCTTGGAAAGCTAGGGGCAAAGTCGTTGCGATGACCGGAGATGGAGTTAACGACGCTCCTGCTTTGAAAGTGTCCGACATAGGGGTTTCAATGGGCTTAACAGGAACCGAGGTGACCAAAGAAGCGTCGGACATGATTTTGGCAGACGACAACTTTGCCTCAATCGTTAAGGCGGTTAAGGAAGGGCGTGAAATCTATGACAACATCAAGAAATACCTGACTTACCTGATGCGATGCAACATAATGGAAATCTTGGTTATCTTTATTGCAGTAGTCCTCGTCCCATTTCTGGCAGGCATGAACTCGTCAGCTACGGATGCCGCCGCCGTAGGCAGCGCGACGATAGCGTTGACCGCGGCGCAACTATTATGGGTAAATTTGACCACCGATGGGTTGCCCGCAATCGCATTAGGCGTAGACCCAGGCGACCCGGACATTATGGACAGAAAACCGCGCGATCCAAATGAGAGCATCTTCACACCGGATGTCAAGGCATACCTGTCATTGGTCCCCCTGCTGATGACAGCGTTGTTGCTGCTCGGATACTTTTACTATCAACCGTGGCTGCCTCCTACGCTGGATCTGGCTGGCAAAGTGATTTACAGCCCGCTCGTTGAAGCTCGAACACAGTTGCTCACGTCTATGATTCTCATGGAATTGGCAAACGCGATATCTGCGCGATCTCTCAGGTACCCTGTTTGGAAGGTGGGTGCGTTCAAGAACAAGTTCCTATGGTACGCTGTCGCCTCATCTTTTATCCTTCAGCTCTTCGTTCTCTACACGCCAGGGGTCAACTCAGCGTTCGCCGTTGCCCCGCCTGAACCGCTTGACTGGGCGTTTGCATTACTATTCACGGCGATAACCTTTGGTTCACTGGAGACTGCAAAGTGGATGGCGAGCACGAGACGAGGCAGCAGGGCCAGAAAGACTTAAATTTCGAGCAGGGTGAAAAGAGCCTTTATCTCTAACGTTTGGCGGGTTGAGTAGAAATGAGCGAAAAACTGGCAAATCCTGCACCGCTTGGACTGCTAGCATTCGGATTGACCACAGTTCTCTTGAATCTGAGCAACGCAGGCATTTTTGGAAACGGGCTGAGCATGATTTTGGCGATGGGCATAGCATACGGCGGCTTGGCTCAAATCATTGTTGGAACAATGGAGTTTAGGAAAGGTAACACCTTCGGCATGGTTGCCTTCTCATCCTACGGCTTCTTCTGGTGGTCTATTGTCATCCTTAACCTGCTTCCCAGATTTCCAGGTCTTGGGCTTCTAGCGCCTGACTCAAATGCCATGGCAGCGTATTTCTTCATGTGGGGCCTATTCACGTTCGTAATGTTCTTCGGCACGCTGAAAGCAAACAGGGCAATCCAGTTTGTTTTCATGAGCCTCTCAATTCTGTTCTTCCTTCTGACCGCACAGGCGCTAAATGGAGGAGCAACGCTGCTCAAAGTAACTGGCTACGAAGGAGTCATTTGCGGACTGAGCGCGGTTTATCTAGGCTTGGCTGAAGTGTTGAACGAGGCACATGGAAAAGCTTTCCTGCCCATAGGCCCCATGAGCAAATAGGTGCCCTACCGTTTCTTATTCTCAGCCAAAAACGTTTATATTTTTGAAAGGACGTTTGTCCACAAACTCACGGATGGATAGAAAATGTCAGAATCCAGTTTACCATTCAACGACAGAGTGATTCCAGCGAATAGGTTGAAAGAGGAATGGGAGAAATCGATAAAGAACCCGCAGGAGTTTTGGGCTGAGAAGGCAAAGGCCATAGATTGGTTCAAGACTTGGGACAAGGTTCTTGATGATTCCAACAGACCCTTATACAAGTGGTTTTCGGGCGGCGTTCTGAACATATGTTATAACGCGCTTGACAGGCACCTGAACACGCCCAAAAAGAACATGTTAGCCTATATTTGGGAAGGAGAAGACGGAGAAGTCAGAACCTACACGTTCTATCAACTTTACCGTGAGGTAAACAAACTCGCAAAAATCATGAAAGACCTGGGACTCAAGAAAGGTGACAGAGTTGCCGTTTATCTGCCCATGATTCCTGAGCTTCCAATCACACTGCTTGCGTGTTCACGAATAGGCGCAGTTCACGCGGTGGTCTTTTCCGGCTTCAGCGCAGAGGCTCTTGCAGACAGGATAAACGATTCTGGAGCGAAGATGGTTGTAACGGCAGACGGTGCCTACCGGCGTGGAAAAACGGTGACGCTGAAAGACACTGCTGACCGCGCGTTGCAGAGCACACCGAACGTTGAGAAAGTAATAGTAGTCAAGAGAACTGGACAGGAAGTTCCGATGAAAGAAGGGCGCGATGTATGGTACAAGGAAGCGATGGACAAAGTGGAACCAAACGTCTACGTTGCCCCTGAACCAATGGAATCGACGGAACCCCTTTTCATACTCTACACTTCTGGAACAACGGGTAAACCAAAAGGAATCCAGCATGGTACGGGCGGCTACCTAGTTTGGGCTTACTGGACGCTCAAATGGGGTTTCAACCCGGATGAAAAGGACATATGGTGGTGCACAGCCGACATAGGCTGGATCACTGGTCACACCTACAACGTCTATGCTCCCTTAGCGTTGGGAGTTACGTCATTGATTTTTGAGGGCACACCTGATTATCCTGCTCAAGATCGCTGGTGGAACATGATCGAAAGACATGGAGTGACGATACTCTACACCACGCCGACGGCGATCAGAATGTTCATGAAGTTCGGCGAACAATGGATAACAAAACATGATCTGAGCTCGCTCAGGCTCTTAGGAACAGTCGGTGAACCCATAAACCCTGAGGCATGGCGATGGTACTACCGCGTCATAGGCAAGGAGAAACTTCCAATCATAGACACCTGGTGGCAGACTGAAACCGGAGGGTTCATGATAGCTCCCCTGTCAGGTCTGGGACTCGTTCCGCTGAAACCAGGATCAGCGACAAACCCCCTGCCGAGCATTAACGCCGAAGTCTACGATGAAAAAGGAAAGCCCACACCGACAGGAACCAAAGGTTTCTTAGTGGTTACAACTCCGTGGCCGGGGATGCTGGAAACAATATGGAAAGACCCTGAGAGGTACCAGCAAACATACTTCGGAAGGTGGCCAAACATCTACTACACTGGAGACTATGCAGTAAAGGATCCTGACGGCTACTTCTGGCTACTCGGAAGAGCAGACGAAGTGTTGAAAGTGGCCGGACACAGAATAGGCACGGTGGAGCTTGAAAGCGCGCTAGTATCGCACCCAGCCGTTTCGGAAGCAGCGGTCATGGGTAAAGAAGACGCACTCAAAGGCGAGGTTCCTGTAGCCTTCGTCACCTTGAGAAGCGGGTTCTCACCCTCGGATGAGCTGCGCGCGGATCTCGTGAAACACATAAGAAACACAATAGGCCCAATTGCAACGCCAGACGCAATCGTAATCGTAGGCAGACTTCCCAAAACACGCAGCGGAAAAATAATGAGAAGACTCTTGAAAGCAGTGCTAGCCGGCCAAGCCCTAGGCGACGTCTCAACACTAGAAGACGAGGCTTCAATCGACGAGATCAAAGCAACTTACGACGAAATGAGGAAACAACTCGAAAAGAAGTAGAATCTCCTTCACTTCTTCTTAATTCAGCGCGATGCCCGTGCAATTTTTCAAAATAGGGACGAATTGGGTCCATCGACGGCACTTATTGTAAGGCCCTAAGGGTAGAATCTTCTGGTTGTCCTTGGGAAGGGTATGGCATCTATGATGTTGTCTAGGTCAAGCATCCATATTAGCAGTCTCTCCAGTCCCATTCCGAACCCGACGTGCGGTACGGTTCCATATCGCCGCAAATCGATGTACCAGTCATAGTCCTCTTCTTTCAATCCGAGTTCTTTCAGTCTCGCAACGAGCCTTTCTTTATCGTCTTCTCTCGCGCCGCCCGTGGAGATTTCACCTATTCTTGGAACAAGCATGTCGGTTGACATGGCCAGGTCTGGTTTGTCCCTGTGAATCTTGCAGTAGAAGGCTTTGATCTGTTTGGGATAGTCATATATGAAGAAGGGTTTGCCGAAGTCGTCCGCGAGGGCTTTCTCTTCTTCGTACCCGAGATCGTCCCCCCATTTTGTCATGAAACTCTTCGCGTTCAACTTCTCGATTGCTTCCGAATAGGTTATCTTTGGGAACGGTGTTTTTACCGAGGCGAGTTTTGAAAGGTCCGCGCCCAATTCTTGAAACTCTGGTTTGCAGGTTTCAACGGCTCGCTGACAAACGTGGGCCACAAGCTCCTCTTCGAGCCGTGTCAAATCGTTCATGTCTGCGAACGCCTGTTCGGCTTCGATGTGCCAATACTCAGTCAGGTGTCTGATGGTTCGGCTCTTCTCTGCCCTGAAGGACGGAGCGATGCAGTACACTTTTTCCAGCGAATAAATCAAGATTTCAAGGTACAGCTGGGCGCTTTGAGTCATGTACATGTTCTGGTCGAAATACTTCAAGCTGAACAGCGTTGAGCCTCCCTCGCAAGCACTCGTTATAAACATCGGCGGAGAGACTTCCGTGAATTCCTGGTTCTCAAAGAATTCACGCGTGAACCTTTGAACTAGACTCCGCACTTTCATCACCAGGTTCATCTTGCGGCTTCGAAGCCACAGGTGACGCACGTCACGCAGAAACTCTTCACTCTTATCCTTCGTTATCGGAAAGAGATCGGCCAACCCTATTATCGACATTTTCTCCGTGACAACCTCATACCCGCCCGGAGCACGCGCATCTTTTCTAACGGTTCCATCTAACGTCAGCGAAGATTCAATCGTGACTTTCTCCGCATCTCCCCAAGCAGGACTTTCCTTCTTCACTGGGCATTGGATAATTCCAGTCGAGTCACGTATGAGCAGAAATATATTCTGTTTGCCCTCCCTCTTTCGGTAAACCCAACCTCTTATCGAGATTTTCTGGTCTTCCAATCCTCCTGCCAGAACCTGCTGAATCGGAACAAAGCTCATACGTGCCAACCTTCTCTTCCAATACTCCTTGCAGACCTAAAAATCTATCCTGAAATTCAAACTCCCTCAGCGTGCGCGCAGATTCTTGATGTAGCTCTTTAAAGTAATAGCACGGATAGACTAAATTTGGAGTTGATGCGATGACGCTTGTGGCTTCAGGGCATGGTCTCAACGGGTTTCCGAATGAAACCATGAGACTACTTTTTGAGAGGTCGAGTTGTCGAAGTTTCTTGGACAAGAAGATTCCAGAAAATGTTCTGAGTCTTGTTCTTGAGGCGGGGACTCACGCTCCTACAGCGGGAAACCTGCAGCCCTATTCCATCCTAAGAATAGAGCAGGAAGAAACGAAGCAGAAACTAGCCGAAATGTGCGAACAGAGTTTCATAGGCAAGGCTCCAGTGCTTCTGCTGTTCTGCCTCGACTTGCACCGCAACGAGAGATGGGCAAAACTGGAGACTGCTCCCTACACTGCAACCAGTTCCTTCCGCCATTTCTGGGTTTCATTCCAAGACACTATCATATGCGCACAGAACATCTGCACGGCCGCTGACTCGATGGGGCTGGGCTCAGTATACATCGGCACAGTGATTGACAAACCTGCGATAATTCAGGCGATGTTCAAGCTGCCGAAAGGAGTTTTTCCAGTCGTCCTCGTCTGCATGGGATACCCAACGAAGAGAATGAAATCGCAAAACAAACTTGGCGCAAAAGTTGTGGTCCATCCAGAATGCTATCGAGAAATGAAAGATCAGGAAATCATACATGCCTACGACCAGAAGTACAGTGACGAAAAGCATCGTGCGGCGAAACTTGGCATTTCCGAAGAAAGATTGAAGACGATAATGAAAGTGTGCTGCGCAGTCAACGGAGAAAAGTTCGCCAAGAAATGCGCCCACCGAATCAACTCAAACGGATACATAAACATAGCACAACACTATTTCGGACTCCATTATCGCGCTGATGATATGCCCAAAGGAAATGATAACTACCTCAGACTGATGGAAAAATCCGGGTTCAAATGGTTCAAGAAATATCAGGCTCCGTTCGCAGCCAAGAAAAAACAAAAAGAATGAGATCGACCAGCGCGCTGTTTTTTTGGTGTTTTGGGGTTTTGGGGTAAACTTTACCCCCAACCCAACCCAACGTAAGAATGTGCGGACATAAGAAAGGAAAATTCAGGTCTTGTTCAAATATTCCAAGAAACCCTTGAAGATTTTAAGCAAATTTAGTCTATGCCTTTCGATTGGTCTTTCATCATATTTCAGGTGCTCTGCTTCATCAATGTACTTTGTAAGAAGTTCTTTTGTAAATATATCGGCAAACCTCAGAGCAGCTAATTCGTAAGCTTTTTGAGCTCCAAGGTTGATTCTGGCTTTCATTTCGCTTTCTCTCTGTAACGTAATCTGTTTCAAAAGCTCAAGCACGCGCGCGCGCGCGCTTTACAGTTTTAGTCTTCATTTCATTCTCCTCTCAGATAAAGGAGATTGGAAAGGGCTTCTTATAACACCATATCGAAATTCAATATAGAAGATTGTTCTATCTCTAGTCTCTTTAGCGCGCGCCCAAACGAACTGCGAAATCATTGAGAATTGAGATTGTGCCAATCGACAAGATTCTGATAAAGTTGAGTGGCGTTTGCTAGCGCCCATCCTAACTCTGTATTAAGCAGAGTTAAGTTTAGTTGATAGTGGATAAGCTCGCTCGCGATCGAATACGAGTCCAAAGCTACGTAAACTGACAGGAAAGCTCGGGATATTCCTGTGAGTTGAGTATTGTTCCCAGTTGCATTGTACTGGTCTGCGCCCAGAATATGGCAGAGCTCATACATCAAAGAATAATGCTCGCTTAGCACTTTTCCAGTCGTCAAGTCGAGCTGATTCACAGCGTAGACTACTGTTTCGGAGACGTTATAATAGGTGTCCACGAAGGTTTTGTACTGTTCCCCTTGACCGTCGTCAAAAGGCCCAATCGTCCCTGAGTCCAACTGGATTATGCTTCGAACAGAATCAGCTTCGTTTCCTAGCAGAGTGAAGCTTCTATCTTCAAGATAAGAAAGGACGTCGTAGGTCATGTTAGGCTGATTTTGGTCCATCTCGGTAAGGTCATGATACGCGAGAAAAGAGCTGACGAGAAATTGGGTCTGAGTCGACATATCTTCCGCATACCTTGCCAAGACTTCTGCCTGTTTCTGGTTCAGTGAAATGCTTTGGCTGTTGCTAACAAAATAGAGAGTCACTACCCCCCAAGCTAAGGCAATAATCACAATCAGAAAGATAGAAAATATGATTTTGTCTCTCCTAATCATCTAACATCAACCCGCATGCGTGCGTTCATCACTCATTCTTGAAGCGCGCACTAGTGAATCTTATGTTGTTGTGCGATAAATATATGCGTCGTCGTTCGTCGTCGTCACGGGTTGGGTTGGGGGTAAACTTTACCCCCAACCCAACCCAACGGAAATCTTAAATCTACACATCAACAGAAGATACACTAGGGATTCAAACATGAATGGAATTGAGCAACGATGGAAATTTAAGGACATTGCTATTGCTCTTGGATTAATCTGTATCATTCTAGTTGTGAGTTTGGCAGGAGTGATTGTGTACTACGTATCAGTTGTAAATGGTAAGGATAACACAATTCAAACCGATAACAATCAGATAAGCTCGTTGAGTTCTGAAGTGAATTACCTGAATGGTGTAATAGATTTGTATGACATTGAAACACTCTTCAACCAAAACGCGAGTGTGCAAGCTGGACAAACCATGGTATATGAATTCACAGCAAATTACTCAGGCTATATCTCAGTAACGATGGATGGATTAAATCTGACTTCAACATGGGTTAAAGTAACATGGGGACAAGGCGTAGCTGGCGGTGGCGGCGAAGTGATTTATGATGAAACAAGAAATTTCACTGGCGGCTCTAATAATCCTTTTGGCGGTGATGTTATCGATACTGAATATTTTCCTATCTTAGAGAATGGTGGTAGCTATGAGGCGGTCACAATCGGAAACAGCGGCAATCAAACAATAACAGAAGTACTGACGATAACATTCTACTACTAGAACCCACTCTCTTTTTCGAGTTTGAGCCTTACCTACAAAGGCTCTGGCACATCTGCATTAGCCTATTGACGTTAGAGGATTCTTCTATCAGTACATATTAGTTGCATTCTCGCCTTATTATTGTAGAAGGAGAAGGAATTGAAGACTAAAACTGTAAAGATTGCTTTGGAAGGCTTCGGTTCTTATTTAGGGAT
>Ga0181524_10000066_pt1 | contig 117214 bp, 95 predicted proteins | sample PEATcosm2014_Bin_34_FD_119761 | JGI IMG/M metagenome (GOLD analysis project Ga0181524, IMG submission 119761) | Peatland microbial communities from MTU Mesocosm Facility, Houghton, MI, USA - PEATcosm2014_Bin05_60_metaG | ecosystem: Environmental > Terrestrial > Soil > Wetlands > Peat | place... | reverse complement strand
GCCTTTGCGGCCTTTGCGGCCTTTGCGGCCTTTGCGGCCTTTGCGACACTCCCAACCTTCTCGGCCTTGGCGACTTCCACCGCGTTCGCGACCTCGGCGGCGTGCTGAGCCCGCATCGGGGTCTTCGCGACCCGCTTGCGAGAGGCAACCGTAGACACCCTCCTCGCCTTCTTGGGCGACTCCTGAACCTTCGCCGCCTGCAAGCCCTTCACCGCCCTTGCCTTTGTGGGCGAGGACCTCGCGGCCCGCTTCGACGGCTGTGGCGTCATCTCGGGTGCGGACTGCGTCTTGGACACCTGCGACGTCTTCCCCGCCTTCTTCTGCGGCCTTTTCGCCTTCGCCCTCGCCTTCACCTCCTTCTGCTTCTCTGCCCCCTGCGATGTCACGGTGCTCTGGTCTTGCACTGCTTTGGTTGCAGCTCGGCTTCGCGCTCCTCGGATGGGAGAGCGGGGGGTGAAGATCCATCCCACCCCTGGGACGGGAGTGCCGCCAATCAGACGACCTTCGCGAAACAGCCAGGGGTGCTCCCCGTGGAACTCCTGGAACGAGTCGTTCGACAGGACCTGCGCGCCCACTCTCTCGGCCACCCGCAGCAAGAAGGCGTCACCCCGGCCGACGGCGCCTGCGGGAGGTGACACGATCTCGGCGTGAGCCACCGCCTCGTCGAATACGGCTCGCTCAGAAGCGTCGACGCGGTGGCCGAACGTGGCGTCGACGACGACGATCACCTGAACCTCGGAGAATTGTTCCTGGAACTGGCGCACGGCCTCGTCGAGCTGGGCGAGGCTGGGCGTGGACCGGCCCTCGGTCGCGATGTTCGAGCCGTCCACCACCACGAAGCCCCGGTCGACCACAATGCTCATCCGCTCACCCGGTCGTGATCATTCAGACCTAGAGCACGTTCTCGAGCACGCGGGCCTCGACGACGACGATCAGCGTGCAGATCGCGAATAACAGATCCGGGGAGAAAGCGACCGCCACCTGAAGCCTTCGAGCGTCCCTTACCCACAAGAGCAAGCCCCCTCTGGGCCATCAGAGCGCGAGGACGACAAGCACGACGCGCGCATCTTACGGGCAGTCTCCTGGGCGAAGGTGGATGAGCGCGCCCCCGGACCGGCGCCTCGAGAGCCTCAAGAGCACGAGACGATCCCCCTCCGGCGAGCCGACGGGACCCGGTCCGTAGGATGAAGGTATGTCCAGCACAGGGATCGAGGCGGTGCTGTTCGACTTCGGCGGAGTGGTCGCCGACAGCCCGTTCGACGCGTTCGCGCGCTACGAACGCGCCAAGAACCTGCCCGAAGGCTTCATCCGCGCCCTGAACGCCACCAACCATCACGACAACGCATGGGCGCGCCTCGAGCGCAACGAGCTCTCCTTCGACGAGTTCTGCGACGCGTTCGAGATAGAGGCGAAAGCTGCCGGGGGGACAATCGACACCCGCGAGCTCTTCGGGATGCTCACTAGATCGTTGCGAGCGGACATGGTCGAGGCGGTGCGCCGCTGCAGCGAACGGTTCAAGACAGCGCTTCTCACCAACAACTTCGTGACAGGCGACAGCTCGCGAACGAGTCAAAGCGCGCAGCAAGCCGATGTGCTCGAGCTCTTCGACGTGGTCATCGAATCCTCTGTGGTCGGGGTACGCAAGCCGGATCCTCGCTTCTACCTGCTCGCCTGTGAGGCGCTCGGAATCGAGCCGCAGCACGCCGTGTTCTTGGACGACCTGGGCGTGAACTTGAAGCCCGCTCGCGACCTCGGGATGGTCACGATCAAGGTCACGAGCACAACTCTCGCCATTGCCGAGCTCGAAGCGGTGCTGGGTATGACCCTTCGCTGAGCACCTGCGCCCAAGTCAAGCGAAGGCGCGCCCGAGCAGGTCCTCGTGCTCGAGCTGGTGCATCGCAGCGCTGCCGGTGGCGGGACTAGCAGATTCCATCCGGCTCACGTGGGTGAGCTCGTAGCGCTCGCGAAGCACCCGGTGCAGCTGCCCATGGGCGAAGGACCAAGCCCCCATGTTCTGCGGCTCGTCCTGGACCCACACCACCTCGCTGGCTCGAAGGTAACGCTCGAGCACCTCCGCCAGAGCCTTCTCCGGCCACGGGTAGAGCTGCTCGACGCGCACGACCGCCACCGCCGAGGGTTCGACACCAGGGGACGGCAGATCCCCTTCCCCAGCACGGAGCTGGTCACGACGCGCCATGAGGTCGAAGGCGATCCTTCCCGAGCAGAGAAGCACGCGCTCGACCGCCTGTGCATCTGATGCATCGGTGGCGGCCTGCCCGCCGGCGACGCCAACGATGGCGGGGTCGTCGAGCACCAAGGAGAACGATCCCGATACCAGCTCGTCGAGGTTCGAACGGCTCTCGCGCGCCCGGAGGAGGAACTTCGGAGTGAACACGACCAAGGGCCGCCGCAACGGGCCGCGCACCTGGGAGCGCAGCAGGTGGAAGTACTGCGCCGCAGTAGTGGGCAGCACCACGCGCATGTTCCCCTCGGCGCAGAGGGTGAGGAACCGCTCGATGCGCGCAGAGGAGTGCTCCGGGCCCTGGCCCTCGAACCCGTGGGGCAGCAGCAGGACAAGCCCGCAGGACTGGCCCCACTTGTCCTCGGCAGCGACCAAGAAGTTGTCGATCACGATTTGGGCACCGTTGGCGAAGTCGCCGAACTGGGCCTCCCATGCGACAAGCGCATCAGGCGCCTCGACCGAGTAGCCGTACTCGAAGCCGAGAGCCGCGTACTCCGAGAGTAACGAGTCGAGCACGGCAAAGCGACCCGTGCCGTCGGACCCGAGATGAGCCAGTGGCACCCATTCGGCCCCGGTGGCGTAGTCCACCAGCACCGAATGACGCTGGCTGAAAGTACCCCTCCGCGTATCCTGCCCTGCCAACCGCACGTCGGTGCCTTCCGTGAGGATCGACCCAAACGCAAGAGCTTCGGCCAATGCCCAGTCGACCTGCCCGGCCTCCACCATCTTCGAGCGCTGCTCCAATTGACGGGCAAGCTTCGGGTGCAAGGTGAAACCTTCGGGCACCTCCGTGGCAGCGTGCACCAAACGCTCGAGACCGGCGCGCTCGACGCCTGTCGCAGCAGTCCGCATCTCGGGCACCGCAGACGGCACCACGAGCGGAGTCGGCTTCAAAGGTGCGGCCTGGCGGGTCTCGTCCAGCGCTGCTTGCAGGCGAAACCGGAAGTCCTCGAGCGCTTGCTCGGCCTCGGAGAGCGTGATGTCACCGCGGCGCACGAGAGACTCGGTGTAGAGCTTCCGGACCGAGCGCAGCGTATCGATGATCGCGTACATCTTCGGCTGGGTGTAGCTAGGGTCGTCACCCTCGTTGTGCCCGAAACGCCTGTAGCAGACCAGGTCGACGACCACGTCCTTCGAGAAGGCCTGGCGGAACCCGAACGCGAGTCTCGCCGCGCGAACGCAAGCCTCGGGATCGTCGCCGTTCACGTGGATTATCGGCGCTTGGACCATCTTGCCCACGTCGGTCGGGTACACAGACGACCTGGCCGACTCGGGGGCGGTCGTGAAACCAAGCTGGTTGTTGATCACGAGATGGACCGTGCCGCCCGTTCGGTAACCCGCGAGCTGGGAGAGCTCCAAAGTCTCTGCCACCACCCCCTGTCCGGCGAACGCCGCGTCGCCGTGGACGAGCACCGGTAGTACGCCGTAAGGACGCTCTGAAGCGAGCCTCTCCTGTCTCGCCCGGGCCATCCCCTCCACAACGGGGTCGACCGCCTCTAAGTGCGAGGGATTCGCCGCGATCGTGAGCATCAGCTCCTCACCGCTCCGCCCGACGAACTTGCCCACGACGCCCTTGTGGTACTTGAGATCCCCGGATCCCTGGACCGACTCGGGGTCGAGGTTCCCCTCGAATTCGGCGAAGATCTCCCCGTAGGACTTGCCGGCGATGTTCGCCAGCACGTTCAGCCGCCCTCGGTGGGCCATACCGAGTACCGCCTCGGTGATCCCTTCGCTCGCAGCGTCGTCGAGCAGCGCGTCGAGAAACACGATCGCAGACTCGGCCCCTTCCAACCCGTATCGCTTCTGTCCCACGTAGCGAGTGTGCAAGAAACGCTCGAACGCCTCCGCGGCGTTCAGCCGGTCGAGGATGTGGCGCTGCTCGTCCTTCGAGAGCGCACTTCGCACACCCTCGAGATGGCTCTGGACCCACCGCTTCTGCTCGGGATCCTGGATGTGCATGTACTCGATTCCGAGCGTCCTGCAGTAAGCATCGCGAAGGATGTCGAGCGCCTCGCCCAATGTGAGGACGTCGCGCCCGGCCAAGCCGTCCACCACGAACTCGCGGTCCAAGTCCCAGAGGGTGAGACCGTACGTGGTGGGGTCGAGCTCGGGATGAAGCGGGCGGTGCTCCGCGGAGAGCGGGTCGAGATCTGCTATTAGATGGCCACGCACCCTGTACATGTTCACCAGGCTCTGCACGTGCACCTGCTTCACCAACCGCCGGTGCTCACCGTCGATCGCGTTCACGTCCACGTTCACGTCGGGCTGCCATTGCACGGGCTCGTAGGGGATGTCCATGGCTGCGAACACCTCCTCGTAGAACCCGTGACCGCCGGTGATCCTCTCGGCCACCTCGCCGAGGAAGAGGCCCGACTCAGCTCCTTGGATGATGCGGTGGTCGTAGGTGGAGGTGAGGGTCAGGACGGGCCCTATCCCAAGGGCTGCCAGGCTGCGGCGGTCCGCCGCTTGGTACTGCGCCGGGTACCCGAGCGCGCCCACGCCGATCACAGCGCCTTGTCCCACCATTAGGCGCGGGACGGACTGGAGCGTCCCGAGGCTTCCGGGGTTCGTGAGGGTGACGGTGGCACCCACGAAATCATCAGGAAACGCCCTGTTCGTCTTGACCTTCCGGACAAGGTCCTCGTATGCGACCACGAAGGACCGGAAGTCGAGCGCCTGCGCGTCACGGACGACCGGTACGAACAGTGCACGCGCGCCATCAGGTTTCGACACGTCCACTGCGATACCGAGACCGATGTGGCTGTGGTGCACCACTCCGGGAGTGCCCTTGCCGTCGGAGTCGGCTACGAAGCTCGAGTTCAATGCAGGCACAGCCTGCAGAGCACGCACGACCGCAAAGCCGATCAGGTGGGTGAAGCTCACCCTGGCGCCGCTCGTGAGCACCAGGTGCTGGTTCAACACCGAGCGGTTCACCTCGAGGAGCCTCGCGGGAACGCTTCGTACGCTCGTCGCCGTAGGCACCGCGAGCGACGCCTCCATGTTCATGGCGATGCGTGCTGCAGCCCCGCGAAGTGGTGAGGCCATCGGCTCCGGGACAGCCTCTGAACTGGGCGAGGCGGCTCCAGCGGCAGGCGCTGCGCCCTCTGTGAGCGTGGCAGACACAGGCGAGGTGGTCTCGGTGACGTCGGCGAAGAACTCACGCCAGGACTCGCTCACCGAGGAAGGATCGGCGCGGTACTGCTCGTACATATCGTCGACGAGCCACGCGTTCGGGCCGACGGCGCCATCCGACGACATCTTTCGGCGGGCTCGCTCTTCGCCGGACATCGCCTTCGATCCTAACGGGCCACCACGCGTACACTCCCGGCGCGTGATCGGCCCCAAGCGCCAGAGCCCCGGGGCCATCGCCGCACGGCTCGGCCGCACTCCGTCAGAGCTTCTCCGAGCCCGCCAACGAGGTGGGAGACGGCGCGGCGACCGTCGACGACCGGGGCTCACGTAGGCTATGTCGGTGCTCACGGATTGGAATTTCGCGGACGTGTGGGAAGTGGTCGCCGACACGTTCGGAGCCGCCCCGGCGCTCGTTCAGGGACCGAGGACGATCTCGTGGGCCGACATGGACGCACGGGCCAGCGCGGTGGCCCAATGGCTGCTCGACCTCGGCCTGGAGCACCAGGACAAGGTTGCGCAGTACCTCCACAACTGCCCCGAGTACCTCGAATCGATGTTCGCAGCCTTCAAGGTCGGGCTCGTTCCGGTCAACACGAACTACCGCTATGCCGACGACGAGCTGGTCTACCTGTGGGAGAACTCGGACACGCTGGCAGTGGTCTTCCACGGCACCTTCGCGGCGCGCCTCGACCACTTACGAAAGCGCGTGCCACGAGTTCGCGGTTGGCTGTGGGTGGACGACGGCAGCGGACCGTGCCCTAGATGGGCAACACCCTACGAGAAGGTCGCCGACGCGGTCCCCGGCACATGCTCTCGAGTCCAGGCTCCGTGGGGCCGAAGCGGCGATGACCTGGTCATGCTGTACACCGGCGGTACCACTGGCATGCCGAAGGGCGTCATGTGGCGCCAGGACGACCTCTTCGTCAGGTTGAACAATGCCAACGCCATCCGGGTACGAGAGGATCGGGGGCTCGAAGGGGTGCGGCGGACCCTCGTAGGAGCAGGACCGGTGGTGATCCCAGCCTGTCCCTTGATGCACGGAACCGGGATGTTCACGTCGATGGGTACCCTCTGCATCGCCGGTTGCTTGGTGATGATGCCCGAACGGTGGTTCGACCCCGAGAAGCTGCTCGACACCGTCGACGAGAAGAACGTGAACGCGCTGGTGATCGTCGGTGACGCTTTCGCCAAACCGATCCTCGCCGCTCTCGATTCCCACCCGCGACGCTGGCGGCTACGGACGCTGCTCAGCATCATCTCCTCGGGCGTGATATGGAGCGAAGAGACCAAGCGCGGCCTACTTCGCCACCATCTCGCGCCTGTCCTGATCGACGTCATCTCGTCGTCGGAGGCTGTGGGAATAGGTACCTCGAGGTCCATCGGAGCGGTGAGGCAACGCACGGCGCAATTCGCGCTCGAGCCCGAGGTCCGGGTGATCGATCCCGAGTCCCAGAAGGACGTGCTCGCTGGCTCGGGCGAAACGGGAGTGCTGGCGCTAGGGGGCCGCAACCCACTCGGCTACTACAAAGACGACGAGAAGACCACTGCCAACTTCAAGGTGATCGACGGGGTCCGCTACTCGATCCCGGGGGACTACGCCACCGTGGAGGGCGACGGCTCGATCCAGCTGCTCGGGCGTGGCTCGGCGATCATCAACACCGGCGGAGAGAAAGTCTTTCCCGAGGAGGTCGAGGAGACACTGAAACGCCACCCCTCGGTGTTCGATTCGGTCGTGGTCGGAGTTCCCGACGACCGTTTCGGGGAGGCGGTGCTCGCGATAGTCGAACTGCGCGAGGGCGCGAGCGCCTCTGACGACGAGCTCATCGAGCACACGAAGGCGCACCTGGCTGCGTTCAAGGCACCCAAGCGAGTACGCTTCGTCGACGGCATCGGGCGGACCCCGTCGGGAAAGGTCGACTACGTCCGTCACCGTTACGACGCGATCGAATGGCTTGCATCCACATGGCTCGCATCCAGTTGAGTCGCATCCACTCGAGTCGCATCCACTCGAAGCGTGCCGTGCTGTGAAAGGCGTCATCCTGGCGGGAGGAAGCGGGACCCGGCTCCATCCCCTCACCCGCATCACCAACAAGCACCTCCTGCCCATATACGACCGGCCCATGATCAGCTACGCGATCGAGGCACTGGTGCTGGCCGGCATCACAGAGGTGATGCTCGTCACCGGAGGTACTCATGCCGGGGAGTTCCTGCGCCTCTTGGGCAACGGACACGAGCACGGGATAGAGCGGCTCTCCTACTCGTACCAGGAACGCCCGGGGGGCATCGCCGAGGCGCTGGGACTGGCAGAGCGCTTCGCCGCCGAGGAACCCGTGCTGGTCATGCTCGGCGACAACATCATCGAACGGACCTTCCGGCCCACCGTCGAGCGCTTCGATGCCCAGGGCTCGGGCGCTCGCATCGTGCTCACCGCCGAGGAGGACCCCCTTCATCTTCGACATCTCGGGGTCCCCGAGTTCGACGACGAGGGCCGCATCGTGCGCATCGTGGAGAAACCCGAGCACCCTCCGAGCCACTACGCGGTGACCGGCATCTACTGCTACGACCCTGACGTGTTCCGGGTGATCGCGACCCTCGAGCCTTCAAGGCGCGGAGAGCTCGAGATCACCGACGTGAACAACTACTACGTCGATCAGAAGATGATGGCCTTCGACGTGCTCGACGGGTTCTGGGGCGATGCCGGAGAATCCATCGACGCGTACTACGCGGTCAACGACTTCGTGCGGGAGAACGGCGCCAACAAGGGCTGACAGCGGGGTCGAGGCCCGCCCGGGTGCGAAGGCACCGACGGATCGACTCAGGTCTCGAGGAACCGCCGGATGGCAAAGGCGGAGCCGGCAGTACCCACCACCAGCCCTATCAACACGACCACGGCGCTCGTGGTGAGCACCTCCCCAACGGGCATGCGCATCTGCGTGAAGACATTGCTGGTCCTGCTGTCACCGAGAGCGTTGAGCACCAGGTGCAAGCCAAACACGGAGCACGCTGCGATGACTGCTCCTGACAGACCTTGCAACAGGCCCTCGAACATGAACGGAACTCGGATGAACCAGTTCGTGGCCCCGACGAGCTTCATCACCGACACCTCTCTGCGCCGGGCGAAGATCGCCAGGCGGATCGTGTTCAAGATCAGCACGGACGCCGAGAGCAACAAGATGACGGCCACGATGAGAAAGACCCACTGTAAGATGCGCGTGACCTGCTGCATGTTGTGCACTGCCTGGCTCGGGAACGTGACGTTCTTGACCCCGGGACGCCCACTGAACTGCTGGGCCACACCTCGGGCCTGGCTCGGGTCGTTCAGCACACACCGCAAGGACGCGGGCATGGTAGCGGTGGTCAGAGACTGCGACTCGTCGGGAGTGAGCAGGTGTTTCGCCTCGTTGTAGTCGTAGGCCTGTGACCGATAGGTGCACGTGCGGACATAGGGCAATTGGAGAAGGTCCTGATCGATGACCTTCTCTTGGGCCGCGGGAATGCCAGGATTCAAAAAGACGTCCACATTGACCCCGTGCTGCCACTGCGTGGTGGCGTGGGCCACGCCCTGCTTCAGGAGCATCGCCGCTCCCACCAGCGACAGCGATACCGCGATCGTCAACACCGCCGCGACTGTCATGAGACGGTTGCGCCACAGGTTCGAAGCCGTCTCGCGAGCTACGTACTGAATATTTGCAGCCATCAGTCGACGGCCATCTGTGATCGGCTTCTCGTAACGCTCACGGCCGGCTCAGGTGCCATATCCATAGACGCCTCGGGCTTGGTCTCTCACCATCGTCCCCTGGTCCAGCTCGATCACCCGGCGACGCATCATGTCCACGATGGTCGCGTCGTGAGTGGCGACGACGACCGTGGTCCCCGTGCGGTTGATGCGATCGAGCAACCGCACGATACCCAGGGAGGTCTTCGGGTCGAGGTTGCCGGTAGGTTCGTCTGCGAGGAGGATCAGAGGCCTGTTCACGAAGGCGCGCGCTATGCCGACACGCTGTTGCTCGCCACCAGAGAGCTGGCCCGGCAGGCTGTCACGCTTGCGCCCCAAACCCACGAGGTCCAACACCTGTGGCACCTGGGAGGCGATCACGTGCTTCGGACGTCCTATCACCTCGAGCGCGAAAGCGACGTTCTCGAACACGGTCTTGTTCGGCAGGAGCCGGTAGTCCTGGAACACGCAGCCCATGTTGCGCCTCAGATATGGCACTCGCCATTGGCTCAAGCGCGCCACTTCGTGCCCGGCCACCCAAATTCGCCCTCCGTCGGGGAGCTCTTCCCGCAGCAACAGGCGTATGACCGTGGTCTTGCCCGAACCCGTGGAGCCGACGAGGAAGACGAACTCACCCTTCTCGATGTCCAAGGACACGTCGCGCAGCGCTACGGTCCCGGTCTGGTAGGTCTTGCTGACGTTCTCCAAACAAATCATCGTCCAGAAAGACTCCTCGGCGGCTCTTCCACGCCACCTCTGGTGACCGGCACGGCGCTCGAGGTCACCAAAGGTTACCAGCCGTACCTGCGCCCGCGCATGTACCTTGCAACGCTCCACTTCAACGGCCCAATAGCGGCACGCGCAAAATCGGATGCCGACGCTGTCAGACGCTCGCAGGCTCTCAAGCTTCTGTCCGGCGGCGACGCAGCTCTGCCTCTATGAAATCATCGATGTCACCATCGAGCACCGTCTCGACGTTCGCGGTTTCGAAATTCGTGCGGAGGTCCTTCACCAACTGGAATGGCGCGAGCACGTAGGAACGAATTTGATTGCCCCAAGCGACGTCGACTCGCGGACCCGACATCGACTCGAGCTCCGCCCGTCGTTCGGCACGCTCACGGTCAGCGAGCTTCGCGCCAAGAATCTGCATGGCGCGCGCGCGGTTCTGGTGCTGGGAACGCTCGTTCTGACACGAGACCACGATCCCAGTGGGCAGGTGCGTGATACGTACGGCTGAATCGGTCTTGTTCACGTGCTGCCCGCCCGCACCCGACGAGCGGTACGTGTCCACCCGAAGGTCCTTGTCGTCGATCGTCACCTCGTCGGCGAGTTCCTCCAGGAACGGAATGACGTCGAAGGAGGCGAAGCTTGTCTGGCGCCTGTGCTGCGCGTCGAACGGTGACATACGTACGAGACGATGCACGCCCCTCTCCGCAGAGAGCAAGCCGTAGGCGAACCTGCCCTTCACTATGAACGTGGCCGACAACAACCCCGCTTCGCCACCCTCGGTAGCTTCATCGACCTCGGTCTCGAAGCCGCGCCGCTCCGCCCAACGCAGATACATGCGAAGCAGCATCTCGCACCAGTCCTGGGCATCGGTCCCGCCGGCGCCGGCGTGGAGCTCGGCAATGGCGGCGCGTTCATCGTGCTCACCCACGAAGAACGACCGCAGTTCGAGCTGATCGAGGCGACCGGCGAGGTCGTCGACGGACTGAGCCAGCTCGCCGGACACCGAGTTGTCCACCTCTTCGATCATGAGCTCGTGCAGGGTCTCGGCATCAGACAAGCGCCGTTCGAGGTCTCCCAGGAGCTCGATGTCGTCTCCCAGGCGGCTGAGCTCCGAGGTCACTTGGCGGGCGTGCTCCGCGTCGTCCCAGAGGTCGGGACGTGAGGCCTCCTTCTCGAGCTCGCCTCTGGCACCTCGCAGGCGCTCGAGCCCCAGATAGCCCTCGGCCTCCGTCAGCCGGGCGCGCAAGGTCTTGAGCTCCGCCCGGAAGTCCCTGGGCTGCCCCTGACGCGCTTCGCTCACCGGTGCCCGGGAAGCTGCTCAGGAAGCGCCATGGCAGAGCTTGTACTTCTTCCCGCTCCCGCACCAGCACTTCTCGTTGCGCCCGAGCTTCTCGCTCGGTGCCTTGAACAGAGGCGCCTGCGTGTCAGGATCCGTCGGCCGAGCACTGGGGGCGTTTCTTCGGTCGATCCTCTCGGGTGCCGTACCGGGAGCGGCTGCCGACGCGCGCCGAGACGGCTTTTCGCGTGCCGGTCGAGACGCGTTAGGTTTCGCGACATGCGACCCGGTAGTCGCGGCGAGGCCTGCCTTTGCCGGCGAGGAGCCGTCCCCGTCGCCCGCTGCCATACCGGCACCCACCCCGGCGGGGACCGCCGTGCCTGCTGCTACGTACTCCGCCTCGGGGCCCGCAGCCTTGAAGGCGTCGAGAAGGCTGGGGCCCTCCATCGGGTCCTCGGCTGCCTGGTAACTAGCTTGAGTCAGATCGGGCTCGTCAGCGGGCTGGGTTATGACCTGCACGTGCATGACGTAGCGCAGGTAGTCGTCATCGATCGCCTCGATCATCCGACCGAACATCTCGAAGCCTTCGCGCTGCCAGGCGACCAGGGGATCCTGTTGGCCCATGGCCCTGAGGTTGATGCCCTCGCGCAGGTAGTCCATCTCCGCTAGGTGCTCCCGCCAGCGCTGGTCGATGATCTGGAGCATCACCTCGCGCTCGACTTCGCGCGCTTGAGGCTCCCCGCCAGGAAACGTCTCGTCGCGCGCGTGATAGGTGTCGAGCGCCTCGGCCAAGAGACTCTCGGATATCTGGGAGGAGGACGTCGCAACGGAGAGGTCTTCGACCGTGAATCCGGTCGGGCAGTACTGCGCCACCTCGGCCAACAGCTGCTCGAGGTCCCAATCCTCGGGGAATTCGTTCGGGCACGCCGCTCTCACCAGGTCACCGATGGTCTCCTCGAGCAGCTCCTCGGTGCGCTCACGCAGATCCTCGCCGTCGATCACCTGCAGCCTGCGGGCATAGATCACCTTCCGTTGCTCGTTCAACACCTCGTCGTACTTGAGAACGTCCTTGCGGATCTCCGCGTTGCGGCCTTCCACCGTGTTCTGAGCACGCTCGATGGCCCTCGTCACCATCCGGGCCTCGATAGGCACGTCTTCGGGCAGCGCCTTCGTCATCACCCACTGCATCGCCCCTGTAGCGAACAGGCGCATGAGCTCGTCCTCGAGGGAAAGGAAGAACCTGCTCTCACCAGGATCACCTTGGCGCCCGGAGCGACCACGCAGCTGATTGTCTATGCGCCGCGACTCGTGGCGCTCGCTGCCGAGCACGTAGAGCCCGCCCAGCTCACAGACTTGTTGGCGCTCCTGCGCACATTCCTTCTCCAGGCTCACCAACAGCTGCTCGTAGGTGGCTCTCCCCTCATCTGTGTCGAGGTCGATCCCCCTCGCTGCCACCTCGCGCCGCGCCAGACCCTCGGGGTTACCCCCGAGCACGATGTCCACACCTCGTCCTGCCATGTTCGTCGCCACGGTCACCGCATGCAGCCGTCCCGCTTGCGCCACGACCTCGGCTTCACGGGCATGTTGTTTCGCGTTCAGCACCTGGTGCGCTATGCCTCGGTGCTCTAGCAAGCGCGACAGATGCTCGGATTTGGATACCGATGCCGTGCCCATGAGCACGGGTTGGCCCCGTTCGTATCGCTCGAGGAGGTCGTCCACCACGGCAGCAAACTTGGCGTCCTCCGTCTTGTACACGAAGTCGGCGTGATCGACGCGGATCATCGGCTCGTTCGTGGGGATCGGCACCACTGGCATGTTGTAGGTGTTGGCGAACTCGCCCGCCTCGGTCTCTGCGGTCCCGGTCATCCCGGCGAGCTTCTCGTAGAGACGGAAGTAGTTCTGCAGGGTCACCGTCGCCCACGTGTGGTTCTCCTCACGGATTCGGACACGTTCTTTGGCCTCGACTGCCTGGTGCAGCCCGTCGGACCAGCGGCGTCCCTCCAAGGTCCGCCCCGTGAACTCGTCGACGATCTTCACCTCACCATCGGAGACCAGGTAGTCCTTGTCCCGGTGGAACAGCTCCTTCGCACGCAGCGCTTGGGTCATGTGATGGACGTAGTTGACCGAGACGAGGTCGTATAGGTTCTCCGCACCCACTTGGGTCTCGACCTTCGCAATGCCCGTCTCGGTGGGGACGACGATGCGCTTCTCCTCGTCCACCTCGTAGTCCTCGTCGCGTACGAGGATCCGGGCGATGCTTGCGAACTGGTAGTAGAGCTTTGCCGACTCCGCCGCCGGGCCGGAGATGATGAGAGGGGTGCGCGCCTCGTCTATGAGGATCGAATCGACTTCGTCGACGATGCCGTAGATGTGGCCGCGCTGGACCATCGCGTCGCGAGAGCGGGCCATGTTGTCCCGCAGGTAGTCGAAACCGAACTCGGTGTTCGTCCCGTAGGTGACGTCGCATGCATATGCTCGGCGCTTGTCTTCGAAGTCCGGCAGATCAGGGCTAACCCGACCGACGCTCAGCCCCAGGAACCTGTGCACCCCGCCCATCCACTCCGAGTCGCGCCGTGCCAGGTAGTCGTTGACCGTGATCACGTGCACGCCCCGCCCGCTCAACGCGTTCAGGTACACGGGCAGGGTCGAGACGAGCGTCTTGCCCTCGCCGGTCTTCATCTCGGCGATCCATCCAAAGTGAAGCGCCATGCCGCCCATGAGCTGGACGTCGAAAGGCCGCTGCCCGAGGGTCCGCCACGCTGCCTCGCGCACCGTGGCAAACGCCTCGACGAGCAAGTCGTCGAGGCTCTCCCCGTTCTCGATCCGCTGGTGGAACTTGTCGGTCTGGCGCCTCAGGTCCTCGTCCGAGAGCGCCTCGATCTCAGGCTCGAGCTCGTTGACGAACGGAACCAGCTCCGCCAGTCGACGAATCTTCCTGCCCTCGCCGGCACGCAGGACGCGCGTGAACACGCTCATGAGATGCTGAGTCTACGCCCGAGGTCCGCTCAGGGACGTGCAGGAGTTTTCGTATGCCGGGGGTGTGAGCGCGCCATGAGCTTGCCCTTGAGCCGCTCGACTTGGCGTTCGAGCTTCTCCACCGCGACATCGACGGCCACCAGGAAATCATGCGCGTCGGCGCGTGCTCGCAGGATGTGCCCGTGCCCCGTGACAATGATCTCGCAGACCCTATTGGTAGCAGCAGGAGCATGGGGGTCCTGCCCGAGTTTCGCTTCTGCTTTGTCGAGAACCGGAGCATGCCGGATGACCCTGGCCACTTTGGTCTGGACCAGCTCTCGAACCTCGTCCGAAACCAAGTCCTTTCGCCCGTGAACGACCACGTCCAACTCTGAACCTCCTTCAAGCCACGTGTGGATGGGTGTCCTTCTCCTGCAGAACCGCTATCGGCGTCCATGTCGACCGCGACGCACCCAAGCCCAGCAGCACGCGTAGAGGCCGGCACGAGAGCCGAGCGGCACACCGTCGGAGCTGCTCGCGGTGCCTCTCGGTGCGATAGCTCGGTTGGGCTGCGCCCGGCTGACCTGGTCTTTGGCCCCACACCCGCCTGCAGAGGAGGTGGCGGCCAGGCGCCGGCGGCCGTTTCGCCGCGCCGCCCGCTGCAGGCAGCACGCGCCTCGGCCCTACGGCACCCGTGACGACCGACTTCGCTCCTTCTCCACTTCGTGCCGACTGCCGGCTCGCAAGTGGGCAGGGCTTACCTCTAAGTCGCACCATGCTCAGCAACCACGAGTTGCCTTACGTGGGTCGTTTCGCCTGCGACTGGCATCGACTTGCAACCACAGACCCGAGCGCAACCCACACTCCGATGTTACGCCGAGCACACCTCGAATATCACCCACTCGGCACGATCGTCGATGGAGCTTCTCAGTAACGGTACCCGTCGGGCTTGTAGGGTCCGTCCACGTCCAGGCCCAGGTACTGCGCCTGGGCCTCGCTCAGGCGCGTGAGCTTGACACCGAGCGCCCCCAGGTGCAGGCGGGCCACCTTCTCGTCGAGGTGCTTCGGCAGCACGGTCACCTCGTTCGGGTACTGCTCGGCGCGGTTGAAGAGCTCGATCTGCGCCATGGTCTGATTCGTGAACGAGCTCGACATCACGAAGCTGGGGTGACCGGTTGCATTGCCCAGGTTCAGCAATCGGCCCTCCGAGAGGACGATGACAGCGTGCCCGTCGGGGAAGATCCACTTGTCCACCTGAGGTTTGACGTTCACGCGTTCGATCGCGCGGACGCGAGCCAAATCGGCCATGGCTATCTCGTTGTCGAAATGCCCTATGTTCCCCACGATCGCCTGGTGCTTCATCCTCGCCATGTGGTCGGCAGTGATGACGTCGCGATTGCCGGTGGCCGTGACGAATATGTCCGCCGTTTCCACCACGTCCTCGAGCGTTGTCACCTCGTAACCCTCCATGGCCGCTTGCAGGGCACAGATCGGGTCGATTTCGGTGACCACGACGCGCGCGCCCTGGCCGCGTAGAGACTGTGCGCAACCCTTGCCCACGTCGCCGAAGCCGCAGACGACGGCCACCTTGCCCCCGATCAACACATCGGTGGCCCGGTTGATGCCGTCGATGAGCGAGTGGCGGCAGCCATACTTGTTGTCGAACTTCGACTTCGTGACCGAGTTGTTCACATCGATCGCTGGGAAGAGCAGCTCGCCCTTGCGCTGCATGTCGTAGAGCCGATGCACACCCGTGGTGGTCTCCTCGGTCACCCCACGGATGGCGCCGGCCATGTTGGTCCACCGGTTCGGGTCCTCCTCGAGGCTCCGGGCAAGCAACCGCAGCAGCACTGCTAGCTCCTCGGACTCCGCAGTCGAAGGATCGGGCACGGCGCCGGCCTTCTCGAGCTCGACGCCTTTGTGCACGAGCAGCGTGGCGTCGCCTCCGTCGTCGAGGATCATGTTCGGCCCGCCCTCGGGCCAGGTGAGGGCCTGATCGGTGCACCACCAATAGTCCTCGAGCGACTCTCCTTTCCACGCAAAGACGCTCACCCCACGCGGGCTCTCGGGTGTGCCTCCGGGGCCGACGACCGCTGCGGCGGCCGCGTGGTCCTGGGTGGAGAAGATGTTGCAGCTCGCCCAGCGAGCTCGAGCACCGAGAGCCACCAGCGTCTCAATCAGGACCGCCGTCTGCACCGTCATGTGCAACGAACCTGTGATGCGCGCACCCGCCAGAGGGCGCTCTGCGGCGTATTCGGCACGCATCGCCATCAGCCCGGGCATCTCGTGCTCGGCCAGTTCGATTTCGCGCCGGCCGAACTCTGCCAGCGACAGGTCAGCGACTCGGTGGTCAATTACGTTCGACATGGCCGCGATCCTCGCACTTCCTTCATCCACCAGCTTCATCCACCAGCTTCACCCTCCACATACCGGCAGGCACCGCAGGACCTCAGGCCTCGGCCAGGCGCCGCTTCAGGTCCCCCAGCACCGGCACCGGCCCCGGGTCGATCCCCTCGCGAGCTGCGAGGTGGAGGGAGACGAAATCCCCCACGAGGATCAAGTCGAGCAGCTGTGCGAGGTCACCCTCGCCTTCGCCACGCACGTCTACGACATCGGCCACCGCTTCGCGAAGCAGCTCCGAGACGAAGGCTATTCGCCTCACCACCTGTGGATGCTCAGCATCGTGACGCAGGTTCACCAGCGTCATCAACTGGCGTGTCACGTCCCCGTGCTGGCCCCAGCCGGCTATCTCGTTATGACAGAGCTCTGGGAAAACGTTGGAGAAAGCAGGCGACTTGGCATTCTCGTTCACCTGAGTCTTCCATCTGAGCGCCGCAGTGGCACCCAAGGCGTGCGCGCCGTAGAAGAGCGGGATCCGCCGGCCGATGCGGCCGGCCAGCTCCTCGGCGAGAGAGCCTGGCCGGATCAAAGCGTCGCGCCGTCGGCTCAGTTGCTCGACGGCCTGCGCCACCCATTGAGCAGCGCCCGGAAAGAGGCCGATCTCCTCGAGGATGATCAGCGCAGGCACCGCCATAGCACCAAGCGCCGCGCGGGGCTGGGGGATGCTGCTCGGCACCGGCACCACCGGCGCCCCCCATTCGTCGGCCAGCTCGGCGAGCTGGCCGCCGCTCGTCACGGCCACCAAGCTCGCACCTGCGTTCACAACCTCGCCTGCCGCCTCCACGGTTTCCTCGGTGTCGCCCGAGAAGGAGACGGCGAACACCAACGAACCGGGGCCGACGAAGTCAGGCCGGTCGTAGGACTTGACCACCACCACGGGCACCGGAAGGAAGGGGCCGGCGACCGACGTCATCACGTCTCCTGCGATACCGCTCCCCCCCATTCCGAGCACGACCACGTTCTCCACGTATTCACGGTCGGGCAGCCCGTCGATATCACGCGCCGCCTCCACGGCAGCGGCCACCTGCTCTGGGAACGTCTCCGCCGCCTTGAACATCCCCAGAGTGTCGAGGACCCCTGCGGTCGCGTACCCTTGTGACACTTTCTCCTGCGTCACCTCTTTCGGCATCACGTCTGCATCACGTCCTTCTGTGTCACTTCTGCCCGTCGGCTGGACTCAAGGTCTGTTCGACCCCCTCCGTGTCGGCCTTCGTCATCAGCCGATCGTGCTCCGCGTCGTCGACGGTGACCGCCTCGTCGACAAGCATCACCGGGATGTCGTCGCGCACGGGGTAGCTACGGCGGAGCCGCGGGTTGTAGAGGCGGTCCTCGTCGGCAAAGTACAGAAGCGGTCCTTTGTCCTCGGGGCAGGCGAGCACCTCGAGCAGCAGTGGATCCAAAGTCATACGAGCAGTCCTTTCGTCGGTCTCTCGCGCACCTGGCCCGTCGCGTCAGCGTGCCCTCAGTGTGCCCCGCCGCTCTGAGCGGTTGGGGGCAGGCATTCGAGCACCTCTTTCACATGCCTGTCACACTCGGCCTCGTTGGCCGCTTCCACGTTGAGGCGCAACATCGGCTCGGTGTTCGAAGGCCTGAGATTGAACCACCAATCGCCGCACGAGACCGTGACGCCGTCGGTGCGGTCGACCTCGGCGCCCCGGGCGGAGAAGCGCGCCGCCACCTCCTCGACCGCACGGGAGGGATCAGGAACCTCCCGATTGATCTCCCCCGAGTCCGCGTACCGTCGGTACGGAGCAAGGAGCTGGCTGAGCGCCTCGGAGCTCGCGGACATCACCTCCAGCACCACCAGGGCGGCGATGATGCCCGAGTCCGCCCGGTAGTTGTCGCGGAAGTAGTAATGGCCCGAGTGCTCGCCTCCGAAGACCGCGCCCGTTTCGGCCATCACCTGCTTGATGAAGGAGTGCCCTACACGCGTGCGAACGGGCACTCCGCCGTTGTGCTCGATGGTCTCAGGGACCACCTTGGAACAGATCAAATTGTAGAGGATCGTCGCGCCGGGGTGTTTGGTCAGCATGCTGCGCGCCACTAGGGCGGTGGTGAGCGATCCCGAGACCGGCTCTGCTCGCTCGTCGACGAGGAACACGCGATCTGCATCGCCGTCGAAAGCGAACCCGACGTCCGCGCCGTGATCGATCACCGCTGAGCAGAGCGCGACGAGGTTCTCGGGCTGGATGGGATCAGCCGGGTGGTTGGGGAAAGTCCCGTCGAGCTCAGCGAAGAGCATCACCACCTCGAAGGGAAGACCTCCGAAGACTTTCGGGACGACCAGTCCTCCCATCCCGTTCGCCGTGTCGGTGACGATCTTGAGCGGGCGCAAAGCCGAGACGTCGACAAACGACCGGACATGAACCGCGTAATCCTCGAGCAGGTCCTCGGTATCGGAACCTCCGGTCTGCGGACCCAGGTCCGAGCCCGTGGCGAGAGCCTCCTCCGCGTCCCTTCGCACCTCTGCGAGCCCCGTCTCCGTGCCGACCGGTCTGGCGCCGGCAAGGCACATCTTGATGCCGTTGTAGGCCGGGGGGTTGTGCGACGCGGTGAACATCGCACCCGGCGCCTCGAGGCGGCCGGATGCGAAGTACATCATGTCGGTCGACGCCATTCCGAGGTCCGTGACCGACACACCCGCGGCACGCGCGCCTGCGGCGAACGCCGAGGACAGCTCGAGCCCCGTGGTCCGCATGTCGCGTGCGACGAGCATTCGTGGGGCCCCGGCGTAGCGGGCGAATGCCCAACCGATCGCCCGGCATGCTCGGGCATCGAGCTGGTCCGGAACGGTCCCTCGCACGTCGTAGGCCTTGAAGATCGCATCGAGCGCGGACACCGAGCTGAGCCTAACCGTTCGGCTCACCGCCTCCTCGGGCCCATCTCTCTTCGACCTTGCCCCACGAGAACATCGGAGAAATGGCGCCGCGGCGCCTCACGAGCACTACCAGAGCTATCAGTCCCACGACGAAGAGCAGCTCGCCTACGTTCCCAGCACCGCTGGAGCCGTAACGCAGGGTGACGTCGTGCGCGAAGGGCACCACCACCATCAAGTTCGGCTCGGCACGCCATGGGCCAGCCGCCCCCGAAGCGTGCCAGGCGGGGAAGTAAGAGACGCGCACCAACACCGGCACGCCGGTTCGATCCACGTGGAAGCTGATCTCGTCATTGCTCGCGCGCACCCGGCTCACTCGAACCGCTGCAAGTCTGTTGCCCTCCTTGGCTGCATCTGGCACGACACGGGTGCGGATCCAAGACGCCGGCCCTCCGGCAGTCAGCTCCGTGCTCCAGAGGGCTGGGTTCGCGTACCACTGCTCGGCTGTGGGCAGCCAAGACGATTGGCCTGCCCCGATGCCCACCAGGACTTCGGGACGCTGGCTCAGCGGGCTCACCATCGAAGCCCCGTGCACCAAGTAGATCTTCCAGGTGGTGATCACCGCCTGGGCCCCGTTGAGCGTGCGCCAGGGCCCGGTGCTGGCAACGAGGGACAGTGCCGGGTCGATGTCGGCCTGGGCCTGCACCGAAGGTGAGGAGGCGAGGAAGTACCGCACTCCGAGCATCTGCAGGTGCTCTACGCCCAGGACCACGTCGGGCGGTCCGTAGGGCAGGCCGGCCATCGCATCATCCGGTGCGGCCGAGAGCTCAGCCTGGTTCAGGAAGTGGTACGGGGTGGTCGCAGAGGACTCGAACAACAGCCCTTCCATGGAGTCGATGCAACCATCGGTCCACATGGGCAGGTCCATGAGCGCTTCGGGTGTGCCGAACCGGTTCAGGCTCGAGTTGTACTCCCACATCGCCCTTCCACATCCGTAGCGGCGGTCGACCCGTTCGAGTGTCGCCACTATCCCGTCATGGAGCTCTGCCCACCCGCTATTTCGTTCGTAGCCGGAGTAGTTCCATTTCGCCCAGTCGGTCACGGCGCTGTGCTGCACGTGGACGGGGCCGATCCAGAACGAGGACGACGGTGACACCACCAAGTCCGGCACCACCACCGCCAGGGACGCGATGATCGCGACCACCGGTACCGCCACCGCGCCAGGAGCCCACGGGACAGAGCGCGGGCGGAGCTGAAGACCACGCAGCTTGCGATCACGTTCGCGCGTCGAAGCAACCGGTGGCGCAACGATCGGTGGAGCGGGCGCGAGCGAATCGAACGTTGGACCCTCGGAGATCCATGGTCGCAGCGCCCGCAACCCACGGGCACCGAGCACTCCAACCTCTGCGAAAGCGGATCCGGCCACCAGATAGACGCACAACCACCAGAACGGCAGAAAGCGCACGTTGTAGATCTTTCCCTGTGGATCGAGCCAGACTGCGATGGCCGAGAACGCTCCCAAGATGCCCAGGACCGCTATCGCCCGATCGCGACGCACGAAGACGAAGACGAGGCCCGCGGCTGCGAACCCGAGCGCCCACCGGTCGGCGGTGGGTGCCAGCAGGGTCGCGAAACTCCTGACGTTCACCCAACCCATGCTCGTGCTGTACGCCTGCTCAGTCACGAACGGCACCACCCACCACGACACGAGCAAGACACCGACGCCGACCGTGCAGACCATCCACCACAGCCTCCGCCGGGTGAACCCGACGACGACCAGGACGACGAGCGCCCCCACCACCGCGAACAGCGCTGTGAGCACGTGACAAAGAACGCAGGCGGCGAGCAGCAGTGCCGCCGACACGCGCATACGGCCCGTGCGCATGCCTCGGATTGCCACACCTAGGAAGACGAGCGCGAGCGAGAGGCCGAGCGAGTACGCGTACTCGCCTGCGAGGGTCGAGAAGAGGTTCCCTCCGTAGATGGTGAAGGTCTGGTCGAAGAGGAACGGCAAGGTCGCCAAGGCCAAGACGGCCGGACGTGGGCGCTCGAGGCCGGCGAGGCGACCGAAGGCCCACGCGGCGACAGGAAGCATGACAGAGCCGAGGATCGTCACGAGTTTGAACGCAATGTTGAAGGGGATGACGTATCCCGCCAGCGCGGCGAGCGTGTCGGGAAGGGGGAAGTAGAAGGTGTTCAGGGGGAACCCGTCGTACGCGCCCGGGTCCCATCCGCTCACGTGCAGATGAGGCAGCAGGTTCGTCTTCAGGTACTGCGCCAGCGCCACGTGGGCACCGGTGTCCCCTCCCGTCGTCGTGGTGTTCGCGAGCAGCAAGCCCGGATCCATCGACCAGACGACCGCGACTACCACAGCGGCTATGGCACAGAGCGTTACCAACAAGGGGGCGGCCGGGCGGTGCATCAGCCCCCATCGTGCCCGACCGACCGACCGATGGTCGCTCAACCCGACTCCCGGCTCACTGGCTCACTGGCTCACCGGCTCACCGGCTCACCGGCTCACCGGCTCACGCGCTAACACGGCTCACCGCCTGGAGCCGGCTCACCGCCTCGGCACAAGAACGCAACTAGGGGCGGACCAAGTGGATGACGCCGGTCGGGTACGCGACCACCAGGATCGCCACCAGGTTGAACACCCCGTGGGCGAAGATGCACGGGCCGAGACGGCGGAACTTGTACGCCATCCACGACAGTACGACCCCGAAGGCTGCCAGACCGAGCAGCCCCAGGAGCTCGAAGTGGGCCAGACCGAACACGACCCCGGTCGCGCAGCAGGCCAGCGCCGGACCGAGCAGGCGACCGGCTCCGCTGAATACCCGCAGGAACCCGCGTAGCACGAGCCCCCGGAAGAACATCTCCTCTACGACAGGGACCACTACCACCGTGAGCACGGCTATCACGGCGAGATCCGCTCCCGGGAACCCTCCGGTCAGGTGCTTGGCCGGCTGCGACAACCGCTCCGAGAGGCGGGGGATGAATTGCTCGAGCGGGAGGTAGAGAAGACGTAGCACCAAGAGTTGGAAAGCGAGGCCTACGGCGGCGCCGACGACCACGTCCCACGGCCGCACGTCGAGTCGCATGTCTCGCCGAACGCTCCCCGTTCCCCCGACCCGACTCGCCACCACGACCGCACCCAGGAAGCCGATCCAAAGTCCCACCAGACCGCAGACAACCACCCAGGCGGGCGGCACCGAACGGCTAGCGAGCTGCGCCACGTCCGAGAGATTCCCGCTGGCCGCCGCTCCGACGTACAGCAGGGCCGCGCTGAGAACCTGTCCGAAGAGGAACCCGACGACAGCGATGACAAGCCAGATACCGCCGTTCGCGCGCGTGCTGCGAGTCGAGCCGTCGTCGTCCTCTCTCGGTACCGGTGGTCCGAGATACCCCGCTCGCGCCGGATGGGTCCACCGAGGCGATGCAGCCGAACCACCGCTGGGCGCTGAGCAGCTCCCCGGCGAACCTCCCGGTGGCGAACCCCCAGGGCCTCCAGCACCAGCTGGGTACGCCGGAAACGACGGACCGCTCGGGGGCGGCGATTTCGGTCCTTGCACCGGCCCATCACCTTCGGAGCCCGCCGTACCGCTGTGCACCCGGGCCACGTTATCCACCAGTTGCGTCGAGACAGCCTCGATCACCGGCGCTCGGCTCTCCCCACTGCCTCTCGAGTCGCCGCTCGAGCTCATCTCCTGAGCACGGCTCGGGTGCCCGCGCCATACGCCTTTCCTTTGCCATATGCGTGCTCGAGGGTGGGCGGCACCTAGCATGTAGCAATGAGCCCGCTTCCGGACCGCCGCCCGGGACTCCCCATGCCTGGCGGGTCTGGCAAGCCCGCGCCAGGAGGAGCGAATGGACCCCAGTCCGGAGGTGACCGGAGCTGGCGCTGGGTGTTCGCCCTGCTCATACTCGCTGTCATAGCAGTGGTGATCGTCCCGCCGCTTCTGTCCAAGCCCTCGGTTTCGCAGATCGGCTACCAGGAGTTCATGAAGACCGTTCTGCCCCGACACGAGGTCAAGACGGCCAACCTCAACAACGACACCGGGGTGATCACGGGAAAGCTCAAGACCGGAGTCGACTACTCCGTGAACGGTCCCAGCCCGGTAACCGACTCCGAATTGAACGTCTTGAGCAACGACGTGCCGCAGGGAAACTTCAAGCCCAACACCCCCACGTCGAACGCTCTCGAGCAGTGGCTGCCGACGATCTTCATCATGGCGATCGTCGTCGGGGTGTTCATCTGGTTCAGCCGCCGCGCGCAGGGCCAGATGACCGGGATGATGTCGATCGGTCGCTCACGCGCGCGCCTGTACACGACCGAGCGTCCCCGGACGACGTTCGTGGACGTGGCCGGTTACCAGGGCGTGAAGCAGGAGATCAGCGAGGTAGTGGACTTCTTGAAGACGCCTCACCGCTTCAGGGACATCGGCGCCAAGATCCCGAAGGGGATCCTGCTCGTCGGGCCTCCTGGAAGCGGCAAGACGCTATTGGCACGCGCCGTGGCCGGCGAGGCCGGTGTTCCGTTCCTGTCGGTGAGCGGCTCTGACTTCATGGAGATGTTCGTCGGCGTCGGAGCCAGCAGGGTCCGCGATCTCTTCCAGACTGCCCGCAAGCAAGCCCCCGCGATCATCTTCGTCGACGAGATCGACTCTATCGGTCGCAAGCGCGGCGCAGGGCTCGGTGGGGGACACGACGAGCGCGAACAGACGCTCAACCAGATGCTGAGCGAGATGGACGGCTTCGACCCCGCAGAAGGCGTGGTCATCATGGCCGCTACGAACAGGCCCGACATCCTCGACCCTGCCTTGCTGAGACCGGGACGCTTCGACCGCCAGATCGTCGTTCCCCTCCCCGACCTCGAGGAACGACTGCCGATCCTGAAGGTGCACTGCAAGGACAAGCGCATAGGGGCTGACGTCGACCTCGAGCTCGTTGCCCGGGGTACTCCTGGGATGAGCGGTGCCGACCTGGCCAACCTCGTGAACGAAGCCGCCCTCCACGCGGTGCGCCGAGGATCGCATCAGGTGGAGATGCGCGACTTCGAAGCAGCACGTGACCGGGTGCTCATGGGCCAGGCGCGAGAGAGCTTGGCGCTCTCGGAGTCCGAGAAGGAGCGGGTCGCCTTCCACGAGGGAGGCCACGCCGTGCTGGCCTATGTGCTCCCCCACGCCGACCCCGTCCACAAAGTCACCATCCTGCCGACAGGGATGGCCCTCGGCGCCACCCAGCAGCTGCCCCTCGAGGAACGGCACATCTATCCCCGCGAGGTGATCGAGGACGCGCTAGCCGTACGGATGGGAGGGCGCGCAGCCGAGCTGCTCGTCTACGGCGACCTGTCGACAGGCGCCAGCAACGATCTGGTGGGGAACACCGAGATGGCCCGGAAGATGGTGCGCGAGTGGGGAATGAGCGAAGAGCTCGGCCCGATGGCTTGGGGATCACAGGGCATGGTGTTCCTCGGTGAGGACCTTCTGCACTCGCGCGACTACTCGGAGGACACCGCACGGGTCGTGGACTCCGAGGTGTCGCGCATCTTGCGCGTACAGGAAGAGAGGGCCATCGAGTTGCTCAGCCGGCATCGTGGCGGTCTCGACGCTGTTGCCAGAGGGTTGCTCGAGCGCGAGACGCTCGACGGAACCGAGGTCGCCAAGCTGGTCGACACCGCCTACGGAAGACCCGTGCACGACACTGATACGACCGCGGTTCCCCACTTCGCCCCGCCCGAACATGCCGCTACCGACACCGCGCTTTCTGCGCAGGGCTCGCACGCCGGCACAAGCCCACCCGCCAACGGAGGCTCGCACGCCGGCGCATCACAGGGATCGGGCGCTGCACAGGGATCGGGCACTGAGAACGCCACGGCCGACGACGGCGCATCGACACCCAATGGTGCGATCGCACAGCCCGAGGCGACGGGACCCTCGGCACGCAAGAACCCGAAGTGAGCTCCTCCCGATAGGCCCCTCAACCAAGGACGAGGGCGGGGACGACCACAACACCGGGTGCGCCGGCGGGAGCGGCATCGAGCTCGATGGCGACCGGGCCGCTTGCCACCACCAAGAGCGGAACCACTCCGAGTGCCGAGCCAGGTTGCGCAGTTACGATCAGGGACATGCCCGGCTGCACGACACGACGATCCAGGTCTGCGACCGGGACCCCGCGGGCGGCACTGGAGACCGTGACGGTGACGGGGTGCGAGGAAAGCGCCAGGATCGCGAGAGACGTAGCGCCCGTACCCGGAGGGATCACAGCCGGCAGCAGCGTCCGCGCGGCACCGCCGGGAACTCCGTGCACCTGACCGACGCTAGGGGTGGCTGAACCTGCCTGGGCGACGACCTCGCGATCGACGACAATCCCGACTCCACCGCCAGCAGAGAACTCGAGCGCGTAGGGACCGCTAACGGGGATCCGCGTCTCGCTCTCGGCCACGAGCTCGGTTGCCGAATGAGGCAGCACCCGAAGCGACAACGGCTCTGCCCCACCTTGTGCGAGCCCTTGTGCGAGCCCTTGTGCGAGCCCCACCTTCACCGAGACCGAGGCTTCGTGGTCAGACGGGTTGAACACGTAGAACACCACGCTCCCGCCAGGCGGGTCCACGTTCTGCGGGAAGTCCCACTCCGAGACCGGTGACGGCACACCGAGAAGGAGGGACGACCCACCGCCTCCTCCGGCTTGCGGCGTCGACTGCAGCTCAGCGGCAACCACGGTTCCCGACGAGGTCGTGACCTCGGCTGCCACGTCCGGGTCGTTCGTCAGGTGGTCGCTTATGTTCTCGACCACAAGTGAACCGCCGGGCACCGCGATCCCCTGGTACGCCGGGGGCTGCACCACCCCGGCAGAGGCCGAGTCCAAAGTGACGTTCACCACGGCGTCGGTCGTCGACGGGTTGTACACCGACAGAGAGAGGCTGGCTCCCGAGGCGGTCGAACCGTGCGCGAAATACCAGTTCGACGCAGTCGACGAAGCGCACGGAGCGGTGCTCCAGCCGAGCGGGCCGGCAACCACCTCCGATACGCCCACACCCCCGCCGTCGAACAGGACCGTGGCCGCCACCCAGGACCCCGGTGCTACCTGAGCTGGAACCATGCCGATCTGGCTCCGGGCGGGGACCGATACCCGGGTCGAGACAGCAGCTCCACCCGCAGGTGCAGCCAACACGGTCCCACTCACCGCGCGAGCGGTCGCGTTGGTGAGAACCAGCGTGCCGAGCGCTCCCCCACCGGCGCCGCTCCCACCCACGCAGAACCACGCCGAGGACTCCGCGTCCGAGGCGCTGACCGCCGCCCAGGTGGCCGAGCCGCTCGGCCCCGCCGGGGAAACCGGCGAGCCCGAGCGCCCTACCAAGCCGTCGGCCACCGCAGTTCCCGCCACCACTACGGCCATCACGAAGAGCAACCGGAGACGCCGGCCGACCTCCCTCGGCACGAGCCCCGGCTCCCGGCGAGGCGGCTCGCTCGCCGGCACCGTCTCGAAGTGAGAATTCCGCTGGCTCACTCGGCGCCCTCCACCGTGCCGACGCCGTGGACGACCTCGGGCCCCCGATCGTGCTCCGTGGAGCTCGGCACCACAGCGCTCGGCGAACGGCTCGGGTGTCGATCGCTCCCGTACCTCCGGCGCAAGAGCCCATGCCACCTTTCGAACCACCGCCTGCGTCCCCCGAACGCGCCGAGCACCACGATCCACAGCGCGACCTCGGCGCCGACCGCCAAACCGTGGCGCCACGACCCGGCAAAGCGGACGGTGACGACGGCGGGACGGACCAACCTGAAGCTTGGCGCGTAGCCGAACGCGAGCTGTGCGCGCCGGTTCCCTACGCCGGGTCCCACCAGCTGCCATGCGCTTTCGGGGGCAACGGCGTCGAAGATCGTCCCGGCACCGACGCGCCCTGTCACGTGAGTGGAGCCGGGTACCCCTCGAAGCACGGCATGCCATCCGGACAGAGCAGGAGAGGAACCCGAAGTGGAGACGCCGAAGACAGTTGCGCTCGGGGTCGTTCTCGTCACGCCACGCACCGCATTGGCGCCCGCAGGCGGAGCAGGACGCAGGGCGCGCTCAGGCAGAGCCGCGTCGTCGACGAAGACCTCGAACCCTGACTGGCTGATGAGCTGGCGCAGATCGATCTGTCTCGCGAGCCCCGTGGGCAGGTCCGACGGCAGAGAGCGACTCAAGGTCGACTGCGACCCGACGGTCGACGGGCCGAGAGAGCTCACGACCACCACGTAGCGGACCGCGTACGGGGCGAGCAGATGCCCGAGACGAACCGTCTTGGCGGACTCGGCGAGCCGCACTGCCGCGCCGACGGTGCTGGCCGGACCGGGAGACGACCCCGGCCACAACGACGTCACGTCACCCAGCCCGTTCTCGGAAAGCGCATAGGCGAATCCCTTCGACAGCTGCCACGCGCCTGCGGGGAGAACCGCCGGGTCGCCGAGCCACAACACCCGGAAGTTCCCCGGTGACCGGTACGACATCCACGAGGTGGCTTCGCCGTAGCCGTTGGCCGGCAAGTCCCACCGACCCGACACCGACGCCACGAGCACGGGCAACGTGGCAACGAACGCGAAGAGGGCCGCCAGTCCCGCCGCCGCCTGGCGCCAACCGAACCGGTAGCCAGGGAGGTCTTCTTCGAACGCTGCCACGCCCAGACCCACGGCCATGGCGATCCCGACGCCCGCTGGCACGAGCAAGACCTCACCAGGCACCGACAGCACGCCCAGCCAGCCCCTCCCGCCTGCCCAGGCGCAGGCCCACGCCAACGCTGCGAGGACCCAGGCGCGGCCGGCCCAGACAAGGCGCGGACCGGACCCGATGAGGAGGGGAAGTGCAGCTGCGAGAACGAAGCCCCAGGCGAGGGGGGTGTCCCCGATCGGGCCAACACCCAGGTGCAGCAGCCCGCCCCAGGTGGGCCCCGAACTCGGTGTCGACGCCAGCCCCGCGAGCTCCTGCCATCGCGCAGGACCCGCCAGCACCGAGGCCGACCAAGGCGCGAGCAGCACCGTGGTCACCGCTGTCGCTCCGGCCCCCATCGCCACGACCCGTCCTGCTGCGCGCCGCGAACCTCGTCCACCCGCGACAAGCGTTCCCAGCGCGAGGCCGGCGGTCACCAGCAAGGTCAGCACTGCAACCGAAGGAGCCAACGACGTGAACAGCGCCTCGAGCACGCCGAGCCCGAGAGTCCGTCCCGCGAGGGTCGTCCTCCACCGGGGAAGCGGCCTGCGGGTGGTGTCGGCGCCGTGACGCGCCAGCAGGGCGAACGGCTCCGACCCGACAGTGGATCCCTCCGGGATCGCTTCCGCGCCAGGCCCCGAGGTCGGTCGAGAGGCCCCCGCCGACGCGCGTGCCAAGCACACGACGATCCATGGGCAACCCGCATATGCGAGGAGTGCGTCCCAGCGCCCGGTGGCGAGGGCGTCGTAAGGAAGCGGGACCACCAGGTAGGTAACCGACGCGGCCACCCGCGCCCACACCGATCCGAAGCCACTGACCAAGCGCGACATGCCCAGCGCTCCCAGCGGGATGCAGCCGAGCACGACGATCTTCTGCAAGAGCCCCACCCCTCCGAGAAGAACGAGACCCCCCAAGCCCAACATCGCCGTGCCCGGCGTGGCTGCGCTCGTGGTACCGACGCCAGACGGCTGCCATCCCGAGATGAAGTGGTGAAGGAACGAGCTCCACGAAGCGAACGGCAGCAACTGGCCCACATAGGGAAACCCGCTCCCGATGAGCTGCCGGGTGCCGAAGATTAGGACCACCGCGACCGCCGTCCATATGACCGCACGTGCCGTGCGCGTGGCACGCGCCTTGATGCGCCACTCGGCGTCTGCAGCAGCTGCGGCCCGCCTCTCTGTCTCCTTTGTCTCCTTTGTCTGCTCTGTCTCTTCTGTCTCGTCGATGTGCCCGAGGCGAGCCGCGCTCATCCCGTGCGTAACCGCTCGGCGTAGGTAAGCGAGCAACCGCGCGCTTCCGCGCAACTGGAGCCGACGCACCGACGCGTCGTCCAGCCTGCGCGTCGCTTGCACCTTGACGCGCGCCGCACGCAGCGTGGCCCGCTCGGTGACGTTCCAACGCCACGCGTGGACCACCGCCGCAGCCCTGGCACGATGACCGGTCGCCCACGCGACGAGAATCTCCGCCACCGAAGACAGCGCCAGCTGTGGCAATACACGGAAGCGGTGGAAGTACCCGTAGTTCTTGAGAACGGCGCGCAACTCGTGACGCCGCTGCAAGGACTGCAAGGTCACTTGCTCGGTCCGCGTCCGCGCACGACGGGCGCGCGATGCCCTACGCCTGCGACCGGGCGCGTCGTCGGCTTCGTCGGCCGCGTGATGCGACTTGCGTTCGGAATCGGGGCCCTGCGCGGACGAGGTGTCGAACAGGCGGGGAACGGCGTTGCGGACGTCGTCGGGCAGGCCGCGGCGCCCTGACGCGAGCAGCTGCAGGTGGCGAACCCGAGCCCCGGGCGCGACCACCACCCTTGCGCCCGCCACCTGCGCTCGCCAGCAGAGATCGAGGTCTTCTCCCATCGCGAAGATCTGAGGGTCGTACCCGCCGATCTCTGCAAAGAGGTCGGCCCGCACGAGCGTGCACCCACCGGCCGCCAGGAACACATCGCGCACCGCGTCGTGCTGGCCGTGGTCGATCTCGCCCAGCTCGATCCGGCCGACGACCGCTCCTCCCTTGTCGACGGTCATGCCCACGTTCAGCAGGCCCCGTGGGTCGTCCCAACGCACGTACTTGGGAGCGACCACACCGGCATTCGAACGGAAGGACTCCTCCACCATGACGCTGAGCGCCTCGGGGTCAGGAGCCACGTCGTCGTGGCAAAACAGGAAGTGCGAGGCCCCTTCGACCATCTCGAGCACCGTGTTGGCGCTCGCCCCGAAGCCCAGGTTGTGCGCCAGGCGCCGTACGTACGCGTCGGGTGCCACCGCCGCCACCCGTCCGGTGAGGTCGTCGAGGCCGACGTCGAGGACCAGCACCGACAGCCCCGGGTACTCCTGGGCGGTTAGAGCCGCCAGCTCCTCTTCGAACCACTCCCCGGGGTCGCACGCCACGACCACCGCGACCACTTGAGGAGCCAACGCCTCCGGCGTCTGCATACAGGTCCGCGAGGCTACCCGTGCCCGAGTGCTTGCAACTGTTAGCAGAATAGGTACAATCGTTAGCAGAGGCCGACCAAGGGCCCGTGCCCGGTGTCGGGGACGGTCCTGTCACCCAGGACAGGGTGCGCAACAGGAGGACAGCGAGATGCCCGAGCTCGGAGACGTCACCTGCGAGATGACTCGCATCGCACGCGAGACTGCCTACGTCGCGGTGGGCCTCGGAGTGCTCGGTCTCCACCGGGCGCAGGTGCGCCGTCAGGAGCTGGCGAAGCGCCTGGCGGAGCCGAAGAGCCGGGGCCTCGAGCACCTCGAGGGCGTGCGCGGCGAGCTCACGAAGCGGGTCAAGGCCGTGGACGAGGCCTTCGAGCAGGTGATCGGCAGGGTCGAGGCCTCGATGGAGCCGATCGAGGACCGGCTCCCCACCCAAGCTCGGGACCTGGTCAAGCAGGTGCACGCAAGGTCCCGCGAGGCGCGCGAGCAGCTGCGCGGCATCGTTCGCGCCATGGCCGCCTGAAAGCGTCGTCCGGCTGGCCCGTTCGCCAGGGCCCTGCCTGGCGCAGTGGCGCCTACTGCGGTCGGCCTGGATTCACGCGACCTTCTCGCTGTACTGGTCGAGCACGTCACGCAGCGTCCTGCTGAGGTCGATCTCCGACTCCCAACCGGTCGCCGCATGCAGCTTGGCCGGGTCGCCGCACAGCACCGGGACGTCGACCGGTCTCGCAAGGGCGGGGTCGACGACGAATTGCAGGTCCACGCCCGCCAGCTCCAGCAACGTCCGAGCGACCTCTTCGATCGACACGTCGTGGCCCGAGCACACGTTGTAGACCTCGCCCGGAGCCCCCTGCTCGACCAGTAGCCGGTAAGCGCGCACGACATCGCGCACGTCGGTCAAGTCGCGCCGCGCCCCCAGGTTGCCTACAGGGATGCTCTTGGCACCCGAAGATCGCGCCGCGACGATGTGCGAAGCAAGGGACGGGACGACGAACCCGGAACCCTGCCCGGGGCCGACGTGGTTGAAGGGCCGGACGCGTATCACCGGCAACCCGTGACCCAGGTGAGCCTGGATCGCGAGGAACTCGGCAGCGACCTTGCTCGCCCCGTAGGGCGTGACCGGCGCCAGTGGCGCTTCCTCGCGGACCGGCAGCTCCCCTGCGGTCACCGACCCGTACACTTCGGCCGAGCTCGTGATCAGCACTCGCGGCGCCCGTGCGCAAGCCTTCGCGGCCTCGAGCACGTTCAGCGTGCCGAGCGCGTTCACCCGGAACACCTCGCCCGGATCGTCCCACGAGCGTCCCACGTGAGTCAGAGCAGCCAGGTGGTAGAGCGCGTCGGGCACCGCGGCGATCACCGCCTCGCGAACAGCCGTGGCGTCGGTGATCTCCACCTCTTGGTCGATCGAGACCACCTGGTCCCCCTCGGCACGTAGGTACGCGCCGAGCCACGTCCCGACGAAGCCTCTGCCGCCGGTGATGAGCGCTCGCACGCGGCGCACCTTAGAGCGTCGGCGGAAGGGCAGACGAGCGGGCAGGCAGACGTGCGAGAAGCCGCCGGTCGTCCTCACCCCCGCAGCAGGCCGTGCGGCTGATCGGTCGCCCAGCGGTATGCCAGCACGTGGGCATCGGCAGTGGCTTCCCACGAATAGCGCGAGGCGACCTCGAGGCCCAGTCTCCGTCGTTCTGCGACTCCCTCCCCCCTCAACGTGGTGCCGAGCGCGTCGGCGAGGTCGCCGACCGAGCCCGCAGGGACTGTCAATGCTGCATTCCCAGCAAGGTCCGCCATCACCGTGCCCGACGTCGTCACTAGCGGAGCCCCGCAGGCCAGAGCCTCGAGGGCTGGCAGCCCGAAGCCCTCCTCCTTCGCCGGGTAAGCCACCACGGCTGCTCTGCGCAGCAGCGCCGGCACCGCGTCGTCGTCCACGTAGCCGACACGCATGACGCGATCGCCGTGGCGGGCGCAGGCGATCTGTCGGTCCACCTCCTGTGCCCCCCATCCCGGCTTGCCAGCAAGAACGAGCGACAATTCACTGTCCTGACGCGCGAGGAGGTCGAACGCGGCCACGAGCTCGGGAACCGCCTTACGCGGCTCGAGGGTGCCGAGGAACAAGACGTATGGCTCGCGAACTCCTAGCGAAGCGAGGAGGTCCTCGTCGTTCCTGCCTACGTCGGTGAAAGTGCCCGCGTCGACGCCCAGTGGGACGACGAAGACACGGCCTGCGGGATGACAGAGCTCCTCGAGGCGCTCGGCGGTCCTCCTGCTGTCACAGAGCAAGGCGGTGGCGCGGCGCGCCGCCACCCGTATCGCTCGGCGGAAGACGAGCACTTTCGCCCGCTCGTGCCATTCGGGGTGGTCGAGGAAGGTGAGGTCGTGGACGGTGACGACGACCGGCAACTTCGCGTGCTCAGGCATCGTGTAGTGAAGACCATGGTGCACTCCGACTCGAGCGCGAGATAGCAGTCCCGGAAGGCGCAACTGCTCCCAGAGGAGACGAGCCGGCCGCGCCGAAGGAGCGCGCGCACACACGACGGGCAAGCCATCGCGAGCCGCCGACTGGGTGACTGCCGGCTCGCCGGTCACGGACTTCCCCGGCGCGCCCGAGGTCGGCTCGCCACGCGAACCGCTCGCATCGGACCACCTTTCAGAGTCGTCGCGCCTGCACCACAGTGTGAGACTCACGTCCTCACGACGCGCCAGCACGCGCACCAGGTCGAGGGCAAACCTGCCAACGCCCACGGCCTGTCGCGGCACGGCGCTCACGTCGAGCGACACAGACACGCGCTGTGCCGCCGGGTCGGTCATGCGAGCGAGTCCCATAGTCGCGCGTAGCACCGCGCGGTCCTGGTCCACGTGAACGCCGCCGCATGGAGGCGTCCGGACGATATGAGCTGCTGGCGGACCTTCTCGTCCGTAGCGACCCTCACCAGTGCCTCAGCGATGTCCTCGACGTCCAGGGGGTCGACTTCCATGGTTACTTCGCCTGCGCTCGGCACGCGGCTCGCCACCACCGGGGTTCCTTCGCGCATCGCCTCCAAAGGCGGGAACCCGAAGCCCTCGACCAACGGGACGTAGGCGAGCAGACGCGCCCTGCTGTACAAGGCGGCGAGCGTGGCCAACCCCACCTGTCCGGCAAGGACGACGCCGGGTGCGACAACGACACGCTCCCCCCATCCTCGCGGGCCCACCACCACCAAGGGCCAGGGGTCGGGCAGGCGCGCTCGGGCAAGCTCGTAGGCCTCGAGCAGGCGCGGCAGGTTCTTCCTGGGCTCCAGCGTGCTCACTGACAGGAGGAACTCACCGGTCACACCGAGGCGATCGAGCAATCCCTGCGAAGCAGCGAGGTCGGGAGGTGGAAGATGGTCGCACCCCAAGGGGATCACTCGCACCCTGTCTTGTGGTGCCCCTGCCGCGACGAGGTCTCTGGCAACCGGTTCGCACGTCGCCACCAGCGCGTCAGCGTGACGCAACGCCCGGTGCAGCGCCGCCTCGTGCCATCTCCTGCCCCGTGCAGGAAACGCCTCCGGCACCTGCCGCCACGCGAGATCGTGGACGGTCACCGCGAGCCGCTGACCGCGCGTCGGGGGTATGGCGAAACTCGACGCATGCACGACATCGAAACCCCTCGGGACGCCGGCCAATCGCCGGTCCCAGGCCCGGGTCATGAGGGGACCGGGAAACACGCTCCGCAGCACCGGCCGGCCAAGCTCGCACAACGGGTCGGATCCGCGAGAAGCACGACTCGCGTACAGGGTCACCGCGGGCGCCGTCTCGGATTCCCCGTTCGAGGTCGCGAGCCCCTGGAGCAGCCCCCGGACCGCCGAACCGATCCCACCGGGAACGCGACGACGCAATTGCTCCGCGATCAACAGGACCCGCGTCGGGTCGCTCATCGCGCAGCCGCCGCATAGAGATCCGCCAACCCTGCAGCGCACGCCTCCCAGGTGAACGAACCGACGCGCTGCCGGCCACGCTCGGTAAGAGCCGAGTGGGCCGCCTCGTCACACAAAACCGTGACGAGCGCATCGGCAAGGGCGTCGACATCGCCAGGAGCGACGAGCAGGGCACCGTCGCCTACCACCTCGGGGATGGCTCCCACAGCGGTCGCCACCACTGGGGTCCCGGCGGCCATTGCCTCGAGTGGTACGAAGCCGAATCCCTCGTACACCGACGGGTACGCCACCACGGCGGCACGGGCGAGCAGCCGGCCAAGTCGAGCAGGTGCCACATAACCGAGCCGGACTATGCGCGCTCGCTGACGCGAAGCGGCGAGCGCGACGTCCAGCGCGTCGGCGCCCCAGCCGTTCGCGCCGGCTATGACGAGCGCGACGTCGTCGACCTTCTCCGCCAGGATGTCGAAGGCGCGCACCAGAGCCGGGTAGTCCTTTCGCGGCTCGACCGTGCCCACCGCCAGCACGTAGCGCGTGGTGCCGGCCGGCACGGGGTCGACGAGATGCGCCACGGCGTCGGGGGCGTTCTCGGGTTCGCGAACCCGGCCGTGGTCGGGAATGCCCGGATGCACGGCGCGCACTCTGCTCGGGTCGATGCGAAGCTCGGTTACGACCTCTTCGGCTACGAACTGCGAATGAGTGTGCACCCAGGCCCCCGATTCCACAGCACGGCGCACCAAGCGCGGGAACTCGAGCGAAGAAGCGTCGCAGAGCTGGGGGTAGCGAAGAGGGGTGAGATCGTGCACCGTCACCACGCGCCCGGCATGCCGCGTCGGGGGGACGACGTAGTTCGTGCCGTGAACGACGTCGACGGGGCCGATGAACCACTCGACGGGCGGCCCCTGCAAGTGCGACCAGGCCAGGTGCAGCGGACGAGCGGGCATGGCGCGCTGAGTGTTCAGCACGCGCGAGGGCAGCAACGGCCTCAGTTCATCCTTGCGTCGCCAAGACACGGCGAAAGCTCCCACCTCGAGCTCGGGTCGCTGCGCCAGTGCCTCGAGCGCGCCTATGCAGAACGCGCCGACCCCGGTTGGCTCTCCCAGGAGGGGCGTGGCATCGAGGGCCACCTTGAGGAGGTCGTGGTCGATGCTGCCACCCGCGTGCACTCGGCGAGCCTTACACAACGGCCCGATAGCCTGTCGACAGTGATCACCGCGCTCGCCGGAGGAGTGGGTGCCGCACGCCTCCTGCGCGGCATGGTGCGTGCCGTGAACGCGTCGGAGGTCACCGCCGTGGTGAACACCGGAGACGACACCGTCCTTCACGGCCTTCACATAAGTCCCGACCTCGACACCGTGACCTACACCCTGGGAGGTTTGAACGACGACGAGCGCGGGTGGGGCCTCGCTGGTGAGACGTGGAGGGTCATGGAGTCACTCGAGCGCCTCGGCGGTGAGACGTGGTTGCGCTTGGGCGACCAGGATCTCGCCACCCACCTGTACCGGACCCAGCGCCTCGCAAGCGGGGTTGCATTGTCCGAGGTGACCGCCGAGATCACCGACGCGCTCGGAGTCAAGGCTCGTCTCCTTCCGATGTCGGACGACCCAGTGCGCACCCTCCTCCGGCTCGCCGGGGGGCCGGAGATCTCGTTCCAGGACTACTTCGTGCGGCGCCGCCACGACGTGGCCGTAGAAGCAGTGCGCTTCGACGGTGCTCGAGAGTCGGTGCCGGCGCCAGGAGTGCTCGAAGCGCTCGAGCGAGCCGACGAATTGATCATCTGCCCCTCGAATCCGGTTGTCTCGATCGCTCCGATCCTGGCCGTGCCCGGAGTCCTGGAAGCGCTGTCTGCCCGGCGCGACGACGTGGTGGCGATCTCCCCCATCGTCGCCGGCGCCGCGCTGAAGGGCCCCGCGGACCGGCTCCTCGCCGAGCTGGGACACGGGTCGTCGGTGGTCGCAGTGGCGCGGCTGTACGCGCAGGTGGCGGCCACGCTCGTCATAGACGAGGCTGACGCAGACCGTGCATCCGAGGTCGAGGCAACAGGAGCACGCTGTGTGGTGACGCCGACGATCATGCACACCCCTGGACATGCAGCCGCACTGGCACGGGTGGTGCTCGGCGCCCGAGGAACCCCCACATCGAGCGCGAGATGACCGGAACCCTCGAGACTCCGGGCGCCTTGACCGTGATCCCGGTCACCGGGCTCGGAGAGATCCACCGGGGAGGCGATCTCGCCCGGCACATCGCTCGGCACGCCGCGCTCGCCGACGGCGACGTGGTAGTGGTCACCCAGAAGATCGTCTCCAAGGCAGAGGGCCGGGTCGTGGCACTGGATCCCGAGGATCCGAACGAGCGCGAGCGCCTGATCGGAAGTGAGGCTGCGCGCGTGTTGCGCCGGCGCGGCGCGCTGCTCGTGACACAGACCAAGCACGGGTTCGTCTGTGCGAACTCCGGCGTCGACTTCTCCAACGTCGAACGGGGATTCGCAGCGTTGCTCCCCGAAGATCCGGACCGTTCTGCCAGACGCATCCGAGACGGGTTGCGAGCCGCCGTCGGGGTGGAGGTCGCCGTGGTGGTCTCCGACACCTTCGGCCGGACCTGGCGTCGAGGCGTGGTGAACGTGGCCATCGGTTGCGCGGGGGTAGGAGCGATCTTGGACCTGCGCGGGACGACCGACTCGTTCGGTCGCGAGCTTCAGGCCACCGAGATCTGTGTGGCTGATGAGCTCGCGTCAGCAGCCGAGCTGGTCATGGGCAAAGCGGCCCGCATCCCTGTGGCCGTCGTGCGTGGGGTCGACCGCGGGTGGCTCCGAACCGGTTCGATCGCCGCTGAGGTCGTCCGCCCTCCCGCCGAGGATCTCTTCCGTTGATCGCAATGCTTCTCGGATGATCACCTGCGCCGCAGGTGGTCGAAGACGGCCTGTACTCCTTCGGCCACCGACGTCCAGGGCTTCCAACCGAGGTGGATTCCGGCGCGCTCGGGATCGAGAGCGTTGCGGCGCAGCTCTCCCGACCTCAGGGGGGCATGCACCGGGGCCGCGCTCACCCCGGCCCTATCGGCCATCACAGTCGCCAATTCGTTGATCGATATCTCCCCGCCAGTTCCTATGTTCAGCAGGAGGCCCCCACCCCGTGTCGACGCTCGCACGAACGCGTCGACCACGTCGTCGACGTAGACGAAGTCCCGAGTCTGCTCGCCGTCACCGTAGATGGTCACTGGCTCACCGCGCAGGAGCCGGTCGGCGAAGATCGCCACCACCCCCGCCTCGCCGTTGGGGTCTTGACGCGGCCCGTACACGTTGGCCAGTGCTAGGGCGCAGAACTCGACCGCGTGAAGCTCGCGATATGCGAAGAGGTAGTCGACGGCCGACTTCTTCGACACGCCGTAACAGGACAAAGGCCGCTGCTCATGCGATTCGCGCACGGGAAGGTCTTCGGCACGTGCTTCGCCATAGAGAGTCCCCCCGCTCGCCGCGAGCACCACCCGGGCGCCGGCGGCGCGCGCTCCTTCGAGCACCCGCAGCGTCCCGAGGATGTTGACCTCCGCGTCGAACACCGGGCGCTCGACCGATGCCCGCACGTCCGCCTGGGCGGCTAGGTGGTAGATCACCGCGGGCCGGCTCCTGGCGATGACCTCCACCAGCTCGTCCGAGCGCACGTCGAGCTGGTAGAAGGTCATCTCGTGCGCAGGCCTTGCGCGTGCCTCGGCCAGGTTCACCAGAGACCCGGTACTGAGATCATCCACGACATCCACGTGATGACCCTCCGCGAGCAACCGGTCCACGAGGTTCGAGCCGATGAAACCAGCTCCGCCCGTGACGAGCACCCGGGGGCGGTCGCGGGTCACAGCCGTAACTCGAGACACACGTCTCGCGCACACCACAGCCCGGAGCATTGCTCTGTTCGCGGCGCGGTCACTCTGCTATCTCCGCGGGCACGCGGCCCCCGACCAAGCGGGTCCGCGGATGCACGATCTCCTTGTCGCCTACCACGGTGAGCGCCTCGAGCTCACAACACTCGCCTACAGAAGCATCGTGCCCGACGATCGAACCGACGACACGCGCCCCGGCGCCGACGCGTGCACCACCCAACAGAACCGAACCGTCGACCACAGCCGAGGCTTCCACGCAACAGCGCGCGCCCACCACGCTTCTGCGGACGGTGCTCCCGGCGACCGTCCGAGCCCGATCCCCGACCAACGTGCAAGGGCCCACCTCGCCTTGCACGTCGGGGGCACCGAGCACCCACACCTGCGTTGCCAGGCTTCGCGCGCCTGGAGCCGGGAGCGAACCTCGAGTCCCGTCGAGCAGGTCGAAGTTGGCACGCAGGTAGGCCTCGGGAGTCCCCGTGTCCAGCCAGTAGGCGTCGCTCGCCTGGGCGTACAGGGCCCCCTCTGCGACCAGAGCGGGGAACGTCTCGCGCTCGATGGAGATTCGCCTGCCTTTCGGGATCCATTCGAGCACTCCAGGCTCCAACACGTAGGTGCCGGCGTTGATCAGGTTCGTTGGTGCCTCTCCTGGCGGAGGCTTCTCGATGAACGAGATGACCCTGCCCTCCGAATCGGCCGGTACTACGCCAAAGCGCGACGGATCGTCGACCGGCGTCAGGTGGATCGTCGCCGCCGCGCCGTGACGGTGGTGAAAGGCGACCAGGCCCGAGATGTTGACGTCGGTGAGCACGTCCCCGTTCACGACGACGAAGGTCTCTTGCACCCCTACGGCGTCGGCTGCGAAGCGCACAGCCCCCGCCGTGTCCATGGGTTCGGGCTCTACTGCGTACGACAGCCTCACCCCGCCAGCCACACCGTCCGGATAGGCGGCGAGGAAGGCATCCGGTCGGTACCCGAGTGACAGGATCGCTTCGTCGACCCCGTGGAGCGCGAGCTGAGACAGGACACGTTCGAGCATCGGCACCTCGGCGATCGGGAGCAGCTGCTTCGGAGTCGTGCAAGTGAGGGGACGGAGCCTCGTCCCCTCACCGCCCGCCAGGACGATGGCCTTCACTTGGTCGGCTGCCCCTCGTCACTTCTCATACGACGTCCGTCAACTGAGTCGACTGCTTCTGTCACTGCCTCTGTCACGGTTTGGTGGTGGTGGTGGTGGACGGAGTGGTCGTGCTGGTCGATGGAGTGCTCGTGATGCTCGTCGACGGGACCGTGGTAGTGGTGGTCGTCGGGGGGGAGATCAGGTCGAGCATGGCTGTGATGGTCTCGGCGCTGGGCTTCTCGATCGACGCACCCGGCGGCACGAAGGCGACTGTGATGAGCTGATCGTTGGCGAGCTTCAGGCTCGAGGGGTCGCTCACGGTCACCGGGTGGTTCGATCCCGTCCCGCTGAAGCTGGACCACACCTGTACCCGCACATCTGCACGCTTGTACGCGTCGGGCGTGCCCGCGGGGCACGCGTCGCCGTTGTGGTACGTGCTCTTCCCCGGCAGCTTGAGCACGCTCGAGGTCAGCTCCAGCCCGGGGTAGCTTCGCACGAAGCGCCCCAGGGTGGCGTTGGCGCCGGCGTCGGCCTTGGTGGTCGGCTCGATTCGGATGACGCCGTCACCGTCGGTCAGGATCCCGGGCGTCACCCTCGTGGCAGGGTTGGTGGCCAGGTTCGCCTGGAGGTTCCCGCACACGTCGAACGCCAGCGCCGCGTACCAGTGGGTGCCCACCGCGGGCTGGACGGTACCAGCAGGGTGCTGGCGCTCGTAGCGGCTGTAGACGACCAGCGCCACCCCGAGCAGGCAGATGAGCACGAGGCTCATGTACCAGCGCGTCGGGGCCTGGCCGCGATAGGTCCGCCCACCCCCCGTGGCGCCGGCGCGCGCCACCCATCTCCCAGTGCCTTTGTTGGCCATGATCGGCTCGCCACCCTAGTCCGGTGCTCGTTGCACCACCTTTTCGCTGGCTCTTCGCCTGACAGCCTGCTTCACGCATGCCACGCCGAGATGGACCCCGAGGAGTCCGGCTGCGCCCGGCAGGGCCGCCCGGCGCCAGCCCCTGGTGCTTCGTGAGGCGAACCGGTATGCCGAGCGGTGGTGGGCGACGAGCATGCGATAGGGGTGCTGGGAGGTGGAAAGCCCCTGCGAATGGGTGACCACCGCCTCGGGGACGTATACGACCCCCCATCCGGCCTGGCGCGCTCGCCAGGAAAGATCCATGTCCTCGGCGTACATGAAGTACGCCTCGTCGAACCCGCCGAGCTCGCACAGAGCACGCCGCCGGGCAAGGAAGCACGCGCCGGACACCCAGTCCACCTCGGTGGGCTCCGACAAGTCCAGGTCTTGCATCCGGTACCTGTCGGTGAAGCGGTTACCCGCCAGCAGCTGGCCGAGCAGCACGTGGCCGACGGCATCGCCGACGGAGGGAAATCGTCGCGCCGAGGGATAACGAGTGCCGTCTGGTTCCTCTACGCGCGGGCCCGCAATGGCGAGCATCGCGTCAGCGGCCAGGGCCCCTTGGAGCGCGCCGACAGCTCCGCGATGCACGGTGACGTCGGGGTTGGACACGAGCACCATCTCGGAGCAGACAGACTCCAACCCGCGGTTCACACCCGCCCCGTAGCCGAGGTTCACGCCCGTTCTGAGGATCCGTGGCGCGGGATCGGCCGCCGCGAGCGCCTCCAGAGAACCGTCGCTCGAAGCGTTGTCCACCACCACCAGCTCCGACACACCCTCGGCGCGAATCGAAGCCACGCATTCCAAGAGAGATTCTCCCGCGTTGTGGTTGACCACGACCGCGCCCACACCCACAGCCGATCGAGAGCGATCTCGAACCAGGTCCCGAGCACCCGATGTGGCACGGGTCGAGGCGTCCGCCAAAGGGTCCGGCGTCGTCGGCCTCACCACCAGATCTGCCGAGTCAGCCCGCAGCGCGACAACTTCATCGGCGCCAGGAGGCGATCCGCACCTCGAGCAAGCGCTCGAGCGCGTCGTGCCAATCCGGCAGCAGGGGCATCCCCGCCAGCCGCAGGGCGGCGTTGTCGAGGACCGAATTGGCGGGCCTTCGAGCAGGACGCGGCGGCTTCAGCTCTGCCGTCGAGATCGGTATCACACGCGATGGATCGTCACCGGATGCAGCCAGAACGGCAGCTGCAAAGCCGTGGCGGGTCGTCACGCCCTGGTTCGTCACGTGGAAGATCCCCGGCAGGCGCTCGGTAGCCAAAGTGCAGATGACTCCCGCGAGATCGGCGGTGAAGGTCGGCGAAGCGCGTTGGTCGTCGACGAAGCGCAGTGCCCCACCGGCCGTGGCGAGCCGCAGGACGGCATGGACCATATTCTCACCGTGCGCCCCGCACACCCACGAGGTGCGCACGATCGTGGCCCTGGGGTCGAGCTCGCGCTCTCCTCCGAGTTTGCTGTGCCCGTACACCGACACGGGACATGGCTCGTCCCATTCGCGGTAGGCATCGGTGGACGTCCCGTCGAAGACGTAGTCGGTGGAGACGTAGACGACGTGCGCCCCGAAGCGACGGGCCGCCTCGGCCACGTTTCGCGTCCCCAGCGAGTTCGTGGCGAACGCCCGGTCGGGATCGCTCTCGCATGCGTCGACTGCTGTCCAGGCGGCCGCATGGACTACGACGTCCGGGCGCACACCCTCCACCGCGCCCAGCACCGCGTCACGGTCGGTGACGTCGAGCATGCGGCGGTCGGTACCTGTGACCTCGCACACCGAGCGCGCACCCAGCCGACCTGTCGCGACGTCTCCCTGAAGCCCACCCAACGGCACCTCACCCGAAAGGGCCTCCACCAGATCGTGCCCGAGCTGGCCCCCCGCACCGGTGACTAGCACGCGCACCGCTGCCGCCGCCTCAGGCCTCGTCCGCCCGCACCGCCGCTCCCTCGGTCTCGCGCCCGGGTCCCCACCCCGTCTCTGTCACCGGGGCTCTGTCGAGGAGCGGCTGCCACCAGGCTCGGTTGGTCGCGTACCAGTTCACGGTCTCGCGAAGCCCTTCGTCGAACTCGACCATCGGCTCCCAGCCGAGCTCCTTCGCGATCTTCGTGCAGTCGAGCAGGTAGCGACGGTCGTGCCCAGGACGGTCGGGAACGATCTCCTTGAGCGATGAGGGCTTCCCCAGGATCTCCAAGACCGCGTCGGCGATCTCGGAGATGCTCGCCTCCACCCCGCTTCCCACGTGATACGTCTCCCCGATACGACCGCGCTCGAGCACGGCTTCGATGGCCCTGCAGTGGTCGACGACGTGAAGCCATTCCCTCCTGTTCTGTGTAGAGGCATACAGCGGGAGCGGCTTGTCGTCGAGAGCGTTGACGGTGAAGAGGGGTATGACCTTCTCGGGGAACTGGTAGGGCCCGTAGTTGTTCGAGCAATTGGTGATCGTCGCCGGCAGCCCGAACGTCTCCCAGTATGCGCGCACCGCGTGGTCCGCGCCCGCTTTCGACGCGTTGTACGGAGTGCGCGGGCGGTAGGGGCTGTGCTCGTTGAAAGCCTCGGAGCAATCGAGGGCAAGGTCGCCGTACACCTCGCAGGTGGATATGTGGTGGAACCGCGACACTCCCGCTTGCCGCGCCGCCTCGAGCAAGGCCTGGGTGCCCAGGACGTTGGTTCGGAAGAACCGGGCTGGGTCCAAGACGGCCAAGCTGTTGTGAGACTCGGCGGCGAAGTGGACCACCGTGTCGACCTTCTCGCTCTTCATGGCACCGAGCACGAGATCGCCGTCACAGACGTCCCCTTGCACGAAGGTGATCATGTCCTCGACACCATCGAGGTTCGGCCGGTTGCCTGCATAGGTCAGCGCGTCGTAGACGATCACGTGGTCCGTGGGATGGCGCTCCACCCAGTAGTGCACGAAGTTCGACCCGATGAACCCGGCGCCGCCTGTCACGAGGAGATTCACGTAAAGCCATGGTAGACGGACGAACCCGTCGGACCCGTCGAACCCGTCGGACCCGGCCCCAAGACGGCCTCAGTCGACGTACACCACGTCGCCCGCTGTGATCGTGCGGAAGCTCGCTCCGACGTCTAGCACGAGATGCCCTTCGGCGCTCACGTCTACGGCCGTGCCTTCGAACGTCTTCTCACCGACCGACACTCTCACCCGCTTCCCTACCGTGGCGCAGCGGCGGCGGTACTCGGCGGCTTGGCGCCTGCGACCGTCCGCGTACGAGAGGTCGTCGACACGGTGCTCGAGCGCCCCGAGCATGAGCTCGAGAAGGGTTCGCGGGTTCAAGCGCCGCTGGAACTCCGGCCGGGCCTCGCGCCAAAGGGAGGTGGCGATACCGGCGATCTCGTCGGGGACCGGCGGCTCGGAGCTCCCGACCTGAGAGAGCACCGCATCGGGCGGTGGCCAGCGGACGTTCAGACCCAGCCCTATCACGACGGCACGACCCTCGTCGGCAGCGACCTCGTCGGCAGCGACCTCGTCGGCAGCGACCTCGTCGACGTCCGCTCGCCTGGCTCTGTTCGAGCGCTCGCCCCGACGCTTGTGTGGCTTGGGAGCCTCCTCGACGGGAGGGCTCACAGGAACCGATTCTGCCAACACCCCGGCGAGCTTGCGCTCAGCGATGCAGAGGTCGTTCGGCCATTTGATGCGCGGCTCGAGTTCTGCCACCTCGATACAGGCATCGGCGGCCGCAAGAGTGAGGACGACCGTGCACAGGTGAAGCTCGTCGGGGGCGAGCCGCGGCCGGAGCAACACAGAGGCGAGAAGGTTCGTTCCCGGCGGCGCCTCCCAGCGCCGCCCCAGGCGGCCGTGGCCCTTGCTCTGGTAACCCGCGACCGCCACCAAGCCGTCGGGAGCACCGGCAATTGCCTCGTCCACCAGGTAGCGGTTCGTGGAGTCGAGCTCCGCGAACCTTCGAACCTCACTAAAACGGGTTCCCGGCGGTCCGTCTTCTGTGACGAAACGCACTTCCTCGGCCCTCTTGGACATGGCACGTACCCTAAGCGGTCGCGCCTTGTCGACGCAGGCCCGACATCCACGAGGCGCTAGCGCACGCTGTCGCGTGCGTGCCAGTGTGGTGGCTCCCATACCCGAGGGGTCGCGAGTGTTCGACAAGGTCCTGATCGCCAACCGCAGTGAGATCGCTGTGCGTGTGATCCGCACGTGCCGAGAGCTGGGGATACGCACGGTCGCCGTCTACTCCGAGCTGGACCGAAACGCTCTTCACGTGAGAATGGCAGACGAGGCGTACGCGCTGGGAGGCGAGAGCGCGGCCGAGAGCTACCTCAACACCCCTGCGATACTCGACGCCGTCGCACGAAGCGGCGCAGACGCGGTCCATCCCGGTTACGGCTTCTTCGCCGAGAACGCACAATTCGCTCGCCAGGTGGCTGCCAGCGGGGTCACCTTCGTCGGTCCACCTCCAGAGGCCATCGAGGTGATGGGGGACAAGATCAGCTCGCGTAGGGCGGCCGAGGCTGCCGGCGTCGCGTGCGTGCCAGGGCTCACCGAGCCTGTCACCGATCCCGACGAGGTTCTCGCCTTCGCGCAGAAGTTCGGTTGGCCGATCGCGATAAAAGCGGCCCACGGCGGTGGCGGTCGGGGCATGAAGGTCGTGGCCGACCCCGCAGAGATCAAGGAGGCCATGGCCTCGGCCAGACGCGAGGCCCAGGCTTACTTCGGTAACCCTGAGATCTACCTGGAGAAGTACCTGGACTGGCCGCGTCATGTGGAGATGCAGATCCTGGCCGACGCCTATGGCCGCACGCTGTGGCTGGGAGAACGCGACTGCTCGTGCCAGCGCCGTCACCAGAAGCTCTTGGAGGAGACCCCGGCACCCGACTTCCCTGACGACGTGCGCCGCGCGATGGGTGCAGCCGCTGTGCACGTGGCTGAAGCGTGCGGATATGTGAACGCCGGAACGGTCGAATTCCTGTTCCAGGACGGGGAATTCCACTTCTTGGAGATGAACACGCGTCTGCAGGTCGAGCACCCGGTAACCGAGCTCGTGACCCGACTCGACCTAGTCGAGTGGCAATTGCGGGTTGCAGCCGGAGAACCACTTACGTTCACCCAAGAGGACCTCAGGCCCGAGGGTCATGCAATCGAAGTGCGGATCAACGCCGAAGACACGGCACATGGGCGTTTCGTGCCCTCTCCCGGCACCCTCACGCATTTGCGCGTGCCCGGGGGCCCAGGGGTTCGACTGGACAGCGGGTACGAGGAAGGAGACACCGTAAGCCAGTTCTACGACAACCTCGTGGCCAAGCTCGTGGTGTGGGGACACGATCGTGAAGCAGCCCGTCGGCGGATGCTGCGCGCCCTGGGTGAGTTGGAGCTTTCCGGCATTCCCACGACGGTTCCTGCCCACCTCGCCATCCTCTCCCACCCGGACTTCGCAGAGGCGCGCCACTCGAGCAACTGGGTGGAGCAACGCCTGGATCTCTCTACGCTCGGAGGGGAAGCTACGAGCGAAACCGCTTCGGCTGGTGACATCGGAGCAGACGAGGCCGAGCCCAAGGTGCTTCGCCAGGTGACCGCAGAGGTGGACGGGCGCCGTTACGAGGTCAAGCTGTGGCTTCCAGACGTCGCGGCGATGCCGGCAGAGACGGGTCGTAGTGGGATCAGATCGACGAAGTCGCGCTCGGCGCTGGCTGGCACCGGGGCCGCGAAGGTCGCCGTGCTGATGCAGGGCACGATCGTGAAGGTGCTCGTGGCACCTGGTGACGAGGTCGAGGTGGGTCAGAGCGTGTGTGTCTTGGAGGCGATGAAGATGGAGAACGTGATCACCACCGAGAAAGCGGGCACGGTGAAAGAGGTCAGGGTATCGGCGGGCGACTCCGTCGGGCCGGGCGACATCGTCGCCGTGATCGATTGACTCCCCTCGTCACGACAACTGCCGGCCGTAGCGCCGATCGATACACGATCCGATAGAGGTTCGTTGCGACCATGGACGCCCGAGCAACCAAGGCTTCTGCTCGCCGGATCGTCGAGGCGAAGCGCGATGAGTTGGTAGCGCTCAGCCGTGACATCCACGACCACCCCGAGACCTGCTTCGAGGAGACCAGGTCAGCCACGCTGGTCGGCGAGATGCTGGACGCCAACGGTCTGTCAGTGCAGACGGGCATCTGTGACCTGCCAACTGCCCTGCGAGCACGGTCCGGGTCGGGACCGATGTCCGTGGTGGTCTGCGCCGAGTACGACGCCATCGCAGGAGTCGGACACTCCTGTGGTCACAACCTGATCGCTGCTGCCGCCGTCGGAGCGGGCATCGCCCTAGCCGGGGTCTCAGACGAGGCGGGGCTCTCGGTGACCGTGCTCGGAACCCCTGCCGAGGAAGGCGGCGGAGGCAAGATCCTGATGCTCGAACGCGGTGCGTTCGAAGGCGCCCATGCGGCGATGATGGTCCACCCCTGGCCCGAGGACCGCCTCGGGACCAGCTGCCTGGCCGTCGACCACTTCGAGGTGCGTTACAGCGGTCGAGAGGCGCACGCCTCGGCCTCCCCCGAGCAGGGACGCAACGCCGCCGACGCGCTCGTAGTAGCCCAGGTCGGCATAGGCCTGTTGAGGCAGCACCTGCGTTGCGGGGACCAGGTCCACGGAATAGTGACCAAGGGGGGCGACGCAGTGAACGTGGTGCCGAAGGAGGCGGTCGGGCACTTCATGGTGCGTGCGCGAAACCTCGACGACCTCGCTCTGCTGCGGCCGAGGATCGAGCGCTGTCTCGAAGCCGGCGCTCTGGCGACCGGTACCGAGCTCGAGATCCACTCGCTCTCGCCCACCTACTCCCAGTTCGTCCCGGACGACGCTCTCCTTGCGTCGTGGCGGCGTAACGCCGAGGAGCTGGGCAGGCGCTACAACGCCGACGACGAAGGCCTGCCATTGCCCACGTTCTCCTCCGACATGGCAAACGTCTCTCTGTCGGTGCCCTCGATCCATCCTCTCATCGGTCTCGACGCTCGTGGTGCGGTGAACCACCAACGTGAATTCGCGGACTTTTGTGTCGGGCCGTCCGCCGAGCAGGCGTTGATCGACGGCGCGATCGCCTTGGCATGGACCGCCATCGACGCGGCCACCGACCCGGTCTTGCGCGACCATCTTCTCTCGCGTTCGAACTGATCAGCGAGCAGAGCTCAGCGGCGCGGCTGGTAGACGCCGAACGCTTCGCGAAGCACGTCCGAGACCTCGCCGAGGGTGGCCATCCGACGAAGCGCCTCGCGCATCGGCACGAGCAAGTTCTGTGTGCCACGTGCGGCTGCAGCGACATCTGCGAGCGCAGCATCGACAGTTGTCTGGTCGCGTGCCGCGCGCACCTTCTGAGTGCGCTCGATCTGCGATCGCTGATGGGCTGGCCCGACCGGGAAGACGTCTGTTACCTCGAACGCTTCGTCGACGAAACGGTTCACCCCTACGAGCACTTTCTCGGAGCCGTCTACCGCCTTGGCGTAGGTGTAGGCGGCGTGTTCGATCTCGTCTTGCATGAAACCAGCCTCGATTGCGGTCACTGCACCGCCCATCTCGTCGATGCGCCCGATGTACTCCCAGGCCCGCTTCTCGATCTCGTCCGTCAAGCTTTCCACGAAGTACGAGCCCGCTAGGGGGTCGACGGTGTCGGCCACTCCCGACTCGTAGCCGATCACCTGCTGGGTACGCAGCGCTATCTTCGCCGCACGCGTGGTAGGCAGACCGAGGGCTTCGTCGAAGCTGTTCGTATGGAGGCTCTGGGTGCCACCGAGCACAGCGGCGAGAGCTTGGAGCGCGACACGCACGATGTTGTTCTCGGGCTGCTGGGCAGTGAGCGTCGAACCACCCGTCTGGGTGTGGAAGCGCATGAGCTTCGAGCGATCGTCGGTGACCCCGAACCGCTCGGTCATGATCCGAGCCCACATACGTCTTGCTGCACGGTACTTCGCCACCTCCTCGAAGAGGTGGTTGTGGGCGTTCCAGAAGAAACTGAGCCGGGGCGCGAAATCGTCCACGCCGAGACCGGCTTCGAGCGCCGCCTCCACGTAGGCGATCCCGTTCGCCATGGCAAAGGCGATCTCTTGTACCGCGGTCGACCCTGCTTCGCGGATGTGGTAGCCGGAGATCGAGATCGTGTTCCATGACTTCAGGTGCTCGGCACAGTAGGCGAAGGTGTCGGTCACCAAGCGCATCGAAGGGCGGGGCGGGTAGATGTAGGTCCCCCTCGCCACGTACTCCTTCAAGATGTCGTTCTGTATGGTCCCCTTTACCGCTGAAGAAGCCACCCCTTGCTCGGATGCGACGAGCTCGTACAGCAACAACAGGATCGCAGCGGTGGCGTTTATGGTCATCGAGGTCGTCACCTCGGCAAGTGGAATGTCTGCCAACAGCAGCCGCATGTCGGCGAGGGAGTCGATGGCCACGCCGACCTTGCCCACCTCCCCTTCCGCGCGTGGGTGGTCCGAATCGAGTCCCATCTGCGTCGGCAGGTCGAACGCGCAGGACAGCCCGGTCTGCCCGGCGGAGAGCAGGAAGCGGAACCGCTCGTTGGTGGCCTCCGCCGTTCCGAAGCCCGCGTATTGGCGCATCGTCCACAGCCGGCCCCTGTACATCTGCGGATGGATGCCGCGGGTGTACGGGTACTCGCCTGGATCACCCAACTGCTCGTCGGGGTCCCAGCCCTCGAGATCCGCGGGCCGGTAGACGGGCGCTATCTCTATTCCCGAGTCGGTGCTGCGCGCCTCGCACGGCTTTGGCAGTCCGGCCTCGTGCTCGACTTCGGGCTTCTCGCCAAGTCTTTCGCCGTCGCGTTCGGGAGGCATCGTGCCAGGTTACGGCGCTGGGGCGTTCGAGACACAGCGGATAGGACGAGCTACGAACTACGAACTACGAACTACCAGGCGCGGGTAACTCGATCGCGTGCGGAAGGCAGGGCTCGTCGTACTCCGCGCTACTCACGGGTGAGCGACGGCGGGGCCTCCCAGGGACGTGCCTCCTCCTTCCAGCGGGTGAAGCCTCCGGCAAGGGACACGACGTTCTGGTACCCGAGCTCTGCCATCGTCTTCGCCGCCAGGACCGATCGCTCGCCGGCTGCGCAGTACACGACGACAGGCGCGGTCTTGTCAGGGATGCGCGCCTCAACCCGGAACTCGAGAAGCCCCCGCGGCACGTGCACCGCTTCTGGCAGAGCCCCTTGCTCGTACTCGTCCGCCTCACGCACGTCGAGGAGCACCACCCCGCCAAGGCGAGGGGCCACCTCGTCGGCCTGCACCTCGCGCACGGACCTCCTGGCCTGGTCCAGCAGCTCTCGCGTAGTGGCCATCTACACCTCCCGGCTCCCGACTCCCGGCTCCCGACTCCCGGCGACGATCACCTGTCCTGATGGCGAGCGCAGCCGCCGGCACCTCGACGGCGTCCTCGAAGCGGCCCGCACCGCCTCCTACCAAAACCCTACCGGTCCGATCGGCGTTCCCGTCCTCCTCGCCCCGGGAGGTGCGTCTCAACGCTCGATGCCGGCCGACTCACCGGCCTCGGTAGCGTCGGCGAACATGGAGCTGTCCGAAGTCCTGCGATGCCGGAAGATGGTGCGGAGCTTCTCGGGCCTACCCGTGCCCGGTGAGGTGCTGGAACGAGTCCTCGGCGCCGCCCAGCGGGCACCGTCGGCGGGCAACACGAGCGGCTGGGACGCCGTCGTCCTGGAGGGACCAGCGCAGACGGGAGCGTTCTGGGACGCCACCACCACGGCCGATTGGCGGGCGCGGTCGCGGCGTTGGCCCGGCCTCGTCTTGGCGCCCGTGGTGATCTGTGTGTTCACCAACCCCGGCGCGTATGTCCAGCGCTACGGAGAGGACGACAAGGCCACGAGTGGGCTCGGGCCGCCCGGCAGTGGTCGTGGCGGTGGCTTGGAGGCATGGCCGGCGCCGTTCTGGTTCGTCGACGCCGGGTTTGCGGTTCTCCTCATGTTGTTGGCTGCCGTCGATGCCGGGCTCGGTGCCTGCTTCCTCGGGAACTTCCGTGGCGAGACCGAGCTCGCCTCTACTCTGGGTGTCCCCCGAGATCGCCGCTACCTGGGCGCCGTGCTCCTCGGGGAGCCCGGCGTGGAGGACCCGCCGTCGCGCTCGATCTCCAGAGAGCGGCGCGCCGCCTCGGAGCTAGTCCACCGCGGACGCTTTTGATCGCATGCGAGGGGCCGAGCAAGGTTGCCGGCGAACATCGAATGGCCATGCTGATGGGGTGAGCGCATCCCTTCGCATCCTGGCCGATCCCGATCCGGCCGCCGAGCGCGGCAGTCCCGAAGCGTGCGACACGATGCGCATCGTCGCTTGGCCTGACCCCGTGATCGACAAGCTCGGCCATGACCCGCGCTCGTGGTATGTCGAGCACTTCTGGCTGGGCATTCTCGGACCTACCAGCACCTGGTTGATGCGACGGCTCGTAGCGGGCCTCGACGCGGATCCCGACGGCTTCGACCTGCCCCTCTACGACACGGCCCGAGCCCTCGGCCTTGGTGGTCGAAACGGGCGCCATTCGCCCTTGCAGCGCGCCATCGCCCGCTGCACGACCTTCGGACTCGCCCGCCTCTGCGACACCGACGTCCTGGCTGTGAGGCGCAAGGTCCCCCCGCTGCCGCGTAGGCACCTGCTACGCCTTCCCAGGTCGCTCCAGAACCTCCACGAGGGCTGGTCCAAGGTCCAACGCGACGCGCCGTCTCTCGAGGCCATGCGAAGACGCTCGCGCAGGCTCGCGCTCGGATTGCTCGATGTCGGAGTGGACCGCCAAGACGTCGAGGCTCAACTCCTTCGATGGCATACGCACCCGGCTCTTGCCAACGAGGCGACGCAGTGGGCCAGTGCGCTGCATGAGTCCGCATGCCGGCCTGAGTAGGCCCGATCCACCACGTAACGCCGTGGTCGCAAACACGAAACACACAGTTCATCTGCCCCCCGTAGCCTGGGGAGGTGACCACTTTCGTCCTGCGCGTCGCGTTGCCGGACCGACCGGGAGCCCTCGGTGCGGTCGCAAGTCGCATCGGTTCGGTGCGTGGTGACGTGGTCGCGGTAGAGATCGTCGAACGCGACGCGGGTCGTGCCGTCGACGAGTTCCTGGTAGAGCTCGCCGACGACGACATCCTCCCCCTGCTGCTGAGCGAGATCGCCGAAGTCGACGGCGTCCTCGTGGAAGAAGCGCACCCGATCACGGGGAGCTTCCGCGATCGGCGGCTCGACGCCTATGACGCTGCAGTGCTGATCGTCGGAGAACGGACTTGCCAAGACGTGGTGAGAGCGCTGACTTCCAGGGCACGTCACGAGCTCGACGCCCTGTGGGCCGCTGTCGTCGACATCGAATCGGGCATGTTGATCTCGGCGGAGGGGCTCACTCCAGCTGTGCCTTGGATCACCGCGTTCGTGGACGGCCGACGGCGAGGCGACCGCACGGCATCCAGTTACGAGAACGACGTCGAGTGGGTCGAGCTCGCAGCATGGGACTTGGTTCTCGTCGTAGGCCGCCCCGGCTGGCGTTTCGGAACCCGCGAACGCGATCGCATGGCCGCCCTGGCCCGGCTGGCGGACATTCGGTGGATGGAATTGTCCGAAAGCGAGTCGGGCATCTCCTACCCGGCTCGCGCATCACGGTCTTCGGGCACGGCCCAGCCTGGTCGGTCCGAGACCGGTGCTCGGGTGTCGCGCGCTGATGATCGGTCGGCAAGGGTGTTCTGAGGACGTGACCGCCGATCAATCCAATCGCCCGCCAGGTCGAGCCGGGAGATGCTCGCCCTCCTGCCAACGGGCCATCGTCCAGAGCAGGTCCGACAACCGGTTCAGATATGGCACGGCCAGCGAATCCTCTGCCGGGGGTGCCCGGGCGAGAAGCCGCTCGGCACGCCGCACGGTAGTTCGCGCCATGTCGAGGGCGGCCGAGACGCGGTTCTGACCGGGTACCACGAACCCGGCGGGCATGTCGAAGCGCTCGCTCAGCTCGTCGATACGCGCCTCGAGAGCAGCGATCATCTCGAGCGTGACAAGTGACCGACCGGGTCTGAGCTTCTCCCGCATCCGAGGTGCCGTCGCCACCTCGGCCATCAGGACCCACAGGTCGCGTTCGAGACCGACGATCAACTCATCGAGCTCTGTCCCAGGCTCTGCCTCTGCCCGGGCCAGCCCGAGCGCCGCCTGCGACTCGTCGACAGCGCCGTTGGCCTCGATTGCCGGAGCGTCTTTGCGGACGCGGCCTCCGTAGAGCAGACCAGTGGTGCCGTCGTCACCTTTACGCGTGTAGATCCGCACCACCGTTCGAGGATGCTACCGGTCGCACCTGTCGGCTTCATCCGCTGCGGTTCTCATGGGCCGTAGACTGCGGGAGTCGTGTCGGATGACGCCCCTGAGCTCACCGCGGTGCTGGCACACGACGCCCTTGTGCTCGACGAGCGTGGCGCCGCCTACCTCGACGCGGCCGCGAGCCGGGTCGTCATATTCGATGGCGCTATGGGCACGAACCTGCAACTTGCGGGTCTCGACGCACAAGACTTCGGAGGGCCTGCACTCGAAGGTTGCAACGAAGCCCTCGTCCTGTCACGCCCGGACGTCGTGGCCGACGTGCACTCGTCGTTCCTGTCTGCAGGAGTCGACGTGGTCGAGACCAACGCCTTCGGTGCGTTTCGGATCGTGCTCGCCGAGTACGGGCTCGCAGACATGGTGGCCGAGATCAACCTCGCGGCGGCGCGCATCGCCAGGGAGGCGGTAGACGCCGTATCGACCGACCTGCGACCTCGCTGGGTGGCCGGCAACCTCGGCCCGGGCACTCGCTTTCCCACCCTGGGACAGATCTCCTACATGGAGCTGCGTGACACCTACGAGGAGCAGGCCGCCGCTCTGCTCAGAGGTGGCGTAGACCTGCTGGTGATCGAGACGGTCTTCGACCTGCTCGGCGGCAAGGCCGCGATCAATGCTTGCAAGAGGGCCATGGTGAGCGCCGGTCGGCGCGTCCCGTTGCAGGTGCAGGTCACGATCGAGCTCACCGGCCGGATGCTTCCGGGTACCGAGATCGGCGCCGCGCTGACGGCGCTCGAGGCGATGCGGCCCGACGTGATCGGTCTGAATTGCGCGACGGGACCAGTGGAGATGGGAGAAGCGCTGCGCTACCTATCACAGCGTGCCAGGGTGCCCATCTCGGCTCAGCCCAATGCCGGGCTGCCCAGCGTGGTGGGCGGGGCGATGCACTACGACCTCACGCCGCAACAGCTGGCGGACCACATGGAACACTTCGTGGCCGACCTGGGAGTCACCGTCGTCGGCGGTTGCTGCGGCACGACGCCCGAGCACATGCGCGCGGTCGTCGAGCGTTGCCGCGACCTGGTGCCTGCACCGCGATCTGCCGTGAGCGAGCCGAGTGCCGCGTCGATCTACAGCTCGGTCCCTTTCCACCAGGACACGTCGTTCCTCGTGATCGGGGAACGGACGAACGCCAACGGCTCCAAGCGATTTCGCGAAGCGATGCTCGCCGGCGATTGGGACACCACGGTGGTGATGGCACGCGACCAGGTGCGCGAAGGTGCCCACATTCTCGACGTGTGCGTCGACTTCACCGGTGCGGACGGGATAGCCGACATGACCGAGGTTGCCAGGCGCCTCGCCACACAGGTGAGTGTGCCGCTCATGATCGACTCGACCGAAGCTTCCGTGGCCGAGGCCGCTCTCAGGTGGCTCGGGGGACGAACGATCCTGAACTCCGTGAACCTCGAGGAAGGCGACGGGCCCGGAACACGCCTCGACAGGTTCTTGACCCTGGCGCGCGAGTACGGGGCTGCAGTCGTGTGCACCTGTATAGACACCGAAGGACAGGCCCGTACCGCGCAGCGCAAGGCGCGCGCCGCACGGGCCATCGCACAGGTCGCGATCGAACGCTACGGGCTCGAGCCCACGGACCTCATCTTCGACCCACTCGTCCTCCCGCTGTCGACCGGCATGGAAGAGAGCCGGCGCGACGCGATCGCGACCATCGAGGGGATCAGACGCATCAAGGCCGAGCTCCCCGAGGCGTTCACGATCGTGGGGCTATCCAACGTCTCGTTCGGTCTGAGCCCAGCTGCACGCCAAGTGCTCAATTCGATCTTCCTGCACGAATGCGTGGAAGCGGGCCTCGACGCGGCCATCGTCAACCCTGCACGGATCCTCCCGCTGTCGAAGATCGACGAGAAGGCGCGGGAGGTGTGTCTCGACCTCATCTACGACCGCCGCCGCGACGGATACGACCCGCTTTCGGAGTTGCTCTCGATGTTCGAGGGGGTCTCCACCGGAACCCTCACCCGTGAGGACCGCTCGGGTTGGAGCGTCGAGCGACGGCTCGAGCATCACATCGTCGACGGCGACCGCGACGGGCTCGAGGCCGACCTCGAAGAGGCCCTTGCAGACGGGCACGGGCCGCTCGAGATCGTGAACGACATCCTGCTGGCCGGCATGAAGACCGTGGGGGAGCTGTTCGCCTCCGGCGAGCTGCAGCTTCCATTCGTGCTCCAGTCGGCCGAGACGATGAAGTCCGCCGTGTCGTATCTCGAGCCGAAGATGGAGAAGGCCGACCACACCAGCAAGGGCACCATCGTGCTCGCCACCGTGAAGGGGGACGTTCACGACATTGGGAAGAACCTGGTCGACATCATCCTTACGAACAACGGTTACGAGGTCGTGAACCTCGGCATCAAGGTGGGCGTCGGGGAGATGATCCAGGCAGCTGCCGATCGCTCCGCCGACGCCATCGGCATGAGCGGCTTGCTCGTGAAGTCGACCCTGATAATGCGCGAGAACCTCGAGGAGATGAAGGCCCGCGGTCTTTCCAAGATGCCGGTGCTGCTCGGCGGAGCGGCACTGACGCGCACTTACGTCGAGCGCGACCTGCGCCAGGTCTACGACGGGCGTCTCTTCTACGGTAAGGATGCCTTCGAAGGGCTTCGGACGATGGACCGGCTGATCGAGCTCAAGCTGACCGGTGAGGACGACCCATCTTTCGGGCGCGAGATCGGGGGGCGCAAGCTGCCGCCGCGCAGGAGCCAGGTCGCAGCCACAGAGGCTGCATCGGGTACCGCGCGCCCGTCACGCTCGCCCGATGTGGAGTCCGACAACCCCGTGTTTGTCCCACCGTTCCTGGGTACCCGCATCGCCAAGGGCATACCGATCAACGACATCGTCTCGTACCTGAACCTGACCGCCCTCTTCCGTAACCAATGGGGCTACAGACCCGACAAGGCCGCAGCCGAGACCGATTCCGACTTCAAAGAGCGCGTTCGCGTGGTGCTGCGCGACGAGCTGGACAAGGCGAAGGCCAAAGACCTGCTCGTTCCCCAGGTGGCATGGGGCTACTTCGCCGCCAACTCAGATGGTGACGATCTCGTGTTGTGGCAGGACGAGACGCGCTCGCAGGAGCTCACGCGTTTCAGCTTCCCCCGACAAGCCACAGAGCCCTGGCGCTGCATCGCCGACTTCTTCCGCCCGGTCAACAAAGGTGAGCTCGACTTCGCGGCCTTCTGCGTCGTCACGATGGGACCCAAGGTCTCCGACGAGACTGCCCGGCTGTTCGCCGAGAACGCCTACACCGACTACCTCCATCTCCACGGGCTCGGAGTCGAGATGGCCGAGGCACTCGCAGAGCTCTGGCACAGGCGCATACGTGAAGAGTGGGGCTTCGCCGACGAGGACGGACCCACGTTGGCGGGGCTGTTCCGTCAGCAGTACCGAGGTGGTCGTTACTCGTGGGGATACCCGGCCTGCCCGGACCTCGAGGACAACGCCAAGGTGGTCTCCCTGCTCGGTGGAGAGCACATCGGTGTGACGGTGAGCGAGGGTTTCCAGCTCCACCCCGAACAGACCACCGACGCGATCGTCTGCCACCATCCGAAAGCCAAGTACTTCGTGGTGTAGGTGCCTCAGCTGACAGACGCCACGTGCGCAGAATGCGCCTGTGCAGGATTCGCACAGTGAGCGCCGTCGGTCGAGGAACCCGCCGCCTCACGAGCGTGGTAGCTGGAACGAGTGAGCGGCGAGGCCTGGACGTAGGTGAAGCCCATGCACTCGCCGATCTCACGAAGCTTGTCGAATTCGTCGGGCGTTAAGAATCGCGCCACCGGCAGGTGGGCCTCGCTCGGCCTCAGGTACTGCCCGAGCGTGACGATGTCCACCCCCACGGCTAGCAGGTCGGCGAGTGCCCCTATGACCTCCTCCTCGCTTTCGCCCATGCCCAGGATCATGCCCGACTTGGTGACCAGCCCGGCGTCCTTCGCAAGCGCGAGCACAGCGAGGCTGCGCGCGTAACCGGCCGAAGGCCGGATCGCGCGCTGCAGACGCGCCACGGTCTCGAGGTTGTGGCCGAAGACGTCCGGGCGCGAGGCGGTGATGACCGAGATCGCCTTGCGATCACCCTTGCAGTCAGGCACCAGTACCTCCACCGCCGTCCCCGGACAGCGGGCCCTGATCGCTTCGACGGTAGCGGCGAACGCCGCGGCGCCGCCGTCCGCTAGGTCGTCACGCGTCACCGCGGTCACCACTGCGTGCTCGAGACCCAGGCGCTCCACCGCCTCTGCGACGCGTTGTGGCTCGCGGGGGTCGAGTGGCAGTGGACGACGGGTATCGACGAGGCAGAACCCACATGCACGCGTGCAGCGTTCCCCGTTGATCATGAAGGTCGCCGTGCCCTGGGCCCAACACTCGAAGATGTTCGGGCAACCCGCCTCTTCGCACACGGTCACAAGGCTCAGGTCCTTCACGGTGCGCTGCAGGCCGAGGAATTCACGGCCCATGCGCGCACCCACGCGAAGCCATGGGGGTTTGCGCGCGGACAAGACGAGGCCCTCGCGGGGATCCACACCAGCCTGGCGGAGCCGGACCCGTAGCTTGGTTCCCGGCACGCTCGCTATCTGGGGGCTCGCGCCAACGACGTCGCGCTGCGAAGCGTCGGGAGGCGTGAACGAGACCACGTCCTGGCGCTCCGAGGCGCCGTGTCGCGCCCATCGCTCCTGCGCGTGTCTCACCAGCGTGTCCACCACTTCTCGCGTCGAGACCCGCACCCCCTCGGCAAGCATCGAGGTCACCGCCTTGTCGGGGATTCCACAGGGCACGATGCGATCGAACCACCGAAGGTCGGGATCCACGTTCAAAGCGAGACCGTGCATCGATCGGCCCCTCGTGACCCGAACACCGACCGCACAGATCTTTCGCGGAACCGCCGTTTCGACGCCCAGCCACACCCCCGGGTACCCGGGTAGGCGGCCGGCAGCGAGCTGGAACTCGGCGAGCGTGTCGATCACGACCTGTTCGACGCTGTGGACATGTTCCGGAACCGCGCCACGGCCCATGGGCACGTCCAGGATCACGTAGGCGACGAGCTGGCCGGGGCCGTGGTAGGTGACGTCGCCACCGCGGTCTGCACGCACGACCTGGGCCCCGACCGTCGCCGGGTCCACCAGCATGTGCGAGGTGTCGCCCCGTACGCCAAGCGTGAATACATTGGGATGCTCGAGCAGCAGGAGGTGCTCGTCGGAGCTGCGAGCATGAAGTGCGTGCTGGAGGACGTGGGCCTCCTCGTAGGGGACTCGGCCGAGCCACCGGACCCGGAGCACTTTGCCTCCCATGCTTCTGACCCTGCCTCTCAGAGCTCCGCGCTCCAGTCGTGGGTGGCGAGAAGCTGGACGACTCGTGCCACGAACGCCGCCGCGTAGGCGCCGTCGACCGCCCGCTGGTCCCACGACAGGCACAACAATCCGATCGAGTGAATCTCCATGGTCTCGCCCCCGTCTTCCTGTGCCGCCACGACCGGCCGGCGCCTCACCGCGTCGGTGGAGAGGATCGCCACCTGGGGCTGGTTGATCACGGGTGCCGTCAGGAACGTCCCGAAGGGTCCCGCGTTCGTGATCGTGAACGTGCCCCCCGAGATGTCGTCGGCGCTCAGCTTCTTGCTGCGAGCGCGGTCTACCAGGTCGCGGATCTTGCGCGCCATACCCCGCAACGTGAGCTCTTCGGCCCGCTGTACGACCGGGACTATGAGGCCGTGGTGGTCGAGATCAACCGCGATCCCCAGGTTGCGCTCATGGTGCACGATCAGCGCGTCTTCTCCGACGGACGAATTCAGGTTCGGCCACTCACCGAGAGCCTCCACCGTGGCGCGGGCCACGAACGGGAGGTAGGTGAGCGAGAAGCCTTCCTCGGCCTTGAACTGCGGACCATACGACCTACGTACTCGCTCCACCCGCTCGTAATCTGCCTCGAGCACCACCAACGCGTGAGCTGACGTCGCTTTGGAGCGCGACATGTGCTCGGCCGTGCGTCGCCTGATGTTCGTAAAAGGGATGATCTCGTCGGTTCCCACGCGTGTAGCAGGCTGCGTTTCGACATCTGGCTGCGCTGCGGTACCGGTTCGAGCAAAGGCGGCGACGCCATGAGTAGGCGCCCGGGCCTCGCGCCTCGCTTCGATCACCTTCACGACGTCGCAACGCGTGACCCTTCCCCCGGATCCCGTGCCCCGGACCTCGGAGGAATCGAGCCCGTGCTCGCTGAGAAGGTGCCGGACCACGGGGGAAAAGATGCGGGCGGCCGGGCGGTCCGCGCCATCCGGCACTTGGGCTCCGCGCTCGTGATCAGAGCTCGCAACAGGCGTCGCGCGCGCGGCGGGTGATCGCGCGGGTTCCCTCTCGCCGGCGGCGGGCGGTGGGCCTTGAGTTTGCACGGCGGGAGCTTTCCGAGCAAGCGACTGAGCGCCTCCAGGCTCTTGGCTCGCCATCACGGCTAGGACAGTTCCCACCTGGACCGTCTCGCCCTCCGCCACGAGGATCTCCGAGAGCACACCGGCGGCCGGTGACGGAACCTCGGAGTCGACCTTGTCCGTCGAGATCTCGAACAGCGGTTCGTCGCGCTCCACGTCCTCCCCGACGGACTTGAGCCACTTCGTGACGGTACCCTCTGTGACGCTCTCGCCGAGCTGGGGCATGACCACGTCAACCAACGTGCGATCTCCGATCAGATTTGTTGCCTGACCTGCTTCTCGGCCCGTTCACATGTCCACACTACCGCCCTCGATTTCCGGAACTTCGGGAAGCCCGGAGCTAGTGGATGGTGTCGCTCCGACATAGCGACGAGCCGGCAGTTGTCTGATCGACCTTTCCATCCACCGCAAATCGCTGAAACGTAACGGCACACCCACACCTCGTCGCCATGCAGCAAGCCCCCGTCGGACCCGATGTTGATTCGGGACGCCTGGGCCACTCGGGGCGTAGTCTTCTTCTGTGACGACAATGACAGAACGACTCCAGGCAGCTCGTGTCAAGATCGAAAAAGCGCTCCACGCGGTACAAAGTGACCAGGGAGCATCTCCCGTACTCGTGGCGGTGGTCAACGAGTTCGCCAAGAAAGCTGACAAGGCGATTGCCTCCCCCGACGAACGCGTGGCCGTAATCGAGCTTGAACAGGCCGGCGACAGCGCCAAGGCGGCGGCGGAGGCAGACCCCGGAGTATCGCGGACCACCCAGGACGCAGTTTTGGAGGCCCATCTGGCGATTTGCGTCGCAAAAGGCAAGCTCGATCTTTGACCATGACCAGCTGAGGACGTAGCACTTGCCGGATGGCGACTTGTGGACCGCGTTGCGAAGCGAGGTCGACCTGCGCCGGCGGTCAGCCTTTGAGCACGTGGTCGATCACGGCGTCGGCGATGGTCGTCCAGCGCTCGGCTGCGAGGGGAAAGTGCCCCATCCCTTCGACGACAACGAGTCTGGCGTTGGGAATCAGCTCAGCCAGCCGCTCACCACCATCGGCTGCGATGACACGGTCGTCTGCACCGTGGATCACCAGTGTGGGGTGTTGGAGCGACTGCAGCTCCTCGATGTGTGTCGGGGACGAGCTCATCCCCGCAATTTCCGATGCGGTTGCAGCCGCGAGGCACTGCATGTACGGGTTGGGTGCCCGATCCGCCTGGGTCTGCAAGAAAGCTGCCAGCTCGACCTCGTCGATGGGCTCGGGGGCGACACAGATCCGATAGCCCTCGAGGGCCGCCTCCCACCTCTGCTGTGGGTCGCCCGATGGAGGTCGCATCGCCTCTTGGAGGAACTCCCGGGAGCTCTCACCGGTGACACCGTCACCCGGCCTCGTGCCGAATAGCACCAGGGAGCGCACGCGGCGGGGAAACTCGATGGCCACGCGTTGCGCGATGGATCCTCCCATCGAGTGCCCGAGAACGTGTGCCGACTCGAAGCCCAGGACCTCGACAAGTCCAGCCGTGTCGGCGGCCATGTCGGACAGCGTGTAGTTGACCCCGCAGACATCACCCTCGAGGATCGCTGCCAGGTCAGGGGGTGGCCTCGACTCGCGCGTCGAGAACCCGACGTCGCGGTTGTCGTGGATCAGCACTCGAAGCCCCGCGTCGGCGAGCTGGGCGAGGAAGGGTTCCGGCCAGAAGCTCAGCTGCTGAAACATCCCGGCGACGAGCACGATCGGCTCCCCGTCCTCGGGGCCGACCAGCTCGTATTCGATCTCGATCTCGCCGACGTGAGTACGCATGATTCCCCCCGGTCGGCCGCGTGCGGATGGTGACTCCTGCGAACGCCTCCTGGTCCGGCCGGCGCACAATAGCGCCAGCTGGGTCAACCGACCCGACCAGAGCGAAGCACGTGGTGTTGGCGACACGCGCGCCAGTGGTGGGGGCAGGTGCACCCAACTTCCGGCTCCGCAATACTCTCCATGTGGGGCCGAGGAGGGACAAGGACCAAGAGCGACAGCCGAGTCCTTCGGAATTCGAAGACTGGGTCACCTCCGCCGAGGACCGCGTGCCGCCGTGGATCGACCCCGAAGGATCAGGCACAGCGGGCATCTCCTCGGTTTCGGGATTGTCGCCCGGTGCGATCGGAGTCAGTCCGCTGATCTTCTCTCCCGACACGTCGACGCCCTGGGACGCCAACGAGCCCGAGGAGGCCATTCCATCGACTGCTCTGTGGGCCATGAAGGACCGGATGCATTCCCACCAGCGCCTCGACGTTGCGGAACCGGGAAGTGTCAACTGTCGTCTGGGCGATGGCGACTCGGCCATATACGTGATCGACGATGGACGTGACCATTGCATGATCAGTCGACTGGTAGGGCACTCCCCCGACGGGTGCGTGTACTGCCTCGCGGCACGCATCTCGATCTATCGCTACGTGCAGCTCCGAGACGGCGAGGTCGAACTAGCCGAAGCTTTCTCCGACGCCCACGACATATGCCTGTGTGGAGTGTTCGAGGATGAGCTGGCATCGAACGTGATCCTCGTAGAGCACTACAAGCGCGCCGACTCGATACCCGACGAGTACCTACCGCCTGCTCCCTTCCTGGACTTCTCCGACACCCATATGGACGAGTGACGGGCCTCGAGGTCCGGGCCGCTAGCCCTTGGGATCGAGGGAGTCGAAGCGGACGCCGGTGAGCTTCTCTGACACTTCCCACAGGCGTCGAGCCGTTTCGGGGTCCGTGGCGGCGCGCACGAAAGACACCTGCTTCGGATTCCCCCTCATGCTGAAGAGCCCGTCGGGGCCGAAGTACTGGCCGCCGCGAACCCCCGGCGCCGTCGCGCCATAGAGGCTCGAGAGGGCTCCGCCCGCAGCCGGCTGAGCGAAGAGCCGGTTGCCGAGGTCGTTGATCCTCTCCATGATCTTCGAACCGCCCATCCGCGGGCCGACGCCCTGCAGGCCAGTGGCCGCGTAGCCGGGATGCGCGGCGACGCTGACGAGGTCGACGCCTCGGTTGGTCGCCCTTCGGTCCAGCTCGAGCGTGAACAACTGGTTGGACAGCTTGGCCTGGCTGTAGGCGATCCACTTGCCGTAGTGGCGCGAGCCCTGGAGGTCGTCGAACCTCAAGCGACCGATCCTCGCCACCGTGCTGCTGACCGTGACGACCCTGGCGCCGGGCCGCGCGAGCAAGCAGTCGAGCAGCAACCCGGTGAGGGCGAAGTGGCCGAGGTGGTTGGTACCGAACTGCATCTCGAAGCCGTCGGCGGTCTCGCGCCGGGGGATGGCCATCACCCCTGCGTTGTTGAGGAGAATGTCCAGACCGTCGTGCTCGGCGGAGAAGTCCACGGCGAACTTCCGCACCGACGCCAGGTCGGCGAGGTCGAGCCGGTCGAGTTCCGCATCGGCGCCAGGCACAGCACCACGGATGCGGTCGAGGGCGGTGGCGCCCTTGGCCTCGTCCCGGCAGGCGAGCACGACACGGGCGCCGGCTTTGGCCAGTGCCAATGCCGTCTCGAAACCCAGTCCGCTGTTGGCCCCGGTCACCACGGCGGTCCGACCGACCAGGGGCGGGATGTCGTCCGTGGTCCACCGAGCCATGACAGGTACCCTACGCGCACCCTACGCGCTCGCACCATGGCTGCGAGTAGACAGTCCGAGCGCGAGCACCACAACGGGTCCCCAGTTAGCAACTAGCTCCCGCCCGGTACGAGGATCTTCTCGAAGCACCGGCTCTGCTCGGAATCGGCGTACTTGCCGAAACATGGGATCGCGATGAAGCCGAAGCGTTCGTACAGCCGGATCGCCTCGTCTTGGCGACCACCGGTCTCGAGCACGAGCCTCGTCATTCCAGCCGCGAGGGCCCAGGCCTCGAGGTCCGCCAGGATGCGCCGCCCGATACCGCGCTCTCGGGCTGATGCATCGACGAACATGCGCTTGACCTCAGCGGTCGTGAACGAGATGCGCCGAACGGCGCCGCAACCTACGGCGACACCATCTTCCCGCGCGATCAAGAATGTGCCGCGGCCGTCGGAAAGCTCTTCGGCCCTGACGTCCAGAAAGTTGTCCTTCGGGGGGTAGAGCCCATTGAGGTAGTCGTCCAACGCCACCATCAGCCGTCGCGCCTCCGTAGAGCCAAACGGCTCGGCTGAGATCGTGACACCGGGGACGACCCACTCGATGTCGTCGGCCATATTGCCCATCGCCGCCGCGGACGCTAACAGCTCTGAGCATGCACCTCGTCCTCTAGGAGGACATGCACCTCGTCCCCCTAGGAGGAAATGTGCAACCCCCTGCCAGTCAACGCGAGGACCGTCTCGCCGAAGGCCTCGGACAGGCTCGGGTGAGGTTGCAGGAATTGGCCCACCTCTTCGGGGGTCGCCTCCCAGTTGACGGCCAGGTACCCCTGGCCGAGCTGCTCGGTCACCCAGGGCCCGACCATGTGCACGCCCAGTATCCGACCGGCGCGGCCATCGCTTGCACGCTCTGCGACCACCTTGACCAAGCCGTCCGTCTCACCGATGATCCTGGCGCGGCTGTTCCCGCCGAAGGGGTCCTGCTTCACGAGCACGTCGATTCCCGCTTGGCGTGCCGCCGACTCGGTCAGACCCGCGAAGGCGACCTCAGGATGGCAGTAGATGCACCACGGCACGCGCGCGTAGTCGACGGGGACCACGGGCTCACCGAGGATGTCCTTTGTCGCGACGATCCCTTCGGCGAAGGCGACATGGGCGAGCTGTGGAGTGTCCACGACGTCACCGACGGCCCACACCCGCTCCGCCCCGGTGCGCATGTACTCGTCGACAGCGACAAAGCCTCGCTCTGTCACCTCCACGCCCGTACCGTCGGCGAGGAGCCCTTCGGTAGACGGGCGGCGACCCACCGAGACCACGACCGCGTCGACCGAGGCCGACTCATCGTCCCCAAACGAGACGGTCGTCCCCCACCCGTTGGGTGCATGCCCGTGCACGGACACCCCGGTGTGCACGGCGATGCCCCTCTTGCGAAAAGAGCGCGCGACTACTCGCACGACATCCTCGTCACACCCGGGCAAGAGTGTGGGAAGGAGCTCAAGCACCGTTACCCGGCTCCCTAGATCACAGAACATCGAGGCGAACTCGCAACCGATCGCCCCGCCGCCTATGACCGCCACAGACGCCGGCAGCTCGTCGAGCGCGAGGACCCCGTCCGAGGTGAGCACGACCTTCCCGTCCACCTCGAAGCCCGGGATCGTGCGCGCAACGGATCCCGACGCCAGCACCACGTGCCGTCCAGCAATCTCGTCGGTCCCGTCGGGCCCGTTCACCTGCACGCGGCCGCCACCCATGAGGGTCCCGGTCCCTGCAAGAGTTGCGATCCCCCGGCTCTTCATCAAGCCAGACAGGCCCCGGTGGAGCTGGTCGACGACTTTCTGCTTGCGCCCTTGGCTTACGGCGAAGTCCACAGCCGGCTCGCCCGCTTGCACGCCGAATTCCTTGGCTCCTGCGACGGTCCTCACGACGCTCGCCGTCTCGAGGAGCTCCTTTGCAGGCACGCACCCGCGGTGCAGACAGGTCCCACCGACCTTGTCCTTCTCGACCACAGCCACGCTGAGCCCTGCGGACGCGCCGTACAGAGCGGTCGCGTACCCGCCGGGACCACCTCCGATCACGACAACGTCGAACTCGGTGCCCTCGGCCGTCGTCACCACCTCCGTCAGTCCTCGACAGCCAGACTAACGGCACCCTCGAACGTGAGAACGCCTACTTCGGTGGCATGCGGATGCCACCGTCGAGCCGGATCACTTCGCCGTTCAGGTAGCTGTTCTGCGCGATGTGAGCCACGAGCTCCCCGTACTGCGCCGTGTGGCCCAGCTTCTTCGGGAACAGCACCGATCGACCGAGCGCTTCGCGCTGCTCTGGGGTGAGCCTCGCCTCCAGCAGCGGAGTGTCGAAGAGCCCGGGAGCGATCGTGATCACGCGGATCCCGACCGGGGCGAGGTCGCGCGCGGCAGGCAGCGTCATCGCTACCACCGCTCCTTTCGAAGCGGAGTAGGCGAGCTGGCCGATCTGTCCGTCGAAAGCAGCCACGGAGGCCGTGTTGACGATGACTCCGCGTTCCCCGTCGGCAAGAGGCTCGGTCGAGGCCATCGCCGAAGCGGCGCGAGTCATGACGTTGAAAGTGCCGACTACGTTCAACTCCTGGATGCGCTTGAACGCCCGGAGGTCGTGGGGCGAGTTATCACGGTCGATCATCCTTTCCGCCCAGCCGGTGCCGGCGCAGTTGACCGTGATCCGAAGCTGTCCCCCCTGTGCCGCCTGGTCGATAGCTCGCTGGCAGTCCTCGGGGTCAGTGACGTCGCCACCGATCCAATCGGCCCCGATCTCTCTTGCGAGGGTCGCGGCACCGTCGTCGTTCAGGTCGAAGATCGTGCAGCGCACGCCTAGAGAACTGAGCGTCCTGGCGGTGCCCGCTCCTAGGCCCGAAGCGCCGCCGGTGACGAGTGCAGAGGTGCCAGTCAGGTCCATCTCACCCATGCTACGAGGAGCACCGGCTGGGCTGCTGACAATCGCTCAAGCCCGAGAGTCCTCTCCCGATGTGGCGCGTCGGATGGTGGCAGCTTCTACAGCCAGCCGGTCGACCCGGTCGTTCATGGGATCACCCGAGTGGCCTTTGACCCAGGAGAAGCGCACCGGGCGGCCTCGATCGAGCACCGCCTCGAGCAACGGCTCCCACAGATCTCGGTTTGCTACGGGCTTGCCGGCAGCGTTGCGCCAGCCACGCCGACGCCAGGCTTCCCACCACCGGTCCTTGAAGCACCTCACCACGTAGGCCGAGTCGCTCATCACGAGCACCGGACCATCTGTGGCCTCGAGCGCCCGCAGAACGGCTGTGATCTCCATTCGTTGGTTCGTCGTCCGCGACTCCGAGCCGCTCGCGCAGGGACCTTCCGGCAGCGCCCAGGCCCATCCTCCTGGTCCTGGGTTCCCGAGGCACGAGCCGTCGGTGTAGACGACGGTCTCTCCCGGCGCGCGTTCCATGGACCACACCTTTAGCACGAGGTCGTGCTCTTCGACGGGATGTCACACGAGCTTGCCGACGTCGATCCGGATGAGACCGCGAAATGGCTCGACCCGTTCGCTGGTGAGCGCCTCTCCCACCTATCGGCGCCACCAGCGCAGCTTGTGACCACGGGGGTGACGGATGGTCGACGCGACCGCGACAGGGAGATCGGGCAGGTCCGACACCAACTCGTACAGCTCGCCCAACGCGCGCGCGTGCATCGCCGTGTCGAGCCGCTGGGAAAACTCTTCCTCGCTCAGCCGGCCGTCCGCGAAATGGCGCTGCAAAATGGCACAGAACATGTCGCGCTCGGCGTCCGAAGCCCGTGGGCCCGAGCCGGGCACTTCGTGGCCTGCCCCTTCGCCCGCAGCGTTTCCCCGGTCCTCCACGACGCCAGTATCCCCCAACCGCGCCCGGGCGCGGCCCATGCCCCGTAGTGTAGGAAAGCGCATCCACAGGAGGGGGTCGTGGCTCACTACGAGGACAGCTTGGTGGAGGTCCACCGCGTCGTCGTCGGGCCCGTGGACAACAACGTCCACGTCATCAGGTGCAAGCAGACTGGTCATGGTGTGCTGGTGGACGCCGCCAACGAGCACGAGCTGTTGCTCGAGATGTGCAAGAGGTTGGGCGTCCGTCAGGTGATCCAGACCCACGGGCACTGGGACCACATCCAAGCCGTGCCGGCCGTACGCGAGGCGGGTTTGGAGGTCTCGGTCACCGAGGCGGATGCCAAGATGCTCCCCTCCTACGACCGACTGCTCGAGGACGACGCTGTGATCGAGGTGGGGCAGCTTCGGATAGAGACGATCGCCACCCCGGGTCACACGCCGGGATCGATGTGCTTCTACGTCCGCGGCACCCCACTTTTGTTCAGCGGCGACACGCTGTTCCCAGGAGGGCCCGGAGCGACGAAGTTCGCGGGGGGCGACTTCAACGCCATCATCACGTCCATCAGCGACCGGTTGTTCGCCCGTTTCGGACCAGAGACCTTGGTGTTACCCGGGCACGGGGCCGACACCACCATCGGCGCCGAGCGCCCACACCTCGAGGAGTGGGTGGACCGAGGCTGGTGAGCCGGTCAGCTACGCGGCGGCGGCGCGGCGGTCGGTGAACCGGTCGGTGAACCGGTCGACGAGCCGGTCGACGAGCCGGCCTGTGCGACGGACCTCGCTCGACGTCGCGAGGGCAGACCACGAGGTCGGGACGACAGGATGTGCTGTTCTGCGTCGCCATCCAACCTCACCCCTGCCACAAGAGGCGACCGGGCCAGATACAGAACACCGACCACCAGCATCAAGAGCCCCGCGACCTCCCCCGGACCACGCGCCCCGGCGGTTCGCAGCTGGTCCCCGAAGAGGCCTATGCCGATCGCGATGGACGCGAACGGGTCCACGATCACCAGAGTCGACTGTGAGGCGGTGATTGGGCCCGCGTGAAAGGCGTTCTGCGCGAGGAACACCCCTGCCAGACCGGTAACGGACAGCACGTAGGGCGGCCAGCTGAGGAACACCCCACCCCAACCGTGGGTGATGTCGGCATTCATCTCCTTCATGATCGCTGCGGTGAAAGCGAACATCACCGCCGCGGAGATCCCGAACATCGCGGCCCGCCATGCGGGTGACCCGATGTGCGCGAGGCCTGCCGAGCCGGTGCACGATGCCACCACCACCACCGAGACGAGAACCCAGTCCCCGACATCTGGCAGCTGCGAACCGCCACCGGGCTGGGCCAGGTCGAGGAACGCCGCCAGACCGCCGGCGGCCAGGAAGGCCCCTGTCCACTCACGCCAACTGAGCTTGTGCCCGAACCACACGCCGAGGATGACGACCAGGAAAGGCAGCTCGAGGGTCAAGATGGGCTGCACGGTGCTGAGCCGACCGAAGTGCAGGGCCACGAACTGCAACAACGACCCGCAGATCATGACGGCGAAACCAGCGAGCCAGACCTTCCGCCGAATCGCGTGAGCAACGAGGCCCCAACGAAGCCTCGTGTTCGAAGGAGCCGTCTCCACGCCCATGCGTTGGAGGATGGTCGTCACGGCGTTCGAGATCGCCGCAGCGACGGCCAACAGGTAGGCCATTGGCTTTATTTCTACCGCAGCGGGTATCGGGCTCGTTTCTCGCAGCGGTCCTCGAGCTATCGAACGAACCTGCCCCGAAGGCGTGAGGACTCCGGGTCGGCCCAAGGTAGCTTGTCCACGTACACCCAGGTGCGACGGTGGATGGCGCTCAAGCCGTAGCCCCGAAGCGCCCGCTGGTGGGTTGGCGAGGGGTAGCCCTTGTTGCGGTCGAAGTCGAACGGCGGGTAGTACTCGGCGCTGCCTCGCATGATCCGGTCGCGCGTCACCTTGGCAAGAACCGAGGCTGCGGCCACGGACACGCAGCTTGCATCTGCCTTCACCACCGTGTGCACCACAGGCTGGAAGCTCGCAGGCAGCGCGACGTCCGGGTACCCATCTGTGTCGTCCTCGCTCGGCGCGCACAAGTCCACCAAGGTGCCCTCGACAGGCGCACTTGCATCTCTCGGCCGGCTGACGAAGTCGAAGTTCCCGTCGAGCACCACGGCGTCGGGAAGCAGGTCCTCAGGCAGCTGGCAAAGAGCTCTCCGAGTCGCTAGCCCCAGGGCTGCTGTCATCCCGAGGCGATCGCACTCTTGCGGTTCGCTGTGTCCCACCGCCCAGGCCGTGCACCACGAGACCACTTCGTCGAACAGCCTTTCGCGGTCGTCCTCGAGTATCTGTTTCGAATCGCGCAGTCCGCTTGGCACCCGGGCGAGAGGTGCGCAAAGCACTGCCACTCCCACACTCAGTGGCCCCGCCCAAGCACCCCGCCCCACTTCGTCGACGCCGGCGACCACCCGGTACCCGCTCTCCCAGAGCTGCCGCTCCCTCTTGCTCTCTGGGCGCGCTCTGCGTCGCACAGGGGCCTTCGCCTGGGGGGGCTTCGTCCCAGTGGCGTTCACCCCACGATCACGTGAGTGAGCCACCTCGCGCATCATGGAACCGGTCGCGAGCTGTCCATCGCCGCACGCTAGCTCTGGGCCTCGATACGCGAGATCGTTGGAAGCTCGGACTCGTCGGGCTCCGTCGACAAAAACGCGTCGAGCATCTCACGCGCGACGTCCTCGGAGGTGAGCCGAAGCCCGAAGGAAAGGACGTTCGCGTCGTTCCAGCGCCTGGCTCCCGTCGCAGTCGCCGCGTCGGTGCACAGCGCGGCGCGCGCACCGACGACCTTGTTGGCGGCAATGGTCACCCCGGTACCGGTCCAGCAGCACACCACGCCTCTTTCGGCTTCGCCGGACACCACGGCCCGTGCCACGGCGCGACCGACCTCCGGCCACTCCTCCCCTACGGCAACCTGCTTCACTTCGTGCCCGCGCTCTTCCAGAGCATCGAGCACTGCTCTCGTCAGCGCGTTGTCGGAGTCGGTGCCGAAGACGATACGCACCAGCCAAACCTATAGCCTCGTCACATGAGCCAGCGGCGCGTGTCCATCGTTGCGCACACGCACTGGGACCGCGAATGGTACGAGCCGTTCCAGAGTTTCCGCCTGCGCCTGGTTCACTTGCTCGACGGCCTCTTGGAGCTGCTCGAGGACGACCCCTCCTACACGACCTTCATGCTGGACGGCCAGATGGCGCTCGTCGACGACTATCTCGAGGTGCGTCCGGAGGCCGAGGACCGCATCCGGGCTCTCGCTGCGGCAGGCCGTCTCACGATGGGTCCCTGGTACACCCTCATGGACGAATTCCTGGTCTCTGGCGAGACGATCATCAGGAACTTGCAGATGGGGATGGCCCGGGGCGCGGCCTTCGGCGCGGTGATGGAGGTCGGTTACCTGCCGGACATGTTCGGCCACGTGGCCCAGATGCCGCAGCTGCTGCGTCTGGCCGGGTTCGAGCACGCGGTGGTGTGGCGGGGCGTCCCCTCGGCCGTCGATCGAAGCGCTTTTCACTGGGAAGCGCCCGACACCTCCAGCGTGAGAGCCGAATACCTGGTCGGCGGGTACGGGAACGGAGCCTCCATCCCCGACGACGCCAACGCGCTCCTGCGACGGATCTCGGACCATGAGAAGGAGGTCTCGAGCTTCTTGCTCGACGGGATGCTGTTCATGAACGGCACGGACCACCAAGAGCCCCAGCCGTGGCTCGGGCGGGTGATCGCCGAGGCGAACGACCTCACGGAGGACTACGCCCTCGAGCTCACTTCCCTCGCCGCCTATCTCGCGCGCGCCACGAACGAGGGACTACCTCGATGGAAGGGAGAGCTCCGTTCGGGGGCGAGGGCCAATGTGCTCATGGGGGTCACGTCGAACCGGGTCGACATCAAGCGACGGGCGGCCGCGGCAGAGCGCGCTCTGGAGAGGCGCGCCGAGCCGTTCTGCGCGCTGTTCCTCCCGCCAGAGCAGTGGCCGGGCCGACTGCTCGAGCTGGCCTGGGCCCAGGTGGTACGCAACGCCGCCCACGACTCCGTCTGCGCCTGCTCGGTGGACGACGTCGCAGACGCCGTTCTCGAACGCTACGCCGAGGCCCGCCAGATCGGTGACGGCCTGGCTGAACAGGCTCTGAAAGCGTTCTCCCGGTCACTGTCCGAATCAGGCGTGGTCGTGCTGAACCCTTCGTCGCACCCGCGCGACGGTGTCGTCGAGATCGTGGTGCGCGGCGAGACTCCACCCCCCCACACGCAGCCGTTGCCGGAGGAGCCAGGTGCTTTCGGGATACCGCGCGGGCTCGGCACCTTGACCCTCGACGCCCCGACGGTGCGGACCATCCTCGCCATGCTCCCCGACGGGAGCAGGATCGACGCTCACACCTGGATCGACAGCATCGAAGTCTCCGAGGACGACACGGGCATCGACATCACGATCGGCTTCGGCACCGAGGAGCGATTCGACGTACCCATCGCGACGATCAAGCAGGATCTCTTGGCGAGGCTCGGAGCGCGGCCGGACTCGGTGGTTCGGGTGCGCCTCGACCAGCCCCCCACACAGCGTGTGCTCGCTCGCGTGGCGCAGGTACCGGGCCTGGGGTGGGAACCAGGCGTCCCTGTCGCGCTGTCACACCCCGTGACGGTCGAGGAAGGTCCCGTGCTCGCCACCGGATCACCGACCGTGGTGATGCGAAATGGTCTCGTGACCGTAGCCTTGGACCCCTCGGACGGCACCTTCGCCGTGGACGGCTTGCGCGGCTTCGGCAGGTTGGTGGACGGCGGCGACCATGGGGACTCCTACAACTACTCGCCCCCCCTCGGCGACCGCCTGGTCGAGACCCCCGACAGCGTGAGCGTGACGGTCACCGAGAACGGCCCGGTGCGGGCTCGTGTGCTCGTCGTCTCGCGCTACACGTGGCCGGAGCGTGTCGACGACATCACACGTGCACGAAGCGGTGAACGCACCGTCGAGGTCTCCACCGTCCTCGAGGTGCGTGCCGACGAACGAATCGTGCGAGTGTCGACAAGCTTCGTGAACCCGTCACGCGACCATCGCCTGCGTGTGCACCTGCCCCTGCCTCGCCCGGCCACGTGCTCGGAGGCGGAGTGCGCGTTCGCGGTCGTAGAGCGCTCTTTGGAGGCTGAGGGACGGCCCGACGAGCGAGGGCTGCCCACGTTCTGCTCCAGGCGCTTCGTGAGCGCCGGAGGCCTGACCGTCGCCCACGACGGTGTCATGGAGTACGAGCTGGTCGACATCGAGGAGCTGGACGGCTGCCGGCACGCCCGCACCCTCGCTCTCACGCTCCTGCGGTCCACCGGCATGCTCTCGCGTCTGGGCATGACGTACCGGCCGCTGCCTGCCGGTCCGATCACTGCCGTCGAAGGCCTGCAGCTCCAGGGACGGCCGATCGAGACACGCTACGCCGTGTGCATGTCCTGCGAGGACCCCTACTCCATGGCCGACGAGTTCCTCCTGCCCCTCGAGGTCGTGTACCCACCAGGTGGCGGATGGCGCAAGCCCGCCGGCCGCGCGCTCGAGATCGAGGGCGCAGAGGTGTCCGCCGTGCGCCGCGTGGCGGGCGCCTTGGAAGTCCGCGTGTTCAACCCCACCGACCACGAGACGACGGTCCGGGTGACGGACCGCTCCGGCTGGTTGGTCGACCTGGGGGGAAGGACCATCTCCTGCTTCGACGGGTCCTTCTGCCTGCGGCCGTTCGGCATCGCCACCTTCCGGTCCCCCGAGCCCTGAGAGACCCCGGGCGCCTCGAACACCGGCGGGGCAGAGCGACGCCAAGTCCCCGGTGTCCGCTTACACTCACGGCTGTGAGCGCGGCGAGGTCCCTGCGTTCGGTGAGCGGCAGCGTCGTCCTCGTGCCGGTGAAGGCGTTCGCTTGCGCCAAGGCGCGCCTCGCGGCGTCACTCGATCCCCCTCGGCGTGCCGAGCTCGCGAAACAGATGGCTGACCACGTCCTCGCCGCAGCTTTCCCGCTCCCGGTGGCTGTCGTATGCGACGACGCGGAGGTGGCCGAGTGGGCGAGGGCGCGCACGGCGATCGTGCTGAGCGAACCTGGACGCGGCCTGAACGGAGCAGTGGAAGCAGGGGTGGCGAAGCTCGCTCGAGCAGGAGCGAGCGAGGTCTTGGTTGCCCATGCGGATCTGCCGTTGGCACACGGGCTCGCGCATCTGGCCGGGTTCGACGGCGTCACCCTCGTCCCGGACAGACGAGAGGACGGAACGAACGTGTTGTGCCTTCCTGCGGACTCGGGCTTCCGTTTTGGCTATGGGCAGGGATCCTTTGCGCGCCACTGTGCTGAGGCGAGAAGGCTCGGACTGCCCCTCCGGGTGGCACGCGAACCCGATCTTGCATGGGACGTCGACATCCCGTCGGACATTCCCGTGGGTCTCCCACGCCCTACCTGAGAGCATGCACGGATAAAGCGGGTACCACGACAGCACGAGGAGCCCGCAGGCTCCTCGTGCGTACTCGTCGTGCGGTACCGGAGCTTCCGGTACCCCTGGATCTGCTTACTTGGCCGTGCGCCGGGTGACGCGACGCGAAGCGACACGCTTCGCCGGAACCGCCGGGGACGCGGCCTTCTTCGCGGCCCGCTTCCGTGCCGGAGCCCGCTTGGTAGCCCGCTTGGTGGCGCGCTTCTTCGTGGTCCGCTTCGCTGCCTTGCGTGCCGGAGCCCGCTTCGCCGCCCGCTTGGTGGCCCGCTTCTTCGTGGTCCGCTTCGCTGCCTTGCGTGCCGGAGCCCGCTTTGCCGCCCGCTTGGTGGCCCGCTTCTTCGTGGTCCGCTTCGCTGCCTTGCGTGCCGGAGCCCGCTTCGTCGCGGTCCGCTTCGCGGCCTTCTTCGCAGCCGGTCGCCTCGCCGCCTTCTTTGCCGGCGCCCGCTTGGCCGCCCGCTTCACGCTCTTCCTTGCTCTCTTGACTGGCATCGTAGACGCCCTCCTTACGGCCTTCTGGCCGATCGCTTCACTGCCTTCCTCGCCGGGGCGCGTTTCGACGATGTTCTCGTCCGAACGCGCTTGACGGCCTTTCTGGCCGATCGCTTTGCTGCCTTTCTCGCCGGGGCACGCTTCGCGGCCTTCTTGGCCGGGATCCGCCTGACGATCTTCTTCACCGACCGCTTCGCCGTCCTCTTCACGGCCTTCTTGGTCGGAGTCCGTTTGCGGGCCTTCTTGGCCGCCTTCCTGGGCGCCTTCTTCGCTTTGGAGGTAGACCTCGCGGACTTGCCAGCCTTTGCCGCCTTCGCTGCGGGTGCCGGGGGTTTCAGCGCGGGTAGTGGGACCTTCTCGTTCAAGATGTCCTTCAACATCGCGCTCGCCGCGAACCGCACCCCGCGAGAGGCGGCAATGGCCACCGGGGCCCCCGTTTGAGGGTTGCGTCCCATTCGTGCGCCGCGGTGGGTCGGGTTGAAGCTGCCGAACCCCGCGACCACGACTCGTCGCCCAGCTTTCACTTCGCTCGCGACCGCATGGATCAACGCGTTGACCGCTTCGTCTGCCTCATGCTTCGTCAACAACGTCGTCTTGCTGACAACGTCGATGAGCTCCGACTTGTTCACCGCACCTCCTCGGTAGAATGCAATCGCACTAATCACAGAGGGTTTTCGCGCAAAAGTCAAGCATTCTCGCTTCTGTGGCTCATCGACGGGCGAGGAAACCAGTGAGGAACCATGCAACGAACGACGCAAACAGACTCGCTCATCGTGATTCCGATGGCACGCACGACGGCAGTTGTAACGGACAAAAGTCATGGTCATTCCATGGATTCTCTTCGACAAGCGTCTACTGCTCGAGCGCCACGACGTGATCGCCGCCGACGTGCGTAACTTCGATCGGGCGATCTGCAGATCGTTCTCACCATTACTCTCGGACCCCACGTAGGCGAGACGTGACTTTGCGCACAAAGCGTGTCGACAACCAGCGAAGCGCGCCGGACGGTGAGCATCCTCGAAATGTGCTCCGCACGTGCGGTAAGCTGCGCGTTAGCGAGGGATTTTGCTTTTTTGTCCCGAGCGCGCTCGACCCGCGCTGTCGTTGACGGCGCCAAGTTCTCCGTGACGGCAGTGCCGCGCGGCGATGCGAACATGCTCGAAGCACTTGCAGCCATTAGAAGTGCTTGCAGGGACGCCGGGTACGGGCTCTACCTGGGACAGGGAAAATTCGGGCCCGTGTGGGCACCGCCAGAGCAAGCGGTCCTGGTCCTCGGCCCACCTCGATCGGGTAAGACCACCGCGCTCGTGGTGCCATCGGTGCTGGCAGCCTCAGGGGCCGTGGTGTCCACCTCCACCAAGCCCGACGTCTTGATCGCCACTGCACAAGCCCGGCTCGACAACGGGCCCTGCTTCGTCTACGACCCGAGCGGGACCGTCGAAGTGCCCGCTGGCGTTGAGCGAGCGCGGTGGTCCCCGGTGACGAAGTGCGAACGCTGGGACGACGCCCTTGTGATCGCGGGGCGCCTCGTCTCCTCGGTGCGGCCGGCGGGGCACAGCACCCGTATCGACGGCTTCGACCACTGGACCGAGCGCGCTCAGACGCTGTTGGCCCCGCTGCTACACGCCGCGGCTCTCGAAGGGGTGGACATGGGCGGCGTGCTGAAGTGGGTGGACCGTCGCGAGGCCTCGCACGCGATGGCCATTCTCGAGCACGCCGGCTTGGAGGCACCGGCGGACCAGCTTGCCGGGATTGCCGTCACCGAAGGGCGCGAGCAGAGCAGTATCTGGTCGACCGCGTCAGGAGTGCTCGGTGCGTACCGCAGTGAGGCCGCGCTCGCCACGACGGTCGTGCCTGACTTCGACGCGCGATCTTTCTGCGACTCCGCCGGAGCCCTCTACATCTGTGCGACCGGCAGCCGCCAAGCGCTTGCCGCTCCGCTGGTCGTGAGCTTGCTCAGTGAGATCCGCGACGCCGCTTACGCCCGTGCCGCAGAACGCGTCACTCACCAGCCAACGAGCCCAGTGCCGGCCCCGGATCGGTTTCCGCCGCTGGTGCTTGCCCTTGACGAGGTCGCGAACATCGCCCCCCTCCCGGACCTGCCGTCGATAGTCAGTGAGGGCGGCAGCCAGGGAGTGGTTACGCTCGCCTGCCTCCAGGATCTGTCCCAGGCACGTTCGCGGTGGGGACGGACCGCGGAGGGTTTCTTCTCACTGTTCGGGACCACGGTGGTGCTCCCCGGTATCGGCGACGTGCAAACCCTCGAGACGCTCTCGATGCTCGCAGGCGAACGTGAGGTTCAGACGCGGTCGATCAGTGCGCCCGCGGCACCGTCGGGGGCGGGGGTGGCACGTGCCTTTGCCAAGCGCCTGGTTCTCGGACCGGGAGCACGGCCGGTAGACCGCACACCAACCGTGACCACCTCGGCGGTGCCGCGGCGGCGCCTGCCTCCCGATGTAGCTGCGCGTGGCGAGCCAGGCACGGCTTTGATGGTGGACGAGCGCAACCAGATGAGCCGGATCAGACTGACGCCTTGCTACAACAGCAGGCCCTGGTGCTGGACGGTCAATCGGGCCGGGCTCGGGCGTGAGGCTGGCCACCGGCCCCCCGTATCCCGCTCCGACCCGGGTATCGAACTGGGTCGCGCTGAGACACTGCTCAGGCGCGCCGGCTCTACGCCGGCCTCTACGCGGCCGCACCCGGTCTCTACGCGGCTGCACCCGGTCTCTACGCGGGTGAAGGCGTCGGGCAGAACCGAACATATGTTCGCTAATCTCGGGGGGTGACCCTCTCCGGCTCGCGCAAGACCACCCTAAGTGGTCCTGACAACGGTATTCCTGGTGGAATTGTCGGAGTCCTCGCCGCACGAGTCAGGCCGACCTCCGCTCGACAGGACCGGCTGCTCCCCCTGCTGGCCCCGCTGGCTCCACTGTTCCCCGGCGAGGGACTGCAAAGAGGCACAGTCGTGCTGGTCGACGTCGTCGACCGAGCGCACGACCGTCCGGACGGCGAGTCAAGCGGGCCCGATGCTGGTGGGGCCACCACCTTGGCGTTCGCCTTGCTCGCCGCAGCCTCGGCCACCGGGTCGTGGTGCGCGGCTGTGGGTACCGCCGACCCCGGAGTCCTGTCGATGGCCGAGCTCGGGATCGACCTCGGCCGTCTGGCCATCGTCCCGTCGCTCAACGAGCCAGGGGCTGCGCTGTCCCGCCCGGGACGGACCTGGCCAGAGGTGACTGCTGCCCTGATCGACGGTATGGACGCCGTGCTGGCGCGCCCGCCCAGCCAAGCGCGACCTCAGGTGGCCCGTCACTTGGTAGCACGCGCCCGCGAACGCCAGACGGTGCTGGTCGTGCTGAGCCCACGGCCTTGGTGGCCCGAAGGACCTGACCTCCGCTTAGCGGTGACCACCGGGGTGTGGCACGGGGTGGGAGAAGGTCACGGCCATCTCAGTGGGCGCCGGGTGGAGGTGGTTGCGACCGGCAGGCGTATCGCGACCAAGCCGGTCCGTGCGGCTCTGTGGTTGCCGGCACCGTCGGGTGCCGTGGCCGAGGCTTGAGAGAACTGGCAGCTAGCAGAGGAGATCGTCGGGACTTCGGAGGTCAAGCCTCCGACGGAAGAGGACAGGACAAGACGGAGAAGAAGAGCAACCACTGCAGAGGGCGGAGGAGAAGGTGGGGGGAGAAGAGAAAAGCAATGAATAAGGAGGGCCGGTGATGGAGCGGCTGCTGGTCGTGTGGTGTCCTGAACTGCTCGAACAACAAGAACACGGGCGCGAGGCTCGGGCATTCGCCCGCGTGATGGCTGCGGTAGGCAGGTTCTCCCCCCACATCGACGTGCCGCGGCCCGGGTTGTGCGCTGTGCCCACCCGAGGGCCCTCCCGATACTTCGGGGGTGACAGTGCCCTGGCCAACCTGGTGGCCCGGGCGCTGACGGGTGTCGAGAGGGACGACTTAAGACCCCAGCAGGTGGAACCGGCAGGGCGTGTGCTCTTTGACGCGGGCGGGTCCGGGCTCGAAAAGACCGACGCCGTAACAGCCGGCGTCGGTGTGGGCGACGGCCTGTTCGCCGCCACACTGGCAGCCCGCAGCGCGCTGAACGACCCCAACCGGGGCCCTGTGGTCGTGGCACCCGGTGGCACCCCCGGCTTCCTTGCCCCCTGGCCGGTCGCGGCCCTCGACCGGCCCGAGCTGGCCGACCTCCTGTGCCGTCTGGGAATCCGCACCCTGGGTGCCTTCGCCGACCTCCCCGCCCGCCACGTGTTGGCCCGCTTCGGTACCGACGGCGCCATCTGCTGCGCGGTGGCCGCCGGGACCGAGGGGGAGCTGCCGGGGTTGCGACTTTACCCTCGCCTCCCCCGCCGTCCTCCGCCGTCTGGGGAAGAGTCGGTGACTCTTGCCGCGCCGGCACGCCAGGAGGGGTTCTTCGGCGGCGTCGCCGGGGCCGAAGCGCGCGCGGCGAAGGCGGTGACGGCTGTGCAGCGGCTCCTCCACCCTGAGGCCGTGGTGCAAGGCCGGCTCCAAGGTGGACGGGGGCCCATCGAACGAGCTCGCCTCGTCCCGTTGAGCACCCGCGGGGACGCGTTCCGGGCGGAAGCGTTTCCGCGGAAACGTCTCCGCCCGGACAGTGACGATAACGACACATATAGAAGCAGAGCGTTTCCGCGGAAACGCTCTGGAGTTGGCACTACCCCCCCAGCCACGACCCCGCCCCCGTGGCCAGGACAGCTCCCTGCACCTTCCCCTGTAATCGTGTTCAGCAGGAAACTGCCGGCCGAGCTTCTCGACGCTGCCGGCCGCCCAGTCGCTGTCACCGGCGGGGGAATCGCCAGCGCTGCTCCGGCACGTCTGTCGGTAGCCGGAGGTCCCTGGTCAGAGGTGGTCGGATGGGCAGGACCCTGGCCCGCCGACGAACGTTGGTGGTCCAAACGAGGCCGCAACCGCCAGGCCCGCGTACAGGTCGTCACCGCCGTTGGCCCCGCGTACCTGCTCGCCCGCCGGCACGGCTGGTGGGTGGAAGGCATCTACGACTGATCGCCTGCAACACAGACCCCACCGAAAGCCCGACCGAGATGAGAACCCCCTACGCGGAGCTCCACTGCCACTCGAACTTCAGCTTCTTAGATGGCGCCTCGCATCCCGAGGAACTCGCAGCCGAGGCGGCACGTCTGGAGCTGGATGCCATGGCCCTCACCGACCATGACGGCTTCTACGGCGTGGTCCGCTTCGCCGAAGCGGCACGGGCGCTGGGTCTGGCGCCGGTCTTCGGCTCAGAGCTCACCCTCTCCGGTTGCTCCTCTCACGTCGGTGACCCCCATGCAGCTTCACCCCGTACCGGCGCGCCCGATCCTCCCGGTATTCATCTGGTCGTCTTGGCGCGCGACCCCGAGGGATACGCGAACCTCAGCCGGGTGATCGCCGAGGCCCACCTTGCGGGTGGCGAGAAGGGCCGCCCGTCGCTCACGCTCGAGACGCTGAGCCGCAACAACGGGAAGGGCACCGGGCACTGGCTGGTTCTGACCGGCTGCCGCAAGGGATCCGTCCCCAGCGCCCTCACGACCGCGGGCCCCTCTGCTGCCGCACGCGAGCTCGACCGGCTCATCTGCGCCTTTGGCAGCGAGAACGTGGCCGTGGAGCTGTGGGACCACGGCGATCCCGTGGACACGGCACGCAACGACGCCCTGGCGGAGATCGCGTGCAGAGCCGGAGTCGATTTCATCGCTACCAACAACGTCCACTACGCCAACTCCTCACGGCGCCCACTGGCCGCCACGCTCGCAGCAGTGCGGGCCAGGCGCCCGCTGGCCGAGCTCGAGGGCTGGCTGCCAGCGGCGGCCACCGCCTGCTTGCGCTCAGGCGCTGAACAACAACGCCGCTTCGCCCGCTGGCCGGGGGCTGTGGCCCGCGCCGCTGAGCTCGGGCGGACGTGCACCTTCGACCTCCACCTGGTCGCCCCTGGCCTCCCCGACTGCTGGGTACCGCGCGGGCACACCGAGCAGAGCTGGCTGACGGAGCTCGTAGCCCGCGGCGCCACCGAGCGCTACGGACCGCGCGATGCCGAGCGCGTCCCGGGCGCCTGGGCCCAGATCGACCATGAGCTGGATGTGATCGGCGCTCTCGGATACGCCGGTTACTTCCTCATCGTGTGGGACATCGTCGAGTTCTGCCGCAGCAGCGACATCTACTGCCAGGGCCGCGGTTCGGCCGCCAACTCTGCCGTCTGCTACGCGCTCGGCATCACCCGGGCTGACGCGGTGGGGCTGGGGCTCCTGTTCGAACGCTTCTTGTCGCCAGAGCGTGACGGGCCGCCGGACATCGACATCGACATCGAGTCTTCCCGGCGTGAAGAGGTCATGGCCTACGTCTACGAGCGATACGGCCGTCTCTGCGCAGCCCAAGTGGCCAACGTCATCACTTACCGACCTCGCTCCGCGGTGCGTGACGTGGGCAAGGCGCTCGGCTACGCGCCGGATCAGGTCGATGGGTGGGCCAAGTCCCTCGACTACAGGCCCTTCAACAACAAGTTGCTCCCGAACAAGCCCCTCAGCAACGAGGCGGCGATGCCTGCATCGCTCATGCATCTCGCGCATGAGGTCCTCGGGTTCCCGCGGCATCTGGGCCTGCACTCGGGCGGGATGGTGCTCTGCGACAGGCCGGTAGTGGAGGTGTGCCCTGTGGAGTGGGCACGCCGCCGAGGGCGAAGCGTGCTGCAATGGGACAAGGACGACTGCGCGGCCGTGGGCTTGGTGAAATTCGACTTGCTCGGCCTCGGCATGCTCGAGGCCCTGCACCGAACCGTCGACCTCGTGCGGGTAGGTCACGACGTCTTCTTGGACCTGGCGATGCTGCCCCAGGAAGACGCCGTCTACGACATGTTGTGCCGGGCCGACACGGTCGGGGTGTTCCAGGTGGAGAGCCGCGCCCAGATGGCCACCCTGCCCCGGATCCGACCCCGGTGCTTCGCGGACTTGGTGGTGGAGGTGGCGATCATCCGTCCGGGTCCCATCCAAGGTGGCTCGGTCCACCCCTACATCCGTCGCCGCCAGGGCGTAGAGCCTCCCGACCCACCTCACCCTTTGCTCAAGAAGGCTCTCTCCAAGACGTTAGGGGTACCGCTCTTCCAGGAGCAGCTCATGCGGATCGCGATCGACGCTGCAGGCTTCAGCCCTGCCGAGGCCGACGAGCTGCGCCAGGCCATGAGCGCCAAGCGGTCCGGGGCACGCATGGCGCGTCTCAAAGACCGCCTCTTCTCCGGCATGGCCGAGCGGGGGATCAACGGCACGGTGGCCGCAGAGATCTTCGAGAAGCTGGCCGCTTTCGCGAACTTCGGCTTCCCCGAGAGCCACGCGGTCTCCTTCGCCTACCTCGTGTACTCGAGTGCTTGGCTGAAGCTCCACTACCCCGCCGCTCTCTGTGCCGGCCTGCTCAATTCACAACCTATGGGGTTCTGGTCGCCCCAGTCGTTGGTGACCGATGCCCGCCGCCACGGCATCGCCGTACACCGTCCCCACGTCGACCTCTCGCGTGCCGAGGCCACCTTGGAGTGGCAGACCGGCAGCCAGCCAGAACTACGAGAGGTATGGGCACCACAGGCGTCAGGAGCACAGCCGGCAGTCCGGTTGGGGATCTCCTCGGTGCGCTCCATCGGCACCGAGCTCGCAGAGCGGGTCGCCGAGCACCGCCCCTACACGTCGATCGAAGACTTGGTCCGCCGTGCAGGTGTAGGCCGGGTGCAGCTCGAGGCCCTCGCCACCGCCGGCGCCCTCCAAGGGTTGCCGGCGCGCGAGGGTCCCAGGTCGCTCGGAGCTGTGCCGGACGTTCCCGCGCAAACCTCACTCCCCCCCTCGGAGGTTCCCGTGGAAACGTCACTCGCAAGATCCGCCGACACGCGACGGCGCGCCCTGTGGGCGGCGGGACCTGTCTCCGAGGCCACGCCGGAGCGCCTATCGGGCCTCGTCGTAGGAGAGCCAGCTCCGCGGTTGCCCGCTCTCACTCCTCTCGAGGAGACGGCAGCCGACGTCTGGGCCACCGGGCTCACCGTAGGGACAGGCGCCGTCGAGCTGGCCCGAGCGCATCTCGACTCCCTCGGAGTCGTACCCGCCGACCGACTTCTCGACGCCAAGACCGACGTCCGGGTGCTGGTGGGTGGCGTGGTGACTCATCGCCAGCACCCCGAGAGCGCCAAGGGGACCGTGTTCTTGAACCTCGAGGACGAGACGGGCATGGTCAACGTGATCTGCTCGCCAGGTGCCTGGGAACGCTGGCGCCACATAGCCCGCCACTCACCAGCCCTGCTCGTGCGTGGTCGGCTCGAGCGCACAGAAGGCGCCGTGAGCGTGGTGGCCGAGAAGATCACTTCCCTCGACCTCGGAGCTCCAATTCCCACGTCGCGTGACTTTCGCTGAACTTCCAGCCCCGGTGGCAGCAGCTGCCTCAAGCGCGCGGGCCTCCATGCCGAGAAGTGGTCATGGCGATGTGCAACGGGTGCCTCGTCCTGCACTCCGACGGGGAAGTCGCCTATTGCTCCGAGGAGCTCGACGGCAACAGCTGCGCAGGCTACGGAGAGCCACACCTCGCCGGAGTGATGGCATGCCGCATCACCCCGCGCGGCACGCGTTGTGCTCGCTGTGACAACGCCATGCGCCGCCGGCTCGCTCTCGCACCTCCATTCGTCCCGCCGATTCTGCGCGTCCCAGTCAACTGACCGCGACGAACGGAGCTCCTTCGAGCACCGCCTTCTGCGAGCATCAGCTCGCTTGCCGGCAGAGGTGCGCTGGCGGGGGAGGGCTCGAACCTCCAACATCCGGCTCCAAAGGCCGACGTTCTGCCAATTGAACTACCCGCCAAGGGTTTTGAAGGCTCGTTGCTCCGAACCAGCTTGGCGTCGACCGGACGCCTACCGCTATCCTGCCGCACGACAAGAGACTGAGCCTAGAGGCTCTGGCTCGGCAGGCTGGTGGAGCCAGCCTGCGCCGCGACGAGGGCGGGAGCTGAACAGCACACGACATGGGATCGCTCATCAAGAAGCGCCGGAAACGCATGCGCAAGAAGAAGCACAAGAAGATGCTGAAAGCAACCCGTTGGCAGCGGCGCGCAGCGGGTAAGTAGTCCTTCAGGGAGTGGACTGAGCCGGAATCGTGTGCACTGGGACCACAGCGGCTCGCTCTCGTCCCAACGTCAGAAACCCGCGGCCCTCGAGCTCTGTCGAAGTGGGTCCCCCCTCTACGAACCACGCCGATCCGCTGCCCGCCAGGTGAGGACGCACGCCTGTGATTTCGTGGAAACGATCGCGCCAACGCGCGAGCTCGGGCGCCACCTCCAAGGCCGCCGCTTCGAGGTCGTTGCCGATCCGGCCTGCTCCGTCGTCACCGGCGTCGTCGGTGCCCCGCTCACGCCGGTCGTCCCATTCCCGGTAGACGGCCGCGGTCGACACGACCAACGGGGGCAGGAGAAGCACGAAGTCACGGTGCTCGAAGACCAGAGGCTCGACGATCTCGCCGACACCTCTCACACGCGCGTGCCCTCCACGAAGGCAGAACGGCACGTCAGCGCCGAGTTGCACCGCGAGCGTGACGTCGTCTCGGCCTCCCCACCTCAACACCGCGGCCGCGTCTGCGGAGCCACCGCCGAGGCCCGCTCCGGAAGGGATCCGTTTCACCAGCCGAACCGCCGCGTTGCGTCGAAGCAGTCCTAGCGTCCGACTCACCAGGTTCTGCTCGCCCGAGGGAACCTCGGCGACACCCAGCCCTCCGACCACCTCGTCCACCACTGTGATCCCGCTGCCTTCTGCGAACTCGAGAGTGTCGGCCAGGTTGATGCTCACCATCTCGGCGTCCAATAGGTGGTAGCCGTCGCCTCGCACACCGGTGACACGCAGGGACAGCGTGAGCTTCGCAGGCGCGAGAACGGTGGAACCGTGAACGTCGCTCATGCCCGAGACGTCCCCAGGTCGTATGCGGCGAGCCTCCCCCACTGCTCGATCGAAAGCTCCTGCGCCCTCGCACGCGGATCCACCCCTGCCGAGACGAAGGCTTCAGCGGTCACCACATCCGCCAAGGCCCCGCGAAGCATCTTCCGGCGGCGGGCAAAGCCTGCGCGTACCACGTTGAACAACCGCTCGGGCGGTACCACATCGGGATCGACTGCCACAGCTGGGCGGCGAACGATCCGAACCAACACCGAGGAGACACGCGGTCGGGGGACGAAGACAGACGCGGGTACCGCGCCGACAACACGCGCCGTGGCGTGATATGCGACTTTCACCGACACCGCTCCGTAGGAGGTGTCCCCTGGAGTGGCGGCCAATCTCTCACCCACTTCTCGTTGAACCATCACGAGAATCGAGCGCACCATCTGCGCCTCGTCGAGGACGCGCATCACCACCGGGACAGCGACGTTGTAGGGCAAGTTCGCAACGAGGCTCCATCGGCTCATCCGTGCGGCTCTCGGGTTCTCGGGCCGATCCTGCTGTGGTGTGTCGTCACACAGCAGCGTGTCCCATTCGATGCTGAGCGCGTCGGCCTCCACCACGCGCACCCCGTGCGGCTCTACCAGCTCTCGAAGAAGCGGCACGAGACGCCGGTCCAACTCGACCGCTGTCACGCGAGCTCCGCTACGGGCTAGCTCGATGGTGAGCGCCCCCAGCCCCGCTCCGACTTCCACCACCCGCTCTCCTGGCTCGAGCTCCGCCAGGCGGACGACGCGACGCAGCGTGTTCTGGTCTACGACGAAGTTCTGGCCCAGTGCCCGGGAAGGGCGCAGGCCTTGCGCGCTGAGCAGGTCCTGCACCTCGCGACGGGTCAGTGTCATCGCGCGATTCTGCCGTGACTGGCTGCCCCGCGGGGACAGATCACCAGCTGATGCGCACCTCGATGATTCCCGTCGACTGCTCAGCCAGCTGCGAGAAGGACTCTCCCGACAGGTCGATGATCCTCCCCGGGACCGTGGGGCCGCGATCATCGACCGTGCAGGTGGTCGAGCGGCCGTTGGACAGGTCCGTCACATTCACCGCTGTGCCCAAGGCGATTTCCAGGCTGGCACAAGTTCCCGCCGCAGCCGAGTACCACGAGGCCTCTCCGGTTTCTTCGTCCATCGGCGCGAGGGGCCGCGGCGGAACAGTGGTGGTGGTGGTGGTCGTGGTGGATGACGGGGACGACACTGTAGTGGTGGTCGTGGTGGGTGACGGTGAAACGTAATCCACCGCGACCACGGACGGCGCAGCGACAGCCGCACTGGTGGTCGTCGTGGTGCTTGCCGAACGCGCCAAGTGATATGCGTAGTCGGCCAGCGCGAACTGAGTGGTCCACGGGGTCATCGGTGTCGAAACGCGCGCGCGCTGATGACGCGCGCGCGCGTCAGCGCGACCAGGTCGCGCCGACGCGCCGAGCTTTCGCGACAGCACCTTTCCAGGGCTCGAGAGCAGGAGGAGCGGCACCAACACCAGGGCAATGCAGAGCCCCAGCCGAAACACGAGCCGCCACCCCCCGGCGCTTAGTTGCGTCCTCAGAACTCCGTCCTTCCTCCGCGGACTTGTACTCGGACTGCGTCGGGATCAACCGCGAAGCTAGACGAACCATTTCGCGCGCATCAACTCGCGTACTGCATGCAACGGTTCTCGTCACGAAGCGTGAGCTTCGTCAGAGGTGGTTCACCCAAGACGAGGACCTGTGGAAAACATCGCGTACTACCTGGTAAATCGGCAAATCACCCTCGGAGCGCGACATCGTTCACACGCCTGACACATGATGCGACAGCTCCGAATATCTTTCGTTCGCCTCAACGAAGAGAAGTTGGCGCGATGTTGATACAACGTTCTTGCCCGAGCGCGACATATCGGACAGCGCTACGTCAATCCACTTCGAATACCGCGCGCGTCGCCGCAGCCGTCGAAACAGCGACATCTCCGACAGGTACCGACTTGGCGTTCGCCACTGCCGCGCCCACGAGCGCCACCCACGCCGGCTTGTTCTGCTCGCCGCGATACGGAACGGGCGCGAGGAATGGAGCGTCGGTCTCCACGAGAAGACGGTCGATCGGACAAAGCTCGAGCGCGTCGCGAACATCGACCGCGTTCTTGAACGTCACGAGCCCGCTGAAAGAGAGATAAGCACCGAGATCGAGACACCGCCGCGCGACGTCGGGCCCGCCGGTGAAGCAGTGCACCACGATCCGTTCAGGAACGCCTTCTGCTCTGAGCACGTCCACGGTGTCGTCCCACGCGTCGCGCGAATGCACCACCAACGCGAGGTCGTGGCGACGGGCCAGAGCGACCTGCTCGGCAAAGACCTGCCGCTGAACATCGCGTGGCGAGTTGTCGTAGTGGTAGTCGAGCCCGCACTCGCCCACGGCCACCACTACTCCGGGTCGCTCGACGAGCGCCCTTTCGAGCACGGCCTCCACCTCTCCCAGCCCCAGGCGGGCGTCGTGCGGGTGGAGCCCCACCGTCGCCCAGGCCTCGAAGGCACCCTGGCCAGGGCCGGTTCTCGAGCGCAGCAGCTCGACCACCGAGAGCGCCTCCAGCGAGCTGTCGGCCCCCGTGCTCGCGCAGACCAGACCGCCCACGCCTGCTTCAGCGGCCTCGCCCGCCACCTCTTCGACGCTCGTAGCCTCCGGGCGGTACTCGCGCTGAAGATGGCAGTGAGCGTCGATCCAATACACCGGTCGGCTCACGGGTCACCGGACAGGACGAAGACGTGCTTCGCCGACGCGGCCATTTGCAGGCTTCAGCCGGTCCGCCGCGGGAACAGCGGCGCACCCTTCTCCACTACCAAGCCGCCCGGATAGCCACCCCAAGCCGTATCGGCGGGGACCCTGCATCCATCCGGTGATCCCGGCAACCCGAGACGTCGCCAGATCTCCTTGCACACCTCGGGCATCGCGGGTGATGTCAGAACAGAGACGATGCGCAACACCTCCAGCGCGCTCCCGAGTACCGCGTCGACAACCGGTCCCGGTTCGGACTTCCACGGCTCGGTTGACTCGAGTTCGGAGTTGGTCTCGTGAATCAGCCGCCACGTCGCCTCGAGCGCGAGGTGCGGCTGCGCGTCGTTCCACGCGGAGATCGCGCCCGCCACAGCGACAGCCGACACCGACTGCAGCCTGCTGGCGGGATCGGGCTTGGGACCGACGCCGTTGCACTTTGAAGCGACCACTGTGGCGACGCGCGCCATCAGATTGCCGAGGTTGTTGGCGAGGTCCGCGTTGAAGCGGGCGGTGATCCCCTCGTAGGAGAAGTCACCGTCGGCTCCAAACACCGTGTCTCGTAAGAGGAAATAGCGAATCGCGTCCACCCCGAAGTCCTCGGTCAGCGTTTCCGGCGCGATCTCTGTTAGCAGGAGGGGGCCCTCTTCGCCTGTGTTTCCGGCCGCGCTGGCGATCCGCGTCTTCGACAGACGCTCTCCGCCTACGAGGAGCCAACCGTGAACCACGAGGCGCCCCGGGGGATCGATGCCGGCCGCCATACACATGGCCGGCCACCACACGCAATGGAATCGGACTATGTCCTTTGCCAGCAAGTGGTGGACTGCTGGCCACCACGACGCGAACCTCTCGTCGTCTTGGCCGTACCCGATGGCGGTCACGTAGTTGATCAGCGCGTCATACCAGACGTAGAAGACGTGTGCCGCGTCCCAGGGCACCGGAATTCCCCAGGTCGTGGAGGTGCGGGTGATCGAGATGTCTTGAAGCCCGCCCTTTATGAAACCGAGCACCTCGTTCCGCCGCCCTAGAGGGCGGATCGTGTCAGGGTGGTGATCATAGAAGTCGACAAGGCGGTCCGAGAAGGCACTGAGCTTGAAGAAGTAGTTCTCCTCTTCGAGCCACTCGACCGGTCGCCGGTGGTGAGGGCACACTCGACCTTCGAGAAGTTCCGAGACGTCCTTGTACTCCTCGCATCCGACGCAGTACCAGCCGCTGTAGGTTCCGAGCTCGATGAACCCGTTGTCATAGACGCGCTGGAGGAAACTCTGCACGGCGACGCGGTGGCGGGGCTCGGTCGTGCGGATGAAGTCGTCGTTCGAGATGTTGAGCCCTCTCCAGGCCTCGACGAAACGCCTCGAGGTGGCGTCCACCCAGTCCGTCGGTGAGGCCCCGTTCTCCTTCGCCGCGCGGGCCACCTTGTCACCGTGCTCGTCGGTCCCGGTGAGGAAGAACACTTCGTCGCCCGCTAGGCGGTGCCATCGTGCCAACGCGTCCGCGTTCACCGTCGTATAGGCGTGCCCGACGTGCGGAGCATCGTTCACGTAGTAGATGGGTGTGGTCACGTAGAAGCGGGGCACCGCCGTAGCGTACCGATCGCCTCGAGCCCTCTGGCAAAGGCGACCGTATCCGACCCGGTGTATCCGGCCCGGCGCTCTAGATCCGTCGGCGCTCTAGATCCGTCGGCGCTCTAGATCCGTCAGCCCCTCACCAGTTGGTCACGTGGCAAGCGCCGTGCCCAGTGCGTTCGACATAGCGCTGGTGGTAGGCCTCGGCAGGCCAGAAGGTGGCCGCGGGTACGACCTCGGTGACGATCGGACGCCCGAAGCGCTCTTGGGCTGCCGAAAGTGATTCGCGGGCCAGGCGTTCTTGGGTGGAGTCCCCGACGAATACCGCTGAGCGGTACTGGATCCCGACATCAGGGCCTTGGCGGTTCGCGGTGGTCGGGTCGTGGTGGCGCCAGAACTCATCGAGCAGCTGCTCGTAGGAGACCTTGGCGGCGTCGTAGGTCACGAGCACGGCCTCTGCGTGCCCGGTCGATCCCGAGCACACCTGCTCGTAGGTGGGCGAGACAACGGAACCTCCCGTGTAGCCGGAGACCACGTCGACCACACCGGGCACCGACCTGAAGAGGTCCTCCACTCCCCAGAAGCAGCCTGCGGCGAAGATGGCCACCTCGAGACCGCTGGGGGCCTCGCCGGGCTCCACCTGCGGTGCCTGGGTCTTGTCCTTTGTGAAGTTGAACCTCGACATGCGCCCGCTCCTTGCCTCTAACAGCGTGAGCGGATGGCTTCTTATTCCACCTGCGCTTCTTCTCCCAGCGCTTCTTCTCCCACCTCGCCCGGCGCGCTCCTCGCCGGGTTGGCGCGCGACTCGGCCCTGTCGGCGTTGCGAAGGGAGAGGGCGAGCTCGTAGGCACGGCGGCGGGCCACACCCAACTCCTCGGCTACTGCCGTCGCGGCGTCACGAGCGCTGTCTCCGGCAACGAGCCGGCGTCGCAACGACTCCAGCACCTTCGTATCGCCTGCTTCCGGGGAGCTCGGGGCCCCGCCCAGGACGATGACGACTTCGCCGCGCACAGAACCAGTGGCGAACGCCTCGGCGGCCTCACCGAGAGACCCTCGCCAAATCTCCTCGTGGAGCTTCGTCAGTTCGCGCGCAACGGTCACGGGCCTGTCCCTACCGCAAGCGGCTGCCAGATCGACCAAGGTGCCGGCAAGGCGCCCGGGTGCCTCGTAGAGCACGATCGTCCGTGTCTCAGCGGCCAACTCCTCGAGCCGGTGCCTGCGATCGACTCCCCGGCGCGCGAGGAATCCCTCGAAGCAGAAGCGGTCGGTGGGAAGGCCGCTCGTCACCAGCGCCGTCAAGGCGGCGCTCGGGCCGGGCACCGCGCTGACCTCGAACCCCGCTTCAAGAGCGCTCGCGACCAGACGAGCGCCGGGATCGGAGAGAGAAGGGGTCCCCGCGTCGCTCACCACCACGATGGTCTCCCCCGCTGTCAGGCGAGCGAGCACCTGATCGACACGCGATGCCTCGTTGTGCGCGTGCAGCGAGACGAGCCGACGTCCTCTGACCCCCGCATACGAGAGCAGCTCCCTCGTGCGACGGGTGTCCTCGCAACAGATGAGGTCGGCCGCGCCGAGCGTGGAGACCGCCCGTGGAGAGAGGTCGCCGAGGTTCCCTATCGGAGTGGACACGAGCACCAGCAGGCCTGTAGGAACGCTCAACTGATCTCGTGCAACTCCAGGCGGTCCCCTGCGCGCAACCGCCATCGTTCGAACGAACCGGCCTCCGCCTCGAGCACGCTGCGGCACCTTCGCCTCGGCATGGCCATGCGCCACGGGGGCATATGAACGACGTCGAGGACCGCGAGCTCGCGGTCCAGAAAAGCCACGTCGATGGCGAAGCGCATGCCTATCGTGTGCACCGAGCGCGTGCCCTTCAGGATCAGCGCCCCTTCATACCCCGAGCGGCCAAGCAGGCCGCGGGCCTTCGCCGAGTACGTGCTCGCCACCTCGGCGGCCGCCAGCACGTCACCGTCTCGCAGCAGCCATGCCGTGCGCTTCACTCGGGCCTTGTCGTTCATATGTCGTTCACGTTCCATGGCCGTTCATACGTTGAACCGAATCTCGAGCACGTCGCCATCGGCCACGTGGTAATCCTTGCCCTCGACGCGCAGGCGGCCGGCCGCCTTGGCCGCGGACCACGAGCCGAGCTCGATCAAAGCGTCCCAGGGGATGACCTCCGCACGGATGAAGCCGCGCTGGAGATCGGAATGGATCACCCCGGCGCATTGCGGCGCTGTGGCCCCGGAGCGAAAGCTCCATGCGCGCGACTCTTTCTCACCGGTCGTGAAGAAGGTTCGACGCCCGAGGAGGTGGTAGGCGGCGCGTGTCACCCTGGCCAGAGCGCCCTCCCCTAGCCCCAGCCCCTCCAGAAGCTCGGCACGCTCGGCTGGGGCCAACTGCGCGGCCTCCGCCTCGAGCTGCACGCACACTCCGAGAGCCTCGCCGTGCCTTCCCAGCTCCTCAGCCACCGGCCCGACCAACGCGTCCGCCTTGGGCAGCTGGTCCTCGCCGAGGTTCACGACCGCCAGCACGGGTTTGTCGGTGAGCAGGAACAGGCCCTTCAGCAGAGCGCGCTGGGAGGGGTCGAGCTCGGCCCTGTAGAGCGGTGTCCCGGCAGACAAGACCCCGAGTGCCGCCTCGATCGCCGACATCTCCTGCGCCAGGGACTTGTCGGACTTGGCGGCCCGGCGCCGCTTGTCGAGCTGGGCCTCGATGGTCCCGACGTCTGCCAGGACCAGCTCGAGCTCCAACGCGCCGAGCGCCTCGATCGGGTCGGAGTCCCCGGGCACCTCGGGGTCTTCGAAGGCGCGCAGCACGAGACAGATCGCGTCCACCTCCCTGATCCCCGCGAGGAAGCGGTTGCCCAGACCCTCTCCGGTCGACGATCCGGGCACGAGCCCGGCGATGTCGACGAGCTCCACCACCGCTCTCACGACCTTCTTGCTGGCACTCATCGCCGCAAGGGCGTCGAGGCGCGCGTCGGGCAACGGAGCAGAGCCCAAGACCGTCTCGGTAGTGGTGAACGGGTGTGGCGCCACCGGTGCCGATGCGCCTGTCAGGGCGTTGAACAGCGACGTCTTACCAGCGTTGGGAAGGCCGACCACACCGAGCCGCTCCATCTTCGGAGACGCTACTCGCCCGGCTGGGCAAGGGAACCGGGACTTGGAAGCGGGACTGGTAGCGTTCTGCGGGATGAAGCTGCACCTACGGGCGCAGCTTCCCCGCTTCCCACGAGCCTGCCGGTAAAGCAATCGGCCGTGAGGCGAAGAACGAGAGCGATGTCCAAGCGCACCTCCAAACGCAAGACGCGTAGCAAGAAGAAGGCCAACCACGGCAAGCGGCCCAACGCAGGACGCGGCTGAGCCGGCTTGCTCGGTAGGTCAGGGCCGGTAGGCCAGGCCCCGGTCAGCCAGGAGCGACACGAGCTGCGTGGGCAGATCCGAGATGATCCCGTCGACGCCCATGTCGCACAGGCGCGCCGTCTCCTCCTCGTCGTTGATCGTCCACACGTGGACAGCGAGCGCGCAGCTGTGCGCCACCTCCACGAACTGCTCGTCGACCACGACCAGGTCCCCTCGCACCGCTGGGACCTGGAGCACGGCATGGCGCATCGGAGGCGGCTGCTTCCCCTCATGCACCGCACGCCAGAACGCCGTCACCGCGAGCGCCCCCGCTGAGGTGACCACGTGCGGGGCGATGCGGCTGAACGCCTCGGTCGCGAAGTCTGAGAACGAGGCCACGATGACCCGGTCGGTCCCACCGTGGCGAGCCAATGCTTGCGCCAGCAGCCCCTCGTAGGGCTCGACTGCAGGCGCGGTCGCCTTGATGTCGAGGTTGAGGGCGGCCTTGGGGTGGTCGTCCATCAGGTCCAAGACCTCTTCGAGCGTGGCTATGCAGAAGTCATGGTCGGCAGGTGCGCGTCCGCGAAAGCTGTAGGCACCCGAAGAGAGCCCTTTCCTCTCCTCTCCACCGGGAACGAACCAGTACGCGTTGTCGAGCGATCGGAGCTCGGCGAGGGTGAGGACTTCGATCGACCCGTGACCGTCGGTAGTGCGATCCACGGTTCCGTCGTGGCACACCACGAGCTGGCGGTCGGCAGTCGCGTGCACGTCGAGCTCGACTCCGGTCGCACCCAATTCGATCGCGCGACGGATGGCGAACAACGTCGAGGACGGGGCCTCCCACGCGCCCCCCTGATGCGCGTAGGAGATGACTCGGCGCTCGAGCCAGGGGTTCTGCGCGCCAGGTCCCACCGCGCCAACTTCCCGGGAGCTCACGACACCAGTTCCCTCAGGTCCACCTCTGGACGTGCACCGATATGGGATATGACCTCTGCGGCGCACAGGCCACCGAGCCGGGCGCACTGCTCGGGATCCTGGCCATGGGTGAGCCCGTAGAGGAACCCTGCCGCGTAGAGATCACCCGCCCCGGTGGTGTCGACCACGCGCGCCACCGACTCGGCAGGGACGAAGACCGGGTCCCCGCAACCGACCACGACCGAGCCCGCGGGCCCTCTCGTGACCGCCGTCAGAAGCCCTGTCTCTTCTGCCGCCGACAGCGCCGCTTCGAAGCCTGGCGAACCGAACAACATGACCGCCTCCTGCTCGTTGGCAAAGAGCACGTCCACGTCTGACTTGAGAAGCTCGAGGAACTCACGCTGGTGGCGACGTACGCAGAACGGGTCCGAAACCGTGAGCGCCACCAAAGCATCCGAGGCGTGGGCCACCTCGATCGCCCGCCGCATCGCCGCCTTCGCCACCTCCACATCCCACAGGTATCCCTCGAGGTAGACCACCCGCGCGCGCGAGACGAGCTTCTCGTCGAGGTCCTCGGGCCCGAGCGTGGACGCCACCCCCAGGTGCGTCGCCATCGTCCGCTCGCCGTCCTCGGTCACGATCACCAGGCAACGCCCGGTCGCCCGGTCCGACGAGGAGTCCGACGAGGAGTCCGACGAGGAGTCCGACAGCACCCTCGTCGCGGCCGGAGCGCCGAGCTCCACCCCTGCCGCGCCGATGTCGTGGACGAACACCTCGCCGAGCTCGTCCGCGGCCACCTTGCCGACGTATCCAGCCCTGCCTCCGAGCATCGCGACCCCGACAGCGGTGTTCGCCGCCGATCCTCCGGAGACCTCGGTGGCCGGCCCCATCTCCCGGTACACCCTGGCGGCGCTCTGAAGGTCGACAAGGGTCATAGCGCCCTTCGTCAGTCCCGCACGCTGGACCACGTCGACCGAAGCGTTCGTGAGTACGTCGACCAACGCTGAGCCCATTGCCACGACGTCGAGCGGACCACCCGCCTCGTTCGCGCCGGGGCGCGCGTGGCTCGCAGGCGAATCCGTAGCTTGCACGTCAACGCAAACTAGTGCTGCACGAAGCGACCGTGTCCGCTAGGCGCTTCATCTGAGGGCTCGTCGAGGCACCAACCGAGTTCCAGTCCGCCTGCCGGCGCACGCAGAAGAGGCTCGGCCCCACCTCGAGAGGGGCTCGGCCCCAGCTTGCAGATAGCCTCCAGCAGATGACCGATCGCGCGCAGTCATCGAGCACGGAGTCCTCAGCAGCCCACCGGCTTCCCTACACGGTCGAGCCCCACCGCTACGACCTTCGCCTGGCTCCGGACGTGGAGGCCGGAAGCTTCACCGGAGAGGTGTGCATCACCGGCACCGCCCACGACACGCTCTGCGAGGTCGTCCTCAACGCAGCCGAGCTGACCGTGGAATGGGCGACGGTGGGCCGAGCCGGCGGAGCGGCCGCAACGCCCCGCGTGAGGCTCGACGCCGACCAAGAGCGCCTCACCCTCGAGCTTCCCGAGCCCGCTCCCGCCGGGCCGCTGGAGATCAAGATCGGGTTCTCGGGGATCCTGAACGACCAGCTGCACGGTTTCTACCGATCGACCTTCACCGACACCGACGGCCGGGACCGCACGATCGCCACGACGCAGTTCGAATCCACCGATGCCCGGCGCGCCTTCCCCTGCTTCGACGAGCCCGACCGCAAGGCGGTCTTCTCGGTGACCCTCGACGTGCCCGCGGGCCTCGCGGCTTTCTCGAACGGGGTGGTGGTCGACACCTCGCCGCTCGCAGAAGGCGCTCGGCGCGTCCGCTTCGCCGACACGATCCCGATGTCGAGCTATTTGGTCGCGTTAGTCGTCGGGCCTCTCGCCGCCACTGATCCCGTCGACGTAGGTGGCGTCGAGGTGCGCGTAGTGCACGTCCCGGGCAAGGAGGCGCTCACCGGCTTCGCACTGGAGGCGGCCGCGCACGCTCTCGAGTTCTTCACCGAATGGTTCGGAATCGAGTACCCGGGCCAAAAGCTAGATCTCCTTGCCATCCCCGATTTTGCCTTTGGGGCAATGGAGAACTTGGGTTGTGTGACGTTCCGCGAAGCGGTGTTGCTCGTCGACCCGGCTCGCGCGTCACGTCTGGAGCTCGAGCGAGTTGCCGACGTGATCTCCCATGAGATAGCCCACATGTGGTTCGGCGACCTGGTCACCATGAAATGGTGGAACGGCATATGGCTGAACGAAGCCTTCGCCACCTTTATGGAGCTGTTGTGCGTGGATCACTTCCGCCCCGAGTGGGCGCGCTGGATCGGCTTCGGTCTGGAACGCGAGGCAGCCATGGCGACCGACGCGCTACATAGCACGCGGCCCGTCGAGTACCCGGTCGGCTCGCCCGAGGAGGCACGGGGGATGTTCGACGTCCTCACCTACCAGAAGGGAGCCGGGGTCCTGCGCATGCTCGAGCAGTACCTAGGCTCTGAGCGCTTTCGCGACGGGGTCCGGCGGTACCTCTTCGAACATCGCCTCTCCAACACCGAGACCTCCGACCTCTGGGACGCGATCGAGGCTGCCAGCGGCGAACCGGTGCGCGACATCATGGACAGCTGGATCCTCCAGGGCGGCTTTCCCCTCGTGCGCGTGGACGAACCGACCGGCACTTCGGGCGCTGGCGCGCACGAGCGATTGGTCCTCACCCAAGAGCCCTTTGCCTACGCGCCCGCCGAGAGCGAAAGCGCCATCGGCTCCCATTGGCGGATTCCCGTGATAGCGCGCTCAGTCGGCGATGCCGGCGAAGGCGAGGCGCGCGTGCTCCTCGGAAGCGAACCGACAACCCTTGGTCCGAACTCTCTCGTTCATAGCGCTTCGCCCACAGCCGGGGCTTCGCCGACCGCCGGCACTTCGCCCGAGACAGCCGCCCCTCTCGTGCTGGTCAACGCGCACGGAAGCGGCTACTACCGCGTCTTGTACACGGGCGCTCACCTCCAACGCTTGGCCGGCTCCCTCGGTTCGCTCCGCCCGCTCGAACGTTGCAACCTACTCGGCGACACGTGGGCGAGCGTGGTGGGCGACCGTTCGCACCTGGGGGACTTCCTCGTGCTCGCAGAGGCCCTCGGGCAAGAGAACGATCCCGACGTGTGGGCACTGGTCACCTCGGCTCTGTCCTTCCTCGACCATGCCGTCGACGACCGCACCCGCCCCCAGCTCGCCGACTACACGAGGGCCCTGCTGAGACCCGCCTTCGAACGCCTCGGATGGGACACCCGAGCAGACGAGGACGAGCGCACCGCCACCCTACGATCGCAGCTGCTAGGGACACTCGGGACGGTGGGACGCGATCGCGAGGTGCAGGCCGAGTGCGCCCGGCGCCAGCTGGCCCAACTCTCGGGCGACACCACGATCGACCCGAACCTGGCCTCTGCGATCGTGGCCGTGGTCGCCTCTTCGGGAGGAGAGACCGAATTCGAGACATTCCTCGAGCAGTACCGCCACCCCGGCACTCCACAAGAGGAGATCCGCTACCTCTACGCGCTGGCTGGTTTCTCCCAAGCGGCTCTGTCCGAACGCGCCTTCGAGTTGGCCATGGGTGAGGTCAGGACCCAGAACGCTCCTTTCCTGGTACAACTGCTCCTTTCGAACCGCGACAACGGACAGGCGACATGGAGCCGTGTGCGTGGCTCTTGGGATGCGCTGGTCGCGCGCCTGCCCTCCCAGACGGTGCCGCGTCTACTCGAAGGTACGAAGCTGTTGTGCCGCGAGGCGAAGCTCGCTCGAGAGATTCGAGACTTCCTGGCACAGCACCCGGTTCGAAGCGGACAGCGCACGATACAGCAGACCCTCGAGCGTCTCGACGTGAACGTCGCCTTCTCGGCACGCCTCGGGGAGACCGCCGGGGGTTTGCTGGCCGCAGGCATCACTCGGCTCGGCGCCAGCTGAGACGCCAGCTGAGACACTATCGGTGCCGGCGATGAGCCTCCTCGTCGTCGCGGTCACGTTCGGGGTCATCTTCGTCGCCGAGCTACCTGACAAGACGATGGTCGCCACCATCGTGCTCTCGAGTCGTTACCGGCCACTGCCGGTATGGACAGGGGCGGCCATAGGCATGGTGGTGAACAGCGCGGTGGCGGTGGGAGCCGGGAGGCTCCTCGAGCTTCTCCCCCATCGCGTCCTGGGAACGATAGTGACAACGCTCTTCGCCCTAGGTGCGCTGTACCTGTTCTTCACGCCCGAGTCCTCCGAGAAACGCCACGGCGAGAAGGAGGCTGCCAAACTCCGCGCGAATTGGCACATCGTCGTTGCAAGTGCGGCCGTCATCGTGGTCGCAGAGCTCGGCGACCTGACGCAGATCCTGACCGCGAACCTCGCCGCGCACTACCGCCAGCCGTGGTCGGTGTTCGTCGGATCCTCGGCGGCGTTGGTCACCGTCGCAGGGATCGGCGTGGTGAGCGGCCGCGCCCTGCTGCGGGTACTGCCACTCCAAGTCATCAGAAAAGCGGCCGGAGTGATCCTGGTCGGCTTCGCGATCTACTCGGCGGTGTCTGTCGCCAACTGACCCCGAGCGGGCGGCTTGCCGCCAGAACGAGCGTGAGTGAGGATTCGACCACGTTCATCTCGACGATGAACGAGGTGAGCCCGTGAGCGACAGACTCGAAGCACTCCTAGCCCATGCGCGTGCCACGAAGGGCTTCATGCCCGACGACGAAGGGCTCGCGCTCTACGGCGCCGCCGTGCGCGCCGGGCGAAGCCGGCGTGAGACCACGAACCGCGCTGCTCGCGGCGCGACGTTCGTGGAGATCGGTGCCTGGTGCGGCAAGTCCACCCTCTACCTGGGAGCCGCCGCCGAACAGACCCACGCGGTGCTCTTCAGCGTGGACCATCACCACGGCTCCGAGGAGAACCAAGCCGGGTGGGAGCACCACGACCCCGAGGTCGTCGACCCCGCCACCGGCCGGATCGACACGCTCGGGTCATGGCGGCGTGCCGTCGACAGTGCCGGCCTCGGCGCGAGCGTGGTCGGGGTGGTGGGCGACTCCGCGACGATCGCCACACGCTGGAGCACCCCGCTCGACCTGTGCTTCATCGACGGGGGCCACGGCGAGGAGCCGGCGTGGGCCGACTTCGGAGGTTGGGCGCCGCACGTGGCCGTCGGGGGTCTGCTCGTCATCCATGACGTGTTCTGCGACCCTGCCGACGGTGGCCGGCCCCCCTACGAGCTGTGGTGCGCGGCGCTGGACTCGAAGCAGTTCGCAGAGGACGGCGAGTGCGGCTCGTTGCGTGTGCTCAGAAGAATCGCACCACCGAGCACGGGTGTGTGAGGACCTCGATCACACCTCGAAATCATGTTCGGCACTCGAGAGCCCCGGCTCGGAGTGGCGAGGCTCTGTGAGGTCCAATCCACAGGGAAGCGATTCCCCGCGGAACAGCCCGGCCGCAGGCGTGGCGTTCGAGAGAGCGTCTGCGGCCAAGACGACCGCACCCGCCGTGTAGGTGGTCCGCTCCTCGGAGGGGAACGTGACGACCTCCGGGTAGACGATCCCGGTCAAGTAGGAGCCGTCAGGGTAGCGGTGCGCGCGAGTCCAGGCCAGGAGCCGGGTGGCCTCGTCTCTCCGGCCGATCGCATCGAGCGCGAGCGCGCACTCCGCTGTCTCGGCAGCGGTGACCCACGGACCGGTCGACACGCAGCGCACTCCGAGCCCGTCCATCACGAAGGTGTCCCACCAGTCGTCGATCCGGCTCTTGGCCCGGTCGCCCTCCAAGGCGCCGGACAGGACCGGGTAGTACCAGTCCATGGCGAATTCGTTCTTGGGCTCGAATGCATCGGGCGCGTGAGCGACCGCGTGGGCCAAGCGGCCTGCAGCCAGCTCCCAGTCGGGGCGTTCGTGACCGAGTGCCTCGGCGCAGGCCACGCCACAGCGAAGAGCGTGGTAGATCGACGAGGAACCGGTGAGCAGCGGGTACTCGCCCAGGCGCCCGTCGGGGTCGACCGACCACAGCACCGCTCCGTCCTCGCGTTGGTATCGCAGGACGAAACCGAGCGCCGAGTCCAGCACCGGCCACATCTGCTCGAGCTGCGCCCGGTCCTCGGTGATGCAGAAGTGGTGCCACGCCCCGGTGGCCACGTATGCGCAGACGTTCGTGTCGAGCCTGGGATCCTTCACACCGCTACCGGGCAGGTAGTAGTTGAACCACGAGCCTTCGGGAAGCTGGGTGTCCACGAGCCACTGGTATGCCCTCGCCGCTTCTTCGTAGAGGCCCACCACGGTGAGAGCCATGGCGGCCTCCGTGTGGTTCCAAGGATCGCAGTGCCCACCTTCGAACCAAGGGATCATGCCGTCGGGGCGCTGAACGGCCGCGATGGACTCCGCTGTCGCCACCACCTCCTCGGCCCCGATCACGCCCGGCACCTCGGGAACCTCGAACAACCTGGCAGAGGCGCGCGGTAGCGCATACGGCCTGGCCGTGGACTGCGGGGCGGTGTCCTGGTGCGCTGTCGTCATGCGGGCCTCCCGAGGCACAAGGTTTCGTGCCTGGTCGGGGAGACGAAGCCGGCCACTACAGCCTCCTTGTCCGGCTTCCTCATGTACACGACGAGGCTCTTGCCAAGCAGCGGGTTGAGAAGATGCTCTGCAACCCGTGTCACACGTGGGGCGCTCACGATATCCCACACCAGCACCCGGTGGTAGGCGCGCACGAGCGGATGATCGTCACGGTGAGGCCCCACCCAGCAACGCAACCACCAGTACGGGGTGTGCAGAGCGTGGGCGTGGTGGCTCGCGACGGGCTCGAGCCCGGCTCGGTGCAAGCGCTCGAGGAGAGTCGACCGCCGGTAGATGCGAACGTGCCCGCCTTCGACTTCGTGGTACTCGCGTGACAGCGCCCAGTTGACCGTTTCGGGCCCGAGACGAGGTACCGTCACCGCCATCGTCCCGCCCGGCCGCAACACCCGTGCGAGCTCGGACATCGCCGTCTGGTCTTCCTCTATGTGCTCGAGCACCTCCGATGCGATGATCCTGTCGAAGCTCTCGTCTGCGAACGGAAGCCGCAGCGCATCGGCTTGGACCACCGCAGCCTCCTCGTCGCGAGCCACGTCCTCTTGGTCTCGCATCGCCTCGATCATGGTGCGCACGTTGGCGAGCTCGGTCGCCCGGGCATCGAGAGCCACGACCCGCGCCCCGAGACGCAACGCACCGTAAGCGTGCCGGCCTCCGCCACAGCCCAGATCCAGCAGCAGCTCATCGCGACGTACCCCGAGACGCTCGTAGTCCACCGTCAGCACGACGAGGTGCCTTTCCCCGCTCGCGCCGCGTCGTGTTCCTCGGAAAGCCGCCGGTCGCCCTGCTCGGGCAACCTCCGGCGACCGTGGCGCTCCGGCGGGCTGCTGCTTCGGTGCTCCTCCAACAGCGCCCGGTACTGCTCGGCCGTTGCAGAAGCGGTCGCCTGCCATGTGAAGCGCCCGAGCACCCGGCGGCGGCCACCCTCCCCCAACCGTGCCGCGAACACCTCGTCCTCGAAGACGCGCCGGATCCCGGCCGCCAGCGCCTCCGGATCACCCGGCTCGACCAGCAGCCCCGTCGAGCCGTCGCAGCCCACCACCTCCGGCAAGGCACCGCCCGTCGTCGCCACGAGCGGGATCCCGCAAGCCATGGCCTCGATGGCGGGCAACGAGAACCCTTCGTACAGTGACGGGACCACGGCGACCTGAGCCTCGGCGTATTCACCAGCCAATTCCTCGTCGCTGATCCCGCTCACGGAGCGCACGACGGATTCGAGCCCCAGCCGTTTGACCGTTCGCGCCACCCTGCCGCCTTCCTTGGGGCGGCCGATCACGACCAGCTCCACGTCACGCTCGGTGCGGAGCTTCGCCACCGCCTCCAGCAGCGGCACGAGGCCCTTCATCGGAACGTCGCTCGACGAGGTGACCATCACGCGCCCCGGAACACGGCGACGCTCGGGGCGGGGACGGAACACCGTGGGGTCCACACCCACGGGCACCACGGTCATGCGATCGCGGTCCACTCCCATCTGCGCCGCGATGTCGGCCTTCGAAGACTCCGACACTGTCACGATCCGTGGAATGCGTCTTGCGACGCGCACCTGCATACGGGTGAAACCGAACCACCTGCGTTCGGTAGCCCGGCGCCAGGCGTTCTCGGCATGGCTGAGCGCCAGCTCGCGATCGACGGTGATCGGATGGTGAAGCGTGCTGATCAAGGGCCACCCGTCGGCGAGCATGCCGAGCAGCCCTGAGCCCAACGACTGGTTGTCGTGCACGAGGTCGAACGAGTCACGCCGCGCGGCGAGGATCCGTCGCGCGCGCAGTGAGAACGTGAGGGGTTCGGGAAACCCTGCCGTGCACATCAGCGCCAACTCGAGCGCATCGATCGCCGAGTGCAGCTCACGCGGGTGCGGGATCCGAAACGGGTCCGGGTCCCTGTACATGTCGAGGCCCGGCACAGGCATGAAACCCACTTCGTCGTCGAGCTCGGGCCAGGGCTGGCCTGCCAGCACCTCGACGGAGTGCCCCATGCGCACGAGCTCCCGTGAGAGGTGGCGCGTGTAGACCCCCTGGCCTCCACATCGGGGGTTGCCCCTGTAGACGAGGAAAGCCACGCGCAGCCCGCCCGGGCCGGGGGCCCCAGCAGGCCGCGGCTCGGGGACCACGACGAGCTTGCTGCGTTCCCACGACTCGCGTGTGTCCGCCCACAACTTGCGTGGGCTCCTAGGCACGCAGATTCCCCGCCCTGGCGATCATGTCCGGCCAGCCTCCCCCGGATCCGTGCCCATGCGCAAGCGGCGGACCTCCCGATACCGCACACGTCGGTGAAGGTGCTCACGCCTGTGCCTCGAGCCATCGGGCGAAGAGCGGTGGGTGGAGGGCACCTGGGGACTAGATTGCGAGCGGCACCACACGCTCGGGGAGCGCCGTCGCATGGCCATCGAGATCCTGCACCTGTCCAGCATCGTGAAGAGCGCGTTGGTGGACGAAGACGGTGACCGTCTCGGACGGGTGGAGGATCTGATCGTCAGATTGGGCGACTCCCCGCATCCCCCGCTGTCAGGCGTCGTCGTGCGCATCGGACGCCGGGTGATGTTCGTGCCCATCCACCGCATCGCGGGCATCTACCCGGGACGGGTAGAGCTGGTGGGCGAGACCGTCAGCCTGGGGCGGTTCACTCGCCGTCCCGGAGAGCTGCTGCTCGCCGGAGACCTCATGGCCCGGCACCTGATCAACCTCTCGGGCGCACGCTTGATCCGGGCCAACGAGATCGAGATCGCCAGGCTCGGAGGACGCTGGGAGGTGGTAGGGGTCGACCCGAGCCCGCGAGTCGCGCTGCGGCGTATGTTGCCTAGGCCTCTGGCGCGCCATATCCGGGCAGGCGCCTTGGTGGACTTCGCCAGCATCGAGCCCTTCGTCGCCCACGTGCCCACCGCCAGGCTCCGGATCCCCTACCGGAAGCTGGCCAAGTTGCATCCTGCTCAGATCGCCGACCTCGTCGAAGCAGCCTCGCACGACGAGGGCGAGGAGATCATCGAAGCCGTGGGACAAGACCGTGAGCTCGAGGCCGACGTGTTCGAGGAGCTCGACCCGGACCATCAGCTCGAGTTCATCCGCTCGCGTTCGGACGAGGAGGCTGCACGTCTCCTCGCCACCATGGCACCAGACGACGCGGCGGACCTGATCACGGACCTGGACCAGGAACGGCGCCTTCCGGTCCTGGCTCTCATGCCGCCGGCGCATCAGCGCAAGATGCGCGCTCTGCTCAGCTACAACCCCGAGACCGGCGGCGGCCTCATGAGCCCCGACTTCCTGTGCATGCCCGAGACGACCCCGGTGTCAGCCGTGCTCGACGCCCTGAGGGCGAGCTCCGCACCGCCCGAGGCGTTGGCCGTGGTCTTCGCCAGCGACACCGACGGCCGCGTCACCGGATCGGCGTCGGTGGTCTCGCTCGTACAGGCGAAAGGGAGCTCAGCGCTCTCCTCGGTGGTGCGTCCTAATCCCGCGCACATCCATCCCGACGCGGACATCCACGCCGTGCTGCGCAAGATGTCCGACTTTAACCTCACCGTGGCCCCCGTGATGGACGCCGAGCACCGGATGATCGGCGTGATCACCGTCGACGACGTACTCGAGCTCATGCTGCCCACAGGCTGGCGGCGCGACTTCGGAATGGCCGTTGCCGAGGACTGAGAGCCCGAGCGCGGCTATCATTTGCCCTGCTGATCAGCCGCACTCCGCGTGGTACGTCGTGCTCGTCGGGGCCGGCGTGCCGGCGGGGAATGGTGCATCGGGCTGTGAGTCCCGACGAGTCCGGCACCCACCGGACGTCACCTCCCACAGAGCGCGGCTGCCGTAGGGCAGGTAAAGGAGTAGCGCTGCACGCTGACAGTGGTTCATCACGACCGCGAAGGCGCGCATGCCACCAGCCAGGAGCGTCTCGGGCCGGACTGACCGGGGGCTGACCTGCGTCGGGTGTGCGCGCCGCAAACGCACGCCCAGGAGCAGGCACCCTTCGGGAGGTCCAGAAGTGGCCGACAAGGCCTTCGACACCGAGAACGCCAGCGCCGTCCTCGACGAGGCGCACGTAGGCGACATCCACGGGGCCCTGGGCACAATCCGTCTGCACGACGAGACCCAGAGGCACTCCTGGCGTGCCCGCGTGCTCACGCTGCTGGCGATCATGGGTCCCGGGCTGATCGTGATGATCGGGGACAACGACGCGGGCGGCGTCGCCACCTACGCACAGGCGGGCCAGAACTACGGGCTCAGCCTCCTTTGGACACTGCCGCTTCTGATCCCGGTGCTGATCGTGAACCAGGAGATGGTCGTCCGTCTCGGTGCTGTCACCGGTGTCGGCCATGCCCGGTTGATCAAGGAGCGGTTCGGGAAGTTCTGGGGCGCGTTCTCGGTGGGCGACCTCTTCGTCTTGAACTTCCTCACGATCGTCACCGAGTTCATCGGCGTGAGCCTGGCGCTCGGCTACCTGGGGGTCAGCGCGTACATCTCGGTCCCGCTCGCCGCGATGGGACTGGTCGCCATGACGATCTCCGGCAGCTTCCGGCGCTGGGAGCGCTTCATGATGCTGTTCGTCGTGGCGAACTTCCTCGTGATCCCGCTCGCGGTGTTCGCTCATCCACACGCAGGTCCCGTACTACACGGTTTCTTCGTGCCGGGTGTCCGGGGAGGGTTCAGCTCGACGTCGGTCTTGCTCGTCATCGCCATCGTGGGAACGACGGTTGCGCCGTGGCAACTCTTCTTCCAGCAGTCCAACATCGTCGACAAGCGGATCACCACGCGCTATCTCAACTACGAACGGACCGATACCGTCATCGGGTCTTTCGTCACCGTGCTCGGCGCGAGCCTCATCGTGATCACGGCGGCTTTCGCGTTCGCCCACACCCCGCTCTCGGGGAGGTTCACCGATGCCGCCGGCGTGGCCCACGGACTCACCCGGTTCCTAGGTCACGCCTCGGGCACGTTGTTCGCGCTCGTGTTGCTCAACGCCTCGATCATCGGCGCCGCAGCGGTCACGCTGTCCACCTCGTACGCATTCGGTGACATCTCCGGAATGCGCCATTCCCTGCACCGTTCGGTGAGAGAGGCCAAGTTCTTCTACGCGTCCTACTGCGGAATCGTCGGGTTCGCGGCTGTCATCGTGCTGATTCCGGGTGCACCGCTCGGTCTCATCACCACATCCGTGCAGGCACTGGCTGGCGTCCTGCTACCCAGTGCCACCGTGTTCCTGGTGCTGCTGTGCAACGACAGGGGCGTCCTCGGCCCTTGGGTCAACCGACCGTGGCTGAACGCGTTGGCGACGGTGATCGTGTCGGTGCTGTTCGTCCTGTCCCTCATCCTCATGACGACGACTGTGTTCCCTCATATCGACGTAGGCGTGCTTCTCATCCTCCTAGGAGCCATGCTCGTCGTCGTGCTCGGTGTTGCCGGTGCGCTGTACATGATGGCCTTGCTCCGCCGCCCGCCACCCGAGGAGATTCTGAGCGCCAAGCGAGAGACTTGGCGGATGCCACCTCTCAGCCTGCTCGAACGGCCACCGTGGTCGCGCGGGCGCACGGCAACGATGTTCGCAATGTACGTATACGTCTTCCTGTCTGTCTCGATGCTCTTGGTCAAAGCCGTGCAGCTAGGCCTCCACAAGTGAGGCACCCTCCCTGGGCGAGCAAATCGTCGAGAGTGACGGAGCGCAGCCCGAACTCGTACCCATGGGACCGATGCTGTGACCACGCCGCTCAGGCGACTCCGCGCTCGCTTCCCGGCTTCATCTCGCCGCCGGTGACTGCCTCGGTGCCGCCCACAGCCGTCTCGGCTGCGGATCGCCGGCGTTCGTTGCGATGCCGCATTCGGATCACGGCCGACGCAACGACGGTGGAGCTCGCGCCGACCAGGAGGGCCACACGCGGGCTCGAAACCTGCGAGATCCACCCCACGAGCGGCGCGCCGATCGGCGCGGTGCCGAGGAACCCGATCGCGTAGAACGCCATCACTCGGCCACGCATCCTGGCATCGACACGCATCTGGATCGTGGAGTTCGCGGTAGCGATGAACGCTATCGACAGAGCCCCCATGGGGACGATGAAGACCAAGGCGCTCGCGAGCGTGGGCGAGAGGGCGACCGCAGCGATCAGGACACCGAATACCATGCCGATCAACGTGAGCCGGTGGAGAGTAGGACTGCCTCGGTTCGCCACCACCAGCCCGCCCACCACCGCGCCGCCGGCCATGAGCGAGGTGAGCGCCGCGAAGGTCCGCGGGCCGCCGCGGAAGGTCTCGTGAGCGAGCAGCGGGAGGATCACGTTGAAGTTGTAGGTGAGGAGCCCCACCACGAACACCAGCAACAGCGGCTCTCGCAACCTCGGTGTGCGCCACGCGTAGACGAGGCCGTCTCGCAACTGGCCTTTGGCCCTTGCCAAGCGCTCGGACGGGCGCAGCTCGGCCCGCCGCATGAGAGCGAGCGCCACGATCACGGCCGCGTAACTCGCAGCGTTCACCTCGAAGCAGATCGCCAGGCCGACGGTTGCTATGAGAACCGCCGAGAGGGCGGGCCCGATGACGCGCGCGCCGTTCATGACGATGCTGTTCAAGCTCACAGCGTTTGCCAGATCGTCCTTTCCCACCATCTCCACGACGAAGCTCTGGCGCGCAGGGTTGTCGAAGGCGTTCACCAGGCCGAGGAGCAGTGCCAGCAGGTAGACCTCCCACAGATGGGCCGCCCCCGCCGGTCCGCGTCCGGCGGAGACGAGCAAGCCGAGCGCGAGGGCAAGAATCCCCGCCAAGGCCTGGGTGGCATAGAGAAGCCGCCTCTTGTCCATCCTGTCGGCCACGAGCCCGCCCCAGGCCCCGAGGACGAGCATCGGGAGGAACTGCAGCGCCGTAGTGATCCCCACGTCGAGGCCCGCTTGGCCTCGCGGAGCCAGGTACTGCACGACCAGCCACACCTGGGCGACGTTCTGCATCCACGTCCCGCTCACCGACACGATCTGCCCGGCGACGTAGAGCCGGTAGTTGCGGACGCGAAGCGAGCTGAAGGTCGTCCTGGTCAAGTGGCGGAACCCGCTCACTCGGACTCCCCCAGGTGCCCCACCTGCAAGACGAGCTCCACCGAAACCTTCACCCTTTTCGGGTCAGGGCTGTCCGAGCCGCCGGACCTTCTCAAGCCTTGGGCACGTACGCGCCGCGACCGAGGCCCATCGAGACGACGGGGTCTGCGCTCTCGTCGACACCGCCGCGGACCTCCGACACCCAGTCGAGACGGCCCTTCAAGATCCGTTCCACCCCACCCTGCAGGGTCGCAGCCGAAATGGCGCAAGAGCTGCACGCGCCGCGCAGCTCCACCTCGACCTCCCCGGTCTCCACGTCGAACGAGACCAGCTCGAGGTCACCGCCATCGGCCTGGACGGCCGGCCGCATGAGGTCGATCAGCTTCCTCAAGTTCCCCTCGCGCTCGGCACGCTCCTCCTCGGTCAATGAGTTCAACGTCACCTACCCATTCTGCCGTGCCGGGACACCTTCCCGAGCCGCCTGGCGGGTGGAAGCTGAAAGATGCGCAGGCAGGGGCTCGATGGGCCGGCGGTTCGCCGAGCACGAACAGCGGCTTCGACGGTGCTCGTTTCGCCTTGGATAGCATGCGCGGTGCCCGCGAGACGCCGATCGTTGCGATCCGCCGGTGAGCAAACGATGAACAAAACAGCTTGGGGGTCGCCGTCCTCGAATAAGGTCACGCTGTGACCAGGGACGTGAGCGTCATCGGAGTCGCCATGACTCGGATGGACACGCGAGACCAGAGCGTCGAGGCGCTAGCCACGTCTGCGGCGACCTGCGCGCTCGCCGACGCTGGAGTGTCGCCAAACCAAGTCGGCCTCGTCGTGGTGGGCAATGCGCTGGGGGGACGGCTCGTAGAGCAGGGTTGTATACGCGGCCAGGCGTGGCTGCGCGGCGTGGGGGCGGGGTCCTCGGGTGTCGTGAACGTCGACAACTCGTGCGCCGGAGGCTCTTCCGCCCTGCACATGGGCTTCACCGCCTCTTTCGCGGGTGAGTCGCCGGTGCTAGTGGTCGGCGTCGAGAAAATGTGGACCGGCGACCGTCGTGCCACCTTGGCCGGGATCGAGGACGGCCTGCCGGCCGACGAAAGGGCCGAGCTGCGCCGCGCTCTCGAGAACGACGCCGGGAGCATCCTCATGGGACTCAACGCCACCTGGGTGAAGCACCAGATCGAACGGCGCGGGACCACCGAGCTCCAGATCGCCGCCGCGGCCGCCAAGTCCCGGCGTTGCGGGTCACGCAATCCCCTCGCCCAGTTCCGCACTCCCGTGACCGTCGAGGAGGTCCTGAGCTCTCCGACAGTGGCCGCTCCACTGAGGAGGCTCATGTGCTCCTCGTTCACCGATGGTGCCGCGGCGGCGGTCCTCTCGGGCGGCGTCCATCACGGCGCCCCACGCGTGCGAGCGAGTGTGCTTCGGTCGGGCGACGGGGAGCTCGAATACCATGACCGCCTCTCCGAGACGGCCGACGAAGCATGGAAGGAGGCCGGCGTCGGCCCCGATGACATCGACGTCGTCGAGGTGCACGACGCCACCAGCGCCGAGGAGCTCTATGCCCTCGAAGCGCTCGGGTTCTTCCCTGCAGGAGAGGCGGGCGCGGCAACCGAGGCGGGAGACACCGACCTAGGTGGGAGGTCGGTTTGTGTCAACCCGAGCGGAGGGCTCCTCTCGCGGGGGCACCCGCTCGGGGCGACCGGAGTGTGCCAGATCGTGGAGCTGGTCCAGCAGCTGAGAAGGACGGCCACCGGCCGTCAGGTGGAACGAGCGCGCCTGGGAATGTCGGTGAACTCCGGAGGGATCATGGCGGGGCGTGACGCCGCGCTCGCGGCCGTGCACATCCTCGAGAGCACCTGATCGCGGTGCGCGGAGCCGTCGTCACGGGGTGGGGGACAGCCCTCCCCGACAAGGTCGTGACCAATGAAGACCTCTCGGCGCGCCTCGACACCTCCGACAGCTGGATAACCGAACGCACCGGTATCAAGGAACGCCGTATCGGCGGAACGACCTCACAATTGGCTGTCGACGCGGGAAAACAGGCTCTCGAGCGTGCGGGACGTCACGGAGAGGAGATCGACTTGCTGGTGCTCGCCACCACGACGCCCGACGCGACGGTGCCCGGCACCTCGGCGACGGTGCAGGACGCGCTCGGAGTTGCAGGTGGCGCGTTCGACGTGAATGCCGCGTGCTCCGGGTTCGTGTACGCCCTCGTGATCGCCCACGGTCTGGTGCTCGCCGGAACCGAGCGAGCTCTCGTAGTCGGTTCGGAGACGCTGTCGCGCATCACCGACTGGGACGACCGCAGTATCGCCGTGCTCGTGGGGGACGGGGCGGGAGCCGTGGTCCTCGAAGCTACCGACGGGCCCGGACAGCTCCTGGCCTGGGATCTCGGGGCGAACGGCTCCCTGCGGCGCCTGCTTTGCTGCGACCACGGCGGCTACCTCTACATGAACGGGAAGGAGATCTTCCGTCACGCCGTGCACGCGATCGTGAGCTCCTCGCTCAAGGTCCTGCGCCAAGCCAGGCTGTCGGCCACCGACATCGACCTGTTCGTGCCTCACCAGGCGAACACCCGGATCATCGCAGCGGCCAGTCAGCGCCTGGGCATCCCTCCCGAACGTTGCGTGGTCACGATCGACCGCTATGGCAACACCTCGTCCTCATCGATCCCCCTTGCTCTCGCCGACGCCCTCGACACCGGACGGCTGCGACCCGGTGGCCTCGTCCTGCTGTCAGGTTTCGGTGGCGGGATGACATGGGCCAGCGCCGTCTTGCGATGGGGAGGATGAACACGCAAGGACATGAGCAGCGGCCTGCGGTCGTGGTGCTCGCCGGAGGTCAGGCGAAGCGGTACCGGGGATGCAAGCCTCTCGCTCCGGTGGGCCTGCACGGTGAGGCATTGATCGACCTGACGGCCTCCGACGCACGAGCTGCGGGCTTCGGTGACATCGTTGTAGTGCTCGGACCCCAGACGGCGTCCGCCATCAGTTACCACGTGCGCCGCTGCTGGCCGTCGTCGGTGCCGGTGACCTTCACCACCCAACAGGTCCCGCTCGGGACTGCCCACGCCTTGCTGTGCGCGCGCGAGTCCCTCCCGGAAGGTCCGTTCGCGGTGGTCAACGCCGATGACGTCTACGGCACACCAGCGCTGGAGGTCCTGGCGCGACATCTTTCCGCCAGGACTGCACGTCTACGCGCCGGCACTGACCATGCACTCGTCGCCTTCGCCATGCGCGACACCGTGGTGACAAGTGAACCAGTCACGCGCGGCACCTGCGTGGTCGGAGAAGATCGGAACCTCGAGGCCATCGTGGAACGGCGACGGGTGACGATGCACAGTGACGGCCGTTTCAGCTCACACGACGGGTTGGTGCCGGTCGAGATACCCGGCGACACGTTGGTCTCGGTCAATCTCTGGGGATTCACCAGCTCCATCTGGTCGGTACTCGAGGCCGCCGTCGTCGCAACCCACCGAGGTGTCGCACCCGACGGGTCCGTTCGCGACAGCCGAGCCGTCGAGGACGGGGTGGAGGTTCTCTTGCCCGAGGTGATAGGGGAATCGGTGGCGGGGCGCACACCGGGTGCCCGTCCAGCGCACTCGGTGCGCGTGCTGGACGGGCCCGGGCGATGCTTGGGAGTGACACACTCAGAGGACCTGCCCATTGTGCGAAGCGAGCTGGCTGCCATGGTCGGGCAGGGGCTCCGCCCGGAGGGGATCTGGGGAGGTGCCGGGTAGGCTGGCGGGGGATCCACGAGCCACGACCGACCAGCCACGCGACGAACCATGCAACGATCCTCTGGCACAGCAGGACCGTCGATCTTGCGTCGCCGGATCGTCGTGCACGGGCAGGTCCATGGCGTCGGGTTTCGGTTCACCTGCGCGCGGCGTGCCGGTGAGGCGCATCTGGGGGGATGGGTGCGCAACCTGCCCGACGGAACGGTCGAAGCGGTTTTCGAAGGAGCGCCAAGAGAGGTGGAATCACTCACCGCTTGGTGCGATATCGGACCGCCGTTGGCACAGGTGAAGAGGGTCGAGGTGTTCGACGAGACACCGGCAGGCGAGGAGAGCTTCTCGATCCGCTGATGGATCCGCCGAGCCCGCCCATTGCAGCGCCGACGCGGCGAGACCCCGAGTAGCCGGTTCGGCCGAAACCGCCCGCACTCCTCGGGGCCAACGCCCTCGGCTGGACGGCTGCCCCTACCCAGAGTCGGACGACCCCCGGTGCAGGCTGGACACCCTCGGTCCCAGGGAACCTTCCGATGCCTTTCCGTCTGCCTGACCGGCAAACCCGTCTCTGGGCTTCGTCCTGACCTCGCGCCTTTCGACGTTCGGTTGGTTTCCACCCGGTCGTCGCTCACCGGCTAATTCAGAACTCTGCGCCACCGCTTCAAGAAGGTCAATAGCCATACGCGATTTCCCTATGTTCTCCATAGAATTCTTATCGCTTTCCCCAGATTGGGTTGGTTCGTCCCCAGGAGCCGGCCAAGTACTCCCCAGGTCATCCCCAAGCAGGTCGGTCGGAGCCGACGCAGGTCGGTCGGAGCCGACTGCTCGGCTGAGCTCGAAACCTCAGCGAACGAGGCCGTGCTGCTGTAGGAACGTCCTCTGCTCGTCATGCATTTCGACGGGGAGCCGCATGAACCACTCGAGCTTGTCGGCCACTGTCGACAACGCATGGCCCTCGCTGAGCACCAGATGCGTGCGAAACGCCAGTCCGACCGGCCAGTCGAGACCCTGCCTGGCGTGGCTCGGGTACTCGATGTAGCCGAGGAAATCCTCGATGACGACATCGGCGCCGATCTCGTCGAGCGCGACCCGATGGACGGCGTCGGTCAGCGTCTCGGCGAACCGGACCGTCCCGCCGGGGAGATTCCACAGACCCTCGCAGGGCCCAGAAGTCCGGCGGGCCAGCAGCACACCGGACTCAGAGCAGACGACGACCTCTGCGGTGAGTCGCGGCACCCTCCGGAAGATCTCCTCGTAATCGGCCTGGGGAAGCGGTCCGGTCACGCCGGTCACGGAGCGATCACGTGAAGGTTCCATGGCTGCCGGCTAGGTCGGTCTCACCGGCGCTTTGCCGCCGCTGCGGCGGTCGGCACCTCGGCTTGGGAGACGACCCGGACAACCCCGTCGTCGTAGCGAACCGTGTGGCAGCCGAACTCACGCTCCTCACCTGCGTACCCGGTGTAGGACCGCTCAGCCGGACCCATGTCCTCGCCTGCCGGAAGGATCGAGCTGTGGGTCAAGTACGTCTTGGTGGCAACCGGGTTGGCGGCGAGCCCGATCGAGGCCAACTCGCGACCCACGGGGTGCTCGCCGAGAATCAGCTCACCACAGGAAGCACCCACCGCAGTCGCCACATATCCCCGCAAAGCCACAGTCGTGCGGATCAGCCTCGCGTCGTGAACGGTGAAAGTGGTCAGCGGTGCCCGCTCCAACCTGACCCACCCGGCGCGACGGACCCTGAGACGAAGGATCTCGCGCCCCGTCTCGCTGAGGGTCACCAACTGGTGCTCCGGGAGCAGCTCGAAGGCCATGTCGGCAATGAACTTCGGATAGCCCCAGACTCTGCGTCCGGCCTCGCGTGCCACACGTGACGTCACAGGCAGGTGGGCCACGAAACCGCCGAAGCCATGCCAAGCCCCCTGGAGAAGCGGGAGCAGGGGCGGTGCGGCCCTGTCGAGGGTGCACAGCGGGCTGACCGCGATCTCGCCGTAGGGACCAACCCCGGTCTCGACGTAGTTGTAGGCGACCACCGCCACCGCTGCCCTCGAGCCGAGGAGCCGAACGGGGTGCAGCCGGCTCGACGGAAGCAGGTCACAGACAGCTCCGTAATCGGCCGGAAACACCCCCATGAAACAGTCGGTACGCCAGTAACGAATAGGCAGGGCGATCCGGGCTACGCCCACGTCGACCGAGGAGTCCGAGGGACCGTTCCATTCGAGAAAACTTCCGAGAGCGTCACGGTGCTGCCACCCCCGCCAGGCTCTGATCCCAGCTGTAATCGCGAGCCCGGCACCAGTCACCGTCGCCTTGCGACCCCCCGTCCGCCCGCTTCTACGCGCCCTGGGCATGGCTCACCCCCGATCGCCCGGACAAGGCCGGGCCAACGAGCCAGCCTTTCGCGTCCTCGTGGTCCAGGGGTAGGGTCCAACGGCCCGATTCACGCTGGCCTCACCCGTGAGCCTCGACCCAACCGGGCGAGCTCGCCGAGCGAAAAACCCCCCTAGAACCCTTACAGGTGATTGAAACCGCTTGCTTCCTCGGCGCGCATGCCGACTGCAACCGGGTGGGCGGCGAAGTGGGCGATGGCGTCTTTCAGGTCGTCGAGCAAGATGCACGCCAGGTCCCGGGTCACGCCTTGGCGCACCAGGATCCGCTGGACCGCTACGTGAGAGAGGTCTGCGGTGAGCGTGTAAGCAGGCACCTGCCAGCCCCGGACGCGGAGGCGGTCGGCCAGGTCGAACAGCGAGTAGCCGGGGTCCTCCCCCTCGGCGATGCGCCACGCCACCGAGGGGATGGCGGTGAGCGGATTGCTGTCGCACAGGAGCTCGAAGGGGCCGAGCTTGGCGATCTCCTCCGCCAGGTACGCGCCCGTGTCGTATGAGGCTTGATGCACGCGCCGATATCCTTCGCGACCCAAGCGGATGAAGTCGTAGTACTGGGCGATGATCTGCCCAGCGGGCCTCGAGAAGTTGACCTGGAACACTGGCATATCACCCCCCAGGTAGTTCACGTGGAAGATGAGATCGTCGGGTAGCTCGGCCGAGTCGCGCCACACCACCCATCCCACGCCGAGGGGCGCCAATCCGAACTTGTGGCCGGACGTGCTGATCGACTTCACCCGTGGCACGCGGAAGTCGAATTGCACGTCTGGCGCGCAGAACGGCGCCAGGAAGGCTCCGCTCGCTCCGTCGACATGGAGGTCGATGTCGAGCCCGGTGTCGCGTTGGAGGTCGTCGAGTGCCTCCGAAAGCTCGAGGACGGGCTCGTAGACCCCGGTGTAGGTCACCCCGAACGTCGCCACCACGAAGATCGTGTTCTCGTCCACGCGCTCGAGCATGGCGTCGGTGTCCATGCAATACCGACCGGGGCCCATGGGAACCTCGCGGACCTCGATGTCCCAGTAGCGGGCAAACTTGTGCCACACCACCTGCACCGGCCCGCACACCATGTTGGGGTGGTCGGTCGACTTGCCTCGAGAAGCACGCCGGGCCCGCCAACGCCATTTGGCCGCCATCCCGCCGAGCATGCAGGCCTCGGACGACCCGATGGTCGACGTCCCGATCGTGTTCGCGGCCTTCGGCGCGTTCCACAGGTCGGCCAGCATGTGCACGCAGCGCCGCTCGATCTCGGCCGTCTGCGGGTACTCGTCCTTATCGATCTGGTTCTTGTTCATGCTCAGGTCCATCAACTGATGGACTTCGGGCTCTTCCCAGGTCTGGCAGAAGGTGGCCAGATTCTGACGAGCGTTGCCATCGAGCAGCAGCTCGTCCAACACCAGCTGGAACGCCTCGCGCGCGTCACGTTGATCGACCGGGAAGCGGTACTTCGGCAGCGGTCGCGACAGGCCGTCGCGCGCATACACCGAGTCCAGCAAATCTCCGACCCTTGCCCGGTGGTGTAGTGTCACGGTCCCTCCATTGATCGCGAGGGGTGCGGCGCACCCGTCACCCCATGCTTTCGCACTTCGCCACCGGCCGCGGCCAGCTCAGCGGGCCCTTCGTAAGAAGCGGTCATCGACGCGACCAGATCCTCCGGACCGGCGACGAGCACGTACTCGACGTTCCGCAAGTGCGAGACACGTCCCACCTTGCTCCCTCTTGGGTTGTAGATACCGATCTGCGCACCCACATAGCGCTTCGACTCGAACGCGAGAACATCTACGTGACCGCGCTGCGAGCACATCTCGACGAGATCCTCCAGCGTCACCCAGGATTCATTGTTGTAGGAGAGGACCAGCACCTCGGCCTGGACATCGGCGATGACCTGGCGAAGCGCTCGGGGCATCTCACGAGCAGCATTGAACAGGCTCTTCGTGGACGGATCTCGGCTGTCGGTCCGCTTGCAGGCGATCCCGTAGTGATCAGGGGCGTCCCACGCGACGAGCGTCTCCCAGATGTGGTAGTTCGTGAAGTAACGGTGCTGGTTGTAGGGGGGATCCAGATACGCAAGATCGACCATCGGAAGATCGCGTGCCACCTGACACGCATCAGCTCGCAGAGCGCGACCAGGCCCCACATGCAGATCGGGAACGCGAAGTTCGAGTTGATTGAACGAACGAGGGGCCCAGTCCTTCATGTACGCCATCTGCACTCCGGCCGTGGAGTCGACTCGATCTGCGGCGTAGATCAGGCTGGTCAGGAGGATCGGGTACAGGGGGCTGCTTCGGAGGTCGGTCTCCAAAGCATCTCGAATCGCATCCACTCGTTCGCCATTGAAAGGCTGGAAGTAGTGCGACTTCACGCAAAACGTCTCGGTGAAGTAGCCGGGTCTACCGGGAAGGCTCGAGAGGTATCGGAGTGCCTCTCGAAGATCGTCCTTGTCCACGTCGGCAGCATCAGTGGCGATGTGACACTGGGCGAAGATCTCCGAGTAACGGGCAGTGTCGAGCGCCGTCACGTATGCGCCACGTCGCTTGAACTCCTGAGCAACCCGCGTCGTCCCCGTGAACAAGTCCAGGGCCGTCTCCGCACCGGACAACGCGAGCAGGTCACCCAAGACGGGCACAAAGCGGCGCTTGGATCCAATGTACTTGATCACGTCCGATCTCCTCGGGTACTGAGCGTGGCTTGTTGACAGTGACGGTACTGGGGCGCGCGGCGCGGACCTGAGATGGTCCCCGAAGCGGCGTGTGCCAGTCGCCGCTCCTCGAGCTCGGCTTGGCACGGCTCGACATGCGGTCGGGTCACCGCCAGAACACCGAGTCATAGGTCACCGGCCCATCGGGAGCACCTCCGCAGGTCAAGACACTATGCATCGAGCGTGAGGGTCCCCGACAGCAAGCTGCTGCGAGGTCGCGCCGGGTTCCTCGTGAGCGCAGGCTACGTCGGCAGGCGCTCGGGCACGCCGCCGCCGCCATTCGTCTTCGCTGCTACGCCGGCGCCGCTGGACCCCGCGCCCTTCCCCACGGCGCCGTTTCCCCCCGAGCCGTTCCCGCCAGCCGGAACCGGACGGGCCGACAGTTGTCGCGTCATCAGTGCACCATGAGCGCTGTGGGCGGTGACGGTGTTTGCCTTCTCGGCCATGAACCGTTCGGCGTCGTCTGCTTCGAGCGGACGAGCATAGTAGAAGCCCTGCCCGGAGTCGCACCCTTCCATCCGGAGCCGGCTGAGCTGGATCTCGTCCTCGATACCCTCCGCCACCGTCTCCAGACCGAGGGCATTGCCCAGCTGCACCATGGTGTGAACGAGCGCCTCGCCTTCGCTCGAGTCCATCATGCCCGACACGAACGATCGGTCGATCTTCAAGATGTCGACCGGGAACTGCCGGAGGTAGGCCATAGAGGAGTAACCGGTCCCGAAGTCGTCGATTGCGACATGCACACCGACCTGCTTGAGCTCACGCAGCCGATAGGCAATGGCGGCCGGGTCGTGCATGAGGACGGACTCGGTGATCTCCACCACTAGGAAATGGGGGTCCAACCCGGACCGGTTGAGGGCGCTGCGCACATCCACCATCGGATTACTGGCCTCGAACTGCCGGGCCGACATGTTGACGGAAATGCTCACCACGTGGCCGGCTTCGTGCCAAATGCGGGCCTGGCGGCAGGCTTCGTTCAGCACCCACTGACCGACCTCCACGATCATCCCCGACGACTCGAGCGTCGGGATGAACTCCATCGGCGGGACGATGCCGCGAGTCGGGTGCTTCCAGCGCAGCAACGCCTCCACGGCTTTCACCTCCATGCCTTGGAGGTCGAAGATCGGTTGGTAGACGAGGAAGAACTCCTCGCGGGCCACGGCGGTGCGTAGCTCGCTCTCGAGATCGAACCGGTCCACCACAGCCGTGTGCATCTCGGGACGGAAGACGACGAATCGGTTCTTGCCGGCCGCCTTGGCTTCGTACAGCGCGATGTCGGCATCGCGCAACAGGTGACTGGCCGAAGCTCGCAATCCTGTCGCAACACCGATGCTCGCGGTCATCGACAGGGTGGCGACGGCGCCCTTCACCCGATACGGCACCGTCAGGGCACGGAGCATCGCGTCAGCGAGCTGCTCGGGATCGTCGACGGGCCCGCCGTCGGTCAGCACGACGAACTCGTCACCGCCGGTGTGGGCGACGGTGCATGCCGTGCCGAACATCGCCGACAACCGGTCAGCCACCACCTGCAGCAGCTCGTCGCCGACGTCGTGTCCGAACGCGTCGTTCACGGTCTTGAAACCGTCGAGATCGACGACCAACAGCACCACGCCAGGACCGCCGCTGCGTGCTCGGGCCATGGCGTGGTCGGCACGCTCGTAGATCATGGCCCGGTTCGGCAGACCGGTCAGCGAATCGTGGCGCGACTGATGCTCGAGCTCGCCGCTCTTCTGCTCGACCAATACCAACGCCTGCGCACGGGAGGTGGCCAACACCCTTATCAGCAGGAACAGCAGCAACGTGAGTAAGAGCCCGCCCAGGAACACCGCCACACCCTGGGTATTCGGCGACAGCGATCCCGAGGGCGCTGGCACCGCGAGATCTGCGATCCAGCGGCTCGACGGGCCCACCATCACCGTCTCGCGGTAGGCGCCGGCGGCGGCGTGGCCCACTCGCGTGAGCATCACCGGCTCGCCGGTTGATTCACGGTAGGCGAGGGTCAAGGCCATGTGATGTTGGCCGGCCAGCACCGAGTTCACGAGGGGCTTGACAGCCACCACCATGATCACCCAACCCTGGATGTTTGCCAGCCGAGCTGCGACCGTGGTGGGAACCAAGCCGGTCGAGTAGATCGGGAAGCTCTCGAAGATCGGCTGTGCCAACCCGAAGAGCGCTTTCGTGGCAGAGGCTGCGGCCTTGACGTTGGCCCCGTCCCAGGCCACCAGGTTGTCTATCGATCCGACCGTCGCAGTGCCGGTCGACGCTGCTGACTCGAGGCCCCAATTGGCCCTCGTCGCTGAGCACTCGTCCACTCCGGGATTCAAGAACGCGCTGAACGCCGCTATTCCCTGCGCGACCACCGGCCCCTGGGCGGGAGCGACGTGGTACTCCAGGGCGCCAAAGCGAAGCAGGCAGTATCGGGAACGCACTCCCGGCGGTGTGAGGCTGAACCCGGTCGCCGAGGACAACCCGAAAGGCGGGTCGGCCTTCACCGTCGCGGTGAAGCTTCCGAGCTGGCTCGACGCCACGTCGTCGACATAGCCAAGGGCCAAGATGTCGGGGTGTTGCACCTTTCCACCGTTGACGTCGAACCACGTCTTCAGCTGGGTGTTGGTCAACCCCGGGCTGACCGTCACGAGCGTCCCGACGGTCCCGGCCAAGTCGAGGTGGTCTTGCAGGTTCTGTGACAGCCTGGCCTGAGCACTGTGCGCGATAGCTGCAGCGGAATTCCGAGCGCTGTTCAGCGTCGCAGTGCGCACCGTCGTCGCGAGGACGCTCGACCCCAGCAGCCCGACGACCAGCAGCACCCACGACAGCATTCCGACGTGGCGGATCCACGCGTGCCTCTCAGCAGGCCGCGCGCCCCTATGGCGAAGTCGCCGGAGCGTGCCGAATCTCCTCGGCGTCAGCTGTCCCCGAGGTTTCATGGCTGCTCGTCGGGAAGCGCCGGCCACTGCCACGTCTCGGTGCCTTGCGCTCCGGCCATCGACTCGTCGAACATGACCGGCTGGCCGTTGCCGGCACGCTTGGACTGGTACATGGCGGCGTCGGCCTGTGCGACCAAGGTCTCGGCGCTTATGT